>VAPR01000470.1_pt1 | contig 26219 bp, 23 predicted proteins | sample 3380701 | NCBI WGS metagenome assembly VAPR01 (sample SAMN11536904, study PRJNA540576) | hot springs metagenome | isolation source: hot spring wet sediment | place: Spain: Lobios | collected 2014-01 | reverse complement strand
TCGCCTGAGGCAACAGCTCTGGCGACTCTTCGTCCTCTGGCGCCGTCCGTTTGTGAACGCAGCAAAGGAATCCACAATGCCCCACAAGCGTGAATACCTCCGCCCCGATGCTGTGGTGGAACACATTGACGTGACGCGCTATCCCGACATCGCTCCCCTGGTGGAGGCGATGGGCAAGATGGCATTCCAGGCGCGGAATCTCCACCGGGCAGCGCAGATTTACGAGCTCATGCTCCGGGACGAGCGCTGCACGGTCATCCTCTGCCTGGCAGGTTCGCTGGTGAGCGCTGGGCTGCGGCGTGTCATCGTGGATGCGATTCGGTACCGCATGGTGGACGTTATCGTCTCCACTGGGGCTATTATCGTGGACCAGGACTTCTTTGAAGCGCTGGGCTTTCGCCACTACCAGGGCTCTCCGCAGGTGGACGATGAGGAGCTGCATCAGCTCATGATTGACCGCATCTACGACACCTTCATTGACGAGGAGGAGCTGCGGGTGTGCGACCACACAATCGCCGAGCTCGCCGAGCGGCTCCCTGCAGGAGTGTATAGTTCGCGGGAGTTTATCGCTGCAATGGGGCGCTACCTCCAAGAGCGCGGGCTGGGTGAGGATTCTATCGTGCGGACGGCGTACGAGCACGGGGTGCCGATTTTCGTGCCCGCTTTCTCCGACTGTTCTGCCGGCTTTGGGTTGGTGCTCCATCAGACACGGCATCCAGAGCGGCACGTAGCAATTGACTCGGTGAAGGACTTTCGTGAGCTTACGCAGCTCAAAATTCATGCCGGCGAGACTGGCCTGGTCATGGTCGGTGGTGGGGTTCCTAAGAATTTCGCCCAGGACGTAGTCGTTGCGGCAGATATCCTCGGGCAAGCCGTTCCCATGCACAAGTACGCTGTGCAAATCACCGTTGCCGATGAGCGCGACGGTGGGCTATCGGGCTCTACGCTGCGCGAGGCGAATTCGTGGGGGAAGGTTGCTGCAACGAACGAGCAGATGGTCTTCTGCGAAGCGACCATTGCACTGCCGCTGCTGGTAGGCTTCGTCTACCACCGTGGGGCATGGCGGCAGCGCTCGGAGCGGAGGTGGGGCGATTGGTTCTCACAGCAGGGGGCTGTTGCGGTGGTAGCTCAGCCGGTGTCGTGAGAGCGCTGCACGAGAATGACCCCGACGATGGGGTCGTTGGTGTGGTGGCGCGTCAGGCGCTCCAGGAGTTGTTCCGTGAGAACGGTGCCGGCCGTGGCAAGCTTGAGCCCGGAGCGCGTGTGCACATCGTGTGCCAAGACCATGCCAGCACGGAGTTCATGCAACCCGAGAGCGACTACCTCGGAGGTAGCTTCCCGCACGCTGGCGTACTGGAGGATGAGCGGCAGGAGCTGCACGTCGTAAGCTTGGCGGGCAAGCCGCTCCATGTATGCGGCAACGACTGCGGGAGGCTGCGGAGAGCTCCAGAGCAGCTCTTCAAAATCTACCGCTAAGCGCAGGAGGCGGGATGCTGCCGGGATTTCCCATGCCCGCAGATGGTCAGGCACCCCAGAGCCATCGTAGTTCTCCGCCACGGAAGCGACAATCGGTGCAACGGCTGCCAGGAGCGGATGGGTGCGGCAGACAGTTGCTGCGCCCAGCGGGACTTGGAGCAAGAGTTCATGGCTGAGACGTCCTCCGCGGGTCAGTGGCTCGCGGAGCAGGTGTTCCGGAAGAGCAAGGCGACCGAGCACATAGGCAAGCCCAGCCAATGGCAGGAGCTCCCGTTCGGAGTCAGGAAGCGCTTCAGCATGCTCGGCAAGCCAGTGGCATGCTCGCTCCACCCGCTGTGCCAGCTCTTCCAACGAGGGAGAGCGGAGCCGTATGAGGGCTCGCAGGAAGTGCTGGAACTGCTCTCTCTCCGACACGGCGGGAGCAACCAGCGGAGCGTGGCGCAGGCGCAGGAGTTCACAAGCTCGGATGGCAGCCTCGATCTTCTCCCGGAGCTCCGGTAAGTGAAACGGTTTCCGCAGGAAGGCATCGGGGCGGTGCTGGTAGCGAGCCCCTTCCCACTCTGACGTTGCGAATGCGGTCATGAGGATGACATACGTTGCGGCAAGCTCTGGTGTTGATTTGATGCGCTGGCAGAGCTCCGCGCCGCTCATGCCTGCCGGCATTGCAATGTCGCTGAGCACGATATCGGGGCGGTGTGTACGCACCAATTCCCATGCTTCGTCGGCACTGGAGCTCAGCACAATGTGGGCCTCTGGGAAGAAGGCGTGGAGAGCGCTTTCTATCGCTGCGAGCACAGCGGGTTGGTCATCCACTACGAGGATAGTAAGCCGCCTCATTGCCTACCTGGAGCAGCAAGGGTATCACCGCGTTGAGCCTGCATGAGGCGGAGGAAATCAGCCGTTGTGAGTTTGCGGACCAGGATGCTTACCCTCCGGTTTGATGTGTCGAAAGGATTTTCTGGCACTCGCAGCTTGCGGTCAGCATACCCGATGACGCTGGTGATTTGTCCACTCCAGAGCCCGGAGGCTTCCAGTACCCGACGGGCAGCGTTCGCGCGGTCAGCGGAAAGTTCCCAGTTCGTGTAGCGGGCGCCGGGGGGATACGAACGGCTGTCGGTATGTCCTTCTACCTCCACGTAGTTGGGAAGCCTGCCCAAGACAGTCCCGAGGCGGCGAAGGAGCTCAACTGCTGGGGGGCGAAGTTCAGCGCTGCCGACTCGGAAGAAGAGGTTTTCCCGCGTCTCCAGCAGCTCGATACGCAAGCCTTCAGGGGTCATCTCCAACCGGAGCGAACCGAGTAGCTCGCCGATTTCAGGGTTTGTCGCTGCCAGTTCCTGCAGCATCCGTTGGAGCTCCTGCTGGACTTGTTCCAGCCGCTGCGCTGCGCGAGCGCTATCCTGCTGCAACTGTTTCCACTGTTCGGGGCTGACCCCTGTCACGCCGATGCCTACAGGGAAGGGTTGGTACGGTCCACCGCGTTCGGAGAAGTTGTCGTGGTAGTCTGCGCCTTTTTCCAGTACGTACCGGGCAGGGCGCATTTTGATGTCAATGGGAAGTGCCTTGCCTGTCAGGAAGCTGAAGGCGCCGGGTTCGTTGAAGTAGCTGGCAATTGCTTTGCGGGCAGACTCGCTCAACTGCATAATCCACATGACCAAGAAGAACGCCATCATGGCGGTGACGAAGTCTGCGTAGGCGACCTTCCATGCACCGCCATGGTGCCCGTGGTGTTCGCCGCGGCGGCGCTTGCGGATAACGATGGGCTCTTCGCGGCGGGGTTCTGCCATGGCTTACCGTGCCCGCTTGATAGCTTCCTCGGTTTCTTGGAAGCTGGGACGGAAGTCCGGGTCAATCGCGCGGCGTCCGTATTCGATAGCTACCACTGGTGGGGCGCCCTTGACAAAGGCCAGGATTGCGGCTTTGATGCAGTTCAAGTACCGATGCTCTGCCTGGAGGAGGTTCTCCAGATTGCGCCCAATCGGACCGACCACGCCGTAGGAAAGGAGCACACCCAGGAAGGTCCCCACCAGCGCCGCGGCAACACTGTGCCCGACCACCTCGGGGGGTTGGTCTACCTTGCCCATCGTAATGACCACGCCCAGAACGGCTGCAACGATACCCAGCCCGGGCAGGGAATCAGCAATGGTGATGAGCGCTGCTGGGGCGCGGAACTCCTTCTGGTGAATCGTTTCCAAGTCAACGTCCATGAGGTCCTCCAAATCGTGCGGTGGGACCCCACCGTTGAGCACGACCTTCATCGTGTCGCAGAAGAATGCCACGGCATGGTGGTTAGAGAGCACCGTTGGGTATTTGGCGAAGATGGCGCTATTGTGCGGGTTCTCCACGTGCTGCTCCAAGGCAATGAGCCCTTCGCGCTTGGCCAGTTGGAGGATTTCGTAGAGGAACTGCAGCAGCTCTACATAGGCAGCCTTTGTGATGCGGTTGCCGCGCAGCGTTGCAAGCACTCCCTGGATGATGCGGCGCAGCAAATCGGGTGGATTGGCAATGAGGAGTGAGCCCAGCGCCGCTCCGCCGATGATGATGAATTCACTAACCTGGAACAGAATCAGCAGCTGCCCGCCGTGCATCGTGTAGCCGGCGACGATGCTGGCAAAGACGATAGCCAAGCCGATGAGCACAAACATTGCCTGCTCAGCGTGTGCTATCCCAACACATCATGTCCGTTCTCCTGCAGAGAGCGTGCCATCTCGCTCAAGCCCCTAGCGGCAGGCACAGGTTGCCGCTCTGAGCCGACTCATGTATCGGAACTTCGGCGTACTTCTTGAGCAACGGTCGCAGCTCGGCAGAGCTGGTGGGGGAGTGAAAACACAAACGGCGGTGCTCTGCGCACCGCCGTGGCCGTGCGCTCCACGGGTGGGATTCGAACCCACAGCCCCCTGGTTAACAGCCAGGTGCTCTACCGTTGAGCTACCGTGGAAGGGTCTACGTCAATGGGCACGCGAAAATACAGGCTTTCAGACGAAGCACATGCAACGGTTCGCACAGCTGGTGCGCTCGGTTACTGCGTTTGTGCTCGCTGATGGGGTGGGGATTCTCGGTGCTGTTGTCTTCTCCATTGTGCTGGCGCGGCTCCGAGGCCCTGAGGAGTTGGGCATCTTTTCCTTCAGCATGGCACAGGCGCTCCTGCTGCAGTTGTTCGTGGATGCGAACTTTTCCGTAACGCTGCCCCAGGAAGTTGCCCGTTCGGGCGAAGTTGCGCAGCCACTCCGGCACACGCAGATTGCAAAGTGGTACTTGGCTGCTTTGGGGATACCGCTCGGCATTGGGCTGACCTATGCAGTGGGGCGAGCAGACGCTCTTGCCCCGACGCTTGCAGCATTTGCCGTTGCAGTGCTCCAGAGCTTTGTCGGCAGTTATACTGCAGCGCTGCACGGCCTGGGGCGGATGACAACGTTGGGCATCATCATCGCCGGGAGCAGCCTTATCGGCTCGCTGGCTGGGGTGACGGCGGTGTTCCTGGGCTGGCATCTGGTTGTGGTCATTCTCGTGCAAGGGCTCGCGATCGCGATACCAGCGTGGATCTGGCTCGGAATTGTGCTGCGTCGCCGACAGCCTGGATGGTCGCCGTGGCGGCTGTACCTTGGCGACGTACTGCAGCAGGTGCGCCATCAAGGGATGCGGTGCACGGTACGCAGTGTAGCCCGCCTCCTCCAGGAGCGGTGGTACTGGATAGCCTTTGGCTTCTTGACCATCGGCTACATGCGCTTTGGGGTCTTGCTGCTGGGATGGCTGGGAGCAGCGGCAGCCGCTATCGGAGCGTATTCGGCAGCGCAGCGCTTTGTAGTTGTCCTCCGAATGCTCCCGAACGCCTTTTTCCGGGTTCTGCTCCCGCAGTTTGCCCGAGGGGATACTCGGTTTGGTGTTGTGCATGCAGTAGCTATCAGCCTGGGCGTTGGTGCTCCGGTAGCTCTCGCTGTGCACCTGCTGGCACCGTGGCTGATTGAGCTGACCTTCCGCATTCCTGAGGCGGTACCGATGCTGCAGATCATGGCGTGGGCATTTCCTGGGGTTATGCTCTCGCACGTTGTAGAAGCGTACGGGTTGACAGTTGTGCAGTACCAACGTCCGATTGTGCTATGGGCAGGGGCTGTGCTGGGGCTGGGGTTTCTCGCCGCGGTGCTGGCTCTGCCGCAGTGGGGCAGCCTTGCCATTGCGAGCGTCTACGTTGGGATGGAAACCGCCTATGCCCTCGGGCTGGTGGGAATGGTGGCAGCATGGCAGCGCAGTAGTGCGAAAAAGCTGGACTTCGGGAAGCATGGGCTGCAGGATTGATGGCGTACTCTTCGCGGGATTCCTGCTCTGGGGCTGTGCGAACCCACTGCCACCGCCGGGAGGACCTCCCGATCGGGAACCCCCACGGGTGGTTGCCGTAGAGCCCCCATCGGGTACGGTGAACTACCATGGCAATGAGGTTAGGCTCCGCTTCAGTGAGTTTGTGGACAAGGCTTCGGTCCTGGCTGCGCTGAGTGTCCAGCCGCCAAAACCTTGGAAGGCTGACTGGGACTGGTGGGGAACGACACTGCGGATTCGCTTCACCGAACCGCTGGACTCTAACACGACCTACGTGCTCACTCTCGGCAGCGACTATCGGGATATAGCAGGCAACACGGCAGAGACAGCCACCAGTGTTGTCTTCTCCACCGGCTTCCACATTGACCGTGGACGTATTGAAGGGCGCCTGGAGGATGCACAACCGGCGGGCGTCTTCGTTCTGGCTTATCCCCTTGCTGGCATTCTGCCCGATACGCTCAACCCAGCTCATACGCCAGCGCGCTACCGCACGCAGGTGGGAAGCGCTGCTACCTTTCGCCTGGAGGGGCTGCCCGATGGGGAATATCGCCTCTTTGCTCTCCGCGATGCCGACCGGGATGGGCTCTACACCGAGGGACGGGACGCTTTGGGGACCACGACCGGACCCGTTGTCGTTCGCGCGGATTCACCCGCAACCGTTGTGCTGCGGCTCAATCCGCCCATTGATCGGACTCCGCCGGAGGTTGTGGATGTGCGTTCCCAGAGTCGGCAGCGGCTTCACGTTGTCTTCAGCGAGCCGCTGGATACGCTCTCCGTTACTGCTGCTGCGTTTGCTCTGGAGGATAGCGCCGGTGCGGCAACGCTCTCTGTGTTGGCTGCCTTTCTGGTGCCGGGAACAGCCTCAGTTGTGGAGCTGGTGGCAACGGAGCCCGTCTCCGATACGGCGCGCTCGTACTTTCTGCGCCTCCTGCCGGGCAGGATTCGCGATACGGTTGGGAATGCCGTCGGAGAGCATCCACGCTGGCGTGTGCGCTTTCAGGGGCGGCTGGATACAGCAGTCGTGCGATGGGTTCAGATTCTGCCCCGTGATAGTACCCGGGCGGTGCCGCCCTGGCAACCGGTAGAGCTGGTAGCAGACGCTCCGCTGGATAGCGCTGCCGCGGAGGTCACCATTGAGGACGAGCGGGGCAGAGCGGTTCCGTTCCGGTGGGAAGTCCGAGCAGCTCAGCAGTGGCGCTTCGTTCCGGTCTCGCGATGGGAGGCTGGGCGGTGGTACCGAGTACAGGTGCGTTTCCGAACGGCCTCTATGCCGGGTGGGCGTCGGTTAGCCGATACAGTCGTACGGATTCACTTCCAGGTGCTGGACACGCGCTCGTATGCCGATATTGCCGGCGACATCCGGGATAGCCTCGGCTGTGGCGGTCCCTATGTTGTGGTGCTCCGGGCGGTGCGAGGAGCCTCAGGGGTGTGGCGTCTATTGCTACCGCAGCCGGGCCCCTGGCGCTTCCGGGAGGTGCCTCCTGGAGTGTACGAGCTGGAGGTTTTCTGCGATGCTGATGGGAACGGGCGGTATAGTGCCGGGGCAGCGTTCCCTTATCGCTTTGCCGAACGCTTCGCGCGGCTTTCCCCTCTTGAACTCAAGCCGCGCTGGAGCCTTGAAGGGGTAACCGTTGTGCTGCCGTAAGCTTTACAGGCAGCGGGTACGTCCGCCGTCGACGGGAATACTGGTCCCGGTGATGTAGCCGGCAGCCGGGGATGCTAGGAAGAGAGCCAATGCTGCAATATCGCTGGGCTGTCCAATCCGGCCGGCAGGAATTTGGGCGACGGTCCGAGCAATGACCTCTTGACGGCTCAGTCCCAATTGCTGGGCTTGGTAGTCCCAGAGGCTCTCCAGACGCTGGGTGTGAATGCTCCCTGGCAGGATAGCGTTGACCGTAATTCCCCACGGAGCAATCTCAACGGAGAGCGTCTTCATCCAGCTTGCCAGTGCTGCGCGCACGGTGTTGGAGACGCCCAGGTTCTCTATCGGCTGGCGCACCGAGGTGGAGAGGATTAGCAAGATGCGACCGTAGCCTTCAGACCGCATGCCTGGCAAGAGCGCCTGCATGAGGAGATGCGCCGTCCACAGATGCTGCCGGAAAGCCTGATCGAATGCAGAAAGCGGTGCCTCAACGAGCTTGCCTGGTGCGGGACCGCCGGTGTTGTGGACCAGGATGTGGTAGTGGATGCCCGTCTGCTGCAGGTGTTCCCGAATGCAGTGCTCCAGTTGTTCGGGGAACGTGAAGTCAGCAACCAACGTCCGGTGGTGCTGTCCGTGGGCAGCGGGAAGCTGCTGTCGGACTGCTTCCAAGCGTTCGGGATTGCGTGCCAGCAGGGTTACGCAAGCACCAGCAGCGGCGAACGCTTCCGCAATGGCTCGTCCAATGCCTTGTGTGCTGCCACAGACGAGGGCATTCTTGCCGTGGAGACTCAGCTCCATTGCGGGCTATGGCTCCGGCTCGAAGCGTTCCAGTTCTTCCAAAATGGCGGTGACGATTTCATCCTCGCGGACGCGGCGGACAACTTCGCCTTTCCGGTAGAGGATAGCCACCCCGCGCCCAGCAGCAATGCCGATATCGGCTTCGCTGGCTTCGCCCGGACCGTTGACGACACAACCCAGCAGAGCGATTTTGACCGGCTTGCGGATGCCAGCACGGCGGATAGCGTCCTCCAGCTCGCGTGTGATGCGGAAGAGGTCTACCTCAATCCGGCCGCATGTCGGGCAGGCGATGATTTCCACACTGCGCTGTGCCAAGCCCAGCGAGCGGAGGATTTCCTTGCCTACCTCTACCTCGCGCTCCGGCTCATCGGTGAGCGAGACACGGATCGTATCCCCAATGCCCTCAGCCAGGAGGGTGCCGATGCCAACGGCTGACTTGATGATGCCCGTGCCGGGTAGTCCGGCTTCGGTCACTCCCAGATGCAGTGGGAAATCCACCGCGTCGGCCAGCATCCGGTATGCCTCAATCATGAGGCGGACGTCGGTGGACTTGACCGAAATCACAATGTCGTCGAAGCCGAAATCTTGGGCAATTTCCACGTGGCGCAGGGCGCTTTCCACGAGCGCCTCTGGTGTCGGGTAGCCGTATTTCTCCAGCAGGTCCTTCTCCAGCGAGCCGGAGTTGACCCCGATGCGGATGGGAATCCCGCGTTCTTTCGCAGCGGTGAGCACTTGCTTGATGCGCTCCCGCGAGCCAATGTTGCCGGGATTGATCCGCACCTTTGCCACCCCGGCTTCAATTGCCTTGAGGGCGAAGATGTGGTTGAAATGGACGTCTGCCACAATCGGGATGTCCACTCGGCGGACGATTTCCCGGATAGCTTCGGCAGCCTCCCAATCGTTGACGGTCACGCGCACGATGTCTGCCCCTGCTTCTTTGCAGCGCAGGATTTGTGCAACGGTGGCTTCAACGTCCGCCGTCTTCGTCTTGGTCATGGTCTGCACGGAAATCGGGGCGTTCCCACCGACGGGGACGTTACCGACCCAGACACGGCGCGTCTTACGGCGCCGATATGGGCGCGTGGCATAGGGCTGCTCAGGATTAGCTGCTGGCGATGCCGTATCGGCAAGCGGCAACTGGATGAGCTCGCTCATGGCTGAGTACCCATACGCTGACTGGCTTCGTAGAGGATGCGGCGCTCACGCTCGCTCAGGCTCTGATAGCCGTGGGCGGCAATTTTATCCAGGATGGCATCAATGTCGCGCTGTGTAATGGGCTCGCCTTCAAAGTAGAGCAGCACTTCTTCGCCTGCGAGCGTGTGGATACGGGCCTGTCGTGATTGGCGGGGTTCGGTGAGCACGACTCGACGTGGACGGTAGCGAATCCAGAACCAGAGCCGGTCGAGCGCGCTGAAAATGCCCACGCGGTCTCCAAAACGCAGCAGTAAGAATCCAGTCAGTGCCCCGCCCAAGTGAGCAAAGTGGGCAATTGGGGAGCCGGTGCTGGTGACGCCGGAGATGAACTCAATAGCTGCCATGAGCAGCACCAAAATCCGAGCGGGGATCGGGATGAAGAACGGGAACATGAAGACCGGGCGGTCGGGAAACGTCAGACCAAAGGCGAGCAGCACACCGTAGAGAGCTCCCGAAGCCCCAACGGTCGGGGCAGGGTATGTCCAGAAGAGCTGCACACCAAGGTGGATGATTCCAGCTCCGATGCCGCAGAGGAGGTAGTACCATACAAAGCGGCGGCTACCCCAGAGCTGCTCCAGCTCCATGCCGAACATCCACAGGATGAGCATGTTGAAGACAATGTGCCAGATGTTCTCCAGCCCGGCATGGAGGAACTGGTAGGTCACAAGCTGCCATGGGAAGAAGTCGCCGCTCAGCAGCGGTTGGAGGGCGAAGTACTGCACGAAGAAAGCCTCTATCGGCGTGCCATGGTAGCGGAACAGCGCCAGGAATAGGTGCTGGAAGACAAAAACGCCCACGTTGAGCAGAATCAACGCTCGGAGGGCAGGATTGTCAGCCAGGAATCGGCGCCGCCGCCAGGTATCGTAGGAGGTCATGTGACTGAGCCATTGCTCCTGATGGCAGCTTTGTAGACGTAGCCTTGCGCTCAGGATTGCCCATGCTCCTCCAGAGCGACAATGCCTGGCAGAGAGCGCCCTGCGACAAACTCCAATGCCGCGCCGCCGCCAGTGGAGATGTGGCTGACGGCATCGGCTACGCCCAACTGCCGCACGGCAGCCACCGAGTCCCCACCACCAACCACGCTGAAGGCGCCGCGTCGGGTTGCCTCTGCTACGGCTCGGGCAACCGCAAGTGTCCCCTCCCGGAAGGGCTCCAGTTCGTAAATGCCCAGCGGACCGTTCCAGAAAATCGTGCGGGCAGTCAGGATGGATTCAGCGAAGAGCTGGGCTGTACGCGGTCCGATATCCACCCCTTTCCAGCCCTCCGGGATGCCTTCTTCCGAGAGCTCAACCAAGCGAGAGGGTGCATCCGGGTGAACGTCTGCTACACAGCGAACATCCACAGGTAAGACAATCCGTCTGCCGGCAGCGGAGGCTTCCTCAAGGAGGCGCTGTGCTGTGGAGATGAGCTCCTCCTCAACGAGCGAGGCACCGACGGCAATGCCACGGGCTTTCAGGAACGTAAACGCCATACCGCCACCGAGGAGGATAGTATCGCATCGCTGGAGCAGAGCTGTGAGCACCTCCAGCTTATCCGAGACTTTTGCCCCACCCATGATGGCAACGTACGGGCGTTCGGGGGCTGCCACGAGACGCTGCAGGGCGGTGAGCTCCCGCTCCATGAGCAGACCCATTGCTTTCCAGCGAACGTAGCGCGTGAGAGCAACCACGCTGGCATGGGCTCGGTGAGCCGCTCCGAAGGCGTCGTTGACGTACAGCTCAATACCGTGTGCCAATTGGGCGGCAAATTCCGGGTCGTTGGCTTCCTCGCCTGGGTAGAACCGGAGGTTCTCCAGCACGACGACATCGCCGGGGCGTGCATCGGCGATGCTCCGCCGCGCGGCTTCGCCGAGGCAATCCGGCGCGAAGTGGACCGTGCAATCCAGCAGTGTTGCCACGTGCCGGGCAACTGGCGCTAGGGAAAACTCCGGCTTCGGGGTGCCCTTCGGACGCCCTAGGTGAGAGAGCACAACCGGGATTGCTCCCGCAGCACGGAGGGCTTGCAGGGTCGGGAGAGCTTCGCGGATGCGTGTGTCATCCTGGATGGCACCATCTGCGCTGAGCGGCACGTTGAAGTCTACCCGCACCAATACCGGGCATCCTTCGGTCAGCGGTAGCTCGTGGAGACGGCGAATCATCGGCGTGGCTCAGTCGCCTAAGCGGAGCAGGAGGTCCACCAAGCGGTTGACATATCCCCACTCATTGTCGTACCAGCCCACGACCTTGACCAGGGTGCCGTGTGCCATGGTGGAGAGCCCGTCAATGATGCAGGAGTGGGGGTTCCCGATGATGTCGCTGGAGACCAGCGGTTCCTCGCTGTATTCCACAATGCCGCGCAACCGTCCTTCGGCGGCTTCCCGGAAGGCAGCGTTGACTTCGTCTCGGCTGACCGGGCGGCTCAGCACGGCAGTCAGGTCGGTGATGGAGCCATCAGGGACGGGCACGCGCAGGGCATAGCCATCGATGCGCCCTTTGAGCTCGGGGATGACAGCACCCACAGCGCGGGCAGCTCCCGTTGTGGTTGGGATGATGTTGAGCGCGGCGGCGCGGGCGCGGCGTAAGTCCTTGTGCGGCAGGTCCAGAATGCGCTGGTCGTTCGTGTACGCATGCACCGTCACCATAAAGGCAGCCTCCACACCGAAGGCATCGTGCAGCACTTTGACCATCGGGGCGACACAGTTTGTGGTGCAGGAGGCATTGGAAATGATACGCTCCTGCCCGGTAAGAGTGTGGTCGTTGACACCTAAGACCACGATAGCATCGGCACTGTCCTTTGGAGGCGCTGTGAGCACGACCTTCTGAGCGCCCCGCTGGAGGTGCTTCTCCGCATCGGCGCGCCGGGTGAATTTGCCTGTCGCTTCCACGACGACGTCTACCTCGCCCCAGGGGATATCCTCCAGCGTAGGGCTGGAGCTCACCGGGATACGCTGTCCGTTGACTACGAGAGCGGAATTGTCAACGGTGACCTGACCGGGAAAGCGCCCGTGGACAGAGTCGTAGCGCAGCAGATGTGCCAGAGTTGCTGCATCGGTCAAGTCGTTGATACCTACGAACATGATGGGCGCTTGTCGCTGGAATGCCGCGCGGAGCATCAAACGCCCAATGCGTCCGAAACCGTTGATGGCTACGCGCAGAGCCATTGCAGGGTGCGGGGTTGGTTAGACTTCGCTGAGTGCGCCGACTTCCTGGAGGGCTTCCCGGACTTGGAGTGCGGCATCTTCCAAGCTCCGGGCTACCCGGAAGCGGAGTCCAGAGGCTTCCAGAATCTGGGCAGCTTCCTCGGCATTGGTGCCCTCCAGGCGGACGACGATGGGAACGCGAACCTCAACATGCTGCAGTGCCTGCACGATTCCGTTCGCAACACGGTCGCAGCGGACAATGCCACCGAAGATGTTGACCAATGCCACGCGCACGTCTGGGTCCGACAACATAATGCGGAACGCGTGAGCGATACGCTCAACATTGGCTGCTCCACCGACATCCAGGAAGTTGGCTGGGCGTCCACCAGCGAGCTGAATCATATCCATCGTTGCCATCGCCAGCCCAGCACCGTTGACCATGCAGCCGACGTTGCCGTCTAACTTGACGTAGCTGAGCTGGTACTTCGCCGCTTCGCGCTCCAGTGGGTCTTCTTCCTCGGGGTCGTGGAGGGAAGCGTATTCAGGATGGCGGAAGAGGGCATTGTCATCCAGTATCAGCTTCGCATCCAGGGCGATGAAGCGTCCGTCGGTGGTGCGGACGAAGGGGTTGAGCTCAACGAGCGTGCAATCCAGCTCTTCGTAAGCTCGGACGAGTTTACGCAGCAGCTCGGTGAAGGCGCCTATTTCCTCCATCGTCAGCCCGAGCTGGAAGCCGATGCGCCGAGCCTGGAACGCCTGCAGCCCCCAGAAGGGGTTGAGGGATTCGCGCACGATGGCTTCGGGGCGTTCGGCAGCGATGGTTTCAATCTCCACACCGCCTTCGCCGGAGACCATCAGCAATGGGCGGCGCTGGCTACGGTCTACCGTGATGCCGACGTAGAATTCCCGAGCAATCGGCAGTGCCTCTTCAATGAGGAGGTACCGTACACGGCGCCCTGCAGGACCTGTCTGGGCTGTCACCAGGCAGTTCCCCAACATCTGCAGGGCAAGGCGATAGGCTTTGTCGGCGATGTTCCCCTCACGCACGAGCATGACGCCGCGGATGGGATTGCCATTCCAGTGCAGAGGTTCCCCGGTTTCAGCGTGGATAAAGTGCCCTTTGCCTCGTCCACCAGCGTGAATTTGTGCTTTCACAACAATAGCAGGAATGCCGCGGAGCACGAACTCCTGGTACACGACGGCACCGGCTTCTTCAGCCGTGCGAACAACACGCCCGAACGGCGTCGGAATACCGTAGCGCTGCAGGAGCTCTTTTGCCTGGAATTCGTGCAGGTTCATTCTCGCAGAAATGCGGTGGCACTTACGGGGTGCGCTCTTTCTTCTTGGTGCGGATTTCTATGCCGCTTTCCTCAGCGGCGGGCTGCTCGGGCTGTTGGGGTTGCTGCACTGCTTTGCCATCCCGAGGCTTTTTCTCGGTGCGGATCTGAACGCCTTCCTGAGGCGCTGGCGCTGTCTGCTGGGCAGCGGGGGCACGGCGTGGCTGCTTGGCTTGTGGAGCCGTTGCAGCGGTGTCAGTGGTGGGCTTGGGGGATGTGGCGAGCGTGTCTGTCGGAGATGGGTGTGGGGTTGCTGCAGGCGCTGTATCCAGGCGGATTTCCTGTGGTTCAGCGGCAGGCTCTGTCTGCCGGCTCGGACCGCATGCCCACAGCAGGACAAGACTGGCAAGCACGAGAGCTCGCATGGGGCTTTGTAATTTGGTGAGACAACGCACGTTGACGGGCGCGAACCTATGGAATTCAGCCAACACAGGCGGCGCGAGCTCCTTACCGTTGTTGCCTACGGTGTTGTGCTGCTGGCTGGATTGGTCAAGCTGTCACTGGAGCCGCTCTTCCGTCCCCAGGAGCTGGGCAGCGCTGGACGCCCGCTGCGGCTGATGCTGGTTCCCTCCGTGGATGCCCAGAAAGTGACTCAGAGCGCGGAAGCGCTCGTACGCTTCCTGCGGCAGTACACCGGCTACCAGGTAGAGGCTTCTGTGCCGACCAGCTACATTGCCGTTGTGGAAGCATTTGGCGCCGGCAAAGCGGATGTGGCGGCGATGAATGCCTTCAGCTACCTGTTGGCGCACGAGCGCTACGGTGTCCGGGCAGTCCTCCGGGTGGTGCGCCGCCACGGCGAGCTGAGCTATCGCGGGCAAATCATCACGCACGTTGCCAGCGGCATTGAGCATCTGCGGCAGCTGTCAGGCAAGCGGATGGCGTATGTGGACCCTGCGTCTACCTCGGGCTACATTCTCCCTAAAGCGCTCCTCGAGCGGGAAGGCATCCGTCCTGCAGAGGAGGTCTTCGCAATGCGCCACGATAATGTCGTGACGATGGTCTACCAGCGCCAAGTTGATGCCGGCGCAACGTACTACTCTCCGCCAGACCCTGTGACAGGCGAAATTCGGGATGCTCGTGCTCGGGTACGGCACCAGTTCCCCGACGTTGTCGAGAAGGTGCGGATTCTGGCGCTGACGGACTCCATCCCGAACGATCCCGTTGTCGTCCGCCGCGACCTGCCCGAAGAAGTGGTGGACCGTATCGTCCGAGGGCTCATGGCATTTCAGGCAACGCCGGAAGGACGCCGCGCACTGTTTGAGATCTACAGCGTTGAGGGCTTTGCACCAGTGAGCGACCGGGACTATGACGGACTACGGCAGTTGTTGCGTCAATACGTCGGTGATGTCGAGCGCCTGCTGCGGTGATGCCACTCATTGAGCTGCGCAACGTCACAAAGGTCTTCCCCAATGGGGTCACGGCATTGGAGAACGTTTCCCTGCGGGTCGAGCCTGGGGAATTTCTCGCCGTCATTGGCTTGAGTGGCTCGGGAAAGTCCACACTACTGCGCTGTATCAACCGCTTGGTAGAGCCCACAGCCGGGCAGGTGCTCTTTGATGGTCAAGATGTGACGCACATCCGAGGGCAAGCGCTACGCCAGTACCGGCGCCGCATTGGGATGATCTTCCAGCAGTTCAACGTCATCGAGCGGCGGACGGTGCTGGAGAACGTGTTGGTCGGCGCGTTAGGGCGCGTAGAACTGTGGCGCTCGCTGTTGGGGAATTTCCCCCGAGAGCTCGTGGACGAAGCGCTGCAGCACCTGGAGGTTGTCGGGCTGGCGGAGAAGGCACACGAGCGGGTGCGCATGCTCTCCGGCGGACAGAAGCAGCGGGTTGCTATCGCCCGAGCTCTGATGCAGCGCCCCCAAGCCTTGCTGGCAGATGAGCCCGTGGCGAGCTTAGACCCGGCAACCTCGCATTCAGTCATGCGCTACCTGGAGGAGGTCAACCAACGGCTGGGGATGACAATTGTCTGCAGCCTGCACTTCCTGAGTCTGGTCCGGCGCTATGCCAGCCGTGTGATTGCCTTGCGCGCAGGACAGCTTGTCTTTGAAGGCTCTCCAGGCGAGATTACTGACGAATGGTTCCGCCGGATCTACGGTGAGGAAGCCCAGGAGGTGGAGATCCGATGAGCCTGCAGCGGTGGCAAGCCGTGCTTGTGGATGTCCTTGCAGGAGCCTATGCAGCGGCACTGCTCTACCGGGTCGTATGGTTGCGCTTGCTGCAGAATGCCGATGCTCCGCCGGTCAGTGGCACGGAGGTAGCCGTCTATGCCGTTGCCGGACTCCTCATGGCGGCAGTGGGGTGGCGCTACCGCTGTACCCTCGGTGCGTGGGCGCTGGAGCGGCGCCCGTTGCAGGGATGGCGCCGTGCCTTCCTCCTCCACAGTGGGCTCAGCCTCTTTGTGCTCACTCTGTGGGCAGGCTGGATTGTGACCCGAATCTCGCCCGTAGAGCTGCTCTCTGCTCGGGGATTGGAGAGCGCGGCGCGCCTCTTCGGTGCCCTGTTGCGACCGGAATTTGCCATCCTGGACCAAGCGCTCTTGGCAATGGTGCAGACGGTCTACATCGCCCTCATGGCAACTCTGCTGGGGCTGCCTCCGGCATTGGTGCTGGGCTTCCTGGCAGCCCGCAACATCATGCGCCACCACCCGCTCACCTTTGCCCTCTACGCGCTGCTGCGCGTCCTTATTAACTTCGCCCGCTCCGTTGAGCCGCTCATCTGGGCAGTGATCTTCTCCGTCTGGGTTGGTATCGGCCCGTTTGCAGGCATGCTGGCGATGACGGTGCATACCATCGCTGCGCTGGCAAAGCTGTACTCGGAGCAGGTGGAATCGGTTGACCCTGGCTTGATAGAGGCTGTGGAGTCAACGGGGGCGCATCCTGTGCAGGTGGTTTGGTTCGCTGTGGTCCCGCAAGTTGTGCTGCCCTTCCTGGCGTTTACGATTTACCGCTGGGATAGCAACGTGCGCATGGCGACCGTCATCGGTCTGGTTGGGGGTGGCGGCATCGGAACGCTCCTGATGCAGTACCAGGGGCTGGCACGCTGGCATGAAGTAGGGCTGATCGTCTTGATCATTGCAGCTGTTGTGTGGGTGATGGACTACATCTCTGCTCGAGTTCGTGAAACCTTAGCCTGAGGAGGAGCAATGCCGTTGTGGGTAGAGTATGCCTGGACGGTACTGGTTTTGACAATACTGGAGGGGCTGCTCTCGGCGGACAATGCTCTCGTACTGGCGCTGATGGTCAAAGATTTGCCACCGCAGAAGCGGCTGCGGGCGCTGACGTACGGATTGGTGGGAGCATATGTCTTCCGCTTTGTGGCGATTTTCTTCGCCACCCTCCTCATCAACGTGTGGCAGTTCCAAGCCCTCGGAGCGGCGTATCTGCTCTATGTGGCAGCGAAGCATCTGTTGCGGCGTCGCGACGGGAAGGCTGCCACTGTGCGGACCAGCCCCAGTTTCTGGGGAACCGTGGTGCGGGTGGAGCTGATGGATATCGCCTTCGCTGTGGATTCAATCGTTGCTGCTGTTGCGCTGGTCAAGAGCCTGCCGCCGACGAGCTGGCCCGAAGTTGGAGGGCTGGATGGTGGACGTTTCGCCGTAGTCATTCTCGGGGGCTTCATCGGTGTGCTGGCTATGCGCCTGGTGGCACGCTTTTTCGTGCGCCTCCTGGAAGAACACCCGCGGCTGGAGCTTGCGGCATACCTGATTGTGGCGTGGATTGGGGTCAAACTCGCTATCGTGACGTTGGGGCATCCACAGCTTGGGGTGCTGCCGGAGGAGCTGCCTCAGGCAACCTGGTACAAAGTTGTCTTCTGGAGCGTCATGGTTGCGCTCTTCCTCTGGGGGTTCCTGAGCTCGCGGAAGCCGGCAGCTTCAGAAGCAGCTGCCCCGCTGCCGGTCAGCCACCAGGCGACGCAGCCTGGCGCCCAGACCGACGGGCACTGATTTCAGCCACGAGCTCATCGAGTGTCTCCACAACCCCTTCCCATCGCCACTGCCGAGCTGCCTCCCGGAGATACGGCGCAAACTGCTGCCCCCGATTGTGGAGCACAAAGTCGGTCAATGCCTCCGCTATCGCCGTCGGGGTGGGTTCGACGACGTATCCTGTTCGTCCCGGCTGAACGTATTCCCACAAACCGCCCACGTTGGTCACAACAACCGGACGCTCGTACCGGAAAGCCAAAGGAGTTACTCCACTTTGGGTTGCGCTGCGGTACGGTTGGACGATAATGTCACTGGCGCAGAAGTACAGCGGAATTTCCTCCCGCGTGATGAACCGGTTGTCAATGCGCACCCGTTCGCTGAGCTTCAGCTCGTCTACGCGCCGCAGCAGTGCTGCTGGCTCAATGTACCACTCACCAGCGATGACGGTGTAGAGGGATGCCGGTGTGTGGGGAAGTGCCTCTATCAAGATGTCCACGCCCTTGTACGGGCGTACCAGTCCGAAGAAGAGCGCAATCGGGGCTTCCGCAGGGAGCCCCAGGCGGCGCCTGGCCTCGTCTCGAGGGACGGGCGGACCGTACTCGAACGGTGGGTGCAGGTGAATGCGGCGAGGCTTGTGACGGTCTAGGCGCTCCAGGTCACGCGCAACGGCTTCAGACAACAGAAGAAAGCCCTGCAGCGGGTGGAGAACATATCGGGTCAGCAGCGCTGATGCCGGAAAACGCTCGTGGGGAGCAACGTTGTGTAGAATGCCAATGCTGATAACCTCTGGCAGCAACCGTTTCAGGCGCCGCATGAGGGTGCCCAAGCACGGAGCAAAGAAGGGAAGCCAGACATTGACTAACACCACCTCGGGCTGCCATGCCGCAATGCGCCGAGCCACACGCAGCCAATTTGTCGGGAGCAGGGAGTGGAGAACGGGGTAAATCTCTACTTCCTCCGGAGGCTGCTCGGTGCTCAACTGAGTTGTGCCTGGGAAGAGCCAGCGCGGGTATTGGTAACGGAACGTGAAGATGCAACTCCGCCGTCCTAAGCGGCGATACGTTGCTGCCAATGTCTCCGTGTAGGTTGCAATTCCGCCTCCCCGTAGAGGATACGCCGGACCGATGAGTGCCACGGACGAGGGAGGCATCTCGCTGACTGGCCTGTCCAACCCACGCCAGGGACGTACGAAGAGCGCAGTCTTAGATGAGGCTGCAGTGAGAGAGGCTCTGTAGGCGAATCCAGTTGGCATTGTAAGTTTGCGCTGGTTTGAGCAAGCTCCGGACGGTAGCGATGCAGATACAGGTCAAAATCTTGCGCTATAATCCCGAGCGTGACGAGCGACCGTACTACCAGCTCTTCACCCTCGAGGATGTGCATCCAACCGACCGCGTGCTGGATATCCTGCACCGGATCAAGGAGGAGCAGGATGGCACGCTGACGTTTCGCCGCTCGTGTGCCCACGGCATGTGTGGTTCCGATGCGATGAAGATCAATGGCAAGAATGCTCTCGCCTGTACGGTTCTGCTCAAGGACTTGGATGTGCGCAAACCTGTCGTCATAGAGCCGCTGCCCTTTTTCCCCATCATCAAGGACTTGGTCGTGGATATGGAGCCCTTCTTCCGCAAGTACGAAGCCGTCAAACCGTACCTGATTCCAAAGGAAGAGCCACCCGAGGATGGGCGCGAGTACCGTGTGCTGCCAGAACAGATGGAGCGCATTATGGAGGCTACAAAGTGCATCCTCTGTGGTTGTTGCTCGGCGTCGTGTCCGTCCTTGTGGTCGCATCCGGACTACCTGGCGCCAGCAGCGCTCCTGAAGGCGTATCGGTTCATCTTCGACCCCCGCGATGGAGCAACGGAGGAGCGCTTAGCCATCGTCGGCACAGAGCATGGAGTGTGGCGCTGTCACACGATCTTCAACTGCGTGGAAGCCTGCCCCAAGGACATCAACGTAACCTGGCACATTTCCCAGCTCAAGAAAGCGCTTGTTGAGCGCTAACCATAGGGCTACTGGGAATTCGGTAGTTTTGCACGCTGTGCTGTGTCCCAATCCTGATGCACGGATGAACGAGGGGTATATCGTGCAGGTGATCGGACCAGTGGTAGACGTGGAGTTCCCAAGTGGAGAGCTCCCCGCAGTTCTCAACGCCTTGAAGATCCCACGGAAGCTTCCCGGCAGCGACCAAGAGGATATCCTCATCTGTGAAGTCCAGCAGCACTTGGGCGAGGACCGTGTCCGCTCCATCGCCATGGACACTACCGACGGACTTGTCCGCGGGATGAAAGTGTACGACACAGGCGGACCGATCAAGGTGCCGGTCGGACCCGGTGTCCTGGGGCGTATCCTCAACGTTGTGGGTGAACCCATCGACGGGCTGGGTCCAATTCAGGCGAAGGACTACTACCCCATTCACCGCCCGGCGCCGGCGTTTGTTGAGCTCAACACTCGCAAGGAGATGTTTGAAACGGGCATCAAGGTCATCGACCTCATTGAGCCGTTCACTCGCGGTGGGAAGACGGGGCTTTTTGGAGGTGCCGGTGTTGGGAAGACGGTCATCATCCAGGAGCTCATCCACAACATCGCCAAGTACCACCAGGGGTACTCGGTCTTCGGTGGCGTTGGGGAGCGTACCCGCGAGGGCAATGACCTCTGGTTGGAGATGAAAGCCTCGGGCGTCTTAGATAAGGCGGTGCTGGTCTTCGGGCAGATGAACGAGCCCCCCGGAGCCCGCGCTCGCGTAGGGTTGACAGCCTTGACCATTGCCGAGTACTTCCGCGATGAGGAAGGGCGTGACGTGCTGCTCTTCATTGACAACATCTTCCGCTTCGTACAAGCAGGCTCGGAAGTCTCAGCGTTGCTGGGACGCATGCCCTCAGCCGTTGGCTACCAGCCAACGTTAGCAACCGAGCTGGGAGCTTTGGAGGAGCGCATTGTCTCGACCATCCGTGGCTCCATTACCTCGGTGCAAGCTGTCTACGTGCCTGCCGACGATTTGACCGATCCAGCTCCCGCCAATACGTTCACGCACCTGGACGCGATGACAGTGCTGTCGCGTCAGATTGCCGAGCTGGGGATCTACCCCGCTGTTGACCCGCTGGAGTCTACGTCGCGGATTCTGGACCCGCTCGTTATCGGGCGTGAGCATTACGAGACCGCCATGCGGGTCAAGCAGGTGCTGCAGCGATACAAGGACCTGCAAGACATCATCAACATCCTGGGCATGGACGAGCTCTCCGACGAAGACAAGCTGATTGTGTACCGGGCACGCAAGATCCAGAAGTTCTTCTCGCAGCCCTTCCACGTTGCCGAGCAGTTTACTGGCTTGCCGGGGCGCTACGTCAAGATTGAAGACACCGTTGCTGGCTTCAAGGCAATCCTGGATGGGGAGGTGGATGATGTCCCCGAGGTTGCCTTCAGCTACGTTGGCACGCTGGACGAGGCGCTGGAAAAAGCCAAGAAGCTGAAAGCGTCCGAGCTCAAAGCTGCTGCTGCCTAATGGAGAAGGCGCTGCAGTTGGATATCGTCACACCGCAGGGTACGGTGTTCTCCGGGCCGGTTGCTGCTGTGACTGTGCCGGGTGGGCTTGCGCCATTCCAGGTCCTCTACAACCACGCCCCTATCCTCTCTACGCTGGAGCCGGGTGTACTCAAGGTCCTGCTACCGGATTTGACCCCGCGCTACTACGCTATCGGCAGCGGCTTTGTAGAAGTGCTGCACAACCGGGTCACAGTCCTGGTGGAAAGGGTCGTGCCAGGTGAAGCCATTGATCTCGGGGAGGCAACCGAGCGGGTACGCCGTGCCCAGCGTCGGCTTGAGGAAGCCCAGACCCGGGAAGAGCTTCAGCAAGCTCGGCGCGAGCTACACGAGGCGGAAATCGCCCTCAGGGCAGCTCGCCTGGCACGCCAGCAGGCGGCAGGAGCAGCGGCGGAGTCAGCATAACGCGCACGGGGGCTCAACTTGGTGGGTGCAGAATTGCGCAGAAGATGCTAATTTTGCGACCGGTCGTTAGCACTCGCGGCATGAGAGTGCTAACGAGAGCTCGCTCAGGCTTGATGAGAAGAGCTTTTGCGAGGGTGTCAAACAACCGGAGGGTCCACCAATGAAGCTCACACCGTTGTACGATCGCGTCGTCGTCAAGCCGGCTCCGCCAGAGGAAGTGACCAAAGGCGGTATCATCATCCCGGATACGGCAAAGGAGAAGCCCCAGCAGGGTGAGGTAGTCGCCGTCGGGAAAGGGAAGCTGACCGAAGATGGGAAGCTCATCCCACTGCAGGTCAAAGTTGGTGACCAAGTGCTCTTCGGCAAGTATGCCGGCACCGAGGTCACCATTGACGGCGAGGAGTACCTCATCATGCGGGAAAGCGACATTTACGCCATTATCAACACGGACGGGAAGTAAGTCCAACAACTGAGTGGAGGGTCACGCCATGCCTGCCAAGATCATCCTGTACGATGCCGACGCGCGGACAGCGCTCAAGAACGGGGTTGACAAGCTGGCCAATGCTGTCAAGGTAACCTTGGGTCCGAAAGGACGCAACGTCGTCATTGACAAGAAGTTCGGTCCGCCGACTGTTACCAAGGACGGGGTCACCGTTGCCAAGGAGATTGAGCTGGAGGACCCCATTGAGAACCTGGGCGCCCAGATGGTGCGCGAAGTTGCCTCCAAGACCAGCGACGTTGCCGGTGACGGCACAACGACGGCAACGGTGCTGGCACAGGCTATCGTGCGCGAAGGGCTGAAGAACGTCACCGCTGGTGCAAACCCGATGGACCTCAAGCGCGGTATTGATATGGCGGTTGCTGCCGTCGTGCAGGAACTGCGCCGAATCAGCCGCGAGGTCCAAGGGCGCAAGGAAATTGAGCAGGTTGCCACGATCTCTGCCAATAACGACCCCTCCATTGGCAAGCTGGTCGCCGATGCGATTGAGAAGGTCGGCAAAGACGGCGTGGTGACCGTCGAGGAGGCAAAGGGTATTGAGACCACGCTGGAAGTCGTGGAGGGGATGCAGTTTGACCGCGGGTATCTCTCGCCGTACTTCGTGACCGACCCCGAGACCATGGAGGCGGTGCTGGAGAACCCGTACATCCTCATCCACGACAAGAAGATTTCGGCGGTAAAGGACTTGCTGCCGATCCTGGAGAAGGTGGCGCAGTCTGGGCGTTCCTTGCTCATCATTGCCGAGGATGTTGAGGGCGAGGCGTTGGCGACTCTGGTCGTCAACAAGCTGCGGGGAACGCTGCGGGTCTGCGCTGTCAAGGCGCCGGGCTTTGGTGACCGGCGGAAGGCGATGCTGGAGGATATCGCTATCCTGACGGGCGGCACGGTCATCAGCGAAGAGAAAGGCTTCAAGCTGGAGAACGCCACACTAGCGTACCTGGGAACGGCGAAGAAGGTTGTCGTCGACAAGGACACCACGACCATCGTTGAGGGCGCCGGCAAGCCCGAGGATATCAAGCGGCGCATCAACGAGATCAAGGTGCAGATTGAGAAGACCACCTCGGACTACGACCGAGAGAAGCTGCAGGAGCGGCTTGCTAAGCTCAGCGGCGGTGTTGCCGTCATCAAAATCGGCGCAGCCACCGAGGTGGAGATGAAAGAGAAGAAGGCTCGTGTTGAGGATGCCCTCCATGCAACACGGGCGGCTATCGAGGAGGGAATCGTCCCCGGTGGTGGTGTTGCATACCTGCGGGCGATGCCGGTGTTGGACACGCTGAAGCCGGAGAACGAGGATCAGCGGACGGGCATCAACATCATTCGTCGGGCGCTTGAGGAGCCTATCCGGCAAATTGTGGCCAACGCCGGACTGGATCCCTCCGTCATCGTCGCCAAAGTCAAAGAAGGCAAGGACGGCTTCGGCTTCAACGCCGCTACGGAGCAGTTTGAGGACCTCTTCGAGAGCGGCGTGATTGACCCGACGAAGGTTGCTCGCGTCGCTCTGGAGAACGCTGCATCCGTTGCCGGCTTGCTCATTACAACCGAGGCGACGGTGGTGGAGAAGCCCGAGAAGGAGAAGTCCGGGAGCAATACACCACCGATGGACTACTAAACGTCTATAGCCTCGGAACTTGCCCCCTAAGTTCCCTCCACATACACACCGCCCCCCACACCCCGGTGTCCCGTGTCCCGCTTCACGGGCGCCGGGGTGCTTCGTTTTCTGCTGCCGCCATCGGAGGAATCCAGAGGTGCTGCGCTAAGTCTACGCGGTCGTCTACAACACGCACCCCTTCCGATTCCAGGAGTTCGCGCATGAGGGTTGGGGTAGCAAAGTGCATTTTGCCTGTGAGCTCCCCACGACGGTTGACAACTCGGTGACAGGGAATGTCTGGGAGACCCTTTGCAGCATTCAATGCCCAGCCTACTAACCGAGCACCGGAGCGGAGCCCCAGCGCACGGGCAATGTGCCCGTAGGTTGTAACTTTGCCCCGTGGGATCTGGCGGACAAGTGCATAGACACGCTCGTAGAAGTCCCGATGGCGTTCCATCTGCGCCCGCGGTTGCCACAGCGGATTGTGTGCCTTACGGAGGAGACGACCGAGACGCTCTATGCCTTAGGTGCAGGCGATCTCGTTGTCGGCGTTTCCGGCTTTACGGTGCGTCCGCCCGAAGCGCGGAAGAAGCCGAAAGTATCCACGTTCCTGGAAGCCAAGATTGACCGCATTCTGGAGCTGCAACCGGATGTCGTGCTGGCGTGGTCGGACTTGCAAGCGCCGATCTGTGCCGAGCTCATCCGTCAGGGGGTAGAGGTCGTCTGCTTCAACCAGCGTTCTGTGGAGGGCATTTTGTCCATGATTTTGCACCTGGGTGCGCTCGTGGGGAAGACGGTGGAGGCAGAGCGCTACGTGGAAAAGCTCATGGAAGGGCTCCGCCAAGCAGCCGAGCGCGGGGCACGGCGTCGGCGTCGTCCCCGGGTCTACTTCGAAGAGTGGTACGACCCGCTGATAGCAAGTATCCGCTGGGTCAGCGAGCTGATTACGCTCTGCGGTGGCGAGGATGTCTTCGAGGAGCTGAGCCACTTCCCTGACGCCAAACGGCGGATTATCAGTGACCCGGACGAGGTTGTGCGTCGTGCGCCGGATATCATCATTGCCTCCTGGTGCGGCAAAATGTTCAAACCTGAACGGCTCCGAAGCCGCCCGGGCTGGGAGGCAATCCCTGCAGTGCAACAGAACCAGCTCTACGAAATCCCCTCTTCGGTCATCCTCCAGCCTGGACCGGCAGCGCTGACCGAGGGTGTTGAGCACCTGCTGAACATCTTCGACCGGTGGGAACAAGCATGCAGCATGTAAGCTTCACAGCTCGCTTCGATGCTGTGCTCTGCTTAGATGGGACGCTGCCGGAGGAGACGGTCTTCCGGCAGTGTGCCTATGCACCGCTGATTGCTGCCGATGGAGCAGCAGTGAAGCTCTTCCGGCTCTACCAACAGCGCCCTGCCTACATTGTCGGTGACTTGGACGCTCTCTTGGCAGCCCCCGAACACGAGCTCCTCCAGGGAGTACCGCTGGTTCAGGTCAGCGAGCAGGACACGAACGATTTTGAGAAAGCGCTCAACTTCGCTGCCGCGCGAGGATGGCGGCGAGTGCTCGTGGTTGGCTTTCAGGGCGAGGAGCCAGATCATACGCTCATCAACTGGAGTGTTGCTGCACGCTATGCCACAAAGCTGGAGCTGTGTTTCTACGACTTCGGACGCTACGGTATTCCGCTGAGCTCTTCGGTGAGTATACCGCTGGACATCGGGGAGGTGGTGTCGCTGGTGCCGCAACCTGCTGCAGAGGTGACCACCGCGGGATTTGTCTGGGAGCTGCGTGGGGAGGAGTTACGGTGGGGCGTGCGGGAGAGTGCTCGCAACAGCGTCCGCAAGACACCGGTCCATATCCTGCTGCATAGCGGGCAGGTGCTGCTCTTTTGCCGGGCGCGGCTTCCGCTTGCGCCGGAATTTCACCCTTCACCGGCGGGCTAACGTGACCGGTCGGGCGAGCGTGTACAGGGGTCCGTGGAGCTGGAAGAGCTCGCGTAGGTACTGCTCCAATGCCGAGGGCGCTGGCAGGAGAGAGAGCCCCGAACGGGAGCGGAAGCAGCGTACAGCAACGAGTTCAGCACTCGGACCACTGTAGGCGATGCGGATGTGTCCTGGAAAGCTGCACAGGTACTGCTCCAGCGCTATATCGGGACGTGGCTTCTGCTGCGGGAAACGGTCTACCAGGACTGCCAGCAGGGTGTCACCAGTCAGGGGGAGAAGGGCTGTCACGAGGCGTTCTCGCGGCAATAGCAGCGGCTGCGGTTGCGGGATAAACCAGAGGCTTCCCAGAGCAATGAGCCCTCCGGCGATAGCAACCCGAGCCAGCACATGCTTCCACCGCTGGGCGGTCAAGAACCACAGGGAGAGCACACTCACACCGGCTGCGACAACAGTGCTTG
>VAPR01000468.1_pt1 | contig 26250 bp, 26 predicted proteins | sample 3380701 | NCBI WGS metagenome assembly VAPR01 (sample SAMN11536904, study PRJNA540576) | hot springs metagenome | isolation source: hot spring wet sediment | place: Spain: Lobios | collected 2014-01 | reverse complement strand
TACTACATCTACACCCAAATCTTTAAAAATTTTTGATATTTTAGTTAAACCTTATTTAATTTTATTGGGCAATAAAGTTAAGAAAAAAATAGAAAAAGCCAAAAAAGGAGGATTAAAAATAATTGGTATTGCTGGAAGTTATGGAAAATCTAGTACTAAAGATTTTTTGGTTCAGCTTTTAAGTAAAAAATATAAAGTTATTTCTCCGCCTTCAAGAGTTAACCATGAATATGCTCTTTTAAAGTATTTTTTAAATGCAAAAATTGATGGTTTTGATTATGCTGTTGTTGAATTTGGCTCTTATTATATTAATAATATTAGATGGACAACAAAATATATAACTCCTGATATTGCTTATATTACTGGAATCACTAAACAGCATTTATTTTTGTTTGGCAGCATTGAAAATATTATCAAAGGAGAAGGAGTAGAAATTTTAAGTTGGATAAAAGAAGGAATAGTTTTGGTTAATAACAATCATCAATATTTTGAAAAATTAAAAGAAGAAATAGATAAACTTAAAAATGAAAATTTAAAAATTTTTACTTATGGTATTGACGGTGATTTTAGTTACAGAATTTTGGAACAAGATTTAGAAAAAACTATTTTTGAACTTAAAGCAAAAGATAAAGTTTATCAATTTGAAACAAAAATTATTTTTCCAATGCAAATTGAAAATTTAGTTGGAGCTTTGGCTTATATATCTTTAATTGATAACTTAGAAAACTATAAAGGAGAAATCAAAAATATTGAATTGCCGGAGGGATTTTTAAAATTAAAAATAAAAGACAATCTTTACATCTTTGATGACTCTTACAATGCTAACCCTAAAGGAGTTTTTGATGCTTTGAATTATTTTCAAAAGCTTGACTTTGATTATAAAATTATTATTTTTAATGGACTTTTGGAGCTTGGTAAAGAAACCAAAGAGATTTATCAACAATTAGCTGAAAAATTTTTGAATTTTGACAAAATAATTTTAACCTCTAGTGATTTTTTTGAAGTTTTAAAAGAGAAATTAAAAGAAAAAGTTTTTATGGTAAAAAACAGTCAAGAATTGGAAATTTTTTTAAAAAGTTTGAAATTTAATAAAGTTGGTGTTTTTATTTTCAACAGATTGCCGGGAAGGGTTAAATTGATTTAACTACTTATCTAACGATTAAGGTGACTTGACAAAATAAAAATTTTGGATTATACTTTTTAATAGAAAACTACTAAGGAGGTATGAGAAAATGGCTGACACAAAGAGGGCGTGGAAAGACGATGAAAAGGTCAGGAAGGCCGAAGAAAAAGAAAGGAAGCAGCAAGAAAGGGAGTATAAAGAGTACATAAAAGAGTGGTACGAGCATCTAAAAGAAACAGGACAGCTCCAAGACGACGAGTAAAATTGATTTTTGGGTTCTAGCATATAAACTAGAACCCTTTTTTTATTTTATAATTATCACTAAATGATTAAAGCTGGTTATGTTATTTATCGGTTAGGGTTTTTAGATTTTATAAAAAATCCAGAGCTTACTCAACTGCCGCATTTAGGAGAACATTTGCTCCAAAGAAATTTCGATAAAATTTTAAAAAAAGATTTTGCAAAAGCCACGAGTGGTGCCAATGGTTTATATTGTATAACCACCACCAAAGACATTCCTTTTAAAGATTTTAAATCCTTAGTGAATAACGATAATCTTTATATTTTAGATAAAAAATTTTTCGAAATTGAAAAAAACAGAATATTAGAAGAGCTTTATTTGGATCAAAATGATATTTATCGTTTTTTTATAGAAAAAATTTTTGAAAAATTAATTGGTCTTCCAAGTGCCGAAACATATTTAAAAAATTACTTTAAATTTTTTAAAAATTTAAATTTCTCTTATGTAAAAGAGTTTTTTAATAAATATTTTAATGAAAATAACAGGTTTTTATACTTTTTTAAAAATAAAGAGTTAAAATTTTTTAAATTTCCTCAAAAAGATCAGCTAATACCATTACCATCTATTAAAATTGAGCGAAAAAATAAATTTTATATAAAAAAAGACAAAAAGGTCCCTGAAGCAATTTCTTTTGGTCTCCTTTTAGATTTTAGTATTAAAAATTTATTTTTGTTATTTTTTTCAAATAAATTAATTACAGATATTTATTCTCAAGAATCTTTTTATTACAAAATTAACTTAGAAAAAGGATTAACATATTCCAGCGAAGAAATTGTCAAATATTTACCCCAAAAAATTCTTGCCTTATCTGTTATTCCTTCATCTAACACCAAAAAGGTTGAAAAATTATTTTATGAGTTTATAAACTCAATATCTTTTAAAAATGAGAATTTAAGAAAAAGATTTGAACTAGAAAAAAAGAATTTTTTTAAAGTGAAAAGTTTTTCCGGTTTTAAATTTTTATCCGTGATTCTTTTTTTATCCTTCATAAACAATCTTGGTATATTTACAAATAATAATTTCTTAAAAGACATCAAAAGGGAGTTAAAAAAAATAACCTTTGGAGATTTTATCTCATTCATTAAAAATATTCAAAAAAATAAAGATTTTTTTATTTTTGAGTTTTATTAGTTAAAATGACAAAATTAATTAGTATTGATTTAGTGCCAACATTAGAAAATGATGATTTTGAATTGATTAAAAAAATATTTTGGGGATATAAAGATTTTGAAGCTGAAAAAAGAGTTAGAGAGATTTTAAAAAATTATTTTCCTAATAGCGAAATTTTGTTTTTTAGTTCAGCAAGAAGTGCTTTAACTTTTTTATTGGAAAATATTAAAGATAATCAAAAAAATCAGGTTGTTAATCAAGCTTTTACTTGCTTAGTTGTTCCTAATGCTATTAAATTTGCTGGTTTAGAAGCTGTTTTTGTTGATATTGATGAAACTTTTAATTTGGACATTGAAGATTTGAAAAATAAAGTTAATGATGAAACTTTAGCTATTATTATTCAAAATACTTTCGGGATTCCAGCAAAAATTGAGGAAATTTTGAAAATAGTTAAAGAAAAAAATATTTTTGTTATTGAAAATTTAACTCATTCTTTGGGAGCAAAATATAAAAATATTTATTTAGGAAACTTTGGCGATTTTGCTCTATTAAGTTTTAATAGAAATAAAGTGATTACAAGTTTAATTGGTGGAGCTTTAATAGTTAATAATGAAGAATATAAAGATAAGTTAAAGATGGCTTATGAAAAAATTGAGAGGTTTTCAAGTTTCGAATTAAAAAAAATTTTGCTTACTGGAATTTTCCTTTATCTTTATAAAAATAACTATAACTTTTCAACAAAATCTTTTCTATTTTTTTTAAGAAAAATAGGTTTTATTTGGGAAATGATATCTGATATTGAAAAAAAGAGTCAAAAGCCAAAAAATTATTTTAAAAAATTTCCTTTAGAACTTTTTCCTCTTTTAGAAAATCAATTAAAAAAATTAGAGAAATTCAATCAACAAAGAAAAGAGGTTGCAAAGATTTATTTAGAAAAATTTGATGAGTTAAGTAATTTTTTACCAAAAGAATTTGAACCCATTTTTTTACGCTTCCCTATTTTAAGAGAAAATAGAGATGAAATTATTGAAAAATTTAAAAAATTAAATATTCATCTTGGTGATTGGTATACTTGTCCAATTTTTCCTTGTGTCAAAAATTTAGAAATTTTTGGTTATAAAAGAGATTGTCAAAATTCTGAGATTGTTTCAAAAAAAATTTTAAATTTACCAACTTTAATAAATAGAGAAGGGGTTGATTTAATTTTAAAAAATTTTAAATAAAAAAAATGGCCTGCCGGGGGTGTATGGATCGCTCTCTGGTTGGCGGGGACCGTGGGGGAAACCCGGCAGGCCGAGGGGTTGTGGAGGTTTTAGAGATACTAATTAAATTATACATATATTTTTAAAAAAGTCAACTATTAAATAGCTTATATAATGTTAAAAAATGGGGATTGAAACTATTTCGAAAGATGATTTAAATGAATTTTTAGACAAAAATAATTATTTAAGTTTTCTTCAAGATTTTGAATATGGAGAAATAGAAAAAAATTTAGGAAATGAAGTTTTAAGATTAGGATTTTTTGAAAATGATCTTTTAGGTGTTTGCCAATTGATTGGCTATCAAGGAAAATTAAAAAAGGGTTTAGTTTGTCATCACGGTCCAGTAATAAAAGATGGAGCTTCAAAAGAAAAGACACTGGAAGCACTTTTAAGTTTTTTGAAAGAAAACAATTATCATCGAAAATATCATTTTTTAAGAATTAATCCTATTTGGCAAGAGAGTGAAATTTTTGACTTTAAAAAATTAGGTTTTAGATTGGCACCAACTTATGCTGTTAGTGAAAATTTTTGGATCAAAGAAATTAAAAGTGATGAAGAAATGTTAAAAGAAATGAATGAATCTCATCGAAAATTAGTTTTGGAATCTTTAAAAAAACCTTATTTAGAAATTGAAAAAACCAATGATTTAAATAAAATTGATATTTTTTTAGAAATTTATAAAGATTTAGCCGAAAGAAAAAATTTTGTTCCTTATTCTGATGGGTTTATAAAAAAAGAATTTGAAATTTTTTCAAAAGAAAATAAAGCTCTACTTTTTTTAGGAAAAGTTGAGGGAAAATATTATTCTGGAGCATTGATAATTTTTTCTCATAGTATTGCTTTTTATCATCATTCAGCAAGTTATCCAATTAAAGAACCACTAAATTACAAAATCCAATGGGAAATAATTCAAGAAGCAAAAAAGAAAGGTTGTAAATTTTATAATTTTTGGGGGATTGCAAAAAGAGAAACCAAAGATCATCCTTGGTATGGGTTAACTCAATTTAAAAAAGGCTTTGGCGGAAAATTAATAAAATTGCATCCAACGATTGATTATCCTTTTTCGGTCAAATATTACTTAAATTTTGTTTATGAAAAAATTAAAAGAAAGAATTTATAATTATATTATGCCGGGGTGCTGGAATTGGTAGACAGCCATGGCTTAGGACCATGGGCTCGTAACGAGCGTGAGGGTTCGAATCCCTCCCCCGGCAAAATAATAACTCAAAAGTCAAAAGGCAAAACTCAAAGCTAAATGATTTTTCTAATGTTTCGGGAGTTGAACTTCCGAAATATTTTATCAAAAATCAGTGGGGTGTTTTTAATTGTTATTTTATGTTAAATGAAAAAGGCCGGCTTGACCCCGAGATGGTATATTGGAAAATTATTTTATTTTTTATTGGTTTTTTATGGTTTTTTATTTTTAATTATATTATTTTATTATTTTATTTTATTGTAATGTGGGGTCAAACCGGCCATAAAAGCCAAAGACAAATAAAGCCTTACTATTAATTAGTATACCAAATAAAGCAAACTTTGTCAAGTTTTAGAGAATAATCCAAAGAAATAGCTGTTGGAGGTTGATTTATTGAATATTTTATAATTAACTTATGCCCCGGTAGCTCAATAGGAAGAGCGTGTGGCTTCGGACCACAAGGTTGGGGGTTCGAGTCCCTCCCGGGGCATAAAATTTTATTGAAAAAATAAACTTATTAATTTAGGAATTGTCAAAGAAAGAAAAACTAAAATAACACCTATTAAAATTAAAAACCAGCGCGAGTGAACTTTTTCTGCTCCTTTGTGACCACCAGTTATATACAAAATTCCTAAATAAATTAAAACACCAACAAGAAAAAAAATAGAAAAGATAAAAATTAACCTAAAAATAGCGTTAATTAATTTTAAAAAACCTGGTTCAATCATTAGCTTAAATTATTAAAGAAAAAGTTAATTACTTTAACAATTGTAAAAGATAAAATAGCAATAACAATTCCCAAAATTCCATAAAACAATTTAGGATGGATATCCTTTGTTTTTTCCGGTTGGGTAATGTATAAAATCCCTGCCCAAGCTAAGAAAAATACTCCAATTGCTAATGCTACTCCGTATAAAAAAGAAATAAATCTTCGAAGATAATACAAAATGCAAGTTTTCCAGATATCACCAGCTGAAATTGAAGTTGATTTTAAAACTGACGGTAAATTTACTGAACCACATTTTATTTCCATTGGCACTGAGGGTTCTTGAATACTTGCATAAACTACAGGTGTTAAAAAAACTTTATTTTCTCTAACTGCTCTTTCAATAAAAACAACAAAAGCATAAGCCATAAGAGCAACTATTAAACCCCACGCTCCCCAAATTAATCTTTGGGTTGCTGCTTTTCTTTTGTTTTCATCGCTACCATAAAAAATATATTCTATCCCTCCCCAAGCAATAAAAATTGCTGCTAAAACAAATGCTAAAGTAACAATTACTCTTAAAAATTTACCAAAGAAAAAACTTAAACAAGCAAAAAAATTTGCCCCACAATTAATATCTGGAGGTAATTCTCCAAAAGGAAGTTGCTGAGCAAAAACAAAATCTATAAATAAATTTATCATTTATCTCTTTTTAAATTTGTGGTTGGGCAACAAATCTTGAAAGTAGAAAAACAAGCACCCACGCTAAAAAAGCAACAACTAAACCAACAGCAGCATAAATTAATCTATTACTTGCTTCTTGTCGTTTTTTCTCGTCGGTACCACTCAAAATATATATAAAACCAGCCCAGGCAAACATAACAGCGGCAAAAGCTAAAGCTACAACCAAGACAAGTCTTAAAGCTACACCAAGAAGTCTTAATATGCATTGCCTTATGGTGTCAGTAGGTAAGCAACCAAAAAGAGAGGTTGGAATTTCTGGGGGTGGGGTAGTTTCCGGAGGTGATATTTGAGCTAAAGTAAAAATGGCGACAGTAAATAATGATATTAAAACTAATCCTTTTTTCATTTTGGTTTTAATTTTCAAAAATTTGGTGAATAACGACCTGTTCTTTAATTACTCTAATTATAAATTAGGACCACCAAAAATCAAAGAAATAAATGTGAATATCAATGAAACCAAAAGCAAAAGAAAAAAACCATAAATTGCATATTGAATATATCTATGGCCCTTTTGGATTTGCTCAAATTTAATTGGTGCTAATAAGTACATAAAACCTCCTAAAATTATTAAAATTACTAAAACAAGAGGTGCTATTTTTAAAATTAAATCACTAACTTTTTTAATAACATCAATAATGGTTGGAAATTTACAAGGACCTTCACCAAGAATACCCGGAGGGCAAATTCTAAAAGTTTTTGTTTCCCAATCAATTATAACTTTTCCCTCTTTTATTTTTGTTCCTGCGATTACAAAATTGCAAACTGCTAAAAAAATGAGAAATAATAAAATAATTAAAAATTTTTTCATTTTACCAATCTTTCAATTTGGGATTTAATTAAGTCGGCCAATAAAACAACTACCAAACCAATAATTGACCAAATTAAAACCTGATAAGCTTTAGAAATGTTTTTTAGACCAAATAAAGGAACTGAGATAATATAACCGGCAGAAACAATTATTGCTAGTGCTAGAAAAACAACTGCTATATTTTTCAAAAGTCCGATTGCTTCGAAAATACACCTGAATAATCTATCTAAAGGTTTAGCAGCTCCTTGACCACACCTCAAGCTTGACATAACGTTTTCTTTCATAAAATTATACCAACTGGTTACCTTAGGATCAGCAGCAAAAGCAAAATTAATTAAATTCAACTTTCCAAATTTAGGCTGAAAAAAATCTAAAATAATATCAAAAATTATTGCTGAACCTAAAACCAAAAGATAGCCAAAAATAGCAATTTTAATCATATCAACACCTCTTTTATAAAGAGTTTCACTTGGTCCGTGAAACATAATTAAAAAAGCGCCAACAGTTGTTAATAATACTGCTATCCAAAAACTAATTATTACTATTGCCCTAATTAATCTTCCTAAGCTCTCGACAAAAGCTTTCCAGTCGCATTCTTGAGCCGTGTTGCACTGAACAATTGGTTCTTGAGCAAAAACAAAATTAATAATTACAAAACAAAGCAATAAAAAAGTTAGTTTTTTATTACAAAGAATAGTAAATTTCATTGATAATTTTATTAAATTCTCTTTCATCTTTTTTTGACTCTAAAAGTCTATCTAAATTATCAAATAAAATTTTCTTATTAAGAAAATCAAATGTTTCACCAAAATTTTTAGCTGAACTAAGAACAATCATTTTCTCTGTTGGTAAATCTTGAAAGTTGCCAAAGGGCACAAGGTCAAAATCTTTACTAAAATTAAGAAGCTGGCGGTTATAAAACCAATCAATAAAAAATTGGGATGCTTTTAAATTAGCCTTCTTTACCGGAACAAGATAGTAAGCTTTGGTGTAAATTTTTGCTTTTGGAGGAAAAACATTCAAAGGAAAATAGTCAATTGAAAAATTTAAGCGAGGATTATTTTCTAAAATTTCCTTTTTATCTTGGTAAAAACCTATATAAAGAGCTAATTTTTCTTGAGCAAAATTGTTTAAATCATCGCCAACTCCTTCTGAGTAAGAATAAAATTCACTTTGAAGATTGCTGAATTGTAAGTAATTATCAAGAGCTTTCATAAAATTATTTATAAATCTTTGTTTGTTCTTATAATCTTCATTTAAACTATATAAAGTTAATATTATTTCTTTTCTATTTCTAATCTCTTTTGTTCCTAAACCAACAGAATAGAAATCTGATCGATAATTATTTAATTTTTGGATAAATGTTTTTAATTCAGCAAAAGTTTTTGGTTTTTCTAAATTCAAAAAATTTAAAACATCTTGATTGTAATAAGCAATTAAAGTATCAACTAAAATAGGGGTTGGGGTTGCTAAAATTTGTTCGTATTTTTTAAGTAAATCATTATCAAGATAAACAATATCAGGAAAATCTCCGCTCGCTAAAGAAAGTGGTAATTCTCTATCTATTTCATCCAAAGATTTTTTTTCTATTTTATATTGAAGACAATATTTAGAAACCTCACTAAAGTAAGGATAGACATCTGATTCAGCAAATGGTAGCCAAATTTTTAAACTTGCTTGATAACAAGGAAGCTTTGACTTTTTCTCTGGGGAAAAAACGCCCCTGAAAATATAAAAAAATATTATTATCATTAAGATTAACCCAGCAACAATTATTTGAGCCATCCTATCTGTTTTTAACCTTTCTATAAAATCACTCATTTTTGACTAATAACTAAATAATAATTACTATTTTGATCAATTTCTTTTATTTTAAAATTAAAATTCTCCAAAATAGAAATTATTTCTTCTGGTTTATAGGCTTTTTGACCACGCAAAAGAATGTTCTCTGCTTGAGGTTCTAAAATTATCAAAAAACCACCATATTTTAATGCTTTATAAGCAGATTCAATTATTTTTTCGGGTTTTTCAGATTGATATAAAACTTGAGAAATAAAAACAAAATCAAGATAATTTTCTGGTAATCCAGAATTAATTTCTAAATCTTGAATTAAGAATTTAACATTAAAAATATTTAAATTTCTTAAAAATTCTTGGGCTTCTTTGATAGTATCTTCTTGAATGTCAATAGCATAAATTTTTCCTTCAGGAGTAACTTCTCTTGCTAAAAGAGCAGTAAAATAACCACTGCCACAACCAAAATCAGCTCCATTCATTCCTTTCAAGATATATTTTTTTTCTCTCAGTTTTTGAATAATTTCTCCAGGCTTTAAAAACATTAAATCAATAAAGCGCCTTTAATTTTTTCAATGCCTTCTATTTTTTTAGGAACTTGCGTTCTTTTTAAAATAGGTAATTTATTTAAAGAAATTTTTTTTAAGGTAGAATCACTAAGAATTAGTTCTTTTTCTTCTTTCAAGGTTTGAGATAAAAGAATTTCACCGTATTTATTTTCAAAAATTTTAATGCCTTTAGTCCCTCGATTTTGAAGTTTAATTTCTTTAAGATCTATTTTTTTATAAAAACCATTAGAAAAAATTAAAAGAAGATGATCGCTCTCTTTTATAAAGGTAGCAATTGCTTTTTCATTATTTTTGAGCTTCATCACTTTGACTCCCCTTGCTGACTTTCCTTGAATTGGTAAGTTTTCTTTAAAAAGCAAAATGTTACCTTCTGAGCTAATAACACCAACAATTTCTTGACCATTAATTAAAAAAGCATCGACAACCTCGCCATTTCCTTTCACTGCTTGAACCCCTGTTTTTCTATTACTCAAAACTTGTTCAAGTTCAATTTTTTTACCAAGACCATTATTGAAAATCAAAAAAAGATACTTTGTTTTTTCTAAAGGAATAATTTTTATAATTTCATCATTTTTATCTAAAACAATTTGTGATTCTAAATATTTACTTGAATGATAAAAATTAACAAGATCAACTTTATAAACTTTACCAAATTTACTTATTAAGATTAAACTATCTTTAGTGCTAACAATTTTTAAAAGTTTAGGAAGGTTTTCATTTTTGATTAGTTTTTCTAAATTCAATTTTTCCGGAGAAATTAAATTGACTAAATTTTTTTGATCAATCACTAACCAAACCTTTTCTTCAGGAACAATTTCTTCTGAAAAAACAATTTTTTCTTCTGAAATCTTGGTTAATCTTTCGCTTGGATAATTTTTAATAATTTCATCAGCTTCTTTAATAATAATTTCATCAATTTTTTTACTGCTTTTTAAAATTTCTTCTAATTCTTTAATTATTGATCTTCTTTCTTTTAATTCATCTAAAATTTTATGTCTTTCCATTCGAGTTAAAGTTCTTAAAGGCATTTCTAAAATAGCATCAGCTTGTTTTTCTGAAAGAGAAAACTTTTTCATCAGTTTTTCTAAAGCAGATTTTTTATCTTCAGAAGATTTAATGACATTTATAACTTTATCTAAATTTTCTAAAGCTTTATCAAAACCTTCTAACAAATGAACTCTTTCTTTATTTTTCTCTAAATCAAATTTTGTTCTTCTTTTAATAACCTCGCGGCGATGATCTATCCAGGCTAAAAGAAGATCTTTTAAGTTAAATAATTTTGGTTGAATACCTTTCTCTAAGGCTATTAAGTTAAAATAAAAAGTTTTAGTTAAAGAAGTTAGTCGATAAAGATTTTGTTTTAATTTTTCTAAATTGGCTCCTGGTTTTGGTTCAATAACAATTCTAATACCCTCTTTATTAGATTCATCGCGAACATCTTTTATTTCTGGCAAAACTTTTTCTAAAGACAAATTAGCAATTTCTTTAACTAAATCGGCTTTATTAACTTGCCAAGGAATTGAAGTAATCACCAAAAATTCTTTTTCTTTTTTTGTTTTTTCAACAAGAATTTCTCCAGCTACAACAATTCCACCCTTACCTTCTTCGTAAATTTTCTTTAATTTTTCGGCTTCCAAAATTTTACCTCCGGTTGGAAAGTCAGGTCCTTTAATGAATTTCAAAAGTTCATCAGTAGAGGCTTTTTCATTTTTGACCAAAAGTTTAACTGCTGACATTACTTCTATTAAATTATGAGGAGGAATACTTGTTGCCATTCCAACAGCAATCCCCAAAGAACCATTAATAATTAAATTAGGAATTTTTGCCGGTAAAACAATTGGTTCTTCTCTGGTATTATCATAATTTGGTCTAAAATCAACAGTATTTTTATCAATATCAGCCAACATTTCAACGGCTATTTTTGACAATTTTGCTTCAACATATCTCATTTGAGCCGGAGGATCGCCATCTATTGAACCAAAATTTCCTTGCCCCCAAACTAAAGGATATCTTAAAGAAAAATCTTGTGCCATTCTTACTAATGCTTCATATATCGGAGCATCACCATGAGGATGGTAGCGTGCCATACACATCCCAACAATATTAGCACATTTAGTAAATTTCTCATTAGGCCAAAGAGCAAGCTCTTTCATCGTGTGCAAAATTCTCCTTTGAACTGGCTTTAAACCATCGCGAACATCAGGTAAAGCCCGAGAGACAATAACACTCATAGCATAGTCTAAATATGCCCTCCTTAGTTCTTGGGTAATTTCTTGAGAAATTATCTTCTCTTTCATTTTAAAAACTTTAAAAATTAAATAAATTTCCCAAAGTATCAAATACCACCGCTAAACCTGTTTTAAAATTTTGCCAAGTAAAAGCAAAAAATTGTTCTGCTGGTGAAGGCGTTACATAACCCCAAATTGTTCCTCCACTAAACCACCATAAAAAAAACAAAACGATCATAACTAAACTGGCTAACAAATATGGTTTTTTCATTTATTTAAAAACAAAGAGCAAATTTTCGACCTTTTTGAGGTTGGCTTTAATTTTGTCTCCTTTTTCTTTTTTAAATTTTTCGAAGTTAATATCTTTATTTGTTAAAATAATTTTTGGCTTAAAATAAGAATAGAAATCTTTATTAAAAAAATCAACAAACAAAAGAGCGTCAACATTTTTTCTTAAAGATTTTATTTTTTTAATTGTTTCTTCAGTTAAAATTTCTCGACTATAAAGAAAAGTACCTTCTTTGCTTTCAAAAAGATAAACAAAATAATTTTTATTAGAAAATCCCCAAAAATAAACATCATTAACATTGTATTCTCCAGGTGAATTGAAAATTTTATCTTTATTGATATTTTTAGAAATATCTGATAAAATTACTGATACTTCCTGGTTCAAGGTTGGAGGATCAAGAATAAATTTTTCTTCATCAAAAATTAACTCAAAATAATTATTGTTTTTTTTGACTTCCATTAATTTTATAATTTTATCATAAAATCTAAATATTATGATCATCATCAATAATAAACAAGTAGAAAAAAATTTTAAATTGAAAACGAAATTATTAGGCATTGGTGAAATTTTGGAAGGAAAGGTGATTAGTAAAAAAAGGGGGGAAATTTTTGTTGACCTTAGTCCTTTTGGTCTTGGCAGACTTTATGGTGTTTTTTATCTTCAATCTAAAAATATTGCTCAAAAATTGAAAGTTGGTGATTCCGTTGGGGTAAAAATTGTTGGTTTAGATGATGGTCAAGGTAATTACGAGGTTGTCTTGCAAGATATTAATACCATTGATAAGTGGCAAAGAATTTTAAACTATTATCGCCAAGGAAAAATTTTTGAAACAGAGATAAAAGCTGCTAATCGAGGGGGTTGGATTGTTGAAATAGAAGGTATTCAAGGTTTTATCCCCGTTTCTCATCTTTCCCCTGAATATTATCCCCGAGTTGATACTAATAATAAACAATTAATTTACGACCATTTAAAAAAATTTGTTAATCAAAAAATCAAATGTAAAATAGTATCTGTTGATCCTAAAACCAACAAGCTTGTCTTATCAGAAAAAGCAGCTAAAGAAGAAGTTTATCAAAAAATATTAGATCAGTTAATAATTGGGGATTTAATTACCGTGAAAATTGTTGGTTTCAGTCCTTTTGGAATTTTTGTAAGATTTAATGAAAATCCACCAATGGATGGATTGATTCATCTTTCTGAAATACCTGATGAAAAGCTTAATTTAGAAGAAAATTTCAAAATCGGCGATATTTTGACTGTAAAATTAATTCAAATTAAACAAGATAAAGTAAATTTTAGCTTGAAAGATCTTAAACCTGATCCCTGGGTACTTTTTATTAAAAACTACAAAGAAAATAATAAGGTCTTTGGTGTCTTAAAGGAAAAAAATGAAATTTTTGGTGTTGTTGAAATTGATGGTGTTAACGGCATTGTTTTTGAAAATTTAGAAAAAATGGATGTTGGTAATACTTATCAATTTATAATTGAAAATTTAAAACCTAAAGATAGGAGTCTAATTTTGAAATTAGCTAATGATTCCTAAAAATTATCAATATTTATTAATCATTAGTTCTTTAATTGTCTTCTTTTTTATTATCTATCTTGGTTATTCTGAAATTTTAAGAGGCCAAAAAATATCTCTATCTCAATTTCTTTCGAAAATTAAAGAAGGTGAAATTGAATCGATAACCATCTCCGGCAAAAATAACCTTATTGGTCAAACAAAAAGTGGAGAAATATTTAGGGCAAGCAAAGATCCTGAAGAAAGCTTTAGTCAAATTTTAAAAGAATACGGAGTACCTTCTTCAACCATCTTTTCTTTAGAAATTAAAGAAGAAACTAATAATTGGAGGGACATTATTTTTGCTATTCTTTTCAATCTTCTACCTTTTCTTTTTATCGGCTGGATTTTTTGGCAATTTTTTCGCCAAGCTCAAAGAGGGGCAAGCCAAATTTTTACTTTTGGAAGATCGGGGGTTAAAGTTTACAATCCAAATGATCCTAATAAAATAACTTTCAAAGATGTTGCCGGCTTAGATGAAGCTAAGCAAGAATTAATTGAAGTAATAGAATTTTTGAAAAATCCTGAAAAGTTTTTTAAGATTGGAGCTCGAATACCCCGAGGAGTTTTATTGGTGGGGCCACCAGGAACGGGAAAAACAATGCTTGCTCGAGCAACTGCGGCTGAAGCTAATGTTCCCTTCTTCTATATTTCTGGCTCTGAATTCGTTGAAATGTTTGTCGGTGTTGGTGCTAGCCGAGTAAGGGATGCATTTTCAATCGCCAAAAGAAATCAACCAAGTATTTTATTTATTGATGAATTAGATGCTATTGGCAAAGTAAGAAGTGCCGGAATCACTGGTGCTCACGAAGAAAGAGAACAAACTTTAAATCAAATTTTAGTTGAAATGGATGGCTTTGAAAAAGAAAGCAAAGTTATTGTTTTAGCAGCAACAAATATGTCGAATGTTTTAGATCCAGCTTTATTAAGACCAGGAAGGTTTGATCGCAAAATTGTCCTGGATCTGCCCGACATCAAAGCAAGAGAAGAGATTTTAAAAATTCATTTAAGGGATAAAAGGGTTGGCAAAGTTAATCTTAGGCAAGTAGCTGAAAGAACTCCTGGGTTTTCTGGTGCTGATTTAGCTAATCTATGTAATGAAGCAGCAATCTTAGCGGCTAGAAAAAATAAAGAAGAAATCAGCCAACAAGAACTTTTGGAGTCAATTGAAAAAGTTTTATTGGGCCCAGAAAGAAAAACAAAGGTTTATTCAAAAAAAGAAAAAGAAATTGCTGCATATCATGAAGCTGGTCATGCCATTGTTAGCCATTATTTAAAATACTCTCAACCAGTGCAAAAAATTTCAATTATTTCTCGAGGACGAGCCGGCGGTTATACTTTAAAAACACCGTTAGAAGAAAGAAGTTTTTATTTCAAAAAAGAATTTTTAGATGAGCTTGCTGGAATGCTTGGTGGTTATGCTGCTGAAAAATTGATTTTTGGTGATGTCACTACTGGAGCAAGTAATGATTTAGAAATTGTCACTGATTTAACCAAAGAATTAATAACTCGCTTTGGTATGTCTGAAAAAATTGGGCCGATCTCTTTTAAAAAGACATCAAAAGAATTTACTTTAGAAAAAGAATATTCAGAGAAAACAGCTGAAATGATTGATGAAGAAGTCAGAAATATTATCAATCAAGCCCTGGAAAAAGCTTTAAAGGTTTTAGAAATTAAAAAAGACAAATTAGGAAAAATAGCTCAGACTTTAATTAAAAAAGAGGTGATCGAAAAAAGACAATTTGAAAGGTTAGTTGGTGAACCTAAGGGTTCTTTAGAAATAACTTATTAAAATTCTCGGGGTCTTCAAGATATTGTTCAATAACTACTTCAGGAATTTTAAGAAGAATTTTATTTAACTCAATTAAGATTCTCTCTTGACCTACCTCAGGATTAGGATTGGTGAGCTTTTCTTCTATCAACTTATTATATATATTTTCTGAATCATTATCTTCCCTCAACACAGCCAACCTAAATCTTAAAACATACTCGACATACTCTTTTAACCAATTTTGAGCTTCTTTAGAAAGATGTCCAGGGTAAACACCAAATCTTTTAAAAAATGAAATAATTGATCGATTAACATCTTCTGGATGGAGAATTGGTTCTTTTATTGAAAAGTCCTCCTTAAACATTAATTTAAATTTATTTATAATTTTAACAAAAAATTTTGCAATAGATTAATAAATCCTGAAAAATAAGGAAAGAAAAAATAAATAAAAATAAGAATAAAAACAAAACCGTAAATTTCCAAATATTGATAAACTTCAATAGGAATTTTTGTTAATAAAATTTTTGAACCATCTAAAGGAGGAATGGGCAGAAGATTAAAAAAAGCCAAAACTAAATTTATTCTTAAGCCAAATAAAATAATATCTTGAAAATTTAAAAATAAAGGAGTTTTCGCAAGGAAAACAAAAAATAAAGCTAAAAGAATATTAGTCAATGGTCCTCCTAATGCAATTAAAACAGAATCAGTCTGAGGATTTTTTAAATTGTAAGGATTATAAGGCACAGGTTTTGCCCAACCAAAAATAAAACCAGAAAATAAAAAGCTAAATAATGGTAATAAAATTGTTCCCAAAGGATCGATATGAGAAACAGGATTTAAAGTTATTCTTCCCTCATACTTAGCTGTTGGATCACCTAATTTATAAGCAACAAAACCATGAGCAACCTCATGCAAAATAATTGAATAAATAAGAATAAATAAAATTAAAATGATCTCCATTTGGACCTACGGGGATTTGAACCCCGTCCTCAGCTATGCGAAAGCTGTATGCTCCCATTACACCATAGGCCCTAATATAAACTCAAAAGGCAAATGGCAAAAGGCAAAACTTTTATATATAAAACTCAAAAGGCAAAATTAAAAACTTTTAAAAACTAATTATAATATAATAAATTTATGATTAGTTAATATTAACATTTGAATTAACTTTTGACTTTTGCGCTTTCCTGCCTGCCGGCAGGCAGGGAGTTTATAAGGGCGGGTAGCTCAGTGGTAGAGCATCTCGTTTACACCGAGAAGGTCAGAGGTTCGAGTCCTCTCCCGCCCAATGCCGGGATAGTTCAATGGGAGAACATCCCTTTCGTAAAGGGAAAGTTGTGGGTTCGAATCCCACTCCCGGCTTATGAGAAAAAATCTTTTTAAAAAAATATTTATTTCAATTTTGGTTTTCTTTTTTATTTTCTTTCTGATAGGCTTGACAAAAAAGCAGCTGGTTACATCAGAAAAAGAAATTAATATAGAAAAAACAACATCATCAGAATTTCAAAACCTAAAAAATGACCAAGAAAAATTTACTAGTATCCAAGCATTAACAAAATCTCTCGATATTACTAATCAATTTCAGTCATTTTTTAAAGAAACAGAAGAAATAGAAAAAGAGGTTGAAATTGAATTTAATAAATTAACTAAAAATCTTCACCCTGATCCCAATAAATCTATTAATCAATATCAAAAAGAACTTGAAAAAATAATCAAAAGTGCAAATAATCAATTGAATGATAATTCATTAAATTATCAAGAGCTTATAGCTTTAGCTCAGAATTTGGCAAAAATAAAACCACCACCAATTTTTTCCTCAGCTCATCGAGAGTTTATCAAAATTTATCTCAAGGCAGGCATAACATTAAAATTTGCACAGCAAACAGAAGATCCGCTTAAACAAGTTTTTTTATATAATATGGTAAAGAACATCTTAAATGAAATAAAAATATGATAAAAAAGAAATTTTATATTTTTGTTTTAATTGGCTTGATCTTAAATTACTCATTTTTTGTAAGTTTTTCTTATGCTATATTACCGGTTAAAGTCCCGGTTTATGATAGTGTCTCAGAAGCTGAACTTGGGAAAATTAACGAAATTTTAGGAAGTATGAATAAATTTCTAACAGAAAACATTCAAAAATTGAATGATAATATTCAAATAATTATAAATAGCCTAATAGAAGATAAAATTAATAAAATTATTAGCGATTCTCTACAAGAAAAAGCTTATATTGAATATTCAACTGAATTAGAAAAAATTATTGAAAAAAATACCATTAAAAGCGAAGAAGACATAGAAGAAGACATAGAAGAAGCAAAATTAGCTGGAATTATTTTAGCTTTAAGAGGGATTTATTCTCAGGGTTGCATTCCTGCGGATGAATATGAAAATGTTTATAATCACACAATTGATAAAATTAAAACCATTACTGATGTCGATTTTTCTGAAATGGCAAAGAGAGCCATTGAAACAATACTAATATGCGAACCATCTTTCAGTTATGAACCCTTTTTTGTAAGAAAACCAACGGGTGTTAATGAAAGTTTTTTGGCCAAATTATTAAAACCTTTCAATATAAGTCTCTTGGCTAAAATAAATCCAACAGAAAATATAAACAGCGAAGAGGTTCCATCTTTTAAAATTACACCGGCTTTTCAATCAATTGAAGATTCAGGAATTTTAATCAAATTAAAAACAAATATTTCAGATTTAATAGAACAAAAGGCAATTGCTGAGGCTGATATAAGAAGATCGAACTTAGGCAACATCAGACCAATCGAAGAATGTGCAGATTATGCATTTATTGCCGGAGGTAATGATGGTGGTAAGTTGGTTTGTTTAAATTATAGAAAAATAGTTGATCTTAATTCTCTCAAAGACAATTTAAAAAATAATAATCCCTTAATATCAGAAAATTCTGATACCAATGTCTATATAAAAAGATTTTTAGGCCACAATCTTTTATCTAAATTAGGATTAACAACTTCAACTTTATCAAGTATTAGCGATTTAACTGGCTCTTTGCCTTTAGATAACAACGAAGAGCTTACAAAATTAATTGACCAAGTATGCTCAACTTTTTCTTTGGTGGATGCTAATAAAAAATTAAACGCAGATCAAAGAGAAGGAAGCAGAACTATTTCTTATGTTAAGTGCCTCCAAACTTTTCAAGAAAAAATAAAATTTTTAATTGAAATTGAAAAAAAGAAAGTAGAAGATTTAAAAGCAGCAGCAGAGGCAACTATCCAAGAAAGCAACAGATTAAAAGCAGAAGCAGAATATCTTGAAGCTCAAGCTAATCAATCTGCTAACTGCAGGGGGGCTAGTAAAGATCTTACTCTTTTAAAATCCAAATTAGACTCTATTAGTCTTTTTTATTCAGATCAAATAAACGGACCTGTTTCAGATTTATTAGTTAATATTAATAAACTTAGAGGAGAAATAAATAGAGCCAGTTCGCAAACTCAAAATCTTATTCATAATTTGTTTGCCCTTCCCTTAGATATCTTAAACCAAATTGATTATATTTTAAATAATTTTGGGGGCTTTTTTGAGCTCATCTCACAAATTCTCTCCCTATCAGGATTTGATTTACCCATAGTTATAACCATCATAAATGATATCTCAAGATTTATACAATCACTTAAAAAAATTTTTACTGATACAGAAAATTTAGTGATAAATGAAATAGCTAAAATTTTAAAACCAATTTATGAGACACTTAATAAAACAACCGAAGAAATACAAGCTGTTTACAATATCCAATATAGATTTTATCAAGGTGATGTTGCGTTTTCTCGATCAACAATTCTAAATGATAATTACAAACTTAATGAAATTAGGAATAGATTAAAAGCTTATAGAGCTTATATCGATGAAAAATGTAGGAGTTCATCGCAAAATCTAAGCATCGAAAATCAAAACAATAAACGCCAAGTAATTGTTGTTAAACAAAAAGAAGAAAAAAGAGGTTTAAGTTTATTAAATATTTTTAAATGGAATTCATTTGAAATAACTTTTCAAAAATGAAATTTAATAAAACATTTATTATTTTTATTTTATTAGCTTTACTTAGTAATTTCTTTTGGATTGAGAGGGTGGGGAAAGCACAGGCATCTGAAGCTGTAGTTGAGTGTGATGCTATTCCTTGGTGGCAATTTTGGAGATGGAAAGAAAAATTAACCTGTGAATTAGCTCAGCTTTTTTACAATCTTACAAAATCTCTAATAGAGGCTATTTCTTACTTGATTGTTGGTTTTATTAATCTACTAAATCAAATTTTTGTTTGGTTATCAGGTGTTTTTCAAAATTTAAACCCCTTTCAAGAAACAGAAATAACAAAAAACGGTCAAACAATAACGGCTCCTTCACCCATTCAAGTACTCTGGAATATTTTAAAAGGATTTGCTTATATTATTTTTACTTTTTCTATTTTAACAGCTGGTTTTATGTGGCTTTTAGAAGGTGAAAGCGCAGCTTTAGGATTGATTTTTAATATAATTGTTGCTGCCCTATTAATAAATTTTACTTACACCTTGATTAAAATAGCTTTTGAAACAGCTAGAAGTATTGAAACAGGATTAATTGGGGGAAGTGTTGTTTCTGAACAACAAAAAAACATTGGTCTTGGCCACTTGATCTATGCTTCTATGTGGCAAAGAGATCCAACAGAGAATTTTTACACTAAAATAAAAGCACAGTTGGGAAAATCAGCTGAATCTTTATGGATTGATGTTTTAACTATTTTAGCTTCAAATATATTTTTAGTTATTTTTGCAATGGTAACCTTTGTTGTCTTAGTTGTTCTTACAGCTCTTTTGGTAGCAAGATATATAATGATTATTTTTCTTTCTGCTGTTTCTCCTGTAGCGATAGCAAGTTTAGCTTTCCCAAAATTTCAAAGAGGACCCTTAGCAAAGCTTCAATTTAATTTTTTTGAATCTTGGTTTGAAAAATTAATAAACTGGTTAATAGTTATTCCTGTTTTTGCCATTTTGGTTATTTTAGGAAATGTTTTAACTGAAAATGTTCTTAGTCAAATTCAGCTTGGAAAAGATTTAGATAATTTAATTCAATTTTTAGCAGTTTTGTTGGTAATTTTGGGTTGGTATATACTTTCTCTTATAATAGCAAACAATTTATCGGGTAGGGTCGGCAAATTTGCTAGTGGGTTTGCTGTTGGTAGTCTTATGCTTGTAGGCGGTGCAGCTGGCAAAGCCATCCTAAGAGGAGCAGGTCCCAAAGTAGGTGGAATTTTAGAAAAAGCAGGTGGTTTAGCTGAAAAATTGCCGGTAAATGCACTAACAGCACCATTAATCAATTTAGGTAGAAGAGTCAAAGAAAGCGGAACCTCAATGCAAGAAAGAGCTTTTGAGGGGATAAAAAAAGCTGCCCAATACAGGATTTCTAATGAATTACAAAAATTCCAAAGAGCAACAACACAACAACAAAAAGATAAACACATTTCAGAAATAGAAAAAATAGTTAAAAAATATGGAGACAATCCTATAGTTTCCAAAGGTTTAATAGAAGAGCTCGAAAAGGCACAGCCATCTGTTTTTGAAGAGATTTTTAAAAATTCCCAGGTTGCTCAATCTTTCTTTTCTCCAAATCTAACCCCGGAGTTTAAGAGAATGATTGCAGATAAAATAAGTAATTTAAGTAAAAGTACATTATCAGGTATGTTCACTGATGCGTGGTTGAACACCATTCAACAAGCAGGACCAGAGGTTATTAATGGCTTTATGAAAGGAATAGAAAAGTTAGACGATGAGACATTAATAACTAAAGTAAATCAAAATATAAAAAATAATCAACTCAACACTCAAATTCTTCAAAATCTTGATTCAAAATTAAAAGCAACCTTAGATAAACAAGCTAAAGGGTTGTTTACTGCCCTTGAACAAAAAAATATTGATGCCATTGCTACTGCTTATACTAAATTAAGTAGTGATGCTTGGGAAAATATTGACCATATCATGGAATTAACAACACAGGCATATGGGGTTGCATTTGATGACGCTATAAATGAAGCACTCAAAAAAAATCCTTCTAAAATCTTAGAAGGAGTAGTTATGAGTGATCCTCAAAAAAGAATAATTTTAAAAGATGCTCTAACTCCTAAATATTACTCTGATGCTCAAGATGCTATTAAAAAATTGAACTTAGGGGGTAGAGATGCAAGAAATTTAGCTAGAATTTATGGTATACAATTACCTCCACCTTCTCCAACAACACCACCTTCTCAACCTCCTCCATCTCCTCCTGGTGGTGGACCTCCATCTCCTCCTAGTGGGCCTCCTCCGCCACCGCCTCCCCCAGGATGGAAAATAGATCCCAATACTGGACTTGCCATCCCCCCATAATGATCAAAAAAAGATCATTAGAATACCAAATTTAAGAAAGATAAAAGATAGGAATATTTTGACTTGTCAAAAACCACCAATTGAAAACCTACAAAATCAAAAAACATAAAAATGACAGAAAAATTAAAAAAATTCTTAATATCAGATGAGTTTTTTGGATTAGTAGATAAATTAGATGAAGTTTTGAATATTAATCCAGATCAAGATTTTGAAAGAGATTCAAAAGTTGTTGTTTTTTTAGATACTTATTTTCGAGATAAACTCGCTGGAGAAACTTTAATAAACTATTTAAAAACTAATTTTGATTGGCTTTCAGAAAAAGAATTAAATAAACTTTTAGATTTTATTCAAGAAAATTTATTTCAAAAAAGAGAGGAATTATGGAAAGAAGAAGTTCAAGAAAAAGAGCCTGAAATTGCTGTAGAAGAACCATTAGAAGAAAGAGAAAAAAGATATCTTGAACTAATGAAAAAGATAATTCAACCAATAGAAACAAAATCTCCCCAAAAAACAGATTTTTCAGAAAAACAAGAAGAAAAGAAACAAGAAGAAAAGAAAACAACAATTTTTGAACCAAAAGAAATAAAATCAAAAGAAGGACCTGTTATCATTCAATGGCAAAAAGAGGAAGAAAAAGAGCCAGAGCTACCCGCCGAAACAATAATTATTAAACATAAAGAAGAAAAAGGGGAAGAAGAAAATAAAAAAGAAATTATAGATTTATCAAAAATTTGATTATAATTTAAAATATGGCTATTAGATTTTATGTTCCTAAGTTTATTACCATTGAAGATAGATTGGCTGGACTTTTAACTTTTCGCCAATTATTTGCTTTACTTGGTGCTTTCTTATTGACGTTTTTTGTTTTTAAGATAAATCAATTTTTGGGTCTTATTGTTGGATTAATGTCTTTTGGTCTTGCGATTTTATTCACTTTTGTTTATATTAATGGTAAGGTTTTTATTCAATCTCTTCCTGATATTTTAAATTCTTTAAGGGTAAGAAAATATACCTGGCAAAAAATTGAAAAAACAGCCTACAAAGAAATAGAAATGCCCCAGGAAATAGAGCAAAAAATTACTTTCCCAGGCTTTATTGCCAAAAAAAGAAAATTAACTGGAAAAGCAACTATTGATTTTGAGTATAAAGAAATTGCCCCAACAATAAAAGAAAGAGTTATTTTTTCTTTAGAAGAACCTATGGCTAAGCAAATTGAAGAAATCAACAAAATTGTCCATCGTCATTTAACTAATCCTAAAAATCCTTATCGTCTGTTTCCTTATGTTAAGTTTTTCAAAATTTATAAATGACGGCACCAACATTTTCTTTAATCAAGGTAGAAGATGTAAAAAATAATGTCTATGTTTTAGAAAATGGTGGTTTAAGAGCAGTTTTGTCAGTAAGCGGCATTAATTTCCCTCTTCTCTCTGAAGGAGAACAAGAATCTTTAATTGGCCAATTTAAAGGATTTCTTGATGGTTTAGATTTTTCAATTGAAATTTTAATTGTTTCAAGATTAGAAAACATAAATAACTATTTGAAACTTTTACACTTAAGACTTGAAGAAGAAAACAACCCATTAATAAAATTTCAATTAGAAGAATATATAAGTTTTTTAGAAGATTACTTAGAAAACCATAAAATTATGAAGAAATTATTTTACATTATTGTTCCTTATGATCCGGTTGAAATTAATTTGCCTCTCTTATCAAAAATTACAAAAAAAGAACAACAAACTGAAACAGAGAGTTTTCAAGAAAAACTAAATCAATTAGAAATAAGGGTTAATTATGTCTATGAAAGTATTTCCAATTTGGGTCTTTCCGTTTCAAGATTAATAGATCAAGAATTAATTGAACTTTTGTTTGAATTATATAATCCAAATTTAAAATGGGGTCAAATTCCAAAGCAATTAATTCAAAAATTAACTGAGATTTTATGATCGACTTATCAAAAATTCCCTTTTTAAATAAGAGAAAGAGCATTAAGATTCCAGTAGCCAAAGAGCTTACTACTTTTGAAAAAATTAAAGAACTAATTGCTCCTCCGGGGGCTGAATTTGGTAATGATTATTTCCAAATAGGAAATGTTTACGGTAGGTCTATTTTAGTTTTGGATTATCCGACTTATTTGTTTTCTGGATGGTTAGAAAAATTAATTAACATAGATGAAAGCTTAAATCTGGCTTTTTATATTTACCCTATGGAAACTGCTCAGGTTTTAAAACAATTAGAAAAACAATTAGCTAGAATTACTGCTCAAATTTATGAAAGAGAAGAAGCTGGCAAAGTGAGATCTCCAGAATTAGAAGCAGCCTATAAAAATGTTGAACAATTAAGGGATCTTTTGACTCAAGCTCAAGAAAAAATGCTTCAAGTTGGTTTTTACTTAACTATTTTTGCTAATGATAAAAAAGAACTTGATTTAAAAACAAATAGAATATTGAAAATTTTAGAAAGTCTTTTGATAATTGCTAAACCAATCTTGTTTCAACAAAAAGATGCTTTTTTAACAACTCTAAGTCTTCATCTTGATAATCTAAAAGCCAATTATCATTTGAGTTCTTCAACAGCAAGTTCTTTCTTCCCATTTATTTCTTCTGAATTAAACGATGAAGCGGGAATTTTTTTAGGAATAAACCTTCAAAATTCCAGTTTAGTTATCTTAGATCGATTTAAATATGAAAATCCTCATATGACAATTTTGGCTCGTTCAGGAGCAGGAAAGTCTTATACAACTAAATTAGAAGTAATGAGAAATTTGATGATGGGGACAGATGTGTTTATTATTGATCCTGAAAATGAATATCAGAGTATAGCCGAGTTATACAATGGTTCTTTTATTTCTATTTCCTTAAGAGGTGAAAATAATTTCAATCCTTTTGACTTACCACCGGTTTTACCCAACGAAAATCCTTATGATGTTTATAAAGAACATATCTCCGATCTGATTTCTCTTTATCAACTTTTAATAGGCACAAAACTTTCTTCTGAAGAACTTGCTATTTTGGATCAAGCTATTAATCAAACTTATCAAGCTTTTAATATCTTGCCTGATAAAGATTTTTCTGAAATAGAAAGGTTTCCTATTTTAAACGATTTAGAAAGTATTTTAAATAGTCTTACTGGGGGAAGTTCCTTGGCAAGCAAATTATATCCTTATACTCAAGGAAATTTTAGTGGTTTTTTGAATAAACCAACAAATATAGAATTAGACAGAAGATTGATAGTTTTTGGTTTTAAAGATTTACCTGAGATTTTAAAACCAATCGGAATGTTTGTTGTTTTAAGTTTTATTCTTAATCGAGTTAGGAGAGAAATTAAAAGGAGATTAGTTGTAATTGACGAAGCTTGGTGGATTATGAAACAAGAAACCGGAGCTAGTTTTCTATTCAATGCAGTTAAAAGAGGAAGAAAATATAAATTAGCATTAACAACAATTACTCAAGATGTCGAAGATTTTCTAAATTCTCCTTACGGAAGACCAATTATTACTAATTCGGCTTCGGTTTTTCTGATGAAACAATCACCAGCAACAATTGATCTTTGTGGTCAAGTATTTGCATTATCAGAAGGAGAAAAGAGATTTCTTCTTCAAGCTGAAAGAGGAGAGGGGCTTTTAATTGCTGGCAATAAAAAAATAGCTCTCTATGTTTTAGCTTCTTATGCTGAAGATCAAATTATTAAGACGGGACCGGAGCAATTAATTGCTCTTAAAAAAGCAAAAGAGCTTTCAGCAAAATGAAAAAACTTATTTTCTTAATTTTAATATTTTCATTTAAGTTATCATTGGCTCAGGTTGTTCCTTTTTTTAATGCCCAAAAAGTTGGCCGAGGGTTTTTTATTGGCACCGAAATCATTGATCAAAAAACCAATCTTGCTTTAAACCCTAAAGGTATGATTTTTAAATGGGAAATTCCGCTTTTAACTAAAGAGGTCAAAAATTCTTTAGCAAATATTCTGTATTTCGTTCCAACAAATCTGGACTTCGATAATCCTTCAACCATTAATTTAACCATAGAACAAATTAGAAATCGTAAAAGATATCAATTAAGTAGTAGAGCAGAAATTATTTTACCATCTGTTAAAATAATTAAAAAAACAAACGGCATAGCTTTACCATTGGGTGGTTCAGTTACTGAAAATGATATTTTAACAGTCAATACCAAAAATTTTTATTCAACTAATTTTAGATATTTTTGGACATTTAATAATGTTTTAATCAGTAATCAAAAGGATGTTCTTGTTAAAGATTTAAAAGAATTAAAAAATAAAAATGGGGTTGTCCAAGTAAGGGTCGTAGGTTCATTAGGAGAAGCTGTTATGGATAGTGCTTATTTAGAAATCAAATAATGCCATTTCCTTTACCAGCAGATCTTCTTCAATGTACTGATTTAACTACTTGTTTTCAATCACTTTACA
>VAPR01000467.1_pt1 | contig 26265 bp, 28 predicted proteins | sample 3380701 | NCBI WGS metagenome assembly VAPR01 (sample SAMN11536904, study PRJNA540576) | hot springs metagenome | isolation source: hot spring wet sediment | place: Spain: Lobios | collected 2014-01 | reverse complement strand
GCTTTAAAACCTGGTAAATGGAAAACAAAAAGGAGCATGCTCATCTTGGGCCATGCTCCTTTTTCTTGCATGTTTTACAGAACCCGGAGGAATCATACGAACGGACACGCAGGATAAACAAGGAGGCAAACGATGCAAAAGATGCAAACGTTTTATGAGAAGTACGGTGGCGAAGAGACTATTGCCAAGGTAGTGGACTACTTTTACGAATTGGTGTTGGCCGATGAAACGGTGAATCATTTCTTTCGCCACACGGACATGGAGAAACAACGCCGGCATCAGACGAAGTTTATCAGCTATGCGCTGGGCGGGCCCAATCAATACACCGGTCAGTCGATGGCCAAGGCACACGAAGGGATGAATCTGCAGCCTGTTCATTTTGATGCGATCGTCAAGCATCTGCATGATGCGCTGGCACACTTCGGTGTAGAAAAAAGCGATATTGACGCAGCGTTGGCCAAGGTGGCGTCACTGCGGGATGATGTCTTGTATAAATAATTCCGGTTGTCCATCAAAAAAAGGGCTGAGAGTGTTTCTCTCAACCCTTTTCACTATTTCACGATCAAAAGAGGAATCTTCGCTTGATGGATCAGCTTGTATGTCACACTGCCCATGATTTGTTCCGCCATCCAGTTCAACCCTTTGTATCCCAACGCGATCACGTCCGCTTTTTCGTCTTCGGCCACTTCGTTGATGATCTGTGCCGGATTGCCAATCGCTACTTTCTTCATGCAAGGAATCTGGTCATGCATAAACTGGTTTTCATATTGCCACAGGAGTTCTTCCCCGATGCGCACCAGCTCTTCCCGATCCTCCCTTATCATGTCTGCCAACTCCGGAGAGTAGAGCACCGGGGGAGTGACCACATGCACGAGGATGCATCTTGCGTTCGTTTTTCTGGCGAGATGCATCGCACTTTGCGCAGCTCGACGTGATGTTTCGGAACCATCTACGGCAACCAGTATGGTTTTGATTTCTTCCGATATTTCATAACCGTTCGGAACCAATAGTACTGGGCAGGATGCTTTTTTCAGTACCGCGTTGCTTACGCTGCCAAGGAGAAAACCGGTGATCAGACCGCGTCCGTGTGTTCCCATTACAACCAGATCATGATCGTCTGCGTATTTCGCAATCACGTGGGAGGGCTCCCCGAATACATACTGAAGGGTGTGGGGGATGTGATCCTGTTCAACTGACTGCAGCGTTTGGGCTAAAGCGGTGACCGCACTTTCCTTCAGGATCTCCTCAACCGCTTTTCGTCCTACGTGGTGAATGACTCGGGGGGATTCAAGGGGACGGATTACGTGGAGGAGAGACAATGTCTGCCCTTCTTCCAGAAGAGTTTTGGCAAAAGAGATCGCTTTTGCAGAAACGTTGTCTGCGTCGATAGGCACCAATAATTTATTCATATATACACCACCTCAATGATTTGTCTTCATTGTAGTGGATATGAATGGATAAATATCTCGGGGAACTCCCTGAACTAGAGCTTTCTTTTTCCTGATATTAGAATCAAAGCAACGGAAGGTATGACAGGAATATCAGCAGGATCAGGTAAGCAGATCAGGGAGTTCCCGGAGTTACCAATTAAGTATCGGGAGGTACACTTAAGACATCTTCAACACGGTCTGATTTGAGTCAAACATGTGACCAGGCAGACCGAAACGTTGATTGAAAAAGGAGATGTCCTGTCTATGGATCTGCAAATTCATGGTGTTCATTTTTCGGTGACTGAGGCGATGGAAGCATATGTGCAGCAGCAAATAGAACGGCTGAAGAAGTTTCCGTACGTTTCGGACGCAGCCTCGAAATGTCGTGTCAATATGAGTGTGCTGCGGAAACAACATACGGCAGAAATGACGATTCACGTGAATGGGCATGTATTTCATGCGGAGGAGACATGTGACGATATGTATCAGGCCATCGAGTCGGCGGTAAACAAAATGGAACGGCAAATCCGCGAATACAAAAACAAGGTGTTGAAATCATACAGACATCCGAAGGTAACGAAGCGAGAAGAATCCGACGAAGAGGCTGCACTCGCTGCGCTATTCGATTGAAAGTTTGGTCACGAGGTGTGATCAAACTAACAGATCTGATCCCCTGCATGGAAGTACACTGGTCTTGATAAAGCAAAAGGAGGAAATGACTCATGATTCAAGGATGTTCAATGGGTTTTCATTCTTCTAACGTGCCTCTTTGTACCGCCCTTGCGAGACTGAAGGACGAGCATGGTCCACTGGTTGAAAAAATGGCGGAGTTGCAAATGCTGGTCAAACAAATGAACGCGGAAAAGGCTGGTTCCAACGAATCGGCGCTTCAGGAATTGCAAAGAAGGACAGCAGCTTTTGTTGCTGAGCTGGATCCCCACTCGGCAAGAGAAGAAGGCGTGTTGTTCCCGATGATGGCCAAATATATCGGAAGAGAAGTAGGACCTATTGCTGTCATGGAATTCGAACATGATCAGGCAAAAAGCAATCTGCGGCGTTTTCGTGAGGAGGGGTTCACCGAGTACCTGGTAGACGCAGTTGATATTCTCCTGCAGCATTTTGCAAAAGAAGAACAGGTGCTGTTTCCCATGGCGCAGCAAATGTTAACCGAAGATGAAAAGCAGGAGCTGCTTGAAAAAATGGAAGCCATCCGCTAAGCGGGTGGCTTTTTTTCAAAACGTTTATTGAATTTTACGGATCTCATCGATCAGCTGGCGGGTGCGCTTCGCGTTACCCTCCGCGAAATTGCTTAGCCGATCCTTTAATATGTGGTCGTGATGGAGCCGCTCAGCAGTATTCAAATAGGTCCGCATCAATTCGGTTTCCTGATCCAGCGATGTTTTTAGAATCGTGAGCAGTTCTTCTGTTTGAATAGCATCTTCCCGATCATGGTCTCGATCATAATCAAGATCATGGTTCACCGTATGATCCCCCTTTTCCGATTGTCTATTCGTATAGAATTGGCAGCCAAGGGGAATTTTATACCGTCGAAATTCTATCCACGTACTGATCTTCCTGCGTTTGCAGGTCATGGCAATACAACTTGATCACTTCCAGGGCGATTTGATGCAGGAGATCTGCTTTGTTAGTCAGGTTCAGCACAATATCTTTTCGTCGGCTGGAATGAATGCTGTATAACGTACAGGTCGCTTGACAACCGTGGATCGACAGATGCTTGTAAAACGGAAAGCCGCATTGGAAAAAGGCATCTTTGATCTCCACTAAGGTCATCCGGTTTCACCTCGCGCTTGATGATACCAATAATCGTAGCATTTGAAACTGTTCGGTACTGTGACCAAAATCACACCGGGATTGTTGATTGAGCCATTTTTTAAGTGACATCCTGCTCCCTAGAAAATGGTAATCCTTTCAGCCCTGCTGACCCTCCTCTATAATAGATGTGGGAGGTAAGCAGCATGATCCACTACAAGACGTATTTTCGCGGGGAAAACTATGAATGGGTGACCTTTGTGCATGGAGCAGGGGGCAGTTCATCCATTTGGTATAAGCAACTGAAGCCGTTTAAAGAGAAATTCAACATTCTGCTCGTTGATCTTCGTGGGCACGGGAAATCAAAGAACGTCAAGCGCAAGTGGTATACAGACTACACATTTGCAGCCGTAAGCAAAGATATTATTGAAGTTCTTGATCATTTGCAGATCCGCTCCACACATTTCGTGGGCATCTCTCTCGGGACCATCGTGATCCAATCGATTGCTGAGGAGTACCCTGCCCATATCCGCTCGATGGTATTGGGCGGAGCCGTTACCAAACTGAATTTTCGGTCCCGGGTTCTGATTACATTGGGAAATATGGTCAAGCATATTGTTCCTTATATGTGGCTGTATCGCTTGTTTGCCTGGATCATCATGCCGCGCAAAAGACATAGGGAATCCCGGTTGCTTTTTGTCAGAGAGGCCAAAAAGTTATGTCAAAAAGAATTCAAACGATGGTTTAAACTGACCAAGGGCGCGAATGCGTTCCTGCATGCGCTGATGGCAATGGAGCCACCTATCCCTACCTTGTACATCATGGGAGACGAAGACTATATGTTTTTGCCTGCTGTGAAAGCGTGGATGAACCAGAGGAAATATTCCAAATTGGAGATGATTGCTAACTGCGGTCACGTTGTCAACGTTGATCAGCCGGAAGAGTTTAACCGTATCTCTATTGACTTTATCCAGAATCATAAATCGATTGCAGATGCGGTTGGGGTGTGCAAGGCAAGGACAAGCTAGCTGGTTATGATGAGCGGCTTGTTCTTTTTTTGTTAGGGAACGGAAGAATCTGACTCAATGCACGCACCGTGTGAGAAAGGTCACAATGCAACCGCCAGCGGCTCGCTATGATAAGGATGAAATCCGAATCCTTACCGCGAAGGAGTTGTATCCGCCATGATCAAAAAGTGGCAACTTCCTCTCCAAACGTTAAGCCTGGTTGTCGGGTTTATGGTTTGGGTCATCCTGTCATCCTTGATGCCCTTCATTAAAGAAGAGATTTCCCTCACGCCTGACCAGTTGGCTTGGGTAACAGCCATACCGGTACTGCTTGGTTCGCTGCTCCGCATTCCGGTTGGCTTCCTGACAAACCGTTACGGAGCACGCACGATGTTTTCGATCAGTTTTCTGCTGCTTCTGGCCCCCGTCTATTTCATCAGTCAGGCAGACACGTACCTGGATCTGCTGACAGGCGGACTGTTTCTAGGGATCGGAGGCGCGGTGTTCTCGGTCGGCGTCACCTCGCTGCCCAAGTACTATCCCAAGGAAAGGCACGGTTCTGTGAACGGCATCTACGGGATGGGCAACCTGGGAACGGCGGTCACCACGTTTTCCGCACCAATCGTCGCCAAATACCTCGGCTGGGATACCACCGTCCAACTGTACATGGTGCTGCTGCTGTTGTTCGCTGCGCTTAACTTCCTGTTCGGAGACAAATATGAACCGCGTGTCAACACCTCGCTTACCGAGCAGATCAAAAGTGTCTATCGCAATGAAAAGTTGTGGTTTCTGAGTCTGTTCTACTTTATTACGTTCGGTTCGTTCGTCGCGTTCACCGTCTATCTGCCCAACTTTCTGGTTACGTCCTTTCATCTGGATAAGGTAGACGCCGGTATGAGAACTGCTGGTTTTATCGCACTGGCGACCTTCTTCCGGCCGGTTGGCGGCTGGATGGGGGACCGCTGGAATCCATTCAAGGTTCTCATGTTCGTCTTTGCCGGACTGACCGCCTCCGGAGTCCTGTTGTCGTTCTCGCCGTCACTGGAACTCTACACCGTCGGCTGCCTCACCATTGCGATGTGCGCCGGTATCGGGAACGGCGCGATCTTCAAACTGGTGCCGCTCTATTTCACCAAGCAGGCGGGCATCGTGAACGGGATCGTTTCGGCCATGGGTGGACTGGGAGGCTTCTTCCCGCCACTGATTCTGACCGTCCTGCTCAAGCTGACTGGCCACTATGCGATTGGATTCATGGCCTTGTCGGAGGTGGCCCTGGCCAGCCTGGTCATCGTAATCTGGATGTTTTACCAAGAGAAACTGGAGGTGGCCAAAACCATTCTGGACCATACCGGGGAAGCCATAGTGATTACAGATGGCAACGGTGTCATCCAAAACGTAAACCACGCCTTTACCCGCGTGACAGGCTATCAGGCAGATGAGGTGATCGGCAGGAACCCGAATATCCTGAAATCAGGCAAGCAAGAAGCAGACTTTTATAAAATGATGTGGGAATCGATCGCCAACACCGGTTTCTGGCAAGGGGAAATCTGGAACCGCAGAAAAAACGGGGAGACCTACCGCCAGTGGCTGACGATCAGTGCGATCAAGAATGAGGCCGGTGAGGTACAGTATTACGCAGGCATGTTTACCGATTTATCCAAAACGAGTTAAAGGAAATCCCTATTCACCGTACAGTCGGGTGAATAGGGATTTTTGTCTGTTACAGTTGGCAGATGTCGGGAGGACAGTCATCGCACAGAATGGCTTCTTTCAAATAATCGAGATCTTTTATCAGCAAGTGTCCGTGCGGGAGAATGTCGATGACGTCCAGCTTTTTCAGGTCAGAAAGCATGCGGTTCACGGTTTCGCGCGTAAGACCGATGAATTGAGCCAGGTCTTTGTTGGTCAGGGAAAGGGAGATGTAAATGCCGTCCTCCCGTTCTTCTCCGTACGTGTTGCACATGCGGATCAGGGTAGAGTAGAGAGCGCCTATTTTGCCGTTCAAGAGCAGATCGCGGAACTTCGACTGCATCCTTCGGTTCATGACGGCCATCCAGCGCAAGAATTGCACACAAAACTCCCCGTTTTGCATCAATTGGTTCTCCAGCTTGCTGCGCGGAATGATGCTGACTACTCCGCTTTCCAGCATCACGGCGGTTGAGGTATAGGCAACGTCCTGTTCGAACAATCCCGACATGCCGATCAATTCTCCTGGTCCAAACACCTGCAAGGTCAGTTCTTTGCCGTCGGCTGTGGTTTTGGTCATTTTCATTTGGCCTGATTCAAGCAGATACAGTCTGTCTGCTGGTTCCCCGTCGATAAAAAGGACGGTATCCGCAGACAGTTTCTTTTTGACTGCAAATTGATTTATCTGATCGAGGTATTCCGGAGATATTTGCTCAATAAAGGTCGCGCTCTTCGTCATGGCATGGCTCCCTTCATCTGATTGCGAACAGTCATTCTTGCGGTCCATTATACCATGGTGGCTGAAAAAACAACGGTAACACTTTTATGAAACCTGATGATGAGTGACAAACATCACAATGGTGTCTAGGGTGCGTTGCTACAATGAAGTCAACAAGCAAGGATTCTATCGAAGGAGGTACTTGCATGGAAGGCGCATTTGCTTCAAAACTGGCCAAACGTGCTTTTTTCATTGTACTGCTGCTGGGGGCAGCTTCATACGCAGGTTCACGCTTTTTTACCCACATCGATCTGGCGCTTTACGGATACATGGTAGGGACGCTGGTCTTTATCGGCGGTTTCTTGTACCGCTTCAGCGCATGGGCAGAGCGTCCGCCTGCCAATATCATTTTGAAAAAAGGATTGAAGCTGCTCTTTCGCCGCTCCACGATGAAGACGTCTGCCGAGCATTTGGCTACGTACCGTTTCGTCTGGAACCGCGGCTGGTACCGCTGGGCTCAGCACATTCTGATCGGCTGGGGCTGTATCCTTTCGGCGTTCGTCACATTCCCGCTGGTATTTGGCTGGATGTACTTCACCATGGCGGATAACGGCTACTATACAGTCGTCGCCATGGGGATCGATGTCATGCGTGTGAAGGCGGATGGATGGATCGCCTTCCTGTTCTACAACGCCTTGAATATCACAGCGTTCATGGTGATAGCGGGAGTGGTGATGGCCCTTTACCGCAGGATGAAGAACATGCAGGCGCGTGCCGAGCAAACATTTCTGTATGATTTTATGCCGCTGTATCTGTTGTTGTTTATCAGTGTAACAGGTTTGATGCTCACCTTCAGCAACATCTTTCTGCATGGCTTTGGTCACCCGGTGATCAGCCTCGTTCACCAGTTCTCCGTCATCGTCACCCTGATCTACCTGCCATTCGGGAAGCTGGCACACATTCCGTTCCGTCCCATGAGCGTGTTTGCCCGCAACTATCGGGAGCATTACGCCGAGCAGAAGATGAAAAAGTGCCGCGTCTGCGGGGAGGGTTTCGTCTCTGCGGAACAGTCCGCTGATGTGGTGAACGTCCTGGAGCAAAACAACATGGAGTTCCAGACGCCGGAGGGCTATCATCTGGCGGAATTGTGCCTGCCTTGTCGCCGCAGGTATCGGATGTATCGTTTCACGGGGATTCCTACACATCTCTCCCCGGTAAAGGAGGCCAACCAGAATGCAAAAGGATAAGTTTTACCGAGAGATACCCAATGTCATTCACCCCAACGAAAAGCTGGTTAGCACTCATTGCTCGTACTGCGGTATGCAGTGCGGGATGAACCTTCGAGTCGATACACTGACGAATACCATCATCGGCGTCGAGCCGCGATACGACTTTCCCGTCAATCTCGGAAAAATGTGTCCGAAGGGCGTTACCGCGTATCAGCAGGTAAACCATCCGGATCGCCTCAGGCGTCCGCTGGTCCGCAAGAATCCCGCGTTGAAAGGGACGCCTGACGGATTTGAGGAGGTTTCCTGGGATGAAGCGCTTGATTTGATCGTCACCCGCTTTCAGGAATTGCAGAAGACATACGGAAAAGATACCATCTCCGTTTATTCGGGCGTGTCGATGACCAATGAAAAATGCTATCTCACAGGAAAGTTCGCCCGCGTAGCACTGCAGACGCGCTACGTCGATTACAACGGCCGCTTTTGCATGTCTTCTGCCGCAGCAGGACTGAATCGCAGCCTCGGGATCGACCGCGGTTCCACTTTGCCCTGGACGGACCTGCATCAAACCGACTGTCTGTTTATCGCAGGGTCCAACGCAGCCGAATGCCATCCGACCAGCATGTTCCGCATCTGGGAAGTGCAGAATCGCGGCGGATACCTGATTGTGGCCGACCCCCGCGAGACGCCTTTGGCCAGACGCGCCGATGTCCATCTCGACCTGCGTCCGGGCACCGATCTTGCTCTGGCCAACGGCATGGTTCATTTGCTGATCAAAAACGGCCATGTTGATGAAGAGTTCGTGCGTAATCACACCAACGGTTTCGAGGAAACGAAGGAAGTGGTCGAACTCTTTACTCCTGAGTATGTGAGTGAGATTACCGGCGTTTCGGTCGAAAAGCTGATCCGGGCAGCGGAAATCTACGGAAAGGCGCCGGAGGCTATCGTCATGTTCTGTCGCGGCGCGGAGCAGCAGGCCAAGGGAACGGACAACGTTTCCGCCTATACGAACATGGCTCTGGTCACAGGCAAAATCGGACGTCCGAAGTCGGGTGTCGCTACCTTTACCGGGCAAGGGAACGGACAGGGAGGAAGGGAACACGGGCAAAAAGCGGACCAACTGCCGGGTTACCGCAAAATGGACAATCCCGACCATGTCAGAGAAGTGGCCTGCGCTTGGGGCATTCCTGTGGAGGAGATGCCGAAGAAAGGCGTCTCTGCCTATGAAATGTTTGATTTGATGATCGACAAAACGATTCGCGGAATGTATCTCCTCTGCTCCAACCCTGCGGTGAGCGCCCCTAACCAGAACCATGTACGACATGCGTTGAAAAGCCTGGATTTCATGGTCATCTGCGACTTTTACCTGTCAGAATCGGCCGAGTACGCTGACGTTGTCCTGCCGGTGACGACATGGGCAGAGGATGAGGGAACCACCACCAATCTGGAGGGAAGGGTCATCCGCCACAAACAGGCACAAGAGTGGTATGCCGAATCGAAACCCGACTGGTGGATTCAGATCGAGATTGCCAAACGCATGGGGCGCGGACAATATTTTGCCCACTTGAAAAAACCTGAAGATATTTTTGATGAGCTGCGCAATGTTTCCCGCGGCGGGACAGCCGATTACTATGGGATCACCTATGAGAAGATCGAGCAAAACAACGGCGTGTTTTGGCCGTGCACCGATGTAAACGATCAAGGGCAGCCGCATTTGTTTCTTGACAAGAAGTTCAACCATCCGGATGGAAAAGCGAAGATTTGTGCTCTGCCGTACCGTCCGCCGGCGGAAGAACCGGATTCGGAATACCCCCTGCGTCTGACTACCGGCCGGGTTGTGTACCATTATCTGTCCGGCAACCAGACCAGACGCATCCCATTCTTGAAGGCCATGTATCCCGATCCGCTCCTGGAAGTGCATCCGGATACCGCGAAACAATACGGGATCGAGCATGGCGAGGAAGTGCTGTTGAAAACAAGACGCGGAGAAGCCCGCTACAAGGTAAAGGTGATTGCAGCCATCCGACCGGATACGGTGTTCGTCCCCTACCACTGGGGAAAACACGAAGCGATCAACCTGTTGACCAATCCTGCGTTGGACCCGTACAGCCGGATGCCGGAGTTCAAGGCGTGCGCAGCACAGATCGTGAAGCTGCCGAGAGGAGGGGAGCGAATTGGCTAAGAACGTGCTCTATATCGAAATGGACAACTGTATCGGCTGTCGAAGCTGCCTGGCCGCCTGCACCCAATGCGGCGGACATGACAACCGGAACCGCAACTACGTATTGGACGTTGATCCGCTGCAGAGTCGCCAAACGATCCCGCTGATGTGCATGCACTGCGTCAACCCGGCTTGTGCCCGCAGCTGTCCGGCACAGGCAATCCAGATTGCAGACAACGGTGCCGTCCTCTCCGCCCTGGTGGAGAAGTGCATCGGCTGTCAAAACTGTACCATCGCTTGTCCGTACGGAATCCCCAAATTTGATGAAGAACAGAACCTGATGTACAAATGCGACTTGTGCTATGACCGAACCAAGGATGGCATTCCGCCCATGTGTGCGTCCGTCTGTCCGACGAATACGCTGCAGTGGATTTCGGAGGACGAGTTGAAACAAAAGCAATCCCGGCATGATCTGGCCAACGGGAAGTGGACGTCCAGCCGCAATCCCGATCCGCTCGAAGGGGAGACCAACGTCAAGATCAGCTTGCCAGGCATTTTGCAGGGAAGACAAAAACTGTTCTAGCGACAGGAGGTATTTCACATGGAAGAAAAAAAGCGTGCCATCCCTGACCGCGATGACAATTACACCCACAACATTCACAGATCGAACGAACGAAGCCTGGACCGGCGAGGATTCATGAAAACGATGGTAGGAGCTGCGGGACTGTTTGCCGCCTCTACCCTGCCGTGGGGAATGATTGCGGCGAAAGAGCTGCTGATGCCACGGGCCAAGGAAGATAAGGCGGTAAAAATCGCAGACATTTCCGCGCTGGAGTCGGGGGGCGCGGTGGAGTTTGCCTACCCGGGCGAGCATGACAGCGCTCTGTTGATACGTGTGGGAGAAAATGAATACCGGGCGTATCAAAATGCCTGCACGCACCTGAAATGTCCAGTGTTTTGGAGCAAGGAGGAGAATGAATTGCTCTGCCCATGCCACCACGGCAAATTTGACGTCATGACAGGGAATCCGCTGGCAGGGCCGCCGCGCCGCCCGCTTCCGGAAATTGAGCTGAAGGTGGAGAAAGGCGCGATTTACGCAATCGGGGTGAAACCGTATGAAGCGTAGCTGGCTTGGCGTTATTTTGCTCTGTTTGACCCTGTTTTTCAATCTGCTGTGCACGCAATATACGGTCAACATGTTCTATGCGCAGCGCTATGAGGAAGTGATTGGTTTTGCTGTCCTGAACGTATTGATTTTCCCCGTTGCTTTGTTCATCTACCGAAAAGAGAGGCATGCGGGAGCCAAATAGAGAAGGTGATTGATGTGAGTGAAGTCGGAGAACGAAAAGCCGTGTTGCAGCGAATCCTTTCCGAACTGATTGACTCCAGAATGACGATCGGCATACGGGATGAGGCCGACGACGCTGAATCTCAGCCTGCGCCGGTCATAGAACGCCACCTGGCCCGGTGGGAGTTTACGCCGGAACAGGAGCATGTACGGCTGTACTTCAATCCGTGCCAGTTTGTGGCAGTCCCGATTGCGGCGGGAGAACTTGCCGTACGGATGGAAGCGGGGCAGACCCTTTTGCTTGCACAGGATCGGGCAGGAAAGTTGATGTACACGATTGCGTTTGGGAGGAGTATCCATGCGGTTTCAACGTGACACCGTAAGCGTTGAGGAAGCACAAAGACGGCTGGCGGCCCGGGTTTCCCGTTTGCCCGCAGAGATCGTCGAGCTGCCGCACGCGCGAGGACGCACCTTGGCGGACGATCTGTACGCGACCTCTGATATGCCCCCGTTTGACCGATCTGCCATGGACGGTTTCGCCGTAAGAAGTGTTGATACCACAGGAGCAACTCCTGACAAACCAGTCCGTCTGCGCGTAGTGGAGAGCATCAAGGCCGGCGATGTGCCCAAACAGCCATTGCGTTCCGGAGAGGCGAGCAGAATTATGACCGGCGCGATGATTCCGGCAGGTGCTGATGCGGTCGTGATGTTTGAACAGACGGGTAACCCGGGCGCCTATGCCAGCCACGTTGATGTCAAGCGGGAGATGAAAATCTATGAAAATATCTCCCGCTGTGGTGAAGAGGTAAGGAAAGACGGCCTTGTTTTGCGTGAGGGGGACGTGATTACGCCCGGTGCCATCGCTGCTTTGGCAGCATTTGGGGTCGCCAGGGTACCTGTCGTGCGCAGGCCGCGTGTGGGAATCCTTGCAACCGGTGATGAACTGATCGAACCTTGTGAACCGCTTGCGCCAGGGAAAATTCGCAACAGCAACACGCCGATGCTTGCTGCATGGGTTGAAGACGCAGGGGGAGAGCCAGTCGTCTTTCGTTCACGGACCGACGATGAGCTGGGCAGAGGAACGGAATTGGCAGCGCTGTTCGAGCAGGTCGATCTGTTGCTTACTACTGGTGGAGTGTCTGTGGGCGACGGCGACATGATCGCATCTTTTGTGGGAAGACCAGATGCAGAGCTGTTGTTTAACCGGGTGGCCATGAGGCCGGGCAGCCCAACGACTGCCGCTGTTTGGAAAGGAAAACTGTTGATGGGGCTTTCAGGAAATCCGGCAGCCTGTTTTACGGGGTTCGGCCTGTTTGTGCGACTGCTGCTGTTCAGGCTGCTGGGAAGAAAAGCTCCCATCCGGAAGGGAAAGGCCGTTCTTGCATCCGACTACGAGAAACCGTGTCCGTACCCTCGATTTCTGCGGGGAACGTTGTTTGTGCAAGATGCCATTCTTTATGCGCAACCAGACTATCGGGACAAATCCGGGATGCTATTGGGCCTATCCGGCAGCACCTGTTTTGTTATCATTCCGGCAGGAGGCAAAGGAGCACGAGCGGGGGAGCAGGTAGAGGTTCTATGCTTTCAAGAGAGCTCTCCGCTACATGGGTTATGAAGGGCAGGGGGTTATACATGCCATCGGAACAACATCGGTTGCTCGCACAATTATTCAAGGAACACGAGACATTGGAACAGAAACTGGTGCAGTTGAAGCTGCTGGTTTTTGGTAACGCCGACGGGAGTGACTCCTCCAAAGACAAGCTGATCGATCTGATCGACTCGCTGCAAGAGGAGATCAAGCAGCATGTTGAGCGGGAGGAATACATCCTTTTTCCTGCGATGCTTCAGGTGATGGGGTATGTGTCACAGCCGATCGAAGTGATGAAGCAGGAACACGCCCAGTTGACGGAACAATTGAAACAGCTGCGCGAAGAGGTTCGATGCAGCAAGGGACCTGCACACCGTTCCCCTGTGTTGAAGAGGCTGGTTCGGGAAGTCGCACACGCCCTATACGATCACATGTATAAGGAAAACCGGCTCCTGTTTCCCATGGCGCGATATGTGTTGACAAAAAAGGGTGACTGAGGTGGAAGCATGGTTGACTATGACCAAGATCCGTTTATTGTCATTTGGGAAGTAACTCGCGCATGTGCTTTGAGATGTTTGCATTGCCGAGCCGTGGCCCAGCCAAAACCAGACCCCCGCGAGTTGACTACTCTTGAAGGAATGAAGCTGATCGAACAAATCGCGGAAATGAACAATCCTCTATTGGTCTTTACCGGCGGAGATCCCTTGATGCGGCAGGACTTGTTCGACTTGACCAGATATGCGGTGGCCAAAGGGCTTCGGGTCTCCATGACTCCAAGCGCCACGCCCCGCGTTACAGAGGACGCCATCATTCACGCGAAGAAGGCAGGGTTGTCCCGATGGGCATTCAGCGTAGATGGTCCGAATGCCGAGGTGCACGACCGTTTCCGGGGGACGCGCGGTTCGTTCGATCTTACCACTAGGGCGCTTTCCCTGTTGAGGAAGCACGGACTGCCGATTCAGATCAATACCACCGTATCCCGCTACAATGTTCACCTGCTGCATGAGATGGCTGCTCTGGTAGAGGATTGGGAAGCAACCTTATGGAGCTTGTTCTTCCTCGTCCCGACTGGCAGAGGTCAGATATCCGACATGGTATCGCCCGAGGAGCATGAACGTGTATACGAGTGGCTGGCTGAGAAAAGTGCCACGGTGTCCTACGGAATCAAAACGACGGCCGCCCCTGCTTACCGTCGCGTGGTCATGAGTGCCAAGCAGGGAAAGGGAGATCAGGTGTCAAAACGACACGATCCGTTGGGACGTGCAGCGTGCATCAACGACGGAAAAGGGTTTGTCTTTGTTTCCCACATAGGGGATGTACAGCCCAGCGGCTTTCTGCCCATTGTGTGCGGGAATGTCAGGGTGCTGCCGCTTGCCTCCATCTACCGTGATTCGCCCGTCTTTTTCGAACTGAGAGACTCGTCGCTGCTGAAGGGAAAATGCGGGATCTGTCCATTCCGCGAAAGCTGCGGCGGTTCGCGCGCTCGGGCATTTGCCGTGACCGGGGATTATCTGGAGAGTGACCCGTCATGTGTCTACGTTCCACAGGGCTGGAGTCCACACGAGGTGGTTTTTGCATGAGAATGGTGATGCCGAGGGAGCATGGGGTGTGGGCCATGCTTCTCGCGCCTTTTTTGATCGGGATGGTGGTAACGGAAGCGAGTCTGCTGCATGTGTTGGCTGGTCCAGGCATCTTGTGTGGATACATCGCCATGAATGCCTGGCTGGAGACGCTGCGTCGTCCCGGAAAAGCTCTGGCCGCCCTGCCTACGATCGGGATATTCGGTGGACTCTCAGCCCTGTTTCTCGCCTTTCCGCTGTGGAAACGATGGGAGGCGTTTTGGCCGCTGGTGGTGACGGGACTGCTTTTGTTGGCCTCCATACAGTTTCTCAGGCAAAAGCGCGAGCGGCATTTTGCCAACGACATCATCGGGATTTTCGCGTTAACCATGCTGCTTCCATTCTCAGCCCAATTGGGAGGGACAGCTTCACGTGATGAAGTGATCCTCGCCATGACGGCAAATGTCCTCTATTTCACGGGCAGCGTCTTTTTTGTCAAATCCGTGATTCGGGAAAAACGGAACGTCGCCTTCCACAGAATCGGGATGCTCTATCATCTGTTGATCACCGTACTGCCTATCGCTGCTGGCATCTCGTATGGTTTCGCCCTTCTGTATGTCCCTGGGGTTGTAAAAATGGGGGTGGTCCTGCAAGGCAGGCAATTGACTGCCATACAAACAGGGATCATCGAAATTGTGAACGCTGTCTGGTTTCTCATCGTGGCAATCTGGCTAGTTTGAACCATGTTCCTTTGGGAGGGAATCGCTCATGGAAAAAATGGCTTTTCACAGTGACATGAAGGTTGGAGAGATCGTTTCGCAGTTTCCTCATGCCAGCAACGTGTTCAAGCAATACAAAATTGATTTCTGCTGCGGCGGCGGCATCTCATTGGCTACAGCGGCGGAACAGAAACAGATCGATATACATGAGGTGCTGTCCAAGCTGGAAGCGGCCTATGCGGAGAGAAGCGCAATCGATGAAGTGGACTGGCGAAAGGCTTCTTCCACGGAAATCATTCGGCAGATCACAGCCAAACATCACGCCTATCTGACGCAGGAACTGCCAATCCTGAGCGAGTTTTTGACAAAGGTTCTCCGCGTTCACGGCCCGGATCATCCGGAGCTGAAACAATTGCACCGCCTGTTCCACATGGTCAAGCTGGAGCTGCAGCAGCATCTGATCAAGGAAGAAGAGCAGGTCTTTCCGCTGATTGAAAAGTATGAACAGCATCCATCTTCTGAACGGTACGCAGACATTGCCGCACGCATTCGCGAACTGGAGGCGGAGCATTCCCATGCGGGAGAGCTGCTTGGGCAGATGCGCTCCGTTTCTTCCGACTACCGGCTTCCTGACGGGGCGTGCCGCACCTACACGGTGACGTACCGCAAGCTGGAGGAATTGGAAAACGACATGTTTGCCCATGTACATCTGGAAAACAACATCCTGTTCACGCGCTTCGAATAGACTCCCCATTCCATGGAGGAAATCCGGTTATGAGTGATAAACGGTACCATATATCCATAATAGGCGGAGGGATTACGGGTCTCTCCGCAGCGTTTTTCCTTCAACGGGAAATCAGAGAAAAGGGCCTGCCTATCGACTTTACGCTGATCGAATCGAGCGACAGGTTAGGGGGCAGAATCCTCACATACCGGCACGACGGTTTTGTCATGGAAGGGGGGCCGGACTCGTTTCTGGAGGGGAAAGTCAGTGCGACCAAACTGGCCCATGATCTGGGACTCGCACATGAGCTGGTAAACAACGAGACCGGAACTTCGTACATCTATCACAAAGACCGTCTGCTGCCCATACCGGAAGGAGCGGTATTGGGGATTCCTACGAGATTGCTGCCATTTGCGCGGACCCCCTTGTTTTCGCCGCTGGCCAAGCTGCGAGCGGCTGCTGACCTGATCCTGCCAGCAGGCAGGAGGGAAGAGGATGAGTCCGTAGGCAGTTTTTTCAGACGCAGACTGGGAGACGAAGTGGTTGAGAATTTGATAGAGCCTCTTTTGTCAGGTGTCTACGCGGGTGATATTGACCGGCTGAGCCTGCGCTCCACTTTTCCTCAGGTGGCTGGCATGGAGCAGAAATACCGCAGCTTGATTGTGGGAATGAAGAGGGCAAGGAAGCCGGTTTCTGCGAAGTCGAAAGGCATCTTTCAAACCCTGACAAGCGGGCTGCAGACATTGGTTGAGCGAATGGAGGACCATCTTCCCGGTTCTGCAGTTTTGAAAGGAACGAAACCGACCAGGCTTGAAAAAGGAATCGAAGGATACCGGCTTCACCTGAATACGGGAGAAGTGATTCATACCCAGGCGATCATTCTGGCGTCACCCCACAGCGAGAATCAACGACTGCTTGCGCCTTTTCTCCATGCAGAACCTTTGCCCAGGGCATTGCCAACCTCTGTGGCAACGATTTCCATGGCATTCCCGGAGCAGGCGATCAGGCACTCGCTGGAAGGGACCGGTTTTGTCATTCCGCGTCATGCCGGGTTCGCCATGACTGCTTGTACATGGACACACAAAAAATGGCCGCATACCGCCCCGGCAGGGAAGGCTCATCTTCGCTGTTACGTCGGCCGGCCTGGGAATGACGTCTTGTCTGGTCAAACGGATGAAGAGATCGTCTGGAATGCGTATCAGGAGTTGCGTCGGATTCTCCCGATTAGCGGATACCCTGATTTTTACCATGTAACGAGACATTACGAAGCGATGCCGCAGTATGTTACAGGCCATCGGCAATGGCTGGCTGACTTGTCGAACGTATTGCAATCCAGCTTGCCGGGGATCTGGCTTGCCGGTGCATCGTACGAAGGAATCGGACTGCCCGATTGCATTGACCAGGGAAAAAGATCGGTTGGAAAAGCCATTCAGATGTACATGGAGTCCCGTTGCCTCGTTGCTTCCAGCAGAAAATAGAACGTGAAGATATTCCGACCGGATAGGCCCAAAACGGTCGGTTTTTCATTTGCATGCAGCAGGAACGGCAAAATCAGGAAAAATACCGGATCGAATCAGGGGACTCCCCGAGTTACGGTTGATCTCGACAGCTATACACTGAAATCAAATAGGATCTTCACAATTGAGATGGGGAGGTAGCTGCTATGTACCATAAAATTCTCGTCCCCCTGGACGGATCGGACCACTCTGAGCGTGCACTGCAGGAAGTCATCAAAATTTGCCACGGGCAGGAAAAAGAATACGAAGTGACGCTGATGCATGTCGTTCCAGCATTGACACCAGGCGTTTACCATTTTTTGCTGGAAACGGACATTGATATAGACGGCGTCATCAGGCGTCAGGGGGAGGGCGTACTGGCGAAGGCATCGGAAGCGTTGAGAACTGCCGGGATTCAGTATGACATTGATGTCAAAGTCGGGGATCCTGCGCAAGAGATCTGCATCCAGAGCAAGTACGAAAACTACGATCTGATCGTAATGGGCAGCCGTGGTATCGGGTACTTCAAGGAGTTGATGCTCGGCAGTGTCAGCCATAAAGTCCTGCAAAACGCCGAGTGCCCCGTGCTGATTGCAAAATGAGAAGGACAGCCGAGCACTTTTTTCACAGTAAGGACGTGAGCTAATGAAAATCACATGCATCGGGGGAGCAAAAACCGTAACGGGTTCCTGCTATTTCATCGAAAGCGGGAACGACAAAATTCTGGTTGACTGCGGCATGTTTCAAGGATCAAAACAAGTGGAGGAGTTGAACCTTCAGCCATGGCCGTTTGCTCCAGAGGAGATTTCCCATGTTCTGTTGACCCACGCACATATTGACCACTCCGGCCTGCTGCCGAAATTAAAACGCGAGGGTTTCAAGGGGAAGATCGTATGCACGAAGTCTACCTATGATTTGTGCTCGATCATGCTGCCAGACAGCGGGCACATTCAGGAACTGGAGGCGGAATGGAAGAACCGGAAACGGTCAAGGCAGCGGCGCGTGCTCGTGCAACCACTGTATACCCAGATGGATGCCCACAACGTCCTGCCTCACTTCAGCTCGATTCCGTACGATCAAAAGGTGGAAATCAATCCCTCGATCACCATACGGATGAAAGATGCCGGCCACATCCTGGGATCTGCGATCATTGAAGTGTGGGTGAACGAAAACGAGAAGCGGGTTAAAGTCGTATTTTCCGGAGATATCGGATCTGCCGGTCAAGCGATCGTCCGTGATCCGGAACGGATTGAGACAGCAGACTATCTGTTCGTAGAATCCACGTACGGCAACCGGTTTCATGAGCGGCAGGCGGAACGTTCCGAGCATCTGCTTGCGGTTATTCGGGAAGCGCAGCGGGATAACGGAATAATCCTGATACCTGCTTTCGCAGTTGGCCGCACACAGGAGCTTCTGTTTCAACTGAACAAGCTGTTCGGGCAGGAGGACATTCGAAATGTACCTGTGTACGTCGACAGTCCGCTAGCCATCTCCGCGACCGAGGTGTTTCAGGCGAATCCGGAAAATTTTGACGAAGAGATGTCTGCGTTACTCAATCAAGGGGATAATCCACTTGCTTTTGAAAATTTGCGCTTCGTGCGCACACAGGAAGAGTCGCAAAAACTAAACAGGATCAAAGGGTGTGCAATCATTATTTCGGCGAGCGGGATGGCGGACGCCGGGAGAATTTTGCATCATCTCAAGCATCAGTTGTGGAAAAAGAACAATCACGTTGTGTTCGTTGGATACCAGGCAGAAGGAAGTTTGGGACGAAGGATTATGAACGGAGCAAAATTTGTTCGCATTATGGGACAGAATATTCGGGTAGGAGCAAAAATTCATGAGCTGTCCGCATTTTCAGCTCATGCGGACAAACAACAGATGCTCTCCTGGCTAAAAGGCTTCTCCACTCCCCCGAAGCAAGTATTTGTGGTGCATGGAGAAGAGGCAGCAGCCAATGAATTTGCCGGAACCATCCGAGATACACTGGGCTGGGCAGCCTATGTTCCCAGCCGGGGAGAAACCCTCACCATTGCAGAGAACCAGTTCACCGTGGAAGAAACCGCGGATATGAACACGTCGGCATTATCCGATGCGGAATTGCAAGCGTATCTCTTGGCGTTGGAGCGGAACCTGGACGGGTTGAAGATTGCATTGTCCAAACACGGGTTATCGGTGAAGCAATCGCTGTTTCTCAACGAACAGTTGATCAGGATAAGCGAAAAAATCGAGGAATTGGATGAGCGTCTGTAAATATCCCGCAATGAAACCCCATGTATAGAGAAGGGATTGGTTTTCATGACAAGCGGTACAAAAATCGTTGTGATTGGCTGCGGTGCCGTTGGATCGACGTTTGCCTACACGGTCTTCTTGAAAGACCTCGTCAACGAACTTGTGATCATCGAGGCGAACGAAGACAAGGCAACAGGTGATGTCCTTGATTTTCATCACGGCATGATGCTCGCATCCCTCATGAAGATAAAGGTGGGCGGTTATGAGGATTGTACGGGAGCAGATATTGTGGTCATTGCCGCCGGAGTCGGCCAAAAGCCTGGCGAAACGCGAATCGACCTGTTGAAACGAAATGCAGACGTGATGGAATCGATCGTCAAGCAGGTAGTCGTATATAACCAAACCGGTATTCTGCTGATTGCGACCAATCCAGTCGATATACTCACCCAGATCGCACTGAAGGTGTCAGGCTGGCCCAAAAACCGCGTGATCGGATCGGGGACACTGCTGGACAGCTCGCGTTTTCGTTATCTGGTGGCCGATAAACTGCAGGTGGACCCTAGAAATGTTCACGGATGGATCGTGGGGGAGCATGGAGACACCGAAGTTCCGGTATGGAGCTCGCTCACGATAGCGGGATTGAATCCCGATGAAACATGCGGCCGATGGTCGCTGACGCAAGAGCAGAAGGATGAGATTTTCCAGGAAACCAGGAATGCCGCCTATCACATCATCCAGAAAAAAGGGGCGACTTATTACGCCATCGCACTGGCTCTCGCGCGCATCTGCGAATCGATCCTCAAAGATCAACGTTCCGTTCTACCGGTTTCTACGTGGCTGGATGACTACTGCGGCGTAAGCGGCGTTTGCCTCGGAGTACCGTGCATCGTGGGCAAAAACGGTGTGGAAGAAGTGATCGAGCTGCCGATGTCTGCCCAAGAGAGGGAGCTGTTCCATCATTCCGCAGCCACTCTGCGCAGCTTGACCATCGAGATCGGTTGCGGGCAGGCTGTAATACCGTGAAGGAGCTAAGCCAAGTATGTTTAAAGACTTTCTTCTCAATGTGACCGTGCTCATATCTTTCTTTGCCTGCTTAGGACAGCTTATCAAGAACGATCTGAATGCAAGAATATCCAGCTACAACAAGAAACTGATTTGGGGCGGATGTCTGGGGCTATTGGGCATCGTGTTGATGATGCTCGCGATCCGCATTACTGACACGACAATCGCCGATCTTAGACATATTGCCATGATCATCGCAGTGGTATATGGAGGAATGCCGGCTGCGATCATCTCCGGAGTCATGATTGCGCTTGGCAGACTCCTGCTTTTCGGGTGGAGCGAGGCATCAGTGGTTGCCACCATCAGCATGTTGGCCATCGCGATCGTCTGCGGCGCATTGTCGTTAACCAATATGTCCCGTTTGCGAAAGGCGATGGTGATGAATCTCATCGCGCTGCTGTTCATCACCATCGCTCTCACGATTAACGTAAAACATGTCAGTATACTGTTTGGTACGTTGACATACCACTATGTTTTCTCTCTCGCGGGTGGAGCGCTGGCTTTTTACGTGGCGGAATTTATATGGAAGGCAAATCAATCGGAATTGGAGTTAAAAGGGATAACGGAAAAATATCAATCTGTCGTGGATAACGTAAAAGAAGTCATCTTCCAAATCGACATTAAGCGAAATTGGCAATTTTTAAATCCCGCCTGGACGGAAATGACAGGGTATTCTGTGGAAGAAAGCTTGGGCACTGATTATTTACAATACATACATGCAGATGATCGGGAGCATTTTCAGCAAGTATGGATACCTTTGATTCATCGAGAAATCGAGTATTGCCGACACGTGGTTCGTTTTACGACGAAAGAGGGAAAAGAGAAGTGGATCGAGGTTTTTGCCCGGCTTACAGTGGATGGTACGGGAGAAAAATACATCGGGATCTCAGGCACCATGAATGATGTAACCGATCGCAAGCATGCCGAAGAAGCGCTGATGGAGAGCAATGAAAAATACAAAACCCTTGCCACTCTTTCGCCGGATGGGATCATGGTTCATTCACAGGGCAAGATTATTTTTGTAAATCAGGTCGGCGTTCAGCTGCTGGGCGGGGCAACGTTCAAGGATTTCATTCACAAGCCAGTCATGACTGTCATTCATTCCGATTCTTCACACATCGTACAGGAACGGATCAACCACATGTACAGCAAAAAAGAGCAGATACACCTGGCAGAAATGAAATTTGTCAGAGTGGACCGAAGCGTCATTGATGTGGAAGTGTCGTCTACCTTTATTGTTTACAATGGGCTGCCTTCCATCATGGTGGTATACAGGGATATCAGCAGCCGCAAGAAAATGGAGCGGGCGATTCGGGAAAGTGAACTGAAGTTTCGTCTTCTTGCTGAATATTCAAGCGATATAATCTCCCTGCATGATTTGTTGGGAAATTACCGATACGTGTCTCCCGCGTGTAAAGAAGTCGTGGGGTTTGCCGAGGAAGAGATGCTTGGCAAGTCTTCTTATGACTTTATTCATCCCGATGATATTCCCAACATCCGAAACAATCACAAGTGTTTGCTGGAAACGGGCCACATTGTCTCTACGTATCGCATTCGTACCAAAACGGATGAGTATATCTGGCTTGAGTCGAACATTAAACTGCTCGATGATATCGAGGGGAGAAGTCCTGAAATTATCGTCGTGTCCCGCAACATTTCGGAGCGAAAATTGGCCGAAGAGAAGCTGCAGGAGGCAAACGAGATGCTGAAAAGGCTTTCCACGATTGATGGTCTGACGGGGGTAGCAAATCGGCGATTTTTTGACGAAGCGATGAATAGAGAGTGGGCATGGGCAATGAGGGACTCTGCACCTCTTTCCCTCATCATGGCGGATATCGATTACTTTAAAGCGTACAACGATCTCTATGGTCACCAAGGTGGAGACGAGGTCTTGAAGCAAGTCGCCCAGGCGATCAGCGGCTGTCTCCGACGCTCTGCTGATGCGGTCTGCCGTTATGGAGGAGAAGAGTTTTCGATTATTTTGCCGCAAACAAGCGAAGAGGACGCACTCGCTGCAGCAGAAAACATTCGGAAAGCTGTCGAAGCTCTGCATATCCCCCACGCCGGTTCCAAAGCATCGAAGCATATCACCATCAGCCTCGGTGTAGCCACCGTTATACCTGCAGCTTCGGAAAAGTACGAGGAATTGATTCATTCCTCTGACAAAGCCTTGTACCAAGCGAAAAATAGCGGAAGAAACCAGGTGAACATGTACCAGAGGTCGCCGGAGAGCCGGAGTCGTTTTTCTCATCTAGATGCGAGCGTCATGCGAAACAAGATTTGATTTCAGTCAGGAGCATCATCAAAGGCACAACAAGCATCGATACAAGTAACCAGAATTGTTTTATTAGGTCAGGCAACGAATGCAGGTGACGATGAAGGGAACAATAAGGCTCGACCATGTACACAAAGGGGGGAGAAGCATCAATCGGGCACTAAAAACATCGTTATTTTCTGTTATCACTGCACAAATGCTGAAAGTCCCCATCGAGTACCTGCAAACGAGAAGATGGAATATCGGTGCCATGTTTACTCCCGGTGGCATGCCAAGCTCTCATTCGGCAGCGGTCTCATCGTTGGCTACGTTCGTTGGATTCAAAAGGGGATTTACCTCCATCGATTTTTCCATATCGGCACTGTTGGGGCTGATTGTGATGTACGATGCCTCCGGTGTACGCAGACACGCTGGTGAAACAGCCATCGTCGTGAATGACCTGGAGGAATCCATTGAAAAATTGGCGGAAAGTCACCCGGAATTGTCCAGTTATCGCAAACGGGAAAAAGAGCTGAAGGAACGGCTTGGCCATTTGCCTTCGGAAGTGGTGGCCGGGGCGCTCTATGGAATAGCGGTTGGGGCGCTAAGCTATTGGTTAAAAAGAAAATAGCGGGCGGCAACGGAGCAGAGGGAGGAACCTTCTGCTTTTTTATATAGTGCCGCGTTGGGGTGCGCAAAACATGGTAAGATGGTGTTGACCAAAGGGAAAATAGGAGTGAGCTGGAAATGGACAAAGTCATGTTTATCGAAATTGGAATGGGCATTGATCTCCATGGACAAGACGTTACAAAGGCAGCCGTCAGGGCGGTTCAAAATGCGATACACCATAACTCAATGCCTGGCCTGCGCTCTGTTCTTCCTGGAAACGACATCAATAACATGAAAGTGAATGTGCGACTGGCGGTCCCGGCCGACAAGGAGAAACTGGACCTGGCTGCTGTGAGGGCAGAGCTGCCGTATGGTGAGGTATCTTTTGACGTGATCGATGGGGGAATGCTTACGTCGAGCGGTGTGGTTCTTCCCGACAAAGAAGACAAAAACGATCTTGCCTATGTGGTTGTAGCCTCTGTGGAAGTGGGGTATTGATCAGGGCATGGAAAAACCAGCGGAGGACGACCACCCGCTGGTTTTTGCATTTCCAGAGTTTAGTTGGTCTCGTTTTGCACGATGAAATGATGCTGAAATTGATCCCGCAGGGCGCGTTTCAGGAATTTTCCCACGGTTGTCTTGGGAATCTCGTCCGTGAACACGATGTCGTCCGGCAGCCACCATTTAACGAACTGGGGCGCCAGGAAAGCGAGCAGATCTTCTTTGGTTACCTTGCCTTTATAGGGCTCTTTCAGTACCACGCAGGCGATCGGCCGTTCGTCCCACTGTGGATGAGGAACTCCGATGCAGGCGGCTTCAAACACAGCCTCGTGAGCCATGAGAGCGTTTTCAAGATCGACGGAGGAAATCCATTCGCCGCCGCTTTTAATCAAATCCTTCGTTCGGTCAACCAGTTTGATTGTCCCTTCCTCGTCAATCGTGGCGACATCGCCCGTATGAAGCCAGCCGTCTTTAAAGGCGTCTTGGGATCGTTCATCGCGGTAATATTCGTCGGCAATCCACGGCCCGCGCACCAGCAGTTCTCCCATTTCCTGACCATCCCATTTTACTTCTCCGTTGGGGCCGACTACTTTCACTTCCAGCCCTGGCACGACTAACCCCTGCTTGGCGTACTGATCCATTTGGGCTTCAAACGGAAGGTCCTTCTGGTAGCTTTTCAATCGGGAAGCCGTGACGAGGGGACTGGTTTCGGTCATCCCATACGCATGACAGATGGAGAGATTGAATTTTTCGGCAAATGCCTTAATCAGCCCTCTCGGTGCGGCCGATCCCCCGCATACCAAGGCGCGCACGCTGCTGGTGTTGTATCTTCCTCTTTCAAGCTCCTGATAAAGACCCATCCAGATTGTCGGAACGCCTGCGGCGATCGTAACCTTTTCGGTCTCCATCATTTCGGCCAGGATCTGTGGCGTGAACCGCGGGCCGGGCATCACCTGTGTCGTCCCAAACCAGGTAGCGGCAAAAGGAAGTCCCCAGGCGTTTACATGGAACATCGGCACGACTGGCATGCACACATCGGACTCCGAAAGTCCAAGGGAATCAGCCAGTCCGATCCCCATGCAATGGAGAACGATGCCGCGATGGGTGTACACGACGCCTTTGGGATTTCCGGTAGTGGCTGATGTGTAGCACATTCCTGCCGGATCATTTTCCTGAATATCGGCAGGGTATTGATAGTCGGGGTCGCCCTCCTGCAGTAAATCTTCATACGAGTAAAGAGGCTGGAGATTGGAGGTGGGCAGTTCGTCGTGATCAGTCATCAGGACAAAAGCCTTTACGGTATGGAGATGATCCTTGATGCGCTCCACGAGCGGCAGCAGGTCATCATCAATCAGGAGCACCTGATCTTCCGCATGATTGATGATATACACGATGTGTTCCGGGGATAAGCGAATGTTGATCGTATGGAGCACTGCACCCATCCCTGGGATTGCAAAATAGGCTTCCAGATGACGATGATGGTTCCACGCCAATGTTCCCACACGATCGCCGCGTTTCACTCCCAGCTTTTCCAGGGCACTTGCCAAACGGCGCGTTCGTTTGCCGATTTCCCCGTAGGTAAACCGATAAATGCCAGTCGCCGTACGGGAGATCACTTCTTTCTTGGAAAAGTATTTTTCCGCTCTCTCCATCATAGGCGAAATGGTTAACTGTGTATTCATCATGCGACAAAAACCCCCTCCTGAATGAATAATCATTCACAATATTCTGAATCCATACTATCATGTATACTTCGGCATTATGGAAAAATCCTTCTTTATTAAAATTCAATATAAGTTTTTCCTTATGATTCCATTGATATTGGTGCCTCCCCCTGTTATCATTGGAATTCCGCGGCAGTTGATCGCAAGGGATTCTACCAGAAATTGCGATTGATTCTATGGCAAGTAACGTGATATAGTAATATTCTGCGTCTCACAGGAAGACTAGACGCGATGAACTATGTTGAGGAAATTGCAGATTGCCGGAAATTAGTACTTGAAATTATAGAGGTAAACATGGTAATCTATCACTCGGGCCTTTTAAAAAGGTTCGAATGAAAATGATTGAGCGAGAGCTTCTCCAGAAATTACCTGTTGATTCTTGATACTCAATCATGATATATTGTAGTTCCGCGCTTCTGGTGCGGAAATGAAAAATGCTCTTTGAAAACTGAACAGCGAAGCGTTTTTGAATCACAAGCCAAGCAATTTCTTTCTTGAAGTCAAAGATTCA
>VAPR01000927.1_pt1 | contig 26334 bp, 19 predicted proteins | sample 3380701 | NCBI WGS metagenome assembly VAPR01 (sample SAMN11536904, study PRJNA540576) | hot springs metagenome | isolation source: hot spring wet sediment | place: Spain: Lobios | collected 2014-01 | reverse complement strand
AGCAACCTCCTCCTCAGTGCTTACAGGAACGTAGGCGATGTCGGTGTCAAAGGCAGGGTTTTTGACTGGAATTTTCTCTGAAGACTTGGATTCGACAAACTGGCCGTCTATGAAGTTTGGTAATAAGCTCATGGCTTCTCCTCATAGTGGAATATTTTAAACATGAGTTTATTCGCCTGAGATAAGGGCCAGCGCGATAAGGGCGAGGGCTGCGCCGATGACCTGCCTCAGTGTGAGAACCTCGTTGAAGAGTAGGTAGGAGAGAATCAGTGTTACAAGCGGATACAGTGATGTGGCGACAACAACTATGGAGGATGGATTCAAGTCTAGAGCGAGGTAAAAGGTGACGGCTCCGAGAAAGCCTAGGACCCCTGCGAGAAGTGCAGCAAACCAAGCTTGGCTGGCGGGAATAACTTGGGCCCTTGAGCTAATTATGAACATCAAGGAAACTATCATGTGGCCTATCGCTGCGACTGCGGCACTATCCCGCCATCCAAGCGCCGAAGCGCCTACACGAGCCAAGACACCCCAGAGCCCCCAGATAAACAGCGTCAACAAAACAACCGCAACCCATCTAAGCTCCATGGCAACAGATTGCGGGAGTAACTCTGACTCTCTTAAGGTAGCCAAATGCCTTGTCGGGTAAGTTCCGACGTGCATGAATGGATCAACGAGGGCCCCACTGTCCCCGCCTGGAGCCCCGTGAACCCACGTAACGTGGGCGAACAGTCCACGAACTCCCAACGGGGAAAGAAGACCCTGTGGAGCTTTACTGCAGCCTGTCGCTGGGATGTGGACGGATGTGCAGAGCGTAGCCGGGAGCCGTCGATCCCCGTCTCTCCGGGGGCGGGGGGAGGCGACAATGTAACACCGGCCACGTCTGTCTGCATCTCTCACCGGCGCGAGAGCGCTGGAACAACGGCAGGTGGGCAGTTTGGCTGGGGCGGCACCCCCTCGAAAAAATATCGAGGGGGCCCAAAGGTCGGCTTAGGCGGGACAGAAACCCGCCGTGAAGTGCAAGGGCAAAAGCCGGCTTGACAGGGCCCTTGAAAGCCAGGGGCCCTGAGGGGAAACCCAGGCCTAGCGATCCATCGGCTCCTACCAGTGGGGGCCGGTGGTGACAGAAAAGTTACCCCAGGGATAACAGGCTCGTCGCGGGCGAGAGTCCCCATCCCGCGCCCGTTGGGGGAGCGGATAAATAATCCAGAGGATTAGAGAGGAGAGATGGGTCTAGAGACGTTTGACGTCTTAGCAGCTTTGCCACCCACCTACATCCGTAGATATGTCAGATCAGTTGACGAGGAGCTGATAATAGTTGAGGGTACAAGTGGTGGCAAACGGTTCAGAGACATCTTACCACGTTACATTTACTTCGACCAAGAATGCTCATATAACATCGGACTGTGGCTAGGCGATAGATGGGGAGGAAAATCAAGGGTAGGCATTAAAAACAAAGACGTTGAACTAATAGACGCCTTTTACTGGTTCCTGCGAAAAAAGATGAAACAAGACAATCCTAAGATTCTTGTCATAAAAAAGAGCAGCAACATAACCATCGAGCCAACGACTACCATAAACCTCCCAACCACCCCAGTTGAGGTGATAGAGAATACAATGTTTGGGCCGTGGATATACGCTGTGTTTGTTCAGAATGGTGCATTAAGAACAAAAGTCATGAACCAAATCGAGCAATCGTTACGGGCAATATGTGATTCCTCTGGAGAAGAGGTTGCAGCTTCATTTATGGCAGGTTTGCTCGACGCGGAAGGCGGATGTGAGCATAATAAAAAGAGAGTAACCATCTCCGTGTCGTTGAGGAAAAAATCAGGTAATTTTGAGTTTGGACTCTACGCCTACTTATTGAGAAGATTGGGCGTAAAATTTTTCACAGTTAGGGACGATGAATCGATTGTTTTAAGAATTCCACGTGGTCAACTCCCTGTTTTGGTTGATAAAGTTGCATCTAAAATGCGCTGCAGCCGTAAGGTTTCGCTCCTCCAACAATGGGCGGGAGGATAAATCGACCCCGCGGCTTGGTACCTCGATGTCGGCTCTTCCCAACCTGGCCGTGCAGAAGCGGCCAAGGGTGCGGCTGTTCGCCGATTAAAGGGGAACGTGAGCTGGGTTTAGACCGTCGTGAGACAGATCGGATTTTACCTGTTGGGAGTGCTGGCTGCCTGAGGGGAAGGTGCTCCCAGTACGAGAGGAACGGAGCGCCGGGGCCAACGGTGTACCGGTTGTCCTACAGGGCAGTGCCGGGCAGCTGCGCCCCCGCGGATAAGGGCTGAAAGCATCTAAGCCCGAAGCCGCTCCCGAAAATAGGCAGCCACTCGCCGGGTAAGGGCTCGGCAACGGGCCTATACCGGCGACGAGGGCTCCCGTAGAAGACGGGTTTGATGGGGCGGGGGTGTACGGATGGAGGCTTCGGCCGAACATCCTCAGCCCGCCGCTCCCAACCGCCCGAGTGGCCTAAGGTAGCCGTCCAGGCGAAAACGCATCCCACCCTACTTGGGCGCGTGACGCTTTTATGCTATTTCTTCAGCGTTCCAGCATGTTTATTGTCAGAGGTAGGTTTGTCGTCACCGTGGACGAGTTTAACCGAGTTTTCAGAAACGGGGCGGTGGTTGTTGAAGGTGATAGAATTGTTGATGTGGGGTTTTTCGAAGACATGAAGAAAAATTACCGCTGCGACATAGTTGTCGGCGACGAGTGGAAAATAGTTTTACCCGGGCTGATTAACTGCCATTATCATTCGCGTGAGCAGCTGTCACAGACCATGTTTCCCGACGGACTTGGCGAAACAACATGGTTCAACAACTATTGTCTACCTTATCACGCTGTGTTAACCCCTGAGGAGGAGAAATCTGCTTTCAGGCTCGCTCTTTATGCCATGGCTCTGAACGGTGTGACAACCTTTGCCGACGGAGGCCTGCTCCATCCCTATACAACCCTTGAGACCTTAGACGAGATTCCGCTGCGTTGTCTCGCCTCAACATGGTGCTGGGACAGAGCTGACATCATTCCGAAAACAGCTGAGGAGGCTTTCGAGGAGCTTGTGCATCTGTACAGCAAGTTTAAAGGAGGATTTAGAGGCCGTCTAGACGTCTGCGCCACACCCATCAGCGTAACAACCTGCAGCGAAAAACTACTTCGACAAGTAGTGGAATGGGCCCGGGAAAGAGGTATCAAAACATTCATACATGTTTCATCTTTCCGTGAAGAGGTTGAGAAAACTTTGTCAACTTGGGGCGTGACCCCTGTTCAGTATTTGTTTGAACGGGGTCTTCTTAACCAGGATGTTAACATTCTACATAGTATTCACCTGAACATGGATGATGTCGAGAGGATTGTGGCCTCCGGTGCCGGTGTTGTATCCTGCCCCTATTCTTCGCTTAAGAAGGGGAAGGGCATAAGTGTCAGAGGCGTGTTTCCCGAGATGCTTCAGAGAGGTGTGCGGGTTGGGCTTGGCGGAGACGGGGCGCCCTCGGCCCAGCATGTCGACATGCTCAGGACGCTGTCCCTATTCACGGGGCTTTGCAGAGACATGAGAATCAATGCTTCGCTGCCGCTTGCAAAGGACGCCATTAGATTTGTTACGTCGACGGCCGCGGACCTTCTCGGGCTCGGCCACCGAGTTGGCTCGCTGGAAAAAGGCAAGAAAGCCGACATAGTTCTCCTCGACATGCGTTTCCCCGACTTTATCCCCGTTCTCGACGTGCATCAGTCCCTTGTCTTCTCAGCCACCGGAGCCGCTGTTGACACTGTTATCGTGGATGGAAGAGTTGTCGTCGAGGGGAGAAGAGTGATAGGGGTGGACGCCGAGAGGCTGGTTAGAGAGTCCGAGGTTGCGGCTGGAAAAATTGCGGAGAGGCTTGGTCTTCAGAGGCCTATGTAGCTCTCTCTTATCTTGGGTGAGCTGAGAAGACCTGTTCCAGAGCCTTCGAGAGTTATTCTTCCCCCCTCCATGACGTAGGCTCTGTCAGCTGTTTGGAGAGCGAGGGCCGCGTCCTGCTCCACCACCAAGATAGCGATATTCTGCCTCTCCCTAATCTCCCTCACCTTCTCAAACACAGCGAGACGCGCTATCGGAGCCAGCCCCACACTCGGCTCGTCTAGAAGAAGAACACGCGGCCTCGCCATCAACGCGCGGGCCAGCGCAACCATCTGCTGCTCACCGCCGCTGAGAGTGCCAGCCAACTGTTTTCGTCTCTTCTCTATGATGGGGAAAAGCTCCGCCACCATTTCATAGTCTCTCCCGATATTTTCTCTGTCCTTGCGTCTGTAAGCTCCTGCCATAACGTTTTCATACACAGTCATGTCAGGGAAAAGCCTTCGCCTCTCAAGTGAAAGCACAAGGCCCTTCACCACGCGTTCATAGGGCGGAAGACGTGTAATGTCCTCGTTGTTGAGCAGTATCTTGCCTGACTTGACGGTCGCCAGCCCCGCCAGCGCGAGCATAAGCGTCGTCTTACCAGCGCCGTTCGACCCAATCACTGCCACAATCTCCCTCTCACGAACCTCTATGCTGATGTCCTCGATAATCGTGACAGGCCCGTAGCCCGCCGTCAACCCTACAGCCTCAAGCATCTTCCCCAATCATATCACCGTGTTGGTTCCCAGATAGGCTTTGATGACTACTTCGCTTCTGGCAACGTCAGCGGGAGCCCCCTCGAAAATCAGCTTACCCTGGTCCATCACGAGAGCACGTTGAATAAGCTTCATCAACTCACGGAGCCTATGCTCTATTATGATGAGTGTTCCGCCCTCAGCCAAATATCCTTTGAGAGCTTGAGTGACTTCTTCTATCTCGGCGACGGTCAGGCCTCCGAAGGGCTCGTCGAGCATCAGAACACGGGGTTTTGCGATGAGACCTCTCGCCACTTCGAGTTTTTTCAGCTCCCCGTGTGTGAGAAGAGTTGTTGGGGTGTTTCTCTTGGTTGCTAGACCGAGTTGCCGCAGAAGCGCCATCGCCTCTTCCTCGTTAAACTTGTTTCCCCTGACTGTCAACGGTGCGCGGAGGTTCTGCTCAACAGTTAACGACTTGAAGGGCCTGACTATCTGGAAGGTTCTGACGAGGCCTTTGAGGGCGCGGTGGTAGGGCTTGGTGTCGGTGATGTCCTCCCCGTTAAGGTAGACTTTTCCAGCATCGGGTTTCTCAGTCCCCGATATGAGTGAGAAGAGCGTCGTTTTGCCGGCGCCGTTTGGACCTATTACTCCAAGTATCTCATTTTTCTTAACAGTGAAGGAGACATCGTCCACCGCGATTATTCCGCCAAATCGCTTGACCAGATGCTCAACCCGCAGTATCTCCATAAACCCTCCTCCTCAGAAAACCTACAATACCGCTGGGGAAAATCATGAATATCAACAGAGCTAGACCAGAGTATATTAGGAGACGCGCCCTAACCAACACCTCTATCTTCAGCGTCTCGATTAGGGTTTCTATGATGAATGCCCCGACGACAGGGCCCAAGATGGTCGCTCTTCCTCCGAGAAGCGTCATCAACAGCGGCAGGCTCGCCTTCTCAAGCTCGTAAGTGGCTGGACTAATCACGCCGTTGAGGTAGGCGTAGAAAGCACCTGCTACGCCTGCTATGAAGATGCTGATGCATAAGCCGAGTAGCTTATAACGTGGCACATCTATTCCAGCGGCTTTCGCAGCAATTTCATCGTCTTTGATGCATGTGAAGATTATTCCGAGGCGGCTTCTCATCACCAAGTAGCTGACCACTACGCTGCCGCTCAGGGCAGCCAAGGTAGCTAGATAGAATTCTTCCGCGCTTCGGAAAAGCGGCGGTATGCCGAAGATGCCGTCGTGTCCGCCGAGCTGTGGGATGGCGTTTGTCACCTGATAAGCTATCACAGGGATTATGAGGGTGACGAGTGCGAAGAAGTGGCCGCGTAGCTTGAGGCTTGGCAAGCCAATCAGGCTGCCGAGAGCCGTGACGACCATTGCTCCGAGAAAAACAGCGGCCACTGGCGGGACACCGTATGAAATGCTTAAAATGGCTGCGGCGTATCCTCCGCCGGCGAAGAAAAATGAGTGGCCGAGGCTGAGCAGCCCCATGTAGCCTGAGAGAAGGTTCCAGCTGACAGCTAGCATGGCGAAGATGTTGGTCAACGTGAGGATGAAAATGATAAACCTCAGGTTAAACGCTATGGGCGCAACCGCTAGAATGACCAAAACAACTAACAGCCCTATTATGAAAAATTTGTCAACCCTTTTCATCATTCGACACTTCTCCCAAATATTCCCTTAGGCCTCAGCCAAAGAGTCAGCAGCACGGCGATAAGCGATGCCGCTCCCGAATAGAGTGGACTTACGAGATTCTGTACAGCTATCTCCACGTAGCCTATGACGAATGCGGCGAGAAGTGTTCCACGATAGTCGCCAAGCCCCCCAAGCACGACGATGGCGAAGGCGAGAGTTAGCATGGGCCATCCGAGCACAGGTGTGATTGTACTCTGCGGCGTTACCAAAAGACTCGCGAGGCCCGCTAAAGCTGTCGAAAGGCCAAGGACAAGAGCCATGGTTCTCTCGGGCCTTATCCCCACACAGACAGCGGCATCAATGTCCTGTGCAACACTCCGTATAGCGAGTCCAAATTTTGTCCTGTAAATGAGTAGCCACAAGAGGATGAGCAGAGCTGATGCAGCGATGGCCGCGGCCAGCTGCTGGTTGAAGACAGACACTCCGAAGACCACCGTTGACCCAGGTAAAACCGCCGGCGTCGACCATGGAAAGTTTGTGAACAACAACACGATCAGGTTCTGGATAACCAAAGCGATTAGGAAAGTGGTCATAATCATTTCTATGTGCTCCTTGATTCGTCTGAGAACGGCCCAGTAGTAGATGAACCCCGCGGCGAACAAAGCCGCGACGGTTGCGAAAAATGTCAAAAGAGAGGGAATGTTGTAAACAGTTACGAGTGCAAACGCCATGTATGCAGCCGCGGTGTACCACATACCATAGGCTGCGTCAATCATCCGAGCCACGCCAAAAATAAGGGAGAAGCCCTCTGCAAAGAGGGCATACACGAGGCTGGTTATGAATCCGTAGACGAGGATTGTCGCAGCCGCCTCCGAGGATATCATTTTACGGTAGCACTAGGTTTCTTACGGTTTGTGGTTGGTCGGGGCTCCAGACAGGCACCAGCTCTCCGTTCTGCCACTGTCCAAAGTACCAGTAGAGGTTGGGCAGCTGAAGGTTCAGTCCATGGAGTTTTCTGTTGAACTGTATCCGTCCAATAACTCCCTCGTAGTCTGTCTGCTCCATGGCTGGCACAAGCCTGTCAGCCTTCCAAGTGTTAGCTCTCTCAAGGGCCTCTTTCAAGACGTATATGGCGTCGTATGTGCCGAAGGCCGCTGTGTTAGGCGTCTCCTTATACCGTTGAGTGAACTTCTCTATGAATGGCACCGTCTTGGGTGTGACGGGGACCTTGACGGTTGCTGGCCACCAGATTGTTCCCTGCGCAGCACCCTCTGTCTGCGTCCAAAACCACGAGAACCCGCCCAACAGCCCAGGCCCGAATATTATCGGCTTCTTGCCTGGCGACCAGTCGTAGGCTGCCCACTGCTTGACGAAAGCCACGCCCGGCGGCCCCGAGAACAGCAGAATAATCAACCCGGCTCCGCTTGCCTTGATTCTCGCCAAATAGCTGGAGAAGTCGGACTGAGTTGTTGGATAGAGCTCTGCGAAGACGAGGTCGAATCCCTGCTGCTTAAGCCTCTCGAAGAAAGTTGAGTTGCCCGCGGGTCTTCCCGCCAACCCTACTGTCCATAGAGCATTTTCTGCCACAAGCGCTATTTTCGTCACGTCAGGGAAGTTGGGGTTGTTTTGCGCAGCATTTCTCAACGCTGACGGAATGGTGGCTATGTATGGGCCTGCGCTGGAGTTGCGGCCTCCTGCGAAGAAGTGGAAGTAGTACTTGTAGTTCTCGTAATCGCTTTGTACACGGTCTTCTACTATTCGCTGGTTGGACTCGATGTCAAGGTAGACTATTTTGTACTGGGATAGTAGCTGGGTCTGAGCGACGACGATGTCTGTTCTTACACCTCCTACGATGACGTGGGCGCCGTGAACCTCTATGAGCCGTTTAAAGGCTGTAACTCCCTGGTCGACGGGGATGAGCGGGTCCATCTCGTTGGTGTCCTCTGCCACCAGCACAAGCTCGTACCTTGTTCCGTTGAGTAAAACTCCTCCGGCTGAGTTTATCTCTTCAACAGCCATTTCTGCTGCGTATTTGGCGTGTATGCCTACCGGGTTGGTGAGGGGGAGCGAAAGTCCGATGATTATCTGTCTCTTTTGCTGCTCGGGTGTAAGAACACCTGTCAAGAAAACTCCTGCTACAGCGGCAACAGCTATAACGACAACAACCAAGGCGACAACCGCGGTTCTACTTACAGCCTTTATACTCTTATTCACGCATAAGTTTACTCTATGTGAATTATTTATAGGTTATCCGAAGAGAGGTGTGCTTAAAACTGTGGCATGTTTCTTGTTGTTTATGATTGTGGTTGACAGCAACGAGGCTTCTGAGAACAGTAGGTTGGTGGAGTCGCTGGCGAAGGTTGTGGAGATGGCTGTGAAGCCTCTGGAGGCAGGTGATTATCTGATTATCGGTAGGGAGAAACATGCTTTGGTTGAGAGGAAAACTGTGATGGATTTTCTCAACAGTTTGAAGGGGAGACTTTGGGAACAGCTATCGGCTATGAAGATGTTTGAGGGGGAAAAGGTGCTAATCCTCGAAGGATATCTCGGACTATATAGAAAACGGGGATGGAAAGAGGTCTCCATTCTCGCGTTGATGGACAAAATTGTCCACGACTGGGGTATACCAATAATCCCCACACCAGACATTCGTGGAACACTCACCTACCTTGTTTGGAAAAACAAGTCTCTCGGCGAGGTTGAGGAGTTTCGCGAATATCCGCTGAGGGTTAAGAGGAAAGGGATGACGGCGGAGGAGCAGGCGCTATTCGTCCTCGAAGGCCTCTGCGGACACGAAACAGCCAAAGCACTTCTCAGCCACTACAAAACATTGAGAAGTGTCTTCGCAGCACTCTCGCCCGAAAATATCCATGAAATGTCTAAAATCAAGGTTGGAGGTAGAAGAATTCCTGAAAAAACTGTGAAAAAAATGGTTGAGGTGGCTAACCTCGTCTATAGTGGAGAGGGTTAGGCGCCGAGGAACTGTTTCTCAACCTCGGGCAGCCAATTCAGCTCCTTCCTCAACCTCTCAATTGATTTCTTTATCTCCTCCTCTGGATAGTACCATGGCGGCAGTTTGCCTTCGAAGAACTCTTCATAAGCGTGCAGGTCGAACGCTCCATGTCCACAGAGGTTGAATAGTATAACTTTCTCCTCGCCTGTTTGCTTGCATCGGAGAGCCTCGTCGATGACGAAGCGGATTGTGTGAGATGGCTCGGGCCCGGGCAGGAAGCCTTCTGCTCTCGCGAATGTCACGGCGGCGTCAAACACTGATACTTGGTCATAGGCGTATGGCTTTATCCACCCCTCGTGGAGAAGGAGACAGAGTGTCGGAGCGTCGCCGTGGTATCGTAGCCCACCTGCGTGGATGGGCGGCGGTATGAAGTCTGAGCCGAGGGTGTACATTGGGAGAAGCGGTGTCATCTTGGCTGTGTCGCCGAAGTCGTATGTGTATATGCCCTTGGTCATGGTTGGGCAGGCTGTTGGCTCGGTCGCGACAAAGGTCACAGGCTTCGGCGCCTTCTTCGAGACAACCTCGTAATAGAAAGGCCAGGAAAGCCCTGAGAAGCTGCTTCCACCGCCGACGCATCCAGCCACTATGTCTGGATAATCGTCTACCTGTTTTAGCTGCTCAATCGCCTCCAAGCCCTGAACAGTCTGATGCATCAGGACATGGTTGAGCACGCTGCCCAGGCTGTATTTGGTGTTGTCATGTGTTACGCAGTCTTCGAGGGCTTCGCTGATGGCTATGCCGAGGCTTCCGGGGTGGTTGGGGTCTTTCTCGAGTAGGCTTCGTCCGAAGTTGGTTTTGTCGCTGGGGCTGGGGTAAACCTCTGCACCCCACGCGTGCATCAACATTCTTCGAGCTGGTTTCTGTTGATAGCTCGCTCTCACCATGTAAACCGTGCACTTGAGCCCAAACATTCTCGTGGCGAAAGATAAAGCGCTACCCCACTGTCCCGCACCCGTCTCAGTCGTCAGCCTCTCAACACCCTCCTTCATGTTGTAATATGCTTGGGCAACGGCTGTGTTTGGCTTATGCGAACCCGGCGGCGAGACACCTTCATGCTTATAGTAGATGCGTGCAGGAGTTTTGAGCATCTTCTCAAGGTTGTATGCCCTGTAAAGCGGAGTCGGCCTCCAGATTCGGAGAATCTCCCGCACCTCCTCAGGAATCGGTATCCAACGCTCAGGACTCAGCTCCTGCCTAATAAGCTCCTTGGGAAAGATTCTCTCAAGCTTGGCTGGGTCAATCGGGCCTTTGGTTGAAGGGTCTATGGGCGGTGGAAGAGGCTTCGGCAAATCCGGCAAAATGTTGTACCAATATTTTGGCAGGCTGTTTTCATCGAGGACGATTTTACGATTCATTCGTTTTGAAGTTATTTATGAAATATATAAGCTTTAGACGATTCACCTGATTATCCTAAAGAGCAGCAGCGTTGCTTTGTTTCTGTGAACTTCGACGAAAGCGAGGAAGTATTGTTCATCAGACGCTCTGTGTCCGAGTTTATGAAGCGTTTCCCTCTCGAGTATTGGCGGAAAGCTGACGTTGAGCGCCGTTTTCCTGAAGAATATTGGAAGGCTGTAGCCGAGCAGGGTTTCCTGGGCATCTGCATCGGTGAGGAGTATGGTGGACTGGGTCTAGGGCTGCAGGCTGTCTCCGAAGCGATTATCGGTGTGGCTGCTGCCGGAGGAGGATTGCCTGCTGGAGACTTGTTGATGCGAACTAATGTTTTCGCGGGGATGACTATTGAGAGACTCGGCAGAGACGAGGTTCGAAAGCAGTATTTGCCTCGGCTTGTGAAGGGTGAGCTCATCTGCTCCTTTGGACACACTGAGCCAAACGCCGGCGTAAACACCTTTGACATACAAACATACGCGGTGAAAGAGGGAGACGGATACAGGTTGAACGGGCAGAAAATCTGGATAACCCTCGCACATCTCGCCGACATCATAATAACCGTCGCACGCACCACGCCCAAGGAAAAAGCGAGAAAAAAGTCAGAAGGACTTACGCTCTTTCTCGTCGACGCAAAACAGCCCGGTGTAAAAACGTCGAAGATACCTGGAATGGCTTTAAGGCCTCTCACGAGCAACGTTGTCTACTTTGAGGATGCGTGGGTTCCGGCGACACATGTCCTCGGCGAGGTGGACAGGGGATGGGAAGCCCTCACTCCTCTGCTAAACGCAGAGCGGGTTTGCACAGCCTCTATATCTATAGGTGTAGCTGAATACTTGCTCAACAGGTCCGTGGACTATGCATGCAACAGACGGGTTTTCGGAAGACCCATCGGAAGCAATCAAGCCATACAGTTTCCCTTGGCCGAGGTGAAGGCTGAGCTGGAGGTAGCGCGGCTGATGACACAGAAAGCCGCTTGGCTCTTCGACAACGGTAAAGAATGCGTATTCGAAGCTAATGTAGCAGCCTTCACAGCCGCGAGGGTCGCTTTCAAGGCCGCTGACAGAGCTGTCCAAACATTCGGAGGAAACGGCTTCGCCGAAGACAACGACATCGAAAGGTTTTTCCGGGACGCCAGACTGTTCAAGACAGCACCTGTCCCCGAGGAAATGGTCCTAAACTACATAGGCACACGTGTCCTCAACATGCCTAGAAGTTTCTAACTTTAATAACTGATTCACTCCTATTTTCTTGATGAATTTCCAAGTTGTAGGCTCTTCTGTTAAGACCAAAGAGGGGCTGAGACATGTTAGGGGCCGCGGAAGGTTTGTCGACGATGTTGTTCTGCCGCGTATGGCGTATGTCTCTTTTCTCCGTTCGCCTTATCCGCATGCCTTGATTAAATCGATTGATGTTTCGCGTGCGTCCAGGGCTGAGGGTGTTCTGGGAGTTTTTACAGGTGCGGACATAGCGTCTGTCACCAAGCCTTTCCCCCAGCTAACTGTGCCGCCTGCATCCAAGGTTGTTGACTACTCGATGGCCGTGAAGAAGGTGAGGTTTGTAGGTGAACCTGTTGCTGCGGTTGTTGCTGAGAGCGCTTATCAGGCCCGTGACGCCGTGGAGCTTATCGATGTCGAGTATGAGCCTCTTGAGCCTGTTGTGAACCCGATGAAGGTGTTGAGCGGGGAAGGGCCGCTTATCCACGAGGAAGCAGGCACAAACATCGCTGCCATGGTTGACTACAACTACGGTGACTACGATAGCGCAGCAGCACAAGCCGACCGCATCATCCGCACAAGCCTCGTCTTCCACCGCTTCAGCTCCACCCCACTCGAGCCAAACGCGGTCCTCGCATCCTATGACGAAAAAGACGGCTACACAATCTACTGCAACAACCAGATGCCCATGTTTCTCTCACCATCCATTCTAAGGGCCCTCGACACAGACATCACACACGTAAGAATAATCACTCAAGACATCGGAGGAGGGTTCGGCGTCAAAATAACAAACTACACCTACATGGTTCTGGTCGCTTCTTTGTCAAGACTGGTCGGAAGACCTGTCAAATGGATAGAGACAAGGTCAGAGCATATGATGGCCAGCTCTCACGGTGCTGATAGACACTTCAACGTCGAGGCGGCTGTGAAGAACGACGGCACACTTCTTGGGCTAAACGTTGTCACAGTTGATGACATAGGCGCCTATGCGCGCCATGAACCGGCTGGGCTGACTGTCTGGGCCCAAGTGGCCTCGGGTTGCTGTAAATTCAAGCATCTCCGACAACGGATGTACGCTGTTTTCACAAACAAGTGCCCCGCCGGCCCCAACAGAGGCTTTTCTAGAGCGCCTCACCAGTTTATGATTGAACGTGTTCTGGACAAAATCGCCCGCGAACTCGGCAAGGACCCTGTCGAGGTGAGGAAAATAAACTACGTGACACGTGATATGCAGCCCTACCGGACATTGAACGGCTGTGTCTACGACGGCGGAGACTACATAGGTGCTCTTGAGAAGGCTGCGGAGATGGTGGATTACTGGGGGTGGAGGAGGAGGCAGGAGCAGTTGAGGGCCGAGGGCAGATACATAGGAATTGGAGTTGGTGTGACTATTGACTCGGGTGCAGCCAACTTCGGTCAGGTTAGGATGCTCAACCCCTCACTTCCCAACGTAGGGACAAGCGAGGCAGCCACGGTTCAGATGACGCCTGATGGAAAAATCCTAGTCAAGCTCGGCACAGTTCCACAGGGCCAGTCACATGAAACCATCGCCTCACAGATAGTCGCAGATGTGCTGGGTATAGACTACGAGGACATCACAGTCGCCACCGGCTTTGACTCGGGCTCCCACCCCTACACACTGCATTCAGGAACCTACGCGAGCAGGTTCGCTGGCACAGGAATGGTAGCGATATACATGGCTGCTCAGAGGCTTAAGGAAATGGTTGCAGCTATTGCGGCTAAGATTCTCGAGGCGCGGAAGGAGGACATCGTGGTGCAGGGTGGCGTGGCCTATGTCAGGGACGCGCCGGAAAGAAAGGTGTCCTTCAAGAGGATTGCGAGAACAGCGTACGCCAACCCGTTTGAGCTACCCGAGGGCATGGAGCCGGGCCTAACAGCATCCAGACGGCCGTTCTCAGTCGAGTGGTCGTGGAATCGGCGCGGACGACGGATGTGGTCGTTCACCTGAAGATCGGGGAGGTCGTCGAGACGGTTCAAATTGAGGGGGCAATGCCGGCTCTGGAGGTCACCTCGAACACGGTCTCCAACACGGTTCGGAACGAGGCGATTCAGAAACTGCCGCTCAGTGGGCGCAACATCTTGAACTTCGCGCTTCTGGTGCCGGGAGCTCAGACGGTGGGAGGGGGAGGTCGCTTCAGCGCTTACAATGGGATGCCGGGGGCGACGATCAATATCATGGTGGATGGCATCAACAACAACTCTCAAGGGTTCAAGAGCGGTGGCACGAGCTTCTTCGCCACGGTTCCGCCTCGGCTCGATGCGATTGAAGAGGTGACGATCTCGACGGCCGGATTGACGGCCGATGCCGGAGCCGAGGGGGCGATGCAGATTCGCTTCGTCACGCGGCGCGGATCGAACGAATTCCACGGCGGCCTCTTCCACCAACTGCGCAACGATGCGCTGAATGCGAACAGCTATTTCAACAACGCGCGCCGGTTGCCCCGGCCTCGCGTGCGGTTCAACGAATTCGGTGGGAATCTGGGCGGGCCGCTGTGGCGGAACAAGCTCTTCTTCTTCGTGAATTACGAGCAGGCGCGGATCCCGAGTCAGTCCACGGCGTCGAACACGATCCTCACGCCGGAGGCGCAACAGGGGATCTTCCGGTATCGCGGGACGGACGGGGTGGAGCGCGCAGTCAATCTCCTACAGATCGCGGGTGCTCAGGGATACCCGAGTCAGCTCGATCCCATCGTGGCCGAATATTTCCGGCGGACGAATGAGACGTGGCGCAACGGCGTGATCACGCGCGTGGATCTGTTCCGGAACACGCTGAGCTGGCTCAATCGAACGAATACGATTCAGCACTATCCGACGGCTCGCTTGGATTATCACATCACGCCGAACCTCACCTGGACGGGGACATGGCATCTCTTCAATCGGGTCATTGACGGGACCAGGCCATGGCCGGGGCCTGAGTTCAAGGCGCAGAGCAAGTTCACCAACAGTTGGTACATCGCTTCGACAGCGGTGAACTGGACGATCTCCCCGCGCACGCTCAACGAGTTCAAGTATGGGCTGCAGCACAATGTGGATCAATACAATGTGGGCGAGGGGCCAGATCAATTCGACGTGAACGGTCGGCTCATGCGCATCGCTTATCCTTTCGTTCCCCCGTTGATTCGCAATCAGATGAACATCTCGCGCGCCAACGGCACGCACAATCTCTACAACAACCTCACGCTCATTCGAGGCGCGCACTCGATGACCATTGGGGGATCGTTCCGTCACGTCGGATGGTACGACGCCGATTTCATCGGAGCGGGGATCCCGCAATACACTGTGGGGATTGCCACGGGTGATCCGGTGACGAGTGTGTTGAATCCCTCGACCCTTCCGGCCATCTCCAGCACCGATCTGACGAATGCGTGGAACCTCTACGCGTTGCTCACCGGGCGCGTGGCCAGCATCAGCGCGACGCGAGGCGTGGACTATCGAACGAAGCAGTACAAAGACTTGACGATGCTCGTGCGGCTCGATCGGCAGCGAGTTGGAGGCTTCTACTTCCAGGACTCGTGGCGGTATCGGCCGACGCTCACGCTCAACTATGGATTCCGATGGCAGTTCTCGGGTGCGACTCATGATGCGCACGGTATCTACACGAGCCCGACGGTGGAGCACCTGATGGGCCCCTCGCGTCAGCTCTTCAAGCCCGGTGTTCTCGATGGGGTGATGGACCCGCAGGTCTTCCTCCGTCCGCGAGCCTATCGAGGCGATTTCGTCAATCCGGGGCCGAATTTCGGCTTCGCGTGGTCGCCGATGGCGAGAGCGGGATGGCAGCGACGGCTTTTCGGGGAGGAGCAGAAGACCGTCCTGCGGGCGAGCTATTCGCTGACCTATTACGATGAAGGGCTGCTGACGTTCATCAACTATGCGGGTGGGAATCCCGGGCTTATGCAATCGCTCTTCCTGAATCCGGGGATGCCGGGATTTCCCATTGGGCAATTGCGATTGAGCGATCCGACGCCGCCGCTGGCCATGTTCCCGGAGAGGTTCTCGCCGCCCTTCCGACAGGCGGAGTACACGTTCGCGCGCGGCTTCAGCAGCATGTTGCCGCAGCTTCGGACGCCCTACATCCAGACCTGGACGTTCGGTCTGCAGCGCGAGATCGTCCGTCATACGGTGGTCGAAGTCCGATACGTGGGCAACAAGGGGACGCATATCTGGCACGGCTTCAATGTGAATGAGGTCAATGTGTTCGAGAACGGGTTCCTGGCGGAGTTCTTGAACGCCCAGCGGAATCTCGCGCTCAATCAGGCGGCCGGAGTGAACAGCTTCCAGTATCGAGGGCTTCCCGGACAGGTCCCGCTGCCCATTTTCGAAGCGGCATTTGGCGCGCGCGGATCGCAGCCCGCTCTGCCCGCCGCTTCGGGCTTCAGCAATGGCACGTTCCTGAACTATCTTCGTCAGGGACAGGTCGGAGCGTTTGCCAATGCGCTGGCGGGATCTTCGATCTACCTCTGCCGGATGGTCGGGAACCAGCTCCCGGCATGCGCGCGGCTTGGGTTCGATAGTCCGGGTCCTTTCCCCATCAATTTCTTCCAGGCGAACCCCTTCGCGGCCGGCGCAGCGATCAATCTCATGACGGATTACTCCTACTCCAGCTATCACGGGCTCCAGGTGCAGGTGCGTCGCACCTACAGCCGGGGCTTGAGCTTCACGGCCAACTACACCTTCAGCAAGTCTCTGAGCGATCTCTTCGCCGATTCGCCCACCATGACTCGCAACTACACGACGCTTCGAAACCGGCGGCTCGATAAGGGGCCATCGCCGTTCGACCTGCGTCACGTCTTTCAAGCGTACTGGAGTTGGGAGCTGCCCTTCGGGACCGGGAGGCGATGGGCGACAGGGAGTTCGGTCGTGGACAAGATCATCGGGGGCTGGACGCTGTCGGGGATCGTTCGCTGGCAGTCGGGGCGCGTGTTCCGGCTCTCCAGCGATCGCTTCACCGTGAATCAGAACGATTCCGGTGTCATCTTGAACGGGCTCACGACGAAGGACCTGCAGAAGATGCTCGCGGTGAGGCCGGGGCCGAATGCCACTGTGTTCTTCGTGGATCCGAAGCTCATCGGTCCGGACGGGCGGGCGAATCCAGAGATCTTGGCGCCTCCGACGACGCCCGGCGTTTTCGGGCAGTTCATTTATGTGTATGGACCTTCCCTCTTTCTCCCAGATCTGGCGCTCTCGAAGGAGATCCCGCTGACCGAACGCGTGAGGTTCGACCTCTGGATCACGGCGCTCAATGCCTTCAACCATCCGAGCTTCGAGGTCGGCAGCGTGGCCGGCTCCGTCAGCATCATGTCGACGACGTTCGGGCAGACGACGGCGACGGCCACAGGGCCTCGGGAGATTCAGATCCGGCTCAAGTTGAGTTTCTGAGGTTGACCGGCGTCGGGGGGGAGAGGATGAGAGCCGCCCATGTGTGTACGTGCTTCCAACATCGCCCAATCTCCTCATCGTCTGATCCCCCCCGATGTCATGCAATGGGTTAAGATGGGATGACGCCGGGCGGGAGATCCCTTGTGGAGGGAGAGCATATGAAACCAAGATGGATCGGTTTCGGACTCGTGCTTCTCGCGCTCTGTGGTTTGAGCGCTCCGCGGGGAACGGGGATGTCCCTGCAGGGGCGAAAGGTCACGGTGCCGAATAAGGTCCCACTGAAGGCCATTCCCTTCGACGTGACCGAGGTTCGTCTTTTAGAGGGGCCGTTTCGCGATGCGATGGAGCGAGATGCGCGGTATATCCTGAGCCTGGATGTGGATCGGCTGCTTCATAACTTTCGGGTGAACGCCGGGCTTCCGTCTCCCGCTCGACCCTATGGGGGATGGGAAGCGCCGGATGTCGAGCTGCGAGGGCATACGGTCGGACATTATCTCACGGCTTGCGCGCTCATGTACGCCGGGACCGGGGATGAGCGATTCAAGGCGCGGGCGAATCAGCTCGTGGCGGAGCTGGCGCGTATTCAGGAGGCGCTCGAGCGGCGCGGATTCCATCGCGGGTATTTGTCGGCGTTCCCGGAAGAGTTCATTGATCGCGTGGAAGCGCGGCAGCGCGTGTGGGCGCCATACTACACGCTCCATAAGATCATGGCGGGATTGCTCGACGTGTACGTGTATTGCGATAACGCGCAGGCCCTCGACGTGCTCGTCAAGATGGCGGATTGGGTGAAGTTCCGGATGGATCGCCTGACGCGCGAGCAACAGCAGAACATGCTGGAGACCGAGTACGGGGGGATGAATGAGGTTCTAGCGAACCTCTATGCCGTCACGGGGAACCCGGAGCATCTACGGCTGGCGCGGCTCTTCGATCATCACCGGCTCTTCGAGCCACTGTCCCGGGGGGAGGACCCACTGGATGGGCTTCATGCGAACACGCAGATCCCGAAGATCATCGGAGCCGCACGGGAATACGAGTTGACTGGCGAGAAGTGGTATGCGGACATCGCCACGTTCTTCTGGCGACGCGTCGCCCTGCATCGCTCATACGTCATCGGGGGGCATAGCGATGGCGAGCGCTTCTTCCCCATCGCGCAGTTCTCGCGGCGATTGGGACCGGCGACGGCGGAGACCTGCAACACGTACAACATGCTGAAGCTCACGCGCCACCTGTTCAGTTGGGAGCCGAAGGGCGAGTACATGGACTTTTACGAGCGCGCGCTGTTCAATCACATCCTGGCCTCACAGGACCCGGCGACGGGAATGATGTGTTACTATGTGCCGCTGCGACCGGGAGCGTTCCGGACATACTCGACGCCGGAGAACTCCTTCTGGTGCTGCGTGGGGACGGGGATGGAGAACCACGCGCGATATGGGGAGGCGATCTATTTCCGCGACGACCGCTCACTCTATGTGAACCTCTTTCTCGCTTCGGAAGTGCGCTGGAGCGAGAAGGGCATACGCCTGGAGCAGCGGACGCGATTTCCGGAAGAGGATCGGACGCGTTTGATCCTTCACGCGGAGCGCCCCGTTCGTCTGGCGTTGAAGATCCGGTACCCGGGATGGGCGGTATCGGGCGCTCAAGTCCTCGTGAACGGTCGGCGCGAATCGGTCACGACGACACCGGGATCGTACATCACGATCGAGCGGGAGTGGAGAGCGGGAGATACGGTGGAGGTGCAGTTCCCCATGAGCCTTCGCATGGAAGCCATGCCGGATGATCCCACGATGATCGCTCTGCTCTATGGTCCGATCGTCTTGGCCGGAGACCTCGGCACAGAAGGCTTGACCGAGTCCGAGCGCTATGGTCCGAGCGCTCCGCGCATCGGTCGCCTCCGGCCCGTGGAGGTGCCCGCGTTCGTCACCGCAGATGTGAAAGACGTCCTGGCGAAGGTGAAGCCGGTAGCGGGAACGCCGCTGACGTTCCGAACCGAGGGGCTGGGCCAGCCGCGCGACGTGACGCTCGCGCCCTTCTACAAGCTGCACGACCGGCGGTACACCGTCTATTGGAAGGTGTATACGCCGGCCGAGTGGGAGAAGCGGAAGGCGGAGATCGCCGCGCGCGAGGCGCGACGTCGTGAGATCGAACGCCTGACCATTGACGCCGTGAATCTCAACGATCCGCAGAGCGAACAGGCCCACGACTTCCGGGGAGAGAATGCGAACGAGGGATATTTCGAGGGACGGCGGTGGCGCGCCGCACGCAACGGATGGTTCAGCTACGCGTTGAAAGTCACTCCGGATCGGCCCGTGCTCCTGGTGTGCACCTATCGCGGGAGCGAAGGGCCTCCGCGCGTCTTCGATGTCTTCGTCGAAGGGGAGAAGATCGCGACGGAACAATTGGAGATTCATCCGACTGAGCTGTTCGACAAGGAGTATCCCATCCCGGAGCGGCTCACGCGCGGCAAGGAGCGCATCGTCGTGAAGTTCCAGGCGCATCCGAACGCCATTGCGGGAGCCGTCTTCGACGTCCGCACGGTCGCGCGAGAAGAGCCGCGCGAGTGAACCTCACAGGTGGCGCCCCCTGGGTGAGGGATCTCAGCCCCTCGTCCCTGGTCGCAGTCCCTCGCCTGCCCGCGTCCGGACAGGCTCGAGAGGTGAACCTGTACAACGGCAGGCACTACGACACCGACGAGGCCATCTACCAGGAGTTCACCCGCCGCACGGGGATCCGGGTGAACCTCATCCAGGGCGGCGAGGACCAGCTGATCGAGCGGATCCGTGCTGAAGGTGCCAACAGCCCCGCGGACGTGCTGATCACCGTGGACGCGGGGCGCCTGTACCGCGCGCAGCAACAGGGCGTCTGCCAGCGGGTGGACTCCCCGGTGCTGGCGAGCCGCATCCCCGCGCACCTTCGGGACCCGCAGGGCTACTGGTTCGGGTTCACCAAGCGGCTGCGGGTGATCGCGTACGCCCGGGCACGCGTAAACCGGTCCCAGCTTTCCACGTACGAGGACCTGGCAAACCCCCGCTGGAAGGGCAAGCTGCTCGTGCGCAGCTCCAGCCACGTGTACAACCAGTCCCTGGTGGGTGCGCTCATCGCCTGGCACGGGGAAGCCTTCGTGGCCCGGTGGGCGCGGGGCGTGGTCACGAACTTCGCCCGTCCCCCGCAAGGGGGAGACCTGGACCAGCTGCGGGCCCTGGCCGCGGGAGAAGGGGACGTGGCGCTGGTGAACCACTACTACTATCTGCGGCTGTTGAACTCCCCCAACCCCGCGGACCGCGCCGTGGCCCAGCAGGTGGGGCTGTTCTTCCCCAACCAGGGGCCCGAAGAGCGGGGGGTGCACGTGAACCTCAGCGGCGCCTGCGTGGTGGCCACCTCCCGCAACCGGCAGGCAGCGGTGGCCTTCCTGGAGTTCCTCAGCTCGGACTTCGCGCAGGAGGTGTTCGCCAAGGGGAACTTCGAGTTCCCCGCGGTGCGCGGGGTCGCCAACCCCATGGCTGCGGTGGCGCCGGCCACCCTGCGGGAGGACACCCTGAACGCGGCCACCTACGCGGCTAACGGCGGCCGGGCGCTGCAGCTGATGGTGGCGGCGGGCTGGAGGTAAGCGCCTGGGCTCGGAGCCCGTGAAGGTCCGGCGCGCCTGGGTCGGCCTGTTCCCCGCGGCGGGCCTGTTGGTGGCGGTGGCGCTGTCCCTGCCGGTCCTCACCGTGGCGGGCAGCGTGCTCTCACCCACGGAGGGCGCGTGGGCGGAGTTCGTCCGGCTGGTGCTGCCGCGCTACGTCCGCAACACCGTGTGGCTGCTGCTGGGGGTCGGCGCGGGGACGCTCCTGGTCGGCGTGGGGACCGCCTGGCTGGTCACCGCCTACCGCTTCCCCGGACGGCGCGCCTGCCAGGCGCTTCTGCTGCTGCCCATGGCGGTGCCCGCCTACCTGGTGGCCTACACGTACGCGGACCTGCTGCAGTACTCGGGCCCCGTACAGTCGGCCCTGCGGGCGTGGTGGGGTTGGTCTCGGGGTCACCCCTTTCCGGAGATCCGGTCCTTGGGCGGCGCGGTGTTCGTCCTGACCTTCGTCCTGTACCCCTACGTGTACCTGCTCACCCGGGCCGCGCTGTTGGAGCAGTCGCCGGTGGTGTGGGAGGTCAGCCGTACCCTGGGCTACGGGCCCTGGGCGACCTTCCTCCGGGTGGGGCTGCCTGTGGCGCGTCCGGGGATCGCCGCGGGGCTGAGCCTGGTGGGCATGGAGGTGCTGGCGGACTTCGGCACGGTGAAGTACTTCGAGCTGGACACCTTCGCCACGGGGATCTACTTGGTGTGGTTCAGCTTCGGGTCCGTGGCCGGTGCGGCCAAGCTGGCGGTGTGGCTGATGGGGTTCGTGCTGGCCCTGGTGGCCGCGGAGCGGCTTTCCCGGGGAAGGAGGAGGTACCACCGGCCCCCGGGAGCTCCGCGGGAGGCGCGGCCCAGGCCGCTCCGGGGCCCTGGGGCCTGGTTGGCCGTGGGAGCCTGCCTGCTCCCGCCCGCGGTCGGGTTCGGAGTCCCGGGGCTGTACCTCGGGTGGATGGCGTGGGTGGGAGGCGACCCCCTTTGGGGGCCCACGTTCCTCCGCCTCGCAACCAACACCTTCACCCTGGCAGCCACGGCCGCGGTGGCCGCGGTGTTGCTGTCGGCCTTGGTGGCCTACGGCCTGCGGCTGGCGCCGACCCCCTTGATGCGCCTGGCCGCGCGGGTGGTGTCCTTGGGCTACGCGGTGCCGGGCGTGGTGGTGGCGGTAGGCGTGCTGGTGCCCTTCGGGTGGCTGGACAACACCGTGGACGCGTACCTGCGCCGGTGGGGGATCTCCACGGGTCTGGTGCTAACGGGCACCACCTTCACCTTGGTGTACGCGTACCTGGCCAGGTTCCTGGCCGCCGCCCTCAGCGCGGTGGAGGCCGGGCTGAGCCGGATCGGGCCCACGCTGGAGGGAGCTGCCCGCACCCTGGGCCACGGGCCCGCCAGCGTGCTCGTGCGGGTCCACGCGCCCTTGATGCGGGGCAGCGTGTTCACCGCGGCGCTGTTGGTGTTCGTGGACGCCCTGAAGGAGCTGCCCGCCACCCTGGTCCTGCGGCCGCTGAACTTCGACACCCTCGCGGTGCGCGTGTACCAGCTGGCCAGCGACGAGCGTCTGATGCAGGCGTCCACCGCGGGGCTGTCCATGGTGGTGGTGGGGCTGCTCCCGGTCCTGCTGCTGGACCGGGCGGTGCACCGGTCCCGGTCGGAGGCAGCCGGGCCGTCTTCGGGCGGCCCATCGGTTCAGCGTCGGATTGACCGGGCGGTCGGGTTCGCCTAGCCTAAACCCGGTACGGAGGGCGGTGTGGTCGCGCACGCAGGGAACACCGAGGGCGCCGCGGGCGTGCGGGTGCGCCTGGTGGGCGTGTCGAAGCGCTTCGGGGCGGTCCAGGCCCTGAGGGGGCTGACCCTTTCCGTCTACACGGGCGAGATCCTGGTGCTGCTCGGCCCCAGCGGCTGCGGGAAGACCACGGCCTTGCGCATCGTGGCCGGGCTCGAGTACCCCGACGAGGGGTGGGTGGAGCTGGCGGGCCAGGTGGTGGCCGGTCCCAGGTGGGTGCCCCCTGAGGCCCGCGGGGTGGGGATGGTGTTCCAGGAACCCTCCCTGTTCCCCCACCTCACCGCCCTGGAGAACGTGCTGTTCGGGCTGCGCGGGCTGCCGCGCGGGGAACGCCTGCGCCGGGCCCACCAGGTGCTGGACCGGGTGGGGATCCGGGACCTGGCGGACCGGTTCCCCCACGAGCTGTCCGGCGGTGAGCAGCAGCGGGTGGCCCTGGCCCGGGCGCTGGCCCCCAGCCCGTCGGTGCTGCTGCTGGACGAGCCGCTGAGCAGCCTGGACCCTGAGCTCCGGCGGCGGATGCGGGAGGAGCTCCGGCAGATCCTGAAGGAAGAGGGGTGCACGGCCATCCTGGTCACCCACGACCAGGAGGAAGCGTTCGCGGTGGCCGACCGCATAGGCGTGCTCAGCAGGGGCAGGCTTTGGCAGGTGGGCCCTCCGGAGGAGATCTACCACGCCCCGGCCTGCCGGTTCGTGGCGGACTTCGTGGGGGAGGCGGAGTTCCTGCCTGGCCGCGTGCACGACCACGTGGCGCGGACCGAGCTCGGGGACTTCCCGTGCAACGGACTTCCCGAGGGCACGCCCGTGGAGGTGATGGTGCGTCCCGCGGAGCTGGCGGTGGAGCCCAGCCCGGACGGGCCGGCGGTGGTGGTGGGGCGGCGCTTCCGGGGCCCCGAGACGGTGTACGAGGTGCGCCTGGCCTCCGGGCAGGTGGTGCGTTGCCGGCTTTCTGGGGACACGGTGCTCAAGCCCGGTACCCGGGTGCGGGTGTGGGCCACCTCCCCGCGCACCGTGGTGTTCCCCGCGGAGGGAGTCGACGCCGCCGGGTAAGCGTCCGCCGGGGGGCGCCTCCGTCAGGACCCGATGGACCCCCGACGCAGCTCCGACCGCAGGCGCCACAGCTCCACGAAGGCCCGCAGCACCACGTCCAGCCGGCCCCCGCTCTGACGGCCCCAACACCTGGGGTAGTGGGGCACGCCCACCTCCACGATCCGCGCGCCCCGCTGGGCGGCCCGGCACAACAGCTCGGTGCTGAGGAATGCCCCCGTGGCCCGCAGCGGAAGGCTTTCCACCACGTCCTTCCTCAGGAGCTTGAACGCGCAGTCCACGTCCCGCACCCGCACGCCGAACCACGCCCGCACCAACAGGTTCCACAGCCAGCCGAACAGCCTCCGGTGCGGGGGGTCACGGCGCTGCAGGCGGTAGCCCACCACCAAGTCCGCGGAGGCGGCGTGGGGCAGCAGGCGCACCAGGTCCTGGGGGTCGAACTGCCCGTCCCCGTCCGTGAAGAAGATCCACGGGTAGCGGGAAGCCGAAAACCCCGTCCGCAGCGCCGCACCGTAGCCGAGGTTCCGCGGGTGCTGCACCAGCCGCACCCGGGGGTCCGAGGCCGCCAGACGCCGGGCCACCTCCGCGGTGCCGTCGGTGCTGCCGTCGTCCACCACGATGACCTCGAAGGGCACCTGGAGGGCCTCCAGGGCCCGCACCACCGCGCCCACCACCCGTTCCACGTTGCCCTCCTCGTTGTGACAGGGCAGGAACGCGCTGACGCCGCCGCGGAGGATCGCCGTCTGGGAGGTCCTCACGCGCTGCTGCTCACCAACACCAGCCCGAGGATGATGGCCGCAATGCCGGCCACGCGCAACGCGGGGATGGCCTCGCCGAACACGTACGCGGAGGCCAGGAGCACCGCCACGTAGCCCAGGGACAGGAGGGGGTAGGCCAGGCTGAGGGGTGCGCGGGACAGGACCACGATCCACAGCACGCTCGCGACCCCGTACAGGGCGAAGCCCGCGAGGATGTGGGGGCTGGTGACGATGCGCCACAGCAGCGCTCCCAGGTCCGACACCGGACCCACCCGCAGAGCCCCCATCTTCAGCAGCACCTGGCCCACAGCTCCCAGCAACACCGAGACCAAGATCAGCAACAGCGTCATGGGTTCCCCGCCTCCGTTCTGCTCCCGCCTTCCCGCACACCGCGGCTACACCCACGAGCGCACCCAGGCCCACCAGCGCAGCCACGTGGCGGGAACGGGGTACGCGGTCAGCACCGGCAGCTGGTACAGGAACACCACCGCCGCCGCCGCCCAGTACGCCGCCCTCCCGCCTGCCAGCCGGGGCTGGTCCAGGGCGTGGGCCAGGGCCAGGTACCCGAAGGGCAGCACCGGAGTGAAATGGTACAGGAACAGCAGCCGCCCCACGAAGGCGTACGGGACGTACGTGAGGACAAAGCCCACAGCCGCAAACGCCAGCGCGGGCGACCGCCGGGCCTGCCAGGCGGCCGCGGCCACCGCGGGCACCACCGCCCACCACACCAGGGGGTTGCCCACCGCGAAGATGCCCCTCATCCACCCGCCCTGGGCCTGGTAGTAGTACCACATGGGGCGCAACAGGAGCGGCCAGGACCACCAGGGGCTGGCGTAGGGGTGCGTGGCCTGCAGGGTGGAGTGGTACCGGTACATGTTGGCGTGCAGCCGGAGCAGATCCGCCACCGTCTCCCCGCGGGCCAGGTGGGGCAGGTAAGACGCCACGTACACAGCCGCGGGCACCGCCAGCAGGCTTGCCGGGAGGACCCACCACGGACACCGTCCGCGGAGGTGCCGCCAGCCCAAAAAGCCCAGCGCCGCCAGGGCAGCCAGGCCGGTCCACTTGGTGGCGCACGCGGCTCCCGCGCTGGCGCCCGCGGCCACCAGCCAGCCCCACCTCCCGGACCGCACCGCGGCCCAACCAAACGCGTAGGCCACCACGCTGAAGGTGACCAGAAAGATCTCGGGTTTGGCGATGCGGGACTCCACCAGGAAGATGGAGTCCAAAAACCCCAGCGCCGCCATGGCCAGCCCCACCGACGGGCGGTCCGTGGCCAGGCGCCCCAAGGCGTACAGCGCGGGGATCAGGGCGGTGCCGAACAGGGCGGGCAACAGCCGCCACCCCCACGGCTCGAACCCCGCCGCACGGATCCCCACCGCCACCAACAGCTTGGACAGGGGAGGGTGCGTCCACTCGTAGATGGGCTGGCCCACCAGGTACTCGCGGGCGGTGCGGGCGTAGTAGATCTCGTCGAACACCTGCGTGGGCGGCTCCCCGAGCCGCCACAGGCGCAGCGCCGCGGAAGCCGCCACCAACGCCACCAGCCACCACAGGGGGCGTCGCGCCATCGAGTGCATGGTACCCCGCCGGTTTGACACCGCCAACGCCGCGTGCTACGTTGCCCGCAAGCAGGCTCCGGCGAATCCCTCCGCCGGGGCCCGGTGGCCACGAGGAAAGGGGGTGGTGCGCCGTTGAGTCGACCTCGCACCCCAGCCCACCGGGAGGAGATGGGGTAGATGACTGGGGAGTCCCGGTGGTGGGCCGGGACTCCCGCTTTTTCCGCGCTCGGAACCTCATCCGTAGCCCCTCGCCCACCGGTACGGTATACTCGGCCTGGGGCGGCGTAGCTCAGCTGGTCAGAGCACGCGGTTCATACCCGCGGTGTCGGGGGTTCGAAGCCCTCCGCCGCCACCAGAGGCGAGGA
>VAPR01000466.1_pt1 | contig 26337 bp, 28 predicted proteins | sample 3380701 | NCBI WGS metagenome assembly VAPR01 (sample SAMN11536904, study PRJNA540576) | hot springs metagenome | isolation source: hot spring wet sediment | place: Spain: Lobios | collected 2014-01 | reverse complement strand
TATACTTGTAGGTGTATATTAGTATAGAAGAATTGTTATGTAACACAAGTTACATAGAGGTTTATATAGTTGCAGTGATGATGTAATTGTGATGAATAAACTGATAATAGCAGCGTTAGGTGTAATAGGGCTGGTACTTATCATGATCGAAGATGTATATGCCACAGGAGGTCCGCCACCCAGTCCAGCTGATGCAGAATGTGCAAGTTATGTGGATCATCAAAGTGACGCTCATATGCTAACAGTAAATCCAACAACCGTTCTTCCAGGAGGTACTGTAACAGCAACAGCAACAGTTACTGATACTGGTACTGGTGCAAACAGGATAAGGTTCGTATGGATAGATGATGCTACAAACACGATAGTGCAGACCAATCTTTACACAAGGGGTAACGATAATCCACCATGGTCTAGGCAAGATACATTTACAATACCTTCTACTGCAAAGCCTGGAGATTCATTCACAGTAGTTGCATGCTTTGAGACTCCAAACAATACTATAGGCAAGGGTGTAACCCATCATGTTAATGTAGGAGCATTCATGGTAGTCCCAGAGTTACTGCTTGGTAGCATAGGCTTAGCAGGCTCAATGCTAGGAACATTCTATCTCTACAGAAGAAGGAGTACAAAGGTAAAGGAGCAGTAGTTGCAGCAGTAATAAATCCACTTTATTTAATAACAATAGTAGTAGGCAGTTCTAATCTTATTTTTACTTGTGTTTATCATCTCTACATAACTTAAACTTATAACCTATGCTGGGCAAGGATGCTTATGCTGCTATTCAACAGATGCCTTGTAGAACCTATATTGACAGGAAGGAAGGTTGAGACTAGAAGGGTATGGAAGCGTTGTCTAGTGAAGCCAAACAGGGTATACACTGCTAGTACTGATTACAGCAGGGATGGTATATTTGCTCGCCTCTACATCAAGTATGTGAAGAGGCAGAGGTTGGGGGAGATGAGTGATGAGGATGCTATGTTAGAGGGGTTCTCCTCCCTAGAGGAGTTCAAGAATGTATGGGTAGGATGTTATGGCATAGATTCATGGGATCCTATGCTCGAGGTCTATGTTATAGGCTTCAAGGTAGTTGATGCTACTACTGCTACTATTACCCACCCTGAATGTTGCTGTAGAGCAGAATCACCACATAGCTTAATGTCACCACTACCATCACAAGCATGATATGGTAGTAGATGCCTGCTTACCTATGCCTAAACCAGCCAATCAATTATTATCTTCTTTATGCTTACCCTTACCATCTCTGTCATTGACCGCTACACACTTGTGAACATGGAAGTGCTCTATGCAGAAGTCCCTATTGCATTCATAACAGTGCCACTTACCAATGGTGAAGCATGTACTGCATACAGCAACTGGTTTATTGTAATCTAGATAACGTGGTTTACTCTTCATCCTTTACCTTTAACCTCACACAGAAGGGTTATCTGCGATAACCCTGTTACCTCTACTCATACCATCATCATTACTCTCGTTACTCAACAGATCATCTACCCATAACATATATTTAAATATTGATGTGTAAGCGTTAGTAACATGCAGAGAGAGGGGAAGATAATAGGAGAGATAACAGTTATAGGTCCAGACAGGAAGGGTATAGTTGCTAAAGTTACAAACTACATATTCGAGAACCAAGGCAATATAGAGAAGATAAGCCAGAATGTTGTGAGAGGATTGTTTGGTATGCAGTTGGAGGCATCCTTCAATGGCATAGATAAGGATAGGTTCACAAAAGGGCTTAAAAGGTTATGCAGGAGCCTAGGCATGGATATCAAGGTACACTTCGATGAGCCCGATAGGTTGAAGAACATGGCTATACTTGTAAGCAAGGAGCCCCACTGCCTTGAGGCTATACTCAACGCTAGGGAGAAGGGGGAGTTGAGAGTCAACATACCCCTCATAGTTGGTACAGAGAATACTCTAAAACCTATAGCAAGCAGGTACAACATACCATTCTACCATGTTAACCATAAGGATCAGGCAAGTGCAGAGACTAGAATTCTCAAACTATTAGATAAATACAACATAGACCTTATAGTCCTTGCTAGATACATGCGTATATTAACACCAAACTTCGTATGGCGTTACCCCAACAGGATAATAAATATACACCCTTCTCTACTCCCTGCATTCCCTGGTGCATATGCCTACCTTCAGGCACATGAGAGGGGTACACAGATAATAGGATGTACAGCACACTTCGTTACTGAGGAGTTGGATGCTGGACCAATAATATGGCAGGAAGCGTTTAGGATAAGGAATGGTGAGAGCCTTGAGAGCATAAAGAGGAGAGGGCAGAGTTTAGAGGCTAAAGCATTACTCAAAGCAATCAAGTTGTACATAGAGGGCAGGTTAGAGGTGTACTGGGGCAAGGTCTACATCAAGAGTAGTAGCAATAGGAGTATTAGCAAAAGTGTTGATATTGGTGATGCTAAAAGCAATAAGGATGATAAGGGTAATAACACTTAAGATGATTATCTGGAGTTACTCATTAAGAGATGGTAACCTTAACCTACCTTCCTTCTCCTTATCCTCTTCCTCCTTGTACTTGCCCTTATCCCCAAACCATACTGTAACCTGCTGGAATGGTATCTCTATACCATTTGCATCTAGAGCCTCCTTTATCCTCTTCACAAGTTCACCTCTAACATTGAAGAACTCCTGTGTTGGAACCCAACACCAGACATTTATGTTAACACCTGAACTCCCCAACTCCCAGACCATGATCCTAGGCTCTGGCAGTACAAGTATCCTAGGATCCTCATCCACAATCTTCCTTATAACCTCAATAGCCTTGCTCATATCCTCCTTATATGCTATACTTACTGTAACCTCAACCCTCCTTGCAACGTTCCTCCCAAAGTTCCTTACCTGAGATGTGAATATCTTCTCATTTGGTATCCTAACATATACACCATCGAATCTCCTTAGCACTACTGAGAATGCTGTTATATCTGTAACAACACCAGCAACATTCATCTCAGCAACCTCTATAGCATCACCTATCCTGAATGCTCTATCTATCTGCATGAAGAGCCCAGAGAAGAGGTTTGCTACAGTTGATTGTACAGCAAACCCAATTATTATACCTGCTATACCTCCAGCAAGTAGAACACCTGTCAACTCTACTCCTAGATTGCCTATTGCTGATAGTACTGATATACCAACTATTATCCAGAATACTGCCCTGCTTGCCAAAGGTGCTGCCTGAGGGGCATACTTTGTAAGGAAGTAGGATACAGGTATCCTAACAAGCCTTGCTACAACAACACCAACAGCAACTATCGCTATTGAGATTAGTACCTTGAGTAGTTCTATCTTAGTCCCAAGGATCTCTATTGTACCTAGTGCTATCTCACCAACCATCTAGAACCCCAACTCCATCGTGTAACTCCTAGCAACTATTGTAGGGTTAACATTGGTCTTCCTCCACCCTGATTCGCTGCCCTCCTCAACCTTAACCTCTACAACCTCATTACGTATACCCTGCTTTATTACAGCATTTACGGTATCAAGCATAGCTTCACTTCCATAGTAGTAGAGATCTATACCTTCTATAGGTATTACAAGCATGTTAACAGTAACTACCCTATCAAGGTAGTTATGCAAGCGCACATGTGCTACTGCCTCTGCTAATGGTTCTGCCTTGGGCATCTTAAAGTATACAGTAGACTCTCTATACCTGCATATAACACCATTATCTGGCATGCCATACAATGCATACTTGATGAGTTTTGTTGCAAATACATCTATCATTGTTGCTCTCCCATCATACATCTCAAATATACCAACCTCCACTGGCATCTTTATGTAGCATTCCAGCGAGGATTTTGTATCCATAACCAATGGATCCTTGAACTTGAGTAGTAGATGCTTAGCATAGTTTGCTGGTTGAGGTGTGTACACTGCCACAACAGGATATATGCATAGATGGAGTGAATCAGATACACTTGTATCTATGAACTTGCTTGAAACTCTCTTATCCCCCTCATACCTCTCATAAACATACTTGCCATGCTCAACACGCTTTATGCTTAGCATTATCTTATCTGTTAACCTACCCTTCCACTCCTCTTCCTCTATAATGTAATCTCCATACGCTACTCCCTCTCTTTGAAGCACAGATCATACAACCATATATAATAACATAAAGGTTACTACCTGTATGAATGCAGCATATGCAAGGGATGAGGAGGTAAGGGATGCTATTAGGAATGATGCAAGGATCAAGGCTATACTCCCAATAGGCTCCCTTGAGCAGCATGGTAAGCATCTACCATTGGGGACAGACTCTATCATAGCAGAGCATATAGCAGCAAGGGTTGCTGAGAGGATTAATGCTATGCTCCTACCATGCATAGGCTATGGAATATCCTATGAGCATGAACCACTCTTTAACGTTAGTATAAGTGCACAGACCCTCTGCATGCTTGTAGAGGATTTATGCAGATCACTAGCAGAGAATGGTGTAAGGAGGATCATCATACTCAATGCACACTATGGGAATGAGCATGCACTACTCTCATGTGTGAAGGAGTTAGCAAAGAAGTACAAGGATAAAGGCATGTTGATATGCAGCATAACATACTCACTCTTCCTTGAGGAGCCTGATCATGCTGGGGAGAGTGAGACATCTCTCATGCTTGCAATAAGACCAGATCTTGTAAGGATGGATATGTTGGGCAAGGAGGATGAGGTAAGGCAGAAAGGCTATAGAGATAAGGGCAGAGATAGCAAGTCCAATGACATAATCCTCTCAAGGATAACACTTCTTCCAGGTTCTATAGCAGGTATAGCAAGGGATGGTATTATAGGCGATCCTATGATGGCAAGCAAGGACAAGGGTAATGCTCTGCTAGAGGAGATATCTAGCAAGGTAATCAAGATGATAGAGGAGGTAGAGCATGCTTATGAGCAGATGAGTAAACAGGATAAGGATAGAGATGATTTATATATGCAATCAACAAAGGATGAGCGATAGATATGTCGGTTGATATGGCAGTCAAGGTATTGGATGAGAGTGTTGGAGGTGTAGTGCTTATAAAGATGAAGGGAGGGAAGGTGATAAGAGGTACACTGCTAGGCTATGACCAGCATATGAACCTGCTCCTATCAAAGTCTGAAGAGATACTTGATGATGGCAAGGCAGTAGAACTAGGAACCATAGTTGTTAGAGGAGATAATGTAGTACTCATATCCCCACCAAAGTGATGAGTGATGAAGGGCACCCCCTCGATGGGGAAGCATAATAAGGGAAGGGTGCATGTAAGGTGCAGGAGATGTGGCAATAACTCATTCCATGTGAGGAAGAAGCGCTGCTCAAGCTGTGGCTTCCCAGATAGCAAGTGGAGGTAGGGAAGAAGGTAAGACAGTGTAGTAGAAGAAGAGGTAAATGAATAATAGGAAGAGGATGATGATGGAGAAGTAGGAATGATAGAAGCGCTTATTGCTGCTGCACTGGCTGGAGCAGTAACAACCCTCGTTAGAGCAAGGAGGAGGAACAGGGGCATAGATGGTAAGGATGAAGTTTATGATGGTTCAACCCCATCCATTGATGTAGGTGCAGCAAATAGCATTACGCAAGGCTATGTAGAGGATGGTAAGAAGAGTAGGATGATGGTGCATAAGGGTATAGAGCATAGGATAAGGAGTATGGCAGATATCAGGCTCAAGAAGTACTTGAATGATGGTAGGATAAGTGAGGATGAGTATAGGGAACTCACTAGCTATGGTTATGCTAGTAGTAATAGTAGTAATGCAGATGTAAATGGTGGTGATGCTTATGTTCATACTGGATATGGTATAGATCATATGCATGATGAGAGTAGTAGTAGGAGTAGTAAGAGCAGGAAGAAGATAGAGAGCGATAGTATGATGATGCAGGAGATACTACTAAGGCTTGATAGGCTAAATTCCAGACTTGATTCACTAGAGGGTAAGGTAGATGCGAATAAGATAGGCAGTCAATACATCACACCCCCTTCTACCCTTCCTACTACTACTATGATGCTTGCTCAAGTTCAGGATCAAGTTCATGCATACAATCATGATAGTAGGAAGAGGAGTTCTAGAGTGCAGAGGAGAGGAAGAGCATCACGAAAAAGGATGGCTAATGATGGTGGGAGTGTTAGGATGGTGAAGTCTATTGAGAAAGGGGATGAAGGTAGAGAGGATAAGAAGGATGCTGATGATGAAGGGTTAGAGGTTATGGCTATAGATGCTAACAGCATTCCAGATTCTATTACCAAGACTAGCATGATGGAGAAGAAGGAGGAGATGGGGAGTATATCTTATGAACAGTGGCATAAGATGGGGTATGACGATAGTAGAAGGGATGATAATAACACTACCAATACCAATAATAACAATAGCATTGATAATACAATAATTGCTGGAAGCAGTAATTATGATAGCAGTAATAATGATGAATTGGAGAGTATAAAGAAGCAGATAATGGATGCATTGGAGAGATTGGAGAAGGATGCATGAATAACAAAAATAAAATATGTAATAGATAACACTACCTGCAAGGTATGAACACCATAACCATGACTAGGATGCTTGAATCTGCAGTATATGAGCATGTAAGGAATGGTATGATAATAGGTCTTGGCTCTGGTAGAACAGTTGCAGCACTTCTAGATGTACTTGCAAGGATGAGTAGAAGTATGAGCATAGATATGGCAAGTATAAGGTTCATACCAACATCGCTCCAGATAAAGATGAAGGCTGAGGAACTTAAGATGAGTATAGGGGATGAATCGCTCATCCCTTCTGTTGATCTTGTATTCGATGGTGCAGATCAGATAGATGCTAACCTCGTTATGATAAAAGGTGGAGGAGGTGCACTGCTTAGGGAGAAGGTGCTCATGTATGCAGCAAAGAAGGTTGTGATACTTGCAGATGAGAGCAAGTACGTTGATAAGCTAACATTGCCCATACCCATAGAGGTTGTACCATATGCACGGGTATACGTTAGCAGTATGCTAAGAAGCATATCTGCAGAACCTAGTGTTAGAGTCAATGATAGAGGCTATCCTGTCATGACTGAGAATGGGAATATAATAATAGACACTGCATTTAGTAGCATAGAAGATCCCTATAGCCTTGAGCATAGGCTGAAGTGTATACCAGGAGTTGTTGAGGTTGGGTTATTCAGCAAGGTTGCAGATTTATACTATAAGGCAAGGGAAGATGGAGGGTTCGATGTTATAGGTAGATGATTCATCGAGAAGGTCTCCTTGCAATATACCTTCCATAACCCTTCTCCCCTACAATCATACCATCCTCCATAACAACCCTGCCTCTAACTATTGTGTATATTGGCCAACCTCTCAGCACTAACCCATCATATATAGTGTAATCAGAGTAAGAGCATAGCAACTCTGGACTTACCCTCTTCTCCCTATCAAGATCTACAAGCACTATATCTGCATCATTACCAACTGCTATAGAGCCTTTACCTTCAAGCCCAAATATCCTTGCTGCGTTAAGGCTTGTTAGTTCCACAAGCCTCTCAAGGGTTATCCTGCCCTTGTTAACACCCTCGCTAAGCATAACAGGAAGTATTGTTGCTATGCCAGGGAAACCTGCAAGGGCTGACCATACGCCATCATTATTATTATTGCTACCACCCAACTTCATATCAAGCCTGTTTGCAACATGATCACTCCCTATGCAGTCTATCAAGCCATTACTTATCGCATCCCATACCATTGCAACATCATCCTTACTCCTCAATGGGGGTACAACCTTACCTCTAAGGTCAAAGGAATGAGTATGTGTTAAGTAATGGGGGCATGTCTCAACATACACCTTGCTTGAAGAACCCTTCCTTCCTTTATATTCTGCAAGCACATGAAGAGCCTTGGATGAGCCAACATGTACTATGTAGAGGCTTGCGCCATACCTCTCTGCTATATCTGTAACATAGGCTATTGCCTTCTCTTCAGCCTCTGCTGGTCTAGCATCACTCCATGCTTTAAGCCCATTCAATCCCTGCTCCTTAACCCTCTTCATCTCCCTAGAGCATATCTCAGGATCCTCAGCATGTACGAGTGTTATGCATGAGAGCATTGCTGCTCTTGCTATTGCAGCCTCAACCATCTCTTGCGTAGTATCAACCATACCATGCACTAGAGTATTTGAGTAAGGATCTATATCCATGTATATACCTCCAATATCTCCCCTTAGGTTCATGTACAACTTGAATGATGTTATTCCTTTGCTAACACAGAACCCCATCTCATCAAGATGTTCATCAAGCAGTATAGATGCATGGTAAGCATAATCAACTAGGTGTGAACCCTTGCTAGCCTCTAGATGCATATCCAGCTTTGCCCTATAGGATGAGTAGAGCCTTAGCATACGCATCATAGTTGTTACACCTCCAACAGCAGCAGATCTAGACTCCGTCTCTGCAGCCTTGTCTATTGGTGTGAACACACCATAGTGTACGTGTGGATCTATTGCACCAGGTATTGCATATAGTCCTGGCTTAGATGCATCTATGCTTACATCTGCATCAACCCTATCCCTGGTTAGGCCCTTAACCTTGCCATCATCAACGACTATGCTAGCATCAACCACCCCTACTGCTGGGATAACAACTCTAGCATCCCTTATCAGCATATCAGCAACAGTCATGTTCTCCCCTCAACCATCACCTACATTAAAGATATTTATTTATGCAACGCTTAGGAAGGGCATGCTCCTATCGAAGATAAAGGAAGGGGAGGCTGTTGTTGTACCAGGTGTGTACGATGCTCTAAGTGCAAAGATAGCAGAGCAGGTTGGGTTCGATGCTGTATTCCAGTCAGGGTATAGTGTTGCTGCAAGCATGCTAGGCATGCCAGACTATGGGTTGCTAAATGCAAACGAGGTTATAGAGCAGGCTAGAAGGATAGCATCATCGGTCTCAATACCCCTCATAGTCGATATAGATACTGGGTATGGGAATGCTTTGAACGTTAGGAGGGTTGTTCAAGAACTTGAGAGAGCAGGGGCAAAGGGTATATTCCTTGAGGATCAGGTATGGCCTAAGCGTTGTGGGCATATGCAAGGCAAGCAGGTTATAGCGGTTGAGGAGTACATGCAGAAGCTCTATGCTGCTCTAGATGCAAGGAGTAGCAAGGAGTTCATTGTAGTTGCTAGGACCGATGCATTAGAGCCATTGGGTTTGGATGAGGCTATAGATAGGGCAAACAGGTATGCTAAAGCAGGGGCAGATGTAGTCTTTGTTGAAGCACCTCGTAGTGTTGAGGAGATGAGGAGGATATGCAGAGAGGTTAAGGCTCCATTGGTAGCAAACATGATAGAGGGAGGGAGGACACCACTGCTCAGCATAAATGAGTTGAAGTCTCTAGGTTATAGGTTCATACTATTCCCCCTTACAGCAGTGCTATCAGCAGCATATGCAATCAAGGAGATACTCTCACTCCTCAAGGCTGATGGACTCGTTGCTATGATCAATGGCAACGATATAGAGAGAAGGATGTTCATATTCGATGAGTTCAACAAGCTTATAGGGCTTGACTATCTGAAGAGCATAGAGGCTAGATATGCTAGACCAGCATCGTAGAAATGTTATTTTTAATTTATAACCAATTATAAAATATAAAGATAGTTGTTTATGTATGTATAATAGATGATTAACTTAACCATAAATCATGGAATGCTTTACATCTATGATATGATACAGGCAAGTAGGCTTGATGTGGATGATGATGGTATTACTATACTCAATGAGATAACTATTAGCATAGATAAACTAAGCAAGAATGTAGATAAGAACAAGTTATACTTGGATGAAATGTTTGCAATAGTTGATGAGTATGCAAAGGGTATGGCAAATATCTCAACTGCAGTAAGCACGATAACAAATAGTATACAGAACATATCGGTTGCACTATCAGATACAAGCAATATAACAAATAACCTTGCAAAGAGAAGTGCAGAATCTGCAGATCATGCAAGGCAAGTACTTGTTGAGATCACAAAGATAAATGATGTTGTTAGATCATTCAATAGCATAAACATGAAGGTAAGGGAAGAGTTCAAGGCAATAAACAACATAGTCAAGTTCATAGATAAGGTAGCTGATAGAACCAATCTACTTGCACTTAATGCTGCTATAGAAGCAGCAAGAGCAGGAGAAGCAGGAAGAGGGTTTGCTGTTGTTGCTGAAGAGGTTAGAGCATTAGCAATAGATACAAGCAAGAATGCAAATGAGATAGCAAAGATGATAGCGAATATCTCAAACCTTGTCGATGCTTTAAGTAAGAGCATAGGTGAGAATATTGATGCATTGAACAGTACAGTAAGGAAAGTTACTGATATACTAAATACATTACAATCGATGGCTGAAGGGGTGAAGAGTATAGATGAGAATATAAGGCAGATAGCAGTATCATCGCAGGAGGTTGCAGCAGGAAGTGAAGAGTTGACAGCAACTACAGAGCAGTTGAAGAGTTCTACTGATGCAAATATGAAACATGTTAATAATATCAGTACATCGCTAAATGATATGATTAGTACTATCCATAACATGAGCAAGATAACAAGTAAGTTGAAGCAGATAGTAGATGTATTCTCATGCATAGCAGATGCCTCTATAGTATCAATGACAGATATTGAAGGTGACATAAACTATGTGAACAAGAAGTTCCTAAATGTAAGCAAGTATAGCAGGGATGAACTCTATGGTCAGAACCACAGGATACTCAAATCTGGCTTCCATGATAGCAGTTTATTTGAGAGCATGTGGAGAACTATAAGCAATGGAGGTACGTTCATAGGCTATGTAAGGAATAGAGCAAAGAATGGTAGCATATACTGGGTTAAGGCTGTTATAAAACCAACATACAATAGCAATGGCAAGATAGATGGGTATGTTGCTGTAAGGACACCTGTAACTGAACTCATGGTAAGCTTAGGTGTTGAGGATGCTATAAGGTTGATTGCTCAAGGCAAGGCAAAGAAGGTTGATCCAAGGGTAAGAGAGTTGGTAGATGAGTTGAGGTATGGAAGGTACAAGATATACGATGACTATGCTAACGGTTACTGATCTATTGCATAGTAGCAAAGGCTAGAGATGAGATACATGTACAGGGCTAGGATACTTGGCAAGAGGTATGTTACAAGTGCAAGGGATGTTGTTGAGGTTAGAATAACAAAGTGCTTGAAGAGTTACATACCTGGGCAGTATATCAAGGTATACATAGACTGCAATGATGCAAAGAGGTTCAGGGAGATGAACCTAACCTCTATACCAGATGATGACCATCTATCATTTGCATTCAAGGTATCTAATAGCATATGGAAGAGGAGTATGATGATGCTGAAGCCTATGGATGAGGTTAGCGTTAATGGTCCATATGGGATATTTACACTCCCAGATGAACCATCAAGGATAGGTATGATAGCATTAGGGATAGGAGTAACACCATCTATAGCCATGATCAGATACTCTACCAAGGAGTGTAAGCATAAGATCTCGCTATTGCACATAAACAATGATAGAGATTGTGCACCATACATAGATGAACTTGAATCGCTAGTATGTAATAACTTCAGATTATTCGAACTATTCTCTTGCTCTCTAAAGGAGATAGGTGAATGGATCAAGGATGTGAGTAGGGAGGAGATGGTTGAGTACTGGTATGTATCTGGAGATCCTGTAAACGTTAGAGCAATAAGGCAGATGCTACTAAACTCTGGAGTAAAGAGCACTTGCATAAAGACTGAAGAGTTCACTGGTTATTGATTGCTGTCTCCTTACTTACTTACTCACCTATCCCAGCAAGCCTATCAACCGAGCTCAACTGCTCCCTTATCTGCTCCTCATCCTCTGAGCCATAGGTTATAAGTATCCTATCCCCATCCCTTATAACATACTTATCATACTGATCATTAAGCACTCCATTAACGTAGAACTTGAGAGTATTTGTACCATCGTTACAATATGATTTACCATCATCAAGCACAAAGCAGTCCTTGGTGAACTTCATCTTCATACTCTCGAATAGATAGCCTATATCTACATTTGCAGCATGTCTATGTATAATGTGCCCATTGTTGTTCTCAAAGTGTATGTATGGAGTTCTCATCTGGTACTTTTTCTGTGAAAAGTTAACTGGCTCCTTCCCATGTATGTACAACTTGAATACAGCATGTACATGCTCTCTCTCATCTATAGGTCCAAATGCTGCAGTCCTACTCCTCTCAGCCTCAGTACGCATGTAGTATGCATAGGATACAACTGCTGCTGTACCAACTATTGCTGCTATTGCTGCTATTGCTACGAACTTGTACATACTCTTCCTCCTTGTAATCTCTGCAGCCTTGTCCTTCTCCCTCTTGCCCTTCTCTTCCTTACCCTTATGCACAAGTTAGTAATCCATCAGGTATAATTTAAAGTTGTAGTGGTTACAAATGCTTGCTTCCTTATTGCCTGTGCTTGTATAGCCTGATCAACCCTTTTATTTAACCTATGATGATCTGGTATAGAGATAGATAGGATGAGGGTACTTGCATTGCACTCCAACTTCATAGAGTATGAACCTGTAGAGAAGGAGATAGATGCTGCAGAGGATGCAGAGAAGGGTAGAAAGGTTAGGTTAGATGATATACTTGTAGCATTCATAGCAGTTGAGAAGGGTGATGATGAGTCTATAGCAGAGAAGGTTAGCAATGAGATAAGAGCATGGCTGAAGCGTATAGGATGTGATAGAGTGCTACTCTACCCATATGCGCATCTGAGCAGTGATCTTGCTAGGGCGGGGGATGCATTAGCCATGCTAAGGAAGGTTGAGGCGATGCTTAACACAGATGGGGTATCTGTCTACAAGGCACCATTTGGATGGACCAAGGCATTCACCATAAGCATAAAGGGGCATCCACTTGCAGAGCACTCCATATCACTAGCCAAGATTGTACAGGAGCCTAGCAAGGGAAGTGTAGGTGTGAAGGCTAGCAGAGAGGCTACTCTCTCACAAGCACTGCAGAGGGAGGAGAGGCTAACATCGAGATGGTATATACTTGAGCCAGATGGTAGCAAGATACCGCTAGAGCATTATGATCTAAGCAGAACCCCAAGGCTTAAGATGCTTGCTGAGTATGAGGTTAAGAAGAGGAGGGAGGTGGATGAGGAGCCACCTCACGTTAGGCTTATGAAGAGGCTAGCAATAGCAGACCATGAGCCAGCATCAGATGCAGGGAACCTTAGGTTCTATCCCAAGGGTAGGCTCATAAAATCGCTTATAGAGCAGTATGTGACAAGGAAGGTTATAGAGTATGGGGCGGTTGAGGTTGAGACACCAATCATGTACGATGTTGAGCATCCAAGCCTTGCAAGCTACTTCAACAGGTTCCCTGCTAGGCAGTACATGATAGAGTCTGAGGGCAAGGAGTTCTTTCTACGCTTTGCAGCATGCTTTGGTCAGTTCTTGATGGCTAAAGACTTTACAATCTCCTATAAACATCTACCCCTCAAGATATACGAACTTACAAGGTACTCATTCAGGAGGGAGAAGAGTGGGGAACTTGTAGGGTTGAGAAGGTTAAGAGCATTTACCATGCCTGACTGCCATGCACTCTGCAGGGATGTTGAGCAGGCAAAGCAGGAGATGCTTAAGAGGTTAGAGTTGTCAAAGCAGGTTATAGAGGGTTTAGGGTTAAGCCTCATGGATGATGTTGAGGTAGCGATAAGGGTAACTTCAGACTTTTACAATGAGAATAGAGAGTTCATAGCAGAACTTGTGAGAAGGATAGGTAAGCCAGTACTCCTTGAGGAGTGGAGTGAGAGGTTCTTCTACTTCGTGCTGAAGTGGGAGTTCAACTTTGTAGACAACTTGGCAAAGGCATCAGCACTATCAACAGATCAGATAGATGTTGAGAATGGAGCAAGATATGGGATATACTTTGTTGATGAGGATGGGAGCAGGAAGAATCCAATAATACTACATAACTCCCCTAGTGGGGCTGTTGAAAGGGTGATGTATGCACTGCTGGAGAAGGCATACAGGATGCAGAAAGAGGGTAAGACACCAATGCTCCCCCTATGGTTATCTCCTACACAGGTTAGGCTTATACCAGTAAGTACAAGAGGTGCAGGTAAAGGTAAGGATGATGATAGTGGTGAAGGGGGCAGAAATGGTGAGAGTATGGGTGTTGGGGTAAGCAGCAATAATAGTAATAATGCAAGTTCAATAACCTACATGGATTATTGTAATAGCATAATGCATAGACTTGAACGTTCATCGATAAGGGTTGATATTGATGACAGGGATGAGAGTGTAGGCAAGAGGATAAGGGAGGCTGAGATGGAATGGATACCCTACATAGTTGTTGTGGGCGAGAAGGAGATTGCAAGCGATAGGCTGAGTGTTAGAGATAGAGCATCTGGCAAGGTTAGGGAGATGAGTGTAGAGGAACTTGAGTATGAGATAGCAAGTGCTGTGAAGGATAAGCCATACATTCCATTGAATATGCCAAGGTATCTAAGCATGAGGCCCCAGATCATGGTCTGATATAAACTAACTAACTAACTAACCTAGCCTATAAACTCCTAACGTACATGAGGATCATCTCAAGTATCATCTTTGCTGCAAGTACTGCTGTTATCCCATTATCGTATGGAGGGCATAACTCAACTACATCAAGGCAAGTGATCCTCTTATCCCTCTCTACAAGAGAGGTAAGTACCTCAAGTAGATGCAATGGATGCAGCCCAAATGGCTCTGGCGTACCAACTCCTGGAGCAAATGCCGGATCTATAGCATCTAGGTCTATGCTTATGTACAACCTATCATAACTTGATACTGTATCAGTAATCCTCCTCTTAACCTCACTACCTATTGTGTTGCTTGAACCAAATAGGATATCCCTTGCAGGTAGAACGTTCATCCTACTCCTAATAGCATAATCAATCTCCTCCCTACCGTATCCCCTAGCCCCTATATGCAGTACATTGCTCCCATCGTTACCATTATCCTCTACTATCCTGCGTAGATAGGTTGCATGATTCAATCTGCAGTCATTGAACTCATCCCTAAGATCAAAGTGTGCATCGAATACAACCAGCATGGTATCCTTCCCAATACTCTTCCTCTCACTTGCATAATCATCGTTTCTTGCAACTATCCTATCATTCATCATACCCGTATATGCCCCTAGAGTGAGTAGATGCTCGCCTCCAAGCACAGTTACCAGCGTTCCCTTGCTTCTAAGTTCACCCATTACCTTGCTAAGCATATCAACCATTGCATCTGGTTTTGTAGTACTCTTCAGATTGCCAAGATCAACTATATTAACATCCTCAAGCGTTATACCATCTTCATCATGCATTATGGAGTTGAACTCTATGTTTGCTAATGCCTCCCTTATAGCATCTGGCCCAAACCTTGTACCAGGTCTGTATGATGTTGTAGAGTCGAACGGTACACCAAGCATATAAACGCTAGTCTTGCTATCACCGCTTATGTTAAGTGCAACCCTTGACCTACTCATGTATAGATCTGTATAGCCCATTGGCAAGCATCAAGAATAATCCACATAAATACTTACACAATAAATTAATCGCTAGGCTTTACCTTCTCCTCATTAACTATATACATCTCATACATCTCCTTGAGCCTCTCATAGTACTCATTCAACTTAGAGTACAACCTCCTATGCCTCCTTGGCTCATGTCTTGCTATAGCGTAGAGGCAGAGTAGTGGGAATGTTATGCTTGCATCTCCATAAACAGTTACAATATTGACATGTGATGTCTTAACTTTGCCCCAGCTCTTCCCCTCCTGCAGGGTAGCACCAGATAAGCCACCACTATCAGGTCTAGCATCTGTCAACTGTATTATGTAATCTAACCCTCCATGGTTTAGATGCAATATCTGATCGAGTGCTGGACCAGTCTGCTGTGCTGTATTCTTTGGCACCCCTCCCCCAATCTCTAGTGCACCATTCCTCTTGGAGTTGTACACTATTGCTGCTTGCTCTATTATCTCCCTAACAGCATCTATAAGAACCCTCTTCCCTTTAAGCCTGAATGGTATTAGATCCAAGGCTAGAGAGGAGTCCTTGAATGTTGATATGTACACTGGCACATCATACTCATATGCACTTGCAATGAACGATCTATCTGGGCTCTTTGAATGATCCTTCACATACCTACCAAGCATATGTGATATCTCAGCAGTAGTTAGAATCAGAGTTTCATTATCACTGCTATAAGAAGTGAACATCTCCTGTATTATCTTATCCTGTGCCTGTAGAGTCTCATCCTCCTTTATGTACACATCATATATCCTGACTATGTTCTTCTTATGCAGTATATCATCATCAACATCATAATGGCCTTGCTTCACTGGTAGGTTCCATGCAAAGTGCGCATCATGGTATATGTTTGCCCCAGTAGATATTATCCAGTCCACAAAGCCATACTCTATCAACTCCTTTATTATGCCCCCATAGCCTATTGGTGTCATCGCTCCTGCAACTGTAAGGCATATGGTAGCATCATCATCTATCATCTTGTAGAAGAGCTTTGCTGCTTCTCCCAATCTTCTTGCATTGTAACCAGCAGATGCATATAGTTCTATCAACTGCTCAACACTCATATCCTTGCTTATCTTTGCATATGGGATATCTTTGCCAGTGAAGGAGTGCCTATTGCTATCATTACTACCATTGCTAGCCCAGTTAACCTTATGCATCCCTCCATCTATCATCCATTAATACATTAATTAAACTTGTTGTTTAGAGGATGAGAGGATTTGTGATTGATAGGGGTAAGAAGAATGGTGGTGGTAGTAGTAAAAGGGAGTTTAGATGGGAAGTAGGGAAGAGTGGTATTATTATAGTAGTAACAGCAGTAAGATGAAGAGTTGGGATAAAATGGATATAGATAAGCAAATAAAAATTAGGTTTATTCTTGAATCTTCACTGAACCTGCTATCTTTGCAAGTTCCTCTAGAGGTAAGCCTCCTCTTACAGTTATGCCAAGATTATACTCCTCATGCCAATATGTCACCATCCCAGCCTGCTTATCCTCTCCAGTGTATACCATGTATCCTTCAGCAACCGTACCATCATCGTATGTACATGTAACATTATCTGCATCATCAATGAGTGTATCATTAACAGTCTTGCCTTCAAACTCTGGACATCTTGCAATTCCTATCCCACTTATACCCATGAATGGCTCCCATCCTATTGCTCTATAACCATTGCTGAGTCTAACTTCTTGTATTGGTGCACGGATAGAATTCTTCCTCTGTTGGTACTCAGTTAATGCTTTATCAACTGCTTCATCATTCATGCCCTTTGGTACTGGTCCTTGTTTATCAGGTAAGTGTATGATGTATCCAAATCCACCATGTAAAGCATATAGAGCATCCTCACCAGTGCTATAGAGTATCCTACAATCACCCTTATTCCAATAGATGATCTTAACCCATCCATTTGGTGTATCAGGTCCATCTACAATGAAGTCCATTGCAATTGGCTTATATCCTTCTGGTATGTATGTTGGGAATGCAAGCTTGACCTCAAACGGATACCTTTCTTTTATCATATTCCTTACTACATTAGGGAGAACATCAACATCGCATACACTATACTCCTCCCAGATGTTCTTGATCCTAGGTTTATCATTTGCAGTAGAGTAACTGCTAAGCATCGCTACTGCAATACCAAGTACTATAACAGTTGCAAGTATGTACCTTGTAGAGTTCATGGCTCACCACCAGGATTCCAATTAACACTATCCATAACACAATCATCAGTAGTAGTGTATGTTGGTGGACCAGTACCAAACTTCCTTGCACCATCTAGAAAGTCTATTACCCATCCTGTACGATTGGAGTTGTTGTTATTGCTTAAGCACTTACTCTCTACTATCCATACACCTTTACTACTATCACCATTGAATGAAGCCCAACCCTTGATTAGAGCCATCATACCATAGTAACGCTAAATTATCGAATAGATTTTTTAGTGTATTCTGGTTTGCAGTGTAGTTTGAGAATGCTCTGCTAGTTGCTCCAGGAGTGCCAGTTGTAAAGTTGGTATTATCAAAGTACTATAGCAACGACCTTTTCTGAGGGAATAGCCTGTATTTGTATCTACAACAGAGCCTATCCAGCAGCAAGCGCTTGCTGCTGGATTGCATGTTGTGGATGTACTGCTAGTAGCCTTGCATGTTGATGCACTAACAGTAACAGAATTCTGTGTATAGGTATAGCCTGAGTATACGTAATGCACGCCTTGGTAAGATGTGTTAGATGGATCATGTACATATACCATCAGCCACCCTATTATGCTACCTGCATTTGTCTTATACCAGTTCATCCCTGCTCCTATAGTATGCTTCTTACCAGATACAGTATACACCATGTAATCCCTATGATCACTAGACACACTGTTTGTTATAGCAGGCTTGTAAGATGTGATTGTTCCACTAGAGCCATACTCATATTTGTTAGAATTAACTGCAGTGTATGTATCTGTTGCAGCGTATGCTAAAGGAAGCGCCAACACTATCACTGCTATTATATATGTCATACCTTTAATTATTCTTTGCTGCATTAAGTTATCAATATGAAGAAGTTATATAAAAAATCGGTAAAATCTATTTAATATCTAGGTTAATTGAACTATGCCAATATCATAGACACATACTACAATATCCCATCATCTTTCATACCATATGTCCTTTCCTTTATTGGTTGAGTAATGTAGAATGTATCTATAACTACTTACTAAAGTATTTCATACTGTAGGTTGTAGGACTGTCATGTCATACAGATGCAAGTGTGGGATCATGCTGGATAAGCCATGGATGGAGAGAGCGCATAGATGCATATATAGAGAGATGCAGAGAGAGTCTAGAAACTTCTGGAAGAAGTTCATGATTGTAGAGTGTATATTGATAACATTCGTAGTAATAGCATATCTACTTGGAATATGATGATAGTACAATGTAATGATTATATATTATGGATGGATGTAATATATCCATGCCTTTACATGGAAGAGTAAATAAGGAGATCTGTCCAATATGCTCTGAAGAAATGATAGAGTTGAAGGGAGGTAGATGCCTTCTTATGTGCCCAAATTGTGGTGCAAGGTTGGACTGCTCAGATCTATGAATTATCTGCCAATTATTGCATACAATAAAGATGGATTCAGTTTGTAAAGAAGAAGTCCTCTAACTTCGATGCACCAAGGATCACATCGAACTCATAGCCCAATGCACCAAGTATCTGATCGAATGTTGTTCTCATATACTCTATGTACTTCTCAACATCGATCTCATCAACCTTTGCAAGTTCTACAGGTTTCACACCTGGAGGAGTTGTTGTCTTCACAAATGAGATTATATCTCCAGCCTTAACCTCTCTCTTCCCATGCTCTTGTAGTAGTTGTGCAGCCCTTATATGCTGAGGCATGGTCTTCTTGTAATCCTCTGGTGCCTTACCAACCATAACGTTGAATGCTAGATCCTCAAGAGGTATCTTCCTGTTCTTCAACCTACTAGCATAATCCTTGATTATCCTCCTGATCTCCTCTCTAGCATACTCAAAGTCCTGCTCAGTGTTAACCTTGCTTAGGATATCAACAACAGCATAGAATGCATCCCTAACGAACTGAGGTGTATGGCTCTTCTTCCCTGTCAACCCTTTAACATCAACGTTCCCATCTATGAGCACACCAAGGTAGTTCTTCTTCCTCTCACTTAACGCTATATACCTATACTGCTTATCAAGATCAAGATCAACACCCAACTCCTTCCTAGCCCACTTTGCTATACTCTCAATCTGCTCCCTTGAAGGGCCTTTGAGGAAGAGCGAATCAGTATCCCCATATATAACCTCTATGCCAAGTTCCTTGCACTTCTTGATGGTACTTGTTATTATGTATCTGCCTATTGCTGCTGTTGCCTCTGCAACTGGTAAGCAGTAGAGAGGGAAGATATCTGCACCCATGACCCCATAGCTTGCGTTTAGGATGACCTTCAACGCTTGGCTTATAACGCTATAGAGCTCCTTATCCTCAGCCTTTAGAGTCTTATCCTTGGATAACTGCTTGTAGTAATTCACCCTTAGATCACGTAAAGAGCCTATAAGCAGTGATGTTATACCTTTCCTCTTCTTGCATACCCAATGCTCAGTCTCAGGTATTATGTTTGCTTTACACTCTTCATGCACACATCTTACCGTCTCATAAGAGAGGTTGTAGACCTTGATTATGCTTGGGTATAGGCTAGCAAAGTCTAGAACAACAACATTGAAGTGAACCCCAGGCTTTGGCTCAACCACAAAACCTCCCCTATACTTCTTATCCTTTATAACAGCGGTTGTTGATGCATGCCCTTTCTGCTCCAACTCCTCCTTTCTAGGGATTAGAGCATTCCTCCTCCTATGCTCAAAGTATAGCATACTCCTTATCCACTGCGACACCCCTAGCCTAGAGAGATCCTCTATTGGCATCTTTGCTATCCTTGCAACTGCTATGAGTAGTTTCATGAGTAGGTTGTTGCTGAACGTTGTTAACCTGTAAGTTATCCTTGCATCATTATAGCAGTAGTTTGCAAGTTCATACAATGGAAGATCTCCTATGCTGCCTTCAAACTTTATCTTTGACTCGTTGATGAGTGCTTCACTTATAGCATTAAGTGTGTACTCTGAGTATTTATGGCTGAATGCATATATCTGTATGGATCTGTTTGTAAACGTTCTGTAAAGATCTATATGCACACCATGCTTCACTGTTGCAGAGTCCCTCTGCAAGGCTATAGGTATCTCATCCCTTGGTATACCAAGGTTCAATGCCCTATTGTAAAGATATGGTAGATCAAAGTCATCCCCGTTGAAGGTTATTATGAATGGGTAATCAAGCATCCTACTGAATACACTCCTAAGCAACTCTCTCTCATCATCGAAGAATCTAACGCTAACATTAGCATCAAGAGCATCTTTGCTTCCTATGCTATTCCCCTTCCTGTTGAGCAGGAAGATCTCATGCCTATCATCACTCCCAACCATTGCAACTGCTATAACCTCATTTCTTGCCCTATTTGCATCTGGTATCCTATCATCCTCAGATACAACCTCTATATCCAATGCTACCCTCTTTATCTCAGGTATTGGTTGGTTGAGGAGTTTTGCCCACTCTTGAAGGTAGTTCCTAAATTCCTCACTACTTGCCTTATCATCTGCAATGCTATCCCATATCAACTTCTTAAGTGCTAGATCTACGTTCTCAGCAACTCTATACTCATGTCTCTTCAACACCCCATCCTCTATAGAGTAGTATAGACCAACTACAAGCCCGTTATCATATAGATAGTTCTCATAGTACTTTATATCAGACTCCCATGTCCTTAGCATATTCCTAACACTCTTCTCAGTGCCTCCTATTGCAAGGGGGTCTGTAGCAACTATCTTCAGCATATCAACCTCCCTATCGTTGAGTAGATCTGCCTTCTTAACACGTTCTATAGCAAGTATATCCTTCCTATCCCTTATCCCATCTAATACTGCTTGCTCATCCATAGCAAAGCAGTATGGCTTATGCCCAGTCTTATCATACCATACATGGATCATATCATCATCTGGATTATAGAACTTGAGTACTGCTACCCTCTTCTCACCATCGTATGTTGCTGATACAAGCAGGGATGGTGCAAGGCTATAGGTATCTGAGCAGAGCATCCTTATCCTCTCTGCTATGCTCATGTTAACAGTACTCTGCATACCACTATAACATCACCTGACATACTTATTAATCAATGGGTCATAGATATTTTTTATATGATGTATATGGTGTTATGCTGTAGGATGGACAGGTAGTAAGTAAGCAAGAGGTAGTAAGTAGGTTGGTGGTTGGGTTATGATAGATAGATGGGTGTATGGATGGATAGATGGATAGATGGAGGAAAAGGTTATGATAGGAATGGGTATGGTGGGTAGATGGGTATGAGTACTGATATGGGTATAGGCTCAAGCAGTAGTAATAATAATAACAACAATAACGATGATGATGGATGGATTGAGCATGAACTGATAAAGCCAAGGAGTATAGAGAAGAGAGGGTATCAGATAAGTATTGCAAGTGTTGCAAGGCAGAAGAATACGCTTGTTGTGCTACCTACTGGCTTGGGCAAGACAACGATAGCACTGCTCCTCATAGCAGATACACTCAAGCATGGTGGGAGGGCATTGTTCCTTGCACCAACTAGGGTGCTTGTGCATCAGCACTACAACTTCCTTAAGGAGCACATACTGCATGATGGTATTGCAGTACTAACTGGTAATACACCAAGGCATGAGAGGATGGAAGTATGGAGTAGTGCTAGTGTTGTATGCTCTACCCCTCAAGTCACACTCAACGATATAGAGAGAGGTTTTATAGATGCTGGTGACTTTGCCTTGCTAGTATTTGATGAAGCACACAGGGCAGTTGGAGACTACTCATATGGTAGGATAGCATCATTACTAGCAAATGCTAGCAGCAGTACAGGAGCAGGTGTAAGGATAATTGGCTTTACAGCTACACTCCCAGATGATAAGGAGAAGGTGCTAGAGATAGCAAGCAACCTCATGATAGAGAGGATAGAGGTTAGGGATGAGAGCAGCCCAGATGTCAGACCATACATAAAGGATACAAAGATAGAGTTTGTAACCATTACCCTCACACCAGTGATGAGGAGGATAAGGGAGCATGTAGAGAGGGCACTCCAGAGCAGGCTTGAGGAGCTGAAGAGGCTAGGAGTAATAAGTAGTACAAGGGTTAATATGAGCAATCTGATAGATGCTAGAGAGAGTATATCTGGCATAAAGGGTTCTACAGTACCTCTCTACAGTGCTATAAGGCTTAGCCATGCACTCAAGGTACTTGATACTCAAGGTATAACAGCATTCACAAGGTTCTATGAACGCTTAAGGGAGAAAGGAGGCATAGGTGTAAGGAGCCTTGTGGAGGATAGAGAGTTGAGGAGTGCATATGAACTTGCTAGGGGAGCAGAGCTCTCTGGATTGGAGCATCCAAAACTCTCAAGGCTGGTAGAGATACTAAGGAGGGAAGGGTTCTCTCCTGATGAAGGCTATTATAGTGTTAGCAGTAGCAATAGTAATAGTAATAATAATAGCAACTATAGGAGAGGCAAGGTACTCATATTCACAAGCTACAGGGACTCTGTTGAGGTAATCACATCAAGGTTGATTGCTGAGGGGTTCAAGGTTGGTTATCTGATAGGCAAGGCAGGGGAGTATGGGCTTAAGCAGGAGGAGCAGGTAGAGGCGGTTAACAGGTTCAGGGCTGGTGAGTATAGCATCCTTGTAGCAACAAGTGTTGGGGAGGAAGGGCTGGATATTGCTGAATGTAACCTAGTCATCTTCTACGATAATGTGCCTAGTGCTATAAGGTTTGTGCAGAGGAAAGGTAGAACAGGGAGGAGGATGCCTGGTAAGGTGATAGTGCTTGTAGCAAAGGATACCATAGATGAGGCATACCACTGGATAAGCAGGAAGAAGGTGAGGCAGGTTAGAAGCATTGCAAGTATAGTGAATAGGATTATAGCCAATAGGACTGGTAACAACAAAGATTATAGTAGCAGTAATGGTAAGAGTAGTGATATTAGTAGTAGCGATGATGGTGCTAGTTATGGAAACAACATCTACCATAGCAGTACTAATCTAACCAACTTGGACGATTTCATAAAATAGCCAGCACTTTATCTTTACATAAATTTAAATACCTTTCTATAAATAATCCATATAGTGCTGCCTCCAGTAACACTTGCACTTCTTGCAGTTAATGTAACTGTATTCATACTGCTACAGAACACCAACTGGTATAGATTTGGTTCAATCCCATCATACCTACTCAACGATCCATCCATGTTCTTGATAACAGCCTTTACCTCCATGTTCCTGCACGCAAACATAGTGCATATAGCATTCAACATGCTAGCGCTTGTAGCCCTAGGAAGGGTTATAGAAGATGCTATAGGTTCGATGAGGTACATCATAGTATACATCCTATCTGGGCTGAGTGGGGTAGCATTGCATACTATCTACTCCCTAACTACAAACAATGGTTTCAATACGCCCATGGTTGGTGCATCAGGAGCTATATCAGGCATAATAGGATTAGCAGCAGCCATGGGTGACAGGTTCGCCTACATATGGCTTGCTGTTCAGTTCATATTTGCCATTGCAGGACTATCATCTATAGCATACTTTGCACATATAGGGGGCTTCATCTTTGGCTTCATGATGGGAAGGCTCTACCATGATAGGATGTATAGAGATAGCACTTACCTTACATAAATGGTAGAATGATATGACTATTTACACAGTCTGCTGCTAGATTTGCTCAACCTATAGTATTCAACCCAATCTAGTAAAGCATGGATATGGCTCCCCATAGCCTCTCTATCAATACACGTAGGTTATTAGTGTGGGGATGAATAGATATTAGAATATAAGTAGATTAGAATGTGGTCATCCACATTCAGGAGTATGTGGCTTTCTATACCCACACTGCTTGGGGGTTCAACCCAGCATGGGTATAGTTGGCCCTCGCCTCTACCCTGCAGGTCTCTACGGGTTGCCCCGTATCCCCCTCTGCCTGATAGAGGCGACCACCAGCCATACGGACACCAAGGCTTCCCTTGATGCCAGGCCTGCTTGGTGGATCGCTCCTTCTCCTGGTGGATGACCTACTATTATTATACAGGATGAATGATATAAACATTACTGATTAAGATCTTAACGTTACACTCAATAGAATTTGATCCCTACTCTATCTATGCTTGCTTTGATGCTCTCAACATAAGTCTCTGGCTCTATCTCTATAACTCTTGCATCATCAGCATTTATTATCATTATTGAGTGTAGCCTAGAATTCTTTATCTCCTCCATGCTTATTGGAGGGTTGGAATAGTATCTATCGCACAATGCCTTAACCCTTGCTACCTCTTCCTTGTTTCTATACCTTGGTGGCTTTAGGAAGAGTTCCTGAACTGGTAGAAGGCTTAGCACAGGGGTTGCAAGTGCAAACTTGCCTGCAAATGCACTGTACCTTGCTATCTTGCTTGCTACCCTTGCTGCAGTGTATGTCACTGGGTCTAGGGCATGCTCTGGAGGTACAAACCCAGTCTCTATCTCAACTATGAACACATTATCTCCCTTGCTTGCATAAACATCGCATATGAGTACATCGTTCAACTGCCTCTCAACATCAACATCGTATCCATACTTTATGAAATGCTTTGCACATATAAGTTCAAGTACAGAATGATTTATCTTTACTAGGTTACGCTTGTAGAGCTCAACAAGCCTCTGCTTTACATAGTTTATCCTCCTCATAACTATCTGCTCCTCATTGCTTGATAGCTTTGCTGCTACCTGCTCTATATCCTCTGTGAACCTCTCTACATCCACCGCATCTTTATTAGCATCATTCAAATAAATATATTATCTTCTCTACCTACCCCTCTACACTAAACTCCAACTTCTCCCCTCTTGAGTCATAGATATGGATATCATCATCCTCATATGGGTAACTTACTATCATGCTTATGTAGCCTATGAAGTCAGAGTTAAGATCTGTAAGTGATGGCTCGCTAGAGCCATTTGGATGGGAGTGCATTATGCCAAGTATGGAGCGATCGAATGGGAGCAATAGCGTGGGGAAGCCAGAGTAGTATGGACCAAAGTATGAGAATGGAGGTATCATTAGCCTCTCAACAGTAGCGGTATCCTTGCTACTCTTACCACAGAGGAGCAGTATAGCCTCGTTTGGATGCCTCATCTTGCAGTAGGATATTATGCTATCAAGCGCACTCTTCTTTATAATTACCTTCCTCTTCCTGACCATGGCTATATAGTTATTAGTTGCCCATCCATAGATTAGTCTTACTTTCTCTTACATTAACTTTATATTGTATTGCTTCTATTAATATATAATGAAGCTTGATTATGCTAGGTATAGTGAGAGATTTGGTGCCCTAACCATAAACTCTGTACAGCATGTACACGAACTAGACTCTGGGAATGCTGAGTACCATAGGAGTAGAACAGTTGCTCAGATATCTGAGAGGGAGTTGTACGATATGTACAATAGGCTTGCAGTAGTGGTACCAGTCAAGAATGAGAGGCTCAAACTACTTGAAGGGGTTATAAGTGGGATACCACATGACTGCCTTGTTATAGTTGTATCAAACAGTTCAAGGAACCCAGTTGATAGGTACAAGTTAGAGAGGGATACACTAAAGCATCACGTGCTCTTAACTGATAGGGATGTAATCCTTGT
>VAPR01000462.1_pt1 | contig 26382 bp, 24 predicted proteins | sample 3380701 | NCBI WGS metagenome assembly VAPR01 (sample SAMN11536904, study PRJNA540576) | hot springs metagenome | isolation source: hot spring wet sediment | place: Spain: Lobios | collected 2014-01 | reverse complement strand
CCAAGGCGATCCTGGCGGTGCTCACCCTGGGGGCGGAGCACGGCCACGAGATCGAGATCGTCGCCGAAGGGCCGGATGAGGAGGAGGCCATCGCGGCCAACCCATCCGACAAGACCGGAACCACGGGATGTCTGCCACGGCAGCCCTAGGAAATACAATCCGTGCACCGAGCTTATTCCCTTCTTGTGAATGATCTCTCCGTTCTGGTCAAACAATGTCGGTATCTTGATCCAGGAATAATCGGAATAGTAACCAGTCGCCCAAATCACGTTTTTAACGTGGACAGTTGACTGATCGGCAAATTCAATCAATGCCTGCCGCGCATGAACAGCTCTCGGCTTTACCTTGATCACATTCGCTTCAATAAGCTTCTTTAACTCAAAACCGTACATCGGGTCTGGCTTGGCTCTCATCTTTTTGCCAATCCTGGTTTCAGGCCCTTTCTCCAGCAACCCCAATTTATCGTACCACCAGAATAAACTTCGCCCCAAAAACTTGTAAGGCAAATAGGTAATTGGTTTGCTCATGGAGAGTATCACTTCCCGCTCCCGAGAGCATTCAACAGCGATCTGACCGCCCGAACTCCCTGCTCCCACAATTACTACCGGGCCATCGGGAAGCTGTTCAGGGTTGGCATAAAGTGAGGTATGAACTTGGTAAACATCTTCAGCCAGCTGGTTTGCCATCTCTGGAACATACGGTTTTTGAAACGGTCCGGTCGATATGATGACCTGCTTTGCCTGATAAGATCCCTTATTCGTTTCCACATAAAAGCCGTCACCTGATTTTTCAACTTTGAGCACAGTCGTATTCAAGGAGACCGGTATGGAAAAATGTTGTTGATAGGAGGCCATGTATTCCGCCATTTCGTCCTTGGTAGGATATTCCCACTGGTTTCCAGGCATGCGAAGACCAGGCAGAGAGCTGTACGCTTTTGGTGTAAAAAGTGTTAGTGAATCGTAGCGGTTCCGCCAAGAGTCCCCGATTTGCTGACAACTGTCAACCAGTAAAAAAGAGGCGCTTCTCTGGCTTAAATAATATCCTAACGACAAGCCAGCCTGACCTGCTCCGATGACCAGAATCCCTATCTTTTGCACCATATTTGCCTATTGCTCCTTATGTTCAAATGATAACCAACAGCGCTTCTTTTGCCAGGCTGTCTGCGGGAGGTGAACGTGCCTTTTCTCCCCTCTGTCGACTGTCATCGCTTCAATCGAATATCCGTTGGTATAGAGTTGCCCCAAGCTCTCCAGCATCAGGGATCGATCGGTACATGAACTGCGAAGCATGGAGCCGTCCATAACCGGTTCAGGGGAAATTTCCAATGTCACGTATCCATTGTCTGCCCACTCCACGATTCGTTTCGCTGCGTAGTCTGGCGCTGCCTCATGAGAACTCAGCAGTCGGTCAAAAGCCTCTTCCAATGAAAGTTTCTGCTCTGCGTATGCAGCGCTCATTACTCCCACACCAAACCCAACTGCTTCAGCCGGGGTAATCCCCCACGACCTCCACACATCCGTAAGTGCAGCTTGCACGGACAACAACGCAGCAGATATTTTTTGCGTATCGTCCATGATTGCTTTGTTCTTCTCCTGAAAGAGCTGGCTCCAGACGGAAAAACCCATCTGTTTCCGGACCAGGCTATCTGCTGTCATCAAAGTCTTGCGGAAAACGGGGTCCTGTAAAATCCAGCACGACTCGTTGCCCCACCAGAACGGCATTGTCCCTGGGAAGATAAACAACGTCTTCTGCTCATGCTTCACACCCCTGATGTCATTCGACAGCGCGAATAATTCGAGCTTCATTGCTGCCTCAGCTTTGTCCTTGCCAATCACTGCCAAACGATACTCGTGATGCACGCGTCTTCGAAGGAGTGTGTGTGCGATATCCTCCAGACGTTCCTCGCATGGAGATGAGTGTAAAAGAAACTCTCTCATCTTCTCCACATACGCAATCAGTGATTCTTTCGTCTTTGCCGATAACGGAATCAGTACATCATCAGCAGGGAGATCTTCCTGCCGGTCGAACCAGCCATTGTCTTTTACCGGTCCTGAACCGAGGACCACATGGGCGTTAGTCCCCCCGAAGCCAAAAGAACTGACTCCTGCTATCAGATGATTTTCATCGGGCCAGGAGTGAAGCGTAGCAGGAATCTGAAAAGGCAGATCTGCAAAAGGAATATTGGGATTAGGCTCATGGAAATGCAGGTGCGGCGGTATTAGCTTGTTTTTAATGGACAGTGCAACCTTGATTAATCCGGCGATGCCGGCTGCCGACTCCAGATGCCCGATATTCGTCTTGACGGAGCCAACCAGACAAATATCTCCGTCTTTCCGATCCTCTGCCAGCACGCTCCCCAAGGCCTTCATCTCGATGGGGTCGCCAAGGTACGTACCCGTACCATGTGCTTCGATATAATGGACTGCACCCGGTGATATTCCTGCTCTACGGTACGCCTCCCGCAGCACCTGTTCCTGCGAATGCTGATTCGGGGCCGTCAAGCCGTTGGTTCGTCCGTCCTGGTTCACCGCCGATCCGTGAATCACCGCGTAAATGTCGTCACCATCCTGTAACGCTTGTGACAACGGCTTCAGGATGACCACACCTGCCCCTTCCCCGCGTACATACCCATCCGCCTCTGCATCAAACGTTTTGCAACGGTTGTCACTGGCGAGCATTCCTGCATTCGCAAGTCCGCAAGTGATTTCAGGGGACAGAATCAAATTGGCGCCACCTGCAATGGCAAGTTCCGACTCGCCCTGCCATAGACTCTGGCACGCATAATGAACCGCTACCAATGAAGAGGAACACGCCGTGTCGATTGCCAGACTTGGTCCCTGGAAATTGAACAGATACGAAATGCGGTTGGCAGCAATACTGAGTGCACTTCCGGTGACCGCATAAATATGGGGTTGATCGGTGTTCGCGATCAGATTTCTTCCATAATCGCTGTTGGAAATACCAATAAACACGCCTGTTTTGGAGCCACTCAACTTCTCAGCCACAATCCCCGCATCTTCGAATGCTTCCCATATCACTTCCAGCAATAATCGCTGCTGCGGGTCCATCCTCACCGCTTCTCTGTGCGAAATTTTAAAGAAAGCGGCATCGAACAAATCAATATCCCGTAAGTAGCCTCCACCACGCATGCCAGGGTGCGCGCCCTGAAGTTGCAGCAGTTCCTTCCGCTCTTCAGGAAAATGTGATATGGCTTCCCTGCCTTGACACAATAACTCCCAGAAGGCCTGTGTTCCATCCGCATGCGGAAAGCGGCAGCCGATACCCACGATTGCAACCGGTTCATTCGCCGCATGCTTAGAGGAATAAACCGCGGATTGCTGCATCGAAGTGCTACCTTTGCTGACCAGGGACGCGGCCAACTCCTCGATGCAGGGATAATCCCAAAAAATCGTTGGGGAAATCTCTCTTTGCAACCACTCGCCAAGATCTCCTGACAGCATGATCGCTTCAGCGGAGTCAAGGCCAAAAGCAGTGAATGGCTCTTTGGGATCTATCTCTTCCGGTTCCAGACCGAGACGGGAGGCCAGCTCCTCCATCAGCCATCGTTTAATCTCAGAAGCTGTTTGCGACTTTTCGTTTGCGCCCATCCTGTCTTCCTTCCTCGTCATGAAATCAGAAACATCCGAAAGCTTCCAAGCGATCCTCTTTGTACTGCGCCTTGGTCGCTTGTCGTTGAATTTTTCCACTAGACGTTTTTGGAATGGTCCCTGTTTTGATCAGCACGATTTGGTGCAGCTGCAGTTCGTGCACTTCCGCAACCGCTCTGCGCACATCAGAAGCGATTTTCTTAAGAAGTGCCTCTCCCTCTTCATCGTTCTTTCTTGGTCGATCATCGCGATTCAGTTCAGCGACCACTACCACTCTCTCTTCCCCTTCCACCTCGATGGAAAAAGCGGCGACGAACTCTTCCCGAATAGCGGGATTGCTTTTTTGTACAGTCAGTTCGATATCCTGGGGATAATGATTCCGTCCGCGAATAATGATCAGATCCTTGATTCGACCTGTGACGAACAGTTCTCCGTCCTTAATGAAACCCAGGTCACCCGTACGCAAAAACGGACCATCTTCAGAATCCTGCACATGTGCGCCAAAAGTCTCAGTGGTTTTATCGGGGTGATTCCAGTAGCCTTTCGCGACGCTGCGCCCAGATACCCAGATTTCTCCTATCTGTTGATCTTCGCATTTGGCGAAGGACTCCGGATCAACGATGATTACCTGTTGATCCGTGAAGACGTGCCCGCAACCAATCAGTGCGCGCGCTCCCGGTTGGCCTTCCGCTACCTCCACTACGCGATGCTCCGTTTCCATCTTCCCTCCGTCGGCGAACACGGTAATGGGAGAATGATTTCTGCTGGCTGCAGAAACGTAAAGTGTCCCTTCCGCCAATCCATAGCCCGGCATGAACGCATCCGCCGGAAAACCAAATGGTTCGAAACGTTCGGCAAAGGAACGCAGCGTCTCCAGCCGTACGGGCTCCGCACCGTTCAACGCTACCCGCCACGTGCTTAAATCCAACCCGTTCAACTGCTCGGGCTTGCATTTTTTCACACACATTTCATAAGCAAAGTTCGGACCGCCGCTGTATGTCGCCTTGTAACGAGAGATTGCCTGCAGCCAACGTACAGGCCGCTGTGTAAAGCTGACGGGAGACATCAAGACAAGCTGGCTTCCCAGGAAAGGAGTAAGCAGAATTTTTCCAATTAACCCCATGTCATGAAAAGCTGGCAGCCAGCTCACCGCGATGGTTTCGGATGACAGTCTGAAATATTGCTGCATGAGCGACAGGTTGTGCATCAAATTGGAATGGGCAACCATTACCCCTTTGGGGGTGGAGGTGGAACCCGAGGTATATTGCAGAAAAGCGATGTCGTCTGAGGAAATCTTCGTTTCCTGCCACTCGTCTGACTGGGACTCGCTCACCAAATCGGTCGCCTTCCACTTCAATGGTGCCAAATAGGGTAACTGGGCCAAATGGTTTTCGATTTCTCCCAGCAGGTGGGAAGTGGTCAAGGCAATCGTCGCTTGCGAGTCCGCGACGATCGCCTGTAATCTTCCAGGCGTTCTTCGAAAATGAGGAGGAGTGGTAGGGACAGCTATGATACCTGCATAGAGGCAGCCGAAAAAAGCTGCTGCGAACTCGATCCCGGGTGGGTACAACAACAACGCTCTATCACCCGCTTTTCCCATCTCCTGCAGGCTCGCAGCGATCGCGCGAGCCTTTCTGTCAAGAGCGGCAGCGGTAAAAACCGCCTCCTCCTCCCAGCTGTCATCCAGATAGGTATACACCAGCTGCTGAGGATTGGTTGAGGCTCTGAACTGCAATACGCTGGCAAGATTTTGGTCTCTCTCCGTTGCACTGAAGACCAGTGTCATACGATCTCCTCCATATTGTTTTCTGCGGTCGATTGGCTGATCTGGTCCCGTACATACTCACTGAGTGTGTTTACAGAGGTAAAATGTTTTTTCAGAGAGTTGATTTTTTTCAGATCTACTTTGAACCCAAACTCTTTTTCGATGCCCTTAACGATATAGAGCACATCTACGGATTCCAGTCCCAATCCTTCACCGAACAACGGCTCTTCGTCCTTAATATCATCAGCAGTGATTCCGTTTAGCTCCAGGCCCTCAATGATAATCCTCTGTTTGATCGTGAACTTGATTTCATCCAGCAACATCCGTGTTTCCCTCCCACTGTTTTTCTATTTACACCTGGCAGAGTTCGGCCTCATCCGCAGGCAGCATGCTGCGGAGTTGAGTGACAACCTTGACCAACGCTTCTACCAGGTGCAATATATCTTCGCGTCTCGTATCTTTTCCCAAGCTAATTCGAATCGACGAGCGAATTTCTGTTTCTGTCAACCCGATTGCCTGCAGCACATGCGACAAGACCGTTTTTTTGTTGGAACTGCACGCCGAACCAACGGAAACGGAGATCCCGTACATCTGGCTAAGGAGGCCGGAAACCGCTTCCCCTCTTACGTTTCCAAAGCAAACGTTAACGGTATTGCACAGCGTACGCTCCCGATCAACAGAACCATTCATGGAGACATGAGGAATCCGCGTGGTCAATTGATCCATCAAAAGAGACTTCAACGCCTGAAGCCGCTCCCGTTCGTGATCCAGGAGACGGTGGAATTTGTTGAACGCTGCTCCCATACCGATGATGGAAATCAGATTTTCCGTTCCACTGCGCAGCCCTTGTTCCTGTGAACCTCCATGAATAAGCGGTTCCAGGCAATGCGGCTTACGCAGATACAAACCCCCGACGCCCTTGGGCCCGTAAAATTTGTGTCCGGAAAACGAGAGAGCATCCACCCCCAGGTCATTCACGTTCACTGACAATTTTCCAACCGCCTGGACGGCATCCGTGTGGAAAAACACACCGACTTTCTTGGCAACTTCGGCACATTCCCGGATCGGTTGGATCGTACCGATTTCATTGTTTGCCAGCATGAGCGAAATCAACTTGGTATTCGGGCGAATCGCTCTTTCCAGATCCAGCGGGGAAAAGAATCCATGGCGGTCAACCGGCAGGTACGTAACTTCAGCTCTTCCCTGCCGCTGCAAATGTCTGCAAACTTCCAGCACTGCGGGATGCTCGATCGAAGAAGTAATCACGTGGATACTTTCCTGGCGAAACTGCTCCACCCATCCCTTGATGACCCAGTTGTTTGATTCAGAGCCGCCTGATGTAAAAAAGATCTCGTCTTCCCCGGCCCCCAGCCACTGGGCGATGTCACTACGCACCTGTTCTACTTTCTTCCTGGCCAGAACCCCGATATTGTGGATACTGGACGGATTTCCGTACGTCATCTGTGTTTCGGCAGCCATGAGCTGCGCCACCTGGTCATCAACCGGCGTGGTCGCGTTATGATCAAAGTAAGTGGTCAGCATGTTGTCTTCCCTTCCGGATTCGCAAGCTGAGCAAACAGAGCTTTTAGAATATCCTGACAATGCATTTGGTTTGGCTCCAGCTCTCCAAGCATAACGCTGATCTCCGATTCCGGGGTTTCAGCAACCTCTCTGATGTTTCGATTCCTGATATAGTCACTGAACACGCTTGCCGTTGCAATTGATGTGGCGCAGCCGTATGCCTTCACCTTCACGTCGGTAATATTCATCTCTTCATCGTGGGCAACATGCAGAATAATGGTGTCGCCGCAAACTGCGTTCCCAATTTTGATCACAAGATCCGGACTTGCCAGTTCCCCGATATTTCGCGGGTTCATAAAGTGTTCCGCAATGATTTCGTTATACATATGGCTCCTCCTTATTTCACACTGCAGCTGCCGGTGAGACATTCTCCATCCGTGCTTTTTTCCTTGTCATCCATGTGCTTCTCCAGATTGATCGCGCAGCAGCCAATTTCCGCTCCTTTAATCCGAAACAGGTAATTCACTTTCTGACCGTTTCGACCGCATGCGCAACCTTTTTCATTCGTGAGATAGACGAGATCGTCTGTCAGAATAAACCCAGGGTAGGACAGCGAAGTAGGATCCAGAATGACCAGCCGCCCGATCTCCCCCAACTCCACTTCCTGCGTTAGATCGTCTGGATTTCGGACGGAAAAGTGGACCCAAGGCGGTACATGCTTCTCATGCTGCTCGCATTCGATCGCCATAAAGTTGGTTTCTACCAAGCCGTACATATCTCTCACCTGATTCTCGTGAATTCCCAGGTATTTCACGCATTCTTCATTAAATTGCTCACGATCAATCTCGACTCCGGTATACCGTTTCCAGCCGCCTAAGGTAATTACTTTCGTCTTTCGATCCAGCTTCAAAGTAATGTCGTGCTGTTTTAAATAGGAGAGCAGTCTGTCGATCATGAACGGGGGACCGATGATGTGGCGGGTATGTACTCGTTCCCATCGCTGTAACAGCTCAATTGCTTCCTCGGGAGAAAAGGTAGATTGTTTCACGAGATTCTGGGAGCCATCCATCAATCCGGAGAACATGCTCAGTACCTTCACCATGCCCATTTCCGGCATCTCTTCGGCAGAAGGGGAGAGAAACAATGCTGCGCCATCAAAAAATCGGAATAGTTCCCGATACATGGCATAGATCCCTAAAACCGTCCGGTTAATCGTGACTTCATCCCGCCGGGAGATGCTTGGAATTCCGCTGGTACCGGAGCTTCTCAACTCGTGTTCAAGCGCAGCAATCGACTTGGTCAGCAGTTGATGCGAGTTCACGTCTTTAAATCGTCCTACATGAACGCTGGGGATTTTCACCAAGTCCTTGTAACCAGTGACGACTTCCGGTGTCACCCCATTCTCATCGCAAATACTGCGATAGTACGCGTTATTTTCGTAATGAAATTTGAAGTTTTGTGCAATCAAATGCCCCCTGATCTCTTCCAGTTCCTCATCAGGCCGTGTATACAGGTTTTTTACCGACGAGATGACCGCTCCAACCGGATCAATCCCCCATTCTTCCATCTGTACAAGCAATTGGTTCGACTCTATCATTTCGCATTCTCTCCCTTTAATAAAATTTACTTTTATAGAAAAATCAGGTAATTCATTCGAAAAAAAATTAACCTAACTCCCTGTTTCGCCCTCTTGCCACCATGGGAGCCGTCTTTTTGGCCGGCAAAAACACCGCTGAGATGCTAAACAGGACTACGAGTGCAATCGTCCACTGGAAGGAATCCTGTATAGCTGTTTCTTTGTTTCGGAGTTGACTCGTCTGTATGGTCGAGATGATATTCTTCCACTCCCCTCTGTCTAATCTTGTAGATACAAGTGTACGAGAGAGGTCGTGTTCCCCGGAAAAGGAGACTCGCAGAGAATTCAAAGCATCAACCGCTGCTTTCTTTTCTTCAAGTGACCATTGGTATGCCTGGATCTTTCCAATTGATTCCTGCACGGTTACGTCCGTCAGATGGTGAAATGATGTTAGGGTCACGCTGACGAAGAGAGAAACACCAATCGCCCCTCCGAAATTTCGCACCATTGCAAAAATGCCTGAGGCAAGCGATGCCTCGTTCTGCCGTACGGCCACTGTGCTGACCGTAAGGCTGGTAATTGCGATGATCGCGATGCCTACCCCTGATACCCCAATCCTCCACAGCAAGGATGAAAGCGGCGTTTGTGAATCAATGCCTGTCAGAACGGTCAGTCCGGCAATGCACATCACATAACCGATCAGCATGGGGAAGAGGTAACCGAACCGGTCAATCAGCTTCCCTGTCAACGGCGCAGCTATCAACATCGCCGCGGAAAGCGGAGTAATCGTGTAAGCCGCTTCTAACGGAGTCAGTTTCCAGACCTCCGTCAGAAAAATGGGCAAAATCATCATCATTCCAGTGAGAAGAATCCCCCCGAGCAGATTCGAAATGATTCCAAGAACGTACAGTCGGTTCCGGAACAGGTTTAGATCTACCAATGGATGTGAGACCTTTCGTTCAACTACGTAAAAGAATATACCTCCAATTGAGGCAAAAACAAATCCGCCTAGCGTTGACAGGGATAACCAGCCGTGCTCCTGTCCTTTCATGATCGTGTAGATCAAAATGAAGAGAGTGACACTCAGAATGCAGATGCCCAGATAATCAAGTTTGAGCGGTTTTCTCTCTTCCTTCTGGTTGCGGAGCATCTTTCGATTGAGAATCAGAGCGATTGCGATCACCGGTAGATTCATATAAAAAATCCATCTCCAATCCGAGAAGGAAGCAATAACTCCCCCGATTGACGGACCTACTGCAATCGCCAATCCTCCTACCGCACCCCAGATTCCCATCGCAGAGCCCACTTTTGCAGGTGGCACTGCGGTCCGCACCAGGCTCATACTGGTCGGAATCACGATCGCTCCGCTCAACCCTTGCAGAAACCGGGATGCAATCAACATCTCCTCATTGGGGGAGATTGCACACAGGAGCGAGCTTACCATGAAAAATCCCAAGCCCAGATTGTAAAACCTCACTTTTCCCAGCAGGTCACCGATCTTCCCCATCGTAACCAAAAACACAGCTACGGTAATGGTGTAGGCGTTGATCACCCACGATGCTGTCTCCAGATCGATCCGGTACTCGCGAATGATGTTGGGGAGAGCGATATTTACGATGCTTCCATCAAGAAAAATGATAAAGAGAGCAAGACTTATCACCAAAACCTGCTTCATTCCACCATATCCGTTGTCGTTCTCATATACTGTCGACACTCAACTTCCCCTTTCTTCTCTGGGACAAAACAAGGTCTTTACATTAAATTCTTTTACTGTAAAATAATGGTTATCACAAACGCATGGAGGCGATCCAAATGAGCAAGCAAGAGAAGAATGATTTCCCTCTAAAATGCCCAATGTGTTACCTCGTTGATTTCATCACGTGGGCCAATGACAAACGGAAAAGCAAAAACGCATCGAAGGTACTGCCGAAAGTTCCACAGGAGGGTACCAAACAGCAATAGCCAATACGAAACCCACCGATCAGTTTCGTTTCGGTGGGTTTTGTCTGTGTTACCAACCACCTGACACTTCAACACGATCCGTACACTACTTTAAGTAGCAATTGGGGTTCTTTCCCATCATCCTGGCAAAAAAACGCACGCATACTTTCGGCATGAACTTGGAGAAAACTCGCAGGCATTTATCGACCATTATTGACCCTCCTTTTTGATTAGCTATCTAACATTATGATATAGAAACATATCCAAAAATCAAGATAAATTTTCCATTTTTAATAAATTTTACATGAATATAACGATAATACATGCGTGACAAAGAAACCTGGCCTCCACGACCAGGTTTCTTTCCCGTTTTCCTCAATGACTTTCGAAGCAAGTCAATGAGTTCACACTGTGAGTCAGGACATATCCAGCGTTCGCCACGCCAGCTACCATGACAGCTTCCAAAATTTCTTCCATGGTGCCGCCGAGTTTCTTGTACTTTTCCGTCTGAACCTCGATACTGTACGCACAACCGGCCACTTGAGCGATCGCGACTGCAATCAACTGCTTCGTCTTCGCATCAACAACACCGGGGGCAAACGCTTCCCTGTTGTAATTCTCGATGGCCTGAACCGCTTTTGGCAATGCTTCAGCTACTTCCTCCATCTTGTTCAGGTTCTTCTTCTGGAACAAGCTGTCATCCGCGCTTTCGTTGTATGCATTGATCGCATTTACGCTTTTCATGATCACGGACTCGGCATTTACCGCACCGGCGACCATTACAGCCTCCAGAATTTCCTGCAGCGTTCCCCCGTGCTTCTTGAACTTTTGCGTGTGAACATCGATGCAATATGGGCATCCGGTAACATGGGTTACCGCAACAGCGATCAGCTCTTTCGTTTTGGCATCAATCAACCCGGGTGCAAATGCCTCGTTCATGAAACCAAAAAAGGCGCTCGCCGTTTTCGGAGCCAGTTTTTGAACGTCAGCAACTTTGTTCAAATTGGATCGTTTGTACAGGACGTCTTCCGTTTTGATCATGGTAAATCCCTCCCAAACAAAATAGTTAGCTTCCATAAAATATGTTAGCTAACTAAATAGCGGTTGTCAATAATATCCAGTTGAAGAGAGGGATGTAAATTTTCACTTCGCTTCGTCAAAATTTTTATACACGCGTTGCAACCACGACCGCAGCAGTACCGCTTCCTCAGGAGAGAATCCTTTTTTCACCATTTGTTCACCCAAATCTACGATCGGCATACAGGGCTCTTCCAGCGATTTTCCTTTTTCCGTCAGGTATATCCGGTTTACCCGGGAATCGACCGGGTCCATAATGCGCTTGATAAGTCCTTTGCCTTCCAAACCTTTGATGAGATTGGTCAACGAGGCAGGCTTGATACCCAGTGCCTGTTGAACCTCCTTTTGCGACACGCCATCCGTTTCCCACAACAGCAGTAACACTCCCAATTGGGAGTTGGTCAAATCGTACTTTTCTAGTTCGTTGTCTAAATAATTACAGATTGCTCGGTAGTTCTTTTTCAGCCAAAACCCAATCCAGTTTGCAATTTTCCGTTCCATCACCGTATCACCAACTTAAAAAATATTTTAATTGCTAACGTAATGTTAGCCGATAGATCGTTATTTCGCAAATACTTATAGGATTTTCCGCATTTGATTCAGCTTGGAATCAACTCCTCACGCTACCTAAAAAAACAGCGAGGGATTACTCCCCCGCTTTTCATGCCGAATCTCGTATCTACTTTTTCCCAAACCAAGTCTTCGCGAGCAGCTCCACCAGCTGTTTTGGCAAGGATTGCGGCGGTTCCACCTCACGCCCGTCCTGGTCGATTCTACGGTACAAAAGCGCCTTGTCATCGGCGGGATCGGACTTGGTCTCAATGGTAAGCCCCGCCATCGTTCCCGCAGTCTTCCAATCCTCAATCATGATCTGATATTCATCCGGCGCCAGCTCGATGTATTCGTCGTCCGACAGATCGATCACTGCGTAACCGTCGTGTTCAATCTCTGCTTCGTATGTACGCCCGTTGGCAGCTTCATACAACTCCACATCTGCGGGGTTGTCCAGGTTTTCCTTGATTTTCGTGAAATCTTCAATCGTTACTTTAATCAGCCGCTTCATTCCAGCACCTCGTTTACCAAAATACAACTTCCGCTATCCACTCTACCACGATTCAGCGGGAAATCAAACGCTTTACATATGCGATTTCGTCGCGATGGGTTCCGTCTGCCCCTTTTGGCGTCTCCAGTACGATCGGCAGGTCGCTTACCTCCGGGGTCCGCAGTACGTCGGCGATTGCTTCTGCCCCAATATGCCCTTTTCCGATCCATGCATGCCTGTCCCGATACGACGCGTGCGGATAACTGGAATCGTTCAGATGAATGGCAAACAGCCGGGAAAAGTACCCGCTTTCCCGCATCTTTTCCGCAACGGCGTGCCAGTCGTCTCCCCGCCACATTCCGCTGGCAAAGGCGTGGCAGGTGTCCAGACAAAAACCCACTTTTTCCGGTGCGGCAAGCAACTCTCGCACCTGGGTGAGCTCCTCCAGCGTGGTCCCCATTCGCCCTCCCTGCCCCGCGTTATTCTCAATCAGCAGCAACGCTTCTCCGTTCCATGCATCCAAAATCTCGTTTACCATGCGGATCATCACCTGGTAGCCACGGAGAGGATCGCTTCCCTTGTACTGGCCGAAGTGGACGACAAGCCCCACCGAACCGCATGCATCGGCAATCTCCAAATCGTTGCGAACGGATTGGATCGTAGCGGCGTAGACGTCCGTTTCCTCCACAGCCAGATTCGTCGGATAGGCCGTGTGTGCAATGGAGATCAGGTTTGTTTGTCGACAGTAGTCACGGCATGCAGCCGCGTCTCGCGAGTCAAACGACTTGACCGACAGACTCCGTGGATTTTTGGGAAAGTATTGAAAGGAGCGGGCGCCTGCTGCGTGCGCTGATTTTGCTGCTTCGAGGTAGCCGTTGCGTATGCTGACGTGACACCCGATGTTCATGCGATTTTTCCTTCCCCGCGTGATGTTTTTTATTCTCTCCGGTGAAATCTGCTTTAATCTGAAAAACAGAAACCCCCGCCAAAACGGCGAAGGCTTCATCCAACCTGTCATTTAGCTGTCTCGTTTTGAGCGGAGCGTTCCCCCGGTGCGGCGAACATTTGATTTTGCTCGCGTGCTTCTGCCGGGTTTTCAGTTGCAAACTCCGTAGAGGCAATGTTTGCCGACGAGTTTGGAGACGTGTTTTGAATCGCCTTGGCTGCCTGGCGGGCGGTCAAGCCCGAGCGTTCATCCCGATCTGCCATGGATAGGTCACCTCCTCAACACCACTGAAGTACACATGGATGTTGGGAGTATCCCCTCGAATGACTACTCCAATACGCCGGTGATGAAAATGGTCGGCTCTTCGCTTAAATCCACGTCGCGAATCTCGTGTTCATCGGCTATTCGCTGGTGCCGCAGCCTGTCCTTCCGTATGATGCGTACAACCGGACGGGACGGCAAGCCGCGATTTTGGTCGATTACCACACCCACTTCCCCTGTGCTGAGCTTGAGCGAAGATCCTGTGGGATAGAGAGCGATCGAACGGAGGAACTGAACCACCATCCTGTGATCGAAACGCTTTTCCGCGAGGGCCATGATTTTTTCACATGCTTCGTACGGATGGCATGTTTCCTCGTCGGAAAACGGCGAGATCAGGTTATCGTATGTATTGCAGATCGCCACAATTTTCGCAAAGTCGTGGATGTCTGAGCCAGCGATCCCGCGGGGAATCCCGCTGCCGTCCACCCACTCATGGTGCTGCAGGGCAATGTGGGCCGAAACGACGCTCATCTCGTGTTTTTTGCGAAGCAGATTGAAACCAACCCAGGTGTGATGGCCCTCAAGGCTGTTTTGCTTGTACGCTGGCAGCTCTTCATCTCTGGCTTCTTTCCCGATGTCGTGCAGCAATGCGCCGATGGCGAGTTCTTTCAACTGACTGTTGTTGTAGCCGAGGCCAACCCCCATTACCGTGGCCATCATGCAGACGTTGAGGGAATGGATGAACAGCGCGTTGTCTGTTGTGCGAATTTCGCCGAGATTCAATAAGACACGTCGGTTCCGCAGGGTCTCGTCGATGATGTTGGTAACGGATTTCTGAATTCCGCGAATGTCCATGCCTTTTCCGGTCTGCACGCACTGGATGGCGGCAGACAGATTGCTGATCGCCTGTTTTCGAGTAGATTCCGTCACCACGTCTTCCACCTTGACGTCCTGCAGATGAGGGTCTTTGATGCTGAGCATGGTAACGCCAAACCGGCGCAATTTATTGATCATTCCAACGGTCAGCTGTACATCCGACTGCAGCAGCGTAAGTCCGTCACTGGTATAAATGCTGCGGGCCAAGGTATCCCCTGGCTCTACTTGATCCAAACTGATATAGCGCATCCCGTTCGTTCCCCCCTACTCTCCCTCCAATGTTATCATGGGGAGAAACTAAAAAACACCCGGCATAACGGGTGCTTTTCGCCTTATGATTCTTCAATTTTCATCACGGTGTACTCGTCCCGAACGACTGTGACATGTTCACTCTGCTGTGTCATCTCCAGCTTGTGCAGGATGTCCTGCAGCACGGCGGAGAAAATCAGCGTCAGCTCACCTGTATTCACCGGTTGGCGAAAATAGTGGGATACCATTTCGTACCCCTTCCGCTTGAACGGTTCTACGTCTGTTACCTCAAGGGCTTCGCAAAGTTCCTGAATCAGTTCCTGCAATGCCGCTTCCGCCCGTTGGTAGACGTCAGGTGGTGCAGCATCGGTCGCAAGTGAATCGCGATTGGAGTCCATCGCTACCACCCCTTTCCCTCTTTAGGGTGAAACGTGACGCAGATTGTTATTCACCCTTGTTCGGCATCCGTATCCCGGTATGCGCCTGAAACAGCACCCGATCGTACCGTTCCGCCGCTCCTGTCGACTGCTTGCACATCAACGTGCCAGCGATTGCCCCCAGAAACCCGAGCGGGATCGAGACGATGCCAGGATTGGTGAGTGGAAAAAGGGGTTCCGCCCGAATGATTCCATGATCCGGATGCATCACGTAGGGTCCGATACAAACCAGCAGGATCGAGGAGAGCATCCCTGTGAGAACTCCTGTAATCGCTCCCTGAACAGTGAACCGCCGCCAGTAGAGGGTAAACAGCAGCAGCGGCAGGTTGGCGGACGCGGCTACGGCGAAGGTAAGCGCGACCAGGATCGCCACATTCATCTTCACCGCGTCTATGGCCAGCATAATCGAAATCAACCCCACGGCAATGGAGGCAGTTTTGGCCATCAACACTTGCTCTCTTCCCGAGGCCTTCCCTTTGCGAATGATGTGGCTGTACAGGTCGTGTGCGAACGCGGAAGAGGCAGACAGCACCAGGCCGGTTACCACTGCGAGGATCGTGGCGAAGGCGACTGCAGATATGTACGCCATCAAAAATTCGCCGCCGAGCTGGTCGGCCAGAAGCGTCAAGGTCAAATTGCCTCCGTATCCCGCGTTCTGCAGCTGGTCCCACGCAACAAACGAACTGGCACCGAAGCCAAGAAAAATGGTCATCAAGTAAAAGGCACCGATGATCCAGGTCGCCGTGAACACGGACTGACGGGTCGAAACGGCGTCCTTCACCGTAAACAGCCTGACAATAATATGCGGCAAACCTGCCGTACCAAGGACCAAACCAACATGCAGCGATATGGTATCGAGCGGATGGGAAAACTGGTTGCCGGGATGAAGAAAGCGTTCCCCGAGCGGTGTCACCTTGCTGACACTGGCAAACATCTCCGGCAGGCTCCAGTGAAACCGCGCGAGGACAATCAGGCTGACGATCAGCGCACCGGTAATCAGCAGGATCGCTTTTATGATCTGCACCCAGGACGTAGCCACCATGCCGCCAAACACAACATAAATGGTCATCAGGCTTCCAACCGCGAGCACCGCCGTGTCGTACTGCACGTTCAACAGATGGTGGATCAGCGCACCCGCCCCCACCAGTTGGGCAAGCATGTAAAAGATCGTGATCAACAGCGCAGTAAACGCCACCACTCCCCTCAGCCACTTGCTGTCAAATCGGACTGCGACGGCGTCGGCCAATGTGTACGTACCGAGATTGTGCAGTGGCTCCGCGATGAGAAACAACAGCACCAGGTAGGACACCAGAAAACCGATGGAGAAAAAAAAGCCGTCGAAGCCGTACATCGCAATCGTTCCGGTGATTCCCAGGAACGAGGCTGCACTCATATAATCCCCTGCGATGGCGATTCCGTTTTGAACCCCTGTCAGCCGGTGTCCTGCGGTGTAAAAGTCGTTCGGGTTGGACGTATGCTTTGCTGCCGAGTAGGTGATGAAGAGCGTACCGACAATCACCGTGCAAAAGAAAATGATGGATGACATCTTCATCCTCCTGTCCCGGAAATGGGAAAGTAGCTGAAGAGGTATCTCTCCAGCTACATGTTCGATAAGCTATGTTCTTGTTTCTATGCAGACTCGCGGATTCCTGTGTTCGCCTTCACCAAAATTTCGTTGTACTTGTCGTCATCACGCGAGGTGGACAGCATGGTTCCAAGCCATGCAGCGAGGAAGCCCAAAGGAATTGACACAATTCCGGGGTTGGCCAGCGGGAACAGGGCTTTCCCGACGAGAATGGCTTTCCCTGCTTCCGGATTCCACACGTTGGGACTGATTGCTACCAGAATCAGAGCGCTGAAGAGACCTACCAACATCCCTACGACAGCTCCCGTCGTATTGAAGCGTCGCCAGAAGATGGTGAAGATGATCACGGGGAGGTTGGCGCTCGCCGCCACTGCAAAAGCCAATGCAACGAGGAAGGCGACGTTGAGCTTCTGGGCGAACAGCGCCAGGGCAATGGAGATGACCGCGACACCAACAGATGCCCACTTCGCCGCATGCATCTGTTCTTTTTCCGTCGCTTGACCGTTGCGCACCACGTGGCTGTAGAAGTCATGGGCAAAGGCAGAGGCCGCCGACAGAACCAACCCCGCTACAACCGCCAGAATGGTGGCAAAGGCGACGGCTGATACAAAGGCAAACAGGAAGTTGCCGCCAAGAACTTGAGCGAGCAGCGGAGCAGCCATGTTTCCTGCTTTGTCCATATTCTCCGCCTTGACGAACGCTGCAGCTCCGAACCCGAGGAAAATGGTCATGACGTAAAACGCGCCGATGATCCAGGTCGCATAGACAACGGATTTGCGTGCCGTTGGAGCATCTTTTACGGTGAAGAATCGAATCAGGATGTGAGGGAGTCCTGCCGTCCCCAGAACCAGTGCCAGGTTCAGTGAAATGGTATCCAAGCCGTCCTTGAACTTGTTTCCTGGATTCAGGAAGTTCTCGCCCAGCGGCGTCGCGGTTTTTACCTGTTCAAACATGGAGGTGATGCTGAAACCGAACTTGGCAAACACCAGGAGAGAGATGATGAATGTGCCGCCCATCAGCAGAACGGCTTTTACGATCTGCACCCATGAGGTGGCAGTCATGCCGCCGAACACGACATAGACAGTCATCAGCGCACCGACGATGAGGACGGACGTCGTGTAGTCCAATCCCAGCAGCAGCTTGATCAAGGCTCCTGCACCCACGAGCTGCGCAATCATATAGAAGATGGAGATGGCCACGGAGTTCAGCGCGGCAACTCCTCTCACCTTTTTGTTGTCAAAGCGGGCTGCAATCATGTCGGCCATGGTGTACTTGCCCAGGTTGCGCATCGGCTCCGCTACCAGATACAGCACCACCAGATACGCTACCAGGAACCCAATGCTGTAAAAGAACCCGTCAAAACCGGATAAGGCAATCATTCCGGCAATCCCCAGGAAGGAGGCTGCTGACATGTAGTCCCCTGCGATGGCCAATCCGTTTTGCCATCCGGTAAGCCCTCCGCCTGCGGTGTAAAATTCGCTGGTCGTGTTGGTTCGTTTCGCCGCGTAGTAGGTAATGATCAGCGTGACGAGTACAATGGCGAGAAAAAGCAAAAACGCGGTTGTATTCATCCGTCCCTACCCCCTTTTGGTCTCCTGCTTGATCTTTTCGACAATCTGGTCGAACTCCGCCGCGCGCTTCGAGTAGATGATGCACAACGCCCACGTCATGATAAACTGGGCAAATGCAAACACCCACGCCCAGGTAATCGCACCAATCGCCGGCTCGTTCAGAAACTTGAAATACGAGGTCAGGATGGGGAGAGTAAAGTAAAACAGGAAGAAGAAAACGGAATAAGGCAGGATGAATGCTTTCTTTTTCTTCATCAGCTGCTGGAACGAGCCTGACCGGATGACAGCGGCATAATCGATGGCCGATTGCTTCTCCGCGCCTTTGACTGCCCTGTTTGCGTTGCTCACAGAGATCTCCTCCTCGCTTTTGGATTGTAAGCGCTTTATTTTCACAGTATAGCGGAATGTTCACAATATTGTTTCATTTGGCGCGCGAGATGTGGGAATCTGTGCGTATGAGGTGAAAAACGATACGTAAAAAGCAGTCTACCCCTCCAGCCGCTTCAGCAGGTCTTTTGCGTAGGAACGGGAAACGGGAAGCTGGATTCGCTTGGGCCCTTTCAATATCAGGTTGTAAGCGCCGTTGAACCACGGCTCCACTTCGCTGACGTAATCCAGGTTGACCAAATAGCTTTTATGGGTACGGAAGAACGAATGCGACTGCAGCTTCTCCTCCAGCTGCTGCAGCGTCATTTTGGAGGTATAGGTTTCCACTGTGGTAAAAATCTGCACCACGCGGTCGTCCCGTACGGCATAGATGACGGAAGACGGATCAATCACGACAAAGCGGTTGTTCTCCTCAATCAGCAGTTTGGACACTCGTGCTGTCGGTAACGAGGCCTCCGCAAAGCGCTTGCGGATTCGCTGCAGTGTCTCCTGCAGACGGTGGGGCTCTGTGGGCTTCAACAAATAGTCAATCGCGTTGAACTTGAACGCTTCCAGCGCGTAATCCTCGTAGGCCGTGGAAAAGACGATCAATGGCTGCTGCTTGCGCGAAGAAAGCATGCGAGCAGCCTGAATGCCTTCCATCTCAGGCATCTTGATGTCCAGGAAGACCACGTCCGGCTGATGTTCTTCCACCAGCTGCAGCAGTTCCCTGCCGTTGCTCGCGAACGGCAGCAATTCGATGTCCGCTTCCTGTTGGAGCAGATACGCCAGCTCCTCGCGCGCCAGGTGTTCATCCTCGGCGATCATCACGCGAATGCGCATGTGATTATACCCTCCTTGCCACAGTCGGTATGGTAAAGCGTATGAGGCAGCCGCCCTCTTCCCTGTTGCTGTAGGTCAGGCTGGCATCCGGCCCGAACAAGCTGACAAGCCGCTGATTGACATTATGAACCCCGATGCCGTTTCCCTCCCGGCTCTTCACCGGCGTTCTCCCCAGTTGATCCAGAAGATCTGCAGGGAGTCCCGCCCCATTGTCTTCAATCACCACGTGTACCTGGCCATTCCCCTCGGTGATACGGATGACGATGCGTCCACCGTGGGGTTTCTCCCGCAGACCATGCTGGATGCAGTTCTCTACAAGCGGCTGGAGCGTGCCTGGCGGGATCATCACCTCTTCCACTCCCGGCTCTACCTCACAGTACACCGTGAACTGTTCGGCAAAACGGATTTTGACAATATCGAGGTAGGCATTGAGGTGATTCATCTCCTGCGCGATGGTGACCAGTTGGTTGGAGGTCATTTTCAGGTTGTGCCGCATGAACACTCCCAGTTGAATGGTCATGTGGCGGGCCAGGTCGGGATTGATGCGAATCAGCGTCACGATCGAATTGAGCGTGTTGAACAGAAAATGGGGATGAACCTGTGCCTGCAGCATTCTCAGCTCCGCGTCCTTCATTAATCCGCTCATCTTTTCCGCAAGCGCCAGCGTCAGTTGATTCGAGATGAGGTTGCTCAAGCCCCTGGCCAAAACCTCCTCCACCTTGCGAATCTGCTGGGGTCGCTTGAAATACAGCTTGATTAGTCCGACAACAGTCCCTCCTTCGCGCATGGGAACTACGATGGACGCCTGCAGCGGACAGTCCTTGCGGGTGCAGCCCAGCTGTTCCCTGTTCCACCCTGTTTGGATGTCATCTCGTATCATCGCACTTTTGTCCATCTCGCCCGAAAGTGCCTCACCGACCAAGTGGTGGTCTGCCCCTGCCCCGACGTGTGCCAATACCTGCTCCCTGTTGGTCACAGCGACAGCCGATGCATTCAATTCACGGTAAAGCAGTTTGGCGGCAGCCTGAGCAGTTTCAGGCGTCAGTCCCCGCTTCAGATGAGGCAGGATCCGCTCGGCGATGTTAAACACCCGCTCTGCCTCATTCGCGGCTGAACGCTCCTCCTCCTTCAGCGCAACGCGTATCATCGTGGTAAAAATGGCGATGGATATGCTGTTGGTCAAAACCATCGGCACACCGATAAAATTGACAATCGTGCGTGCAGCCTCGGGAGGCTGTGAGAAAATCAGAATCAACGACATCTGAATGATCGGCGCAAACATGCCAAAAAACAGCGCTTTGGAGGGCGAAATCACTCTTTCCGGCGAAAAAAAACGGGCGACGAACCCCGCCAACAGCCCGGTAACAGGAGCTGAGAGACCGGCAGAGAACGCGGTGAAGCCGCCCAAGCTGTACATGTGAATGCCGGTGATGAGACCCGCACCAATCCCGACGAACGGGCCCCCCAAGAGTCCGCCAATGACGACTCCTACCAGGCTGGAGTTGGCAATTGCTTCATCCGGCTCAAGCGAAAAAATCCAAAACGCCGGAAGGTACATCTGCTCGTGGACGACTACACCGGCGTATGTGCCGGCAATTCCGAACAAGCCGAACAGCACGGAGAACGAGACGGACGTCCAGACACGCACCTCGCGATCCAGCAGCTGGCGGAAGAGCGGGATACGCGTGAGGATAAACGTGATGGTCAGCAGGATGCCCATTCGTTCGATCAGCAGCAGGGTCAGGTTCTCCACGTTACACCTCCGGAATTTTTTCAATTTTTATACATTCCGCTTTTTTCGTCCTTTCCCTGCTGGACAGACAATTCCCTGCCCATTCCTGCATACCATGTGCCTAGGATTCGTAATGCCTTTGCGGAAGGGTGAACAACATGTGCGGAATAACCGGCTGGATCGATTGGGAACGGGATCTGTCCCGCGAGCGATCCACGATCGAAACAATGACAAAAACCCTGGGAAAACGCGGACCCGATGCAGAAGGGTTCTGGCTCGCCCCGCGTGTCGCTTTTGGCCATCGCAGGCTGTGTGTCGTAGACCCCTCCGGCGGACAGCAGCCGATGACACGCGAGCGCGGCGGCTATACCTATACGATGATATACAACGGCGAACTTTACAACACGGAGGATCTGCGCCGCGAACTGTTGGAACGCGGCTGGCAGTTTCAGGGACACTCCGACACGGAAGTGCTGCTCACTGCCTATATCGAGTGGGGCAGCGATTGTGTACCGAAGCTGAACGGGATTTTCGCCTTCGCCATCTGGAATGAACGGGAGCAGACGCTGTTTCTCGCTCGCGACCGGATGGGAGTGAAGCCGCTCTTTTACGCACAGCGGGGCAGCTCCTTTATCTTCGGCTCCGAACTCAAGGCACTGCTCGCCCATCCGGACGTACGGCCGGTTCTTAGGCGGGAAGGCTTGGCCGAGATTTTCGTAATGGGCCCTGCCCGGACACCAGGTCACGGCGTGTTTCACGACGTGTGGGAGCTGCGTCCCGGCTATCACATGACGGTCACGCGCGCGGGCGTGCGGCAGGAACGTTACTGGCAGTTGGAGAGCAAACCGCATGTCGACGACGTGGAGACTACAGCGGCAACGGTGCGCCAGCTCGTAGTGGATTCCATTCAGCGCCAGCTGGTGGCCGATGTTCCGGTTGCCACCCTGTTGTCCGGCGGTCTCGACTCCAGTGCGATCACGGCAATCGCCGCCGCCTATTTCAAAAGCGAAGGGCGAGGCACGCTGGACACGTACTCGATCGACTACGTTGACAATCACAAGCACTTTCAGGCAAACGCGTTTCAGCCCAACGAAGACGCTCCCTATGTGCAGCTGGTCTCCCGCTTCCTCGGTACCCGCCATCACGACATTGTCTTCGATACACCAGAGCTTGTGCAGGCCCTGCGAACTGCCACGTATGCACGTGACTTGCCAGGCATGGCTGATGTGGACGCCTCCCTCTACCTGTTTTGTCGGGAAATCAAAAAAGAAACGACCGTTGTTCTCTCCGGCGAGTGTGCGGATGAAGTATTTGGCGGTTACCCCTGGTTCCACCGCCAAGATGCGCTGTACGGCAACACCTTCCCTTGGGCACGGGCGACTGAAGAGCGGGCCAACTGGCTCTCTCCCGAACTGAAGGAATGGGTGCGGCCGGAAGAATATGTGGCGCAGCGATACCAGGAGACGTTGGACGAAGTTCCCCGACTCCCCGGTGAAGATCCGTTGGAGGAGCGGCGTCGGGAAATGTTTTACCTGAACATCACCTGGTTCATGAACACACTCCTTGATCGCAAAGACCGGATGAGCATGTACGCCAGTCTGGAAGCACGCGTTCCGTTCTGCGACCATCGGCTGGTGGAATACGTCTGGAATATCCCGTGGGCGATCAAAACCTACGGCAACCGGGAAAAAGGCATTCTGCGCAAAGCGCTGGAAGGGATTTTGCCGGATGAGGTGCTGTACCGCAAAAAGAGTCCTTACCCCAAAACGCACAATCCCGCTTATGCGGAAGCGACGCGCGGCTGGCTCCTGCAGGTTCTCGACGATCCTTCTTCACCGCTCTTGCAGTTGATTGACGTCGCTACCATACGCAAAATTGCCGAGTCTGACGCCAAGGCTTCCGGAATTCCCTTTTTCGGACAGCTGATGAGCAACCCGCAACTGTTCGCTTACCTGGCACAGATGGATTTGTGGCTTCGCGAGTACCATGTGACGATTGAATCATAAAATGAAAAGCTCCTTTCTCCCATCTGCATCGGGAGTAAGGAGCTTTTCCAGTATCGTGCATTACTTTTCTGAACGGAGCCGTTCAATTACTGCATCCCCGCCGTCCGTTACACGGACGTCCACAAGCGACAGCTCGTCGCGGCGCTCTTCCCATTGTCGACCGGTGTTCTCCTCGACGTAATAGCGTTCCAATCCATACGTGAGGGAAAAGGTGTCCATGTTTGGCTGGAAATAGCTCAGCTTCGCCCGCAAGACGGCTTGGTTTTCGCTGGGTGCAGGCCTGTTTTCATAGACTCCCACAGCTTCGTACCACGGATGGTTCCGCTTCTCCAGCAGGACGTACACGGTGAACGGACCTTCACGCTCTTCCCGCAGATCCGTTTTCACCGTACTGCGATCGATCTGGCTTACTTCATAGTTGAGAATCACATAATCCCCGTAAAAGAGATCGCGCGGATCAACCGGAGCGGTCTTCAGCGTTATCACATCTCCTACAGCCGAGATGTAGTGATACTTGCCTACAATCGTCAGCAGCAAAGCAATTTGCAAGGCGACGAGCAGGAACAGCCTTTTTGTCATTTCCCATCCCCCCTCGCTTCGTTCACCCATTTTCTCCTCTGCCTCTCCAGGAAAAAGCTCAGCGCCAACAGCAGGATCCCGCCGAGCAGGAAAGAGAGCGATTTGTCAAGAAAGTTCCAGGCAAAGTTGACGTAACCCACAAGACAAGTGAGGCCGAACAAGACCGCTCCTGCATTGATCCGGGCGATGTCCCGCATGCGCTCCCCGCCAAGGACCATTCCGATGGAAAACAGGAACAGCCCGATAATGACGAATACGGATACAGGTTCCCATCCGGTCAAGTACACGAATACAAATGCTGCGGCCGGGATGATGTCAACGGCCAGCTCGGTCTGCTTTCGCTTCCAAGTCAGGTACACGTATGCCGCTGACACGAGCAGTGCCGCTACCGCGACGATGGAGTCAGTCGGATTGGTGTGCTGAACCCACTCGTTTTCGCTAAATATCACGATGATTCCCATAAGCGAGATGGCCACATAGCCCAGCACCCGTACGATCTGTGCGAAAGGTCGACGAATCTGGTCCAGTACGAGGGCAGCCAGCAAAAATACCATGACCAGAGTAGGAAACACCAGACCTTCACCGATGTGGCGCACATCGTAGAGTCCGTACACATAGAGCACGCTCAGTGCAGGAATCGTCACCCACCTCGATTGAAATTTCCAGACGAGCGGGGCGATACCGAAAGCAAACAACAGGTAAAACACGACAATTGTCTGGATGTCCCGGTCACCGCTGTCCGCCCCGTATATTGCCGAAACAAACCAGATCAACACCGACAGGAAGGCAAGGAAGCTGTTTCGATAGTGCCAGGTCATGGCGACGGCACCGATCAGCCAGAGGTAAAAAGCGTTCACCGGATTGGCGGAGAGATGGTACATCTGTCCGATTAAAAAGAAACCGGCTCCATACACCATAATTCCGATGGCAGACAAGGCCACTCCAATTCGTTCGTAACCGCGTTTGCGCAGGATATCTCCTCCTGCATACGAGGCCGTCATGGCAGCGAAGATAATCGCCATTTTGACAAAAGCACCCAACTCCTGCCAGTTGGAAGCGACAAACGTCAGCACGCCCAGACCGATCAGGATGGCGGCAAACAGCGGCAGTGCATTTGCTTTCGGCCGCTCAGGATAGCGGGAACGAATCTGCTCCAGCTGCCCATCCGTGATGATGCCTTCTTCCTTCCACCTGCTCGCTTCTTGCAGGATCCATTTTTGTTTATCCATAGGGCCCCCTCCGGATATTCTTCTTGTAGCATAAGACGCTACAATCAGCCCGTTCGTTACTGAACTGACTTGTCCATATTTTACCATGTTTTGCCCAGCAAAAAACCGCCTGATTGCTCAGACGGTCTCGCGTTTGTCGCTATAGCAAGGAATGCTGTAAGCCAGGTTCTGTGTCTCCCGTGCTTCAAGCGGGGCGATCCCCTCGCACCAAGAGCGGCAGTCATCTATCTATGGCGGATTTGCGCCATCCGTCCCTCCGTTCAGTTCCTTCAGGACGGTTCCCCTACCAAATTTGGGTTTCTCGCTCGCAGGGTTTACCGCGTTCCATCTTCCCTGTCGCCAGGGAAGCTACGTTTCTGTGGCACTTTCAGCGTACTCGGGTCTCAGGGAGAACCCTTTCTGCGCCGTCAGCAAAGCCGAAGCCTCACTGCCCTGGTTTGCACCAGGTACGAACACTCCAGGCATCTCAGCCTGGGCGAGCCTGGACTTTCCTCTATCGCCCGTCGGCAATGCCGACTGCGACAGCGACTACCCGCATTCCTTGCTATTCAGTTGAATCGGTAAGACTTAATTTAGCACAATAGCCTTCATGTTTCAACCGTAACTCATTGGAAATACAAGCAAATTGTTCTATCTCGCTGCGTGTAGTAGAATAAGAATGGTTTGCAAGTGACAGCAAGGAGGAACCTGACATGCTACTAATGCCCTTTGAAGATAAAGTGCCCCGGATCGACGAGTCTGCATTCATCGCACGCGGAGTCGTCATTTCAGGCGACGTGGAAATTGGCGCCGACACGAGCATCTGGTACAATACGGTGATTCGCGGTGACATCGCACCGACCGTAATCGGACGCAGGGTGAGTGTGCAGGACAACAGCACGCTGCATCAGAGTCCGGGCAATCCGCTCATCCTTGAGGATGAAGTGACCGTCGGACACAACGTTGTCCTGCACAGCTGCGTCATCCGTCGTGGTGCCCTGATCGGCATGGGTGCGATCGTGATGGACGGAGCTGAGATTGGGGAAGAAGCGATGGTCGGAGCCGGTGCGCTGGTCCCTCCCGGCATGAAAGTACCGCCTCGTACGCTGGTTGTAGGCTCCCCGGCAAAAGTGAAACGGGAGTTGACGGAGGACGATTTTCGCGAACTGCAGCGCATCCGTCAGTCTTACGTC
>VAPR01000460.1_pt1 | contig 26493 bp, 26 predicted proteins | sample 3380701 | NCBI WGS metagenome assembly VAPR01 (sample SAMN11536904, study PRJNA540576) | hot springs metagenome | isolation source: hot spring wet sediment | place: Spain: Lobios | collected 2014-01 | reverse complement strand
GTGCTGTCTGGCTTCCATATCTCCCTGAGCTCGGATATCGTTATACAGTCGACCCAATTGTTTGAAGGATGAACAACCACCACCAGCAGCAACATCCCAGCGATGACGCCTGTGTAGAGCGTCATCACCTCAGCTTCCCATCCATGCCGGCGGGCATGTGCCCGGAGGAGCAAGCCTACCACCGCCAGCCACAGGCTCCACAGCATCAGGCTGCCCTCCTGTCCGGCATAACTGCTGGAGATGAGCAACAGCAGCGGTAGTTGCCGCGAGGAATGCCCCCAGATGTACGTGTAGCGGAAATCGTGCTCCAGCACGTTGACCAGGAGCGCTATCCAGAGTGCACCAACTCCAAGGGCAAGGAGCTCAAAGCCGCGCCGCGCCGGACCATGAAACTCCTGCCACCGGCGGCTGAGCCCATAGGCTATCGCCGTCGCAACTGCACATGCCCATACAACGTGAACGGCAAACTGCAGTATCATGCTGGCTTACTCCCGTCGGACTTCCGAAGCGTGGAAGTATGGCGTTGTGCCTCCGTGAGCGTGTCCCAGCACTGCGATGGAATCGCCCGGCTGGAGGACAGGAAGGGCTTCTCCACCGGTGTACTCCACAGCGAAGACCGTGCCTTCACTGTCTTGCATCCAGAATGTCGGGCTCACCTGCCCTGGCGCCGGCACTGCATGGACAGTCCCCCGAACCATAACTTTCGGTGCCCGCTCTTCGCTGGGACTGCTCTCTGCCATCTGAACGGCTTGCTGGAAACTCACCACCGGTAGCTGTGCAAAGTGCTGCGCCAAGAAGAAGACAGCCGGAATCCCAACGACGGCAAGCACGACAATCACCGTGCGCATCCGCATCGGTCTACTGCGGCAAAGGCGAACCGCCTTCGTACTTGGAAGGGCACTTCGTCAAAATGCTGGTAGCATGGAATTCGCCTCCGACAACGTTGCCGCGGACGACAATGCTCTCGGCTAGCTCAAAGTTGTTCGGTTTGGCGCCAGCGTACACAACGGGAATCCGCTCTCCTTGCTCATCCTGAAGCACAAAGCGGAAGGTGTTCGTGCGGCTATCATAGCTGGGCTGTACCTCCCGCACCCATGTCCCTTTGACCTGCACCCGTTTGCCCGTGCGCACTGCTTCGGCAATAGAGACGTACTGCACGGAGGTCTGCTCCAGCGCCGAAATCCCCAGCGCAGCGAACCCCACAAGGGCAAGCCCGCCGAGCCAATAGCGGAGATACCTACGCATTGCTCACCCACACCGCTGTTCACCGACACCCATGGACGAACAATCCAGCGCCCTCATCCACGCCTGACATCGCTAAAACGCTCGGCGCCGCTGTTCCGTTCCACCCACTGCTCCACTCTCTGCAGGCGCTGTTCTACCCACACCAGCAGCGCAGCAACCCCAGCCCAGACAACGAGGGTCACCCACAAGACAACGTACTCAGCGTGTTGCTCCAGAAACGCCATCGTGCGCGACAACCTCATGGAGAACATGCGCATCGGAAAGCCGGAGAGCGCGCACCACCATGCTCCACAGCCAACCAAACAGTGCCGTGAACGCAGCAAGTGATGCGCTGAAGAGCACCTGCTTGAGCGGATTGAGTGCCTCCGCTTCTGGAGCCAGCACTGGACCAATGTTGACGTCACCCCGACCGCCTGGGTGAAGGCTCTCCATCATGCGAGGCAGCACGAACACGAGGAAGGGCACCGTAACGAAGGCAAAGACCAGGTAGACACTACTGAGCCGCGCCCGCCGCTCCCCAGGCGGCAGCGATGCCCGCAGAGCGAAATACGCCAAGTAAATGAGCAGCAACACGACCACCGTGGTCTGCCGCGGATCCCAGTTCCAGAATGCACCCCAGTTGAAGCGTGCCCAGATAGCTCCCGTTGCTGTCGCAAGCGCTGTGAAGAGAGTCCCCACGCCAGCCGCAGCTACTGCCCGGTATTCCATGCTCGGCGCCCGACTGCGCAGGAAGCGCAGTGCTGCCACCATTGCCACAGCGTAGGCAACAACAGCCACCCATGCCATCGGCACGTGGAAGTAGAGAATCCGCGCTCGCTCTCCGAGCCCAGGAATGTACGGCAGGACTATCCACGGCTCCAGCGCTGCTATCCGATGAGCAACCCAGAGCGTATCCGAGCCCGTCCACCGCACGTCAACGATAGCACGCCGCGCTCGGAGAAGCTCCGCGGATGGCTCCTCCGGAAACAGTACCGTTGCCCGATGGCGCTGAGGAGTGCCATCCTCCACCAGAACCCGCCATGCCCGATGGTGGGCATCGTACGTCGGGGTACCAACACAGCGGACCACCACGGGAACGCTCGGTGCTGGTGTACGGAGTTGCTGCGTTTCCCGAGCGCTCAGCAGCGGCAGAGACACCGGCTGTCCCTGCCCTAACCGACTGGCAACGACAGCATCCACAAAGCCCCCACCAATCGGCGGAGAGAGCACAGCCCACAGGAGCAGCGTCATGAACGCCAGAACGCTGAGCTGCCACCAGAGCGGACGCGGGCGTTCCGGTGGATAGAGGAACGCCATCCCAAGCCCAACGCCCAAGGCCACAAGGAGCAGCACGTACTTCATAGCAACGCCCCAGGACCGCACAAAAATACCGAAGCCAACTTTCGCGTATGCCAAAGCCAGCTCCTGCAAGCTGCCTTCAGGTAGCTGCGGAAGCGGCGAAAGCCATAATTTCACTTGCCCATGTCCCACTCAACCACGGCAGAGCTATGCAGCTCCGCCCTGCACTGGTTAGCAGCATGCTCGCGGTAGCACTGCTAGAGGCAATCCCCGCTGAACACGACGGTCGCAATCCCTTCCGCCACCTCATGGAAACGGCCCAGCCCCGTCCGCACTTGGAAAAAGAGCGCCCACTGCTGCCGTTGCAACCACTCCTGCCCTCTCCACGGGTGAGCCTGTTTCCGAACGTCAACCTCATTGAGCCCGAAACCGACCCGCTCCCGATTCAGAACGAATCCTCCATCGCCGTCAACCCGCGCAATCCACGCCAGCTCATTGCCTCGGCTGTGGACTACCGCAACAACTCCTCCACCTGGGTGTATGTCTCCAGCGATGGTGGGCGAACGTGGCGGAACATCAACCTGGGCAAGCCTTTCCCGGACTGGGTCTCGTCAAACGATCCTTCTGTCGCCTTCGACGGCGAAGGACGCGGCTATCTCTGCTACGGCGGATTCAACCTCAGCACGGGTGAGAACGGTGTCTTCGTTGCCATTACAGCCGATGGCGGCACGACGTGGCAGGCTCATATCCCCGTCATCCTCCACCGCGGGACAATGACTCCGGATTCGGCGTTTGAGGACAAGTACTACGTCACCGTGGACAATTGCCCGAGCTCGCCCTACTACCGGCGGGTGTACATCCCGTGGAAGCGCGTTATTCCCCGGGATTCTTCCACGCACATCGTGCTCTCCTTCTCCAGCGATGGCGGGCTGACGTGGAGCTCGCCCGTACCCGTTAGCGAGCGCCTCCCGTACTCATCGGAGGACACCACATACGGACAGAGCTTCCCACTGGCAGCAACCGGACCCGATGGCACGGTCTACGTTGTCTGGAACCATGGTCCGCAGAAAGCCATCGGCTTAGCCCGCTCCACCGACGGCGGGCGTAGCTTTGACTCACCACGGCTCATCGTGCGATATCGCCCGCTGGGCTCGGCAAAAGGGATCCCTGAAGGCGTTCGCCACACGGTCAAGGGTGGGGTCCGGGCAGAAACATACCCAGTGCTGGTCTGCGATACGACCGCAGGTCCGCGCCGTGGCTGGCTGTACCTATGCTGGGCAGCCGATTCCGTCCCCAACGTCTACTTTTCCCGCTCCACCGATGGCGGGCAGACCTGGAGCCAACCCGTTATTGTGCACTCCGATACTGCAGGCGACCAATTCTGGCCGTGGATGGCGCTGGACCCAACCACGGGCGACCTCGCCATCATGTACCTAGACAGCCGGGATGACCCGCAGAATCTCCTGGTAACTGTGTCGGTGAGCTACTCCAGTGATGGCGGCACAACGTGGACAGACCGCCGGGTTGGCGATACGCTCTGGGATCTGCGGCGTAATCCCTTCCGAGCCAATGCGTTCGCCGGAGACTACAGTGGCTGCGCCTTCTATGACGGCCGGGTGTATCCATCGTGGGTGGATATGCGCAACACTGCCTTCAACATCGCCGATAACGATGTCTACAGCGCCCCTATCAACGTGCGCGCCCCGATGCCAGTGACGGATTTCCGTATCCATATCCTCCCCGACACACCGACAGCCCTACGGCTTTCATGGCAACCACCGAGCACGCGCGTCTTCGGACAGCCACTGGATACCTTCGGCTACCTCCTCCTGCGGAATGGTTCCGTGCACCGATTCCTGCCGCAGACAGCCACAAGCCTGACCGACACCGGTCTCCAGCCCTACCAGCTCTACCGGTATGACATTGCCGTCGTTGCAGGTCGCGACACTAGCCTCTTCCGCACGGATTCAGCACGTGCCGGTGGTGCTCGCCAACCCGCTCCACCTGAGCTGCTTCCCCTGGTAGTCGTACAGCCCGATACGGTCCACCTTGTCTGCCGCCTTCCCCGCACCCGTGCTGACGGCACAACACCACTCAGCAACCTCAGTGAACTCCGGCTCTACCGCAACGCCTCCCTCGTGCTTACACTCCCACTGCTCCCAAGCGACACTGGACGGACATTGACCCTGCGCGATTCCGTCCCTGAACCGGGCTTCTACCGGTACTGGGCAACCGTTGCTGCTGGTGCCGAGGAAAGCGCCCCCAGTGCCCATCAGCTTGTCTACGCTGGCGGCCCAGCGCTGGAGCTGTGGGAGCCCTTCGCCGCTCCTGAATTGCCGGAACCCCGCTACTACAACAGTGGTGCCTGGGGGCTCACCTCCGCATTCGCCTACTCCCCGCCCTTCGCGCTGACAGAATCCCCCAACGGTCCATATCCGAACCGAGCGCGTGATACCTTCATGCTGCCACCTCTTGCCCTTCCCGAAGGTTCTGCCACGGTTGAGCTCTCGTTTGTGCACGCAGCTGTTATACACCCATCGGATACAGGCTTTGTGGAGATAGCCTGGAACAGCTGGGATGGATGGCAGCGCCTTGCGGCATACAACGCCGCCGACTATGCCCCATGGGCAGACAGCCTCCTTGCTCCCGAAGATTGGCGCCCAGAACACTTTGCCATTCCTGCTCCCGACACAGCTCGGATTCTCTGGGTGCGCTTCCGCTTCTTCTCCGGTCCCCTCCGCACCAGCGAGGGGTGGTTCGTAGACGACATCCGCATCCAAGGTGTCAGCTCCGTTGCCGGACATGCCACCGCTGATTTTGGTCCTACTCCGAATCCTGCCTCCAACTACGTCCGCTGTCGGATTCCCACAACGGCTCCGGTTCTGGAAGCTCAGCTTGTAACCCTTCTCGGCACCCTGTCAGCGGTCCCTATCGTACAGCAGTTGGACGATGCCGTCGTACTGGACATCCGCTCCTTCCCAGCCGGCGCCTACCAATTGAGGCTGCGCCTGGGCAATGGGCAGCTCACCGCGTACCCACTCCTCATCGTGCGCTGATGTCATGCCCGAGCCACTTTACATCGTGTTTGACATTGAAACCGTGCCGCTCCCGTGGGAGAGCTTTGCACCCAGCCAACAGGAGTTTCTGCTCCGCGGAGCGCAGACCACCGCCGAACAGGAGCGGCGTAAAGCAGAAATGGCGCTCTCTCCCTTCACAGCACAGGTTGTCTGCCTCGGGCTGCAGATTATGGAAACCGTTGGCGAAACCGAGTGGACGCTCCGCAGCCGTGGGGCGTACGTCGTCGATCCGGCATGCACCAATGGCGAACTCCTGCCCGATTCCCTCCCCGAAGGTGACCCTATCTACCGCTGCACTGAACGCACGCTGCTGGAGCAGTTCTGGAAGCTGCTGGATAAGTACCCCACAGCTCACTTGGTCAGCTTCAACGGGCGCAACTTTGACGCTCCCTTCCTGATGCTCCGCTCAGCTCTGTATCGGCTACGTCCCTCACGGAACCTGATGGAGGGCACACGCTACCGCTACGGCGGACATACAGACCTCCTCGACGAGCTATGCTTCTACAACCCGCAGACCGTGGGCGCAACGAAGCGGTACAACTTTGACTTCTACGCACGCTCCTTCGGCATTGTCTCCCCGAAATCTCACGGCATCGACGGCTCCAAGGTAGCGGAGTACTACCATCAAGGGCGCCTGCTGGAAATCGCCCAGTACTGCCTCGGTGATGTCGCTGCCACGTGGGAGCTCTTCACGATCTGGTACCGCTACCTGCGCTTTGAAGACCCCCGCAACCGCTCCACGAGCTAAGCTCCTTGCACGCTGCTGGAGACGGTCCAGGGGTAAGCGGCGCAGCTACACAAAGGGGAGCTTGACAACTTCAGCCGTAAAGCGCCGTCCACCATGTCCGAGTAGCTCAATGCGTGTTCCGGGCTCAGCATACGCTACCGGCACGTATCCCATACCAATGCCCACGCGGAGCACAGGCGAGATATTACCGCTGGTCACCGTGCCAATCGGTGTCTGCCCATCCATGATAGCATAGCGCGGGCGCGGGATTGCTCGTTCGCTCTCCGTACGGAAGCCTACCAGACGGCGCGTCGGTCCCTGCTGCTTGACCTGAGCGAGCACCTCCCGTCCGTTGAAGTCCCCTTTGTCCAGCTTGGTAATCCAGCCCAACCCAGCCTCGATAGGGTTTGTGGTCTCATCAATGTCGTTGCCGTACAGACAGTAGCCCTTCTCCAGCCGCAGCGTATCCCGAGCACCCAAGCCCGCTGGTTCTATACCGTACGGGGCACCGGTGCGGAAGATCTCCTGCCAGACATGCTCGGCAGTGGCACGGTCGCCCTCAAAGTAGAGCTCGTACCCCAGCTCGCCCGTGTAGCCAGTGCGGGAAATCAGCATCGGCACCCCCGCCAACACGCCGTGCCGAAAGTGGTAGTACGGAATCTCCAGCAGCGGAACCTCGGTCAAGGGCTGCAGTGCGTCGGCAGATTTCGGTCCTTGCACAGCCAACAAGTGCGTGCGCTCGCTGATATCCTCCAGGTGCACGCGGTAGGCTGCTGCGTGCTGCTGGAGCCAGGCGAAATCTTTCGCAATGTTTGCAGCGTTGACCACCATCATGTAGTAGTCGCCGCAGTGGTAGACGAGCAGGTCATCCACGATACCCCCATGCGGATAGCACATTGCCGAATACTGGGCTCGCCCTGGGAACAGCTTCGTGACATCGTTGATGGTCATGTACTGCAGGAATGCTTCGGCATCCTCGCCCCAGATGCGGAACTCACCCATGTGCGAAACATCGAAGACGCCCACACGCTGCCGAACCGCCAAGTGCTCCTGCACGATGCCCTTCGGGTAATGGATCGGCATCTCAAAGCCAGCAAACGGAGCTATCTTGGCGCCCAATCGGCGATGCAGTTCGTAGAAAATCGTTCGCTTCAAGGGCAGTGTCTCCATGGTCACACCACCTCCCGCACATGCACTACCCCGAAGCGCGCCGCGACGTACGCCAAATCCGTAAAGCTGGCGCTACCCGCGGCATTGACACCGGCACCGTGGAAATCACTGTACGCCGCTGACTGGTTGACCCAGATCGGACCGACAAAGTTGACCGCCACTGACACCCCTGCCGATGTGAGCATATCGACTGCTTGCTGCTTGAAGTCTTCATCCGTGGTATAGAGCGCCGTTACCAGTGCTCCCGCTGTACGCACCAGATGCGCAGCCTCTGCCACAGCATGGTGCGCATCGGGCGCTCGCACCAAGAAGGCAACCGGACCAAACCACTCCCGCCCGTAGAAAGCACGGTGCTCATTCCAACGAGCTTCCAGCAACAGCGGTGTTGCCGTCCGCGCAGCAGGGAATTCCGGATGTACCAAAGGAGCGCTTGCCCGCAGAATCGGTAAGCCCAAGGCTGCCGCTTCCTGCACTCGCTGCAGTGTCCGCTCATTTTGAATCGCTCCCAACGTCGGCGGTCCCGCTTTGGGATTGTTGACCAGTGCGTCAATGGCTGCAACGAGCCGCTGAGCGAATTCCTCCGGTGCAAGCCTGCCCTCAGGGGTTCCGATACCCTCCTCTGGCACAAAGATATTCTGCGGTGCCGTGCACATCTGCCCACTGTAGAGACAGAGGCTGAAGGCGAGATTGTCCACAACGGCTGCACTATCTGCAACCGAGTGGAGCACGACCGAATTGACCCCTGCTTTCTCCGTAAAGACGACTTTGCCTCCAAGCCGCCGCTCCAGCTCTGTCCCGAAGGCAGGACTGCCGGTATAGTCAACGATACGCACGGCTGGATGCTCCACAACTTCCCACGTCAGCGGCTCCTGGGGTGTACAGGGCAGCAGCACGAGTAGATGGGGGTCAATCCCCAGCCCATCCAACGCCTGCTGAAACCGGGCAACGAAGAGAGCCACCGGCAGAATCGCCAACGGATGTGGCTTCCAGATGCACGCATTCCCTGTAATGAGATTCGCAAAGACTCCCGGCAACGCATTCCACACAGGGAACGTGGAGCACCCTACGACAGCTCCTATGCCCTTTGGCACGGCCCGGAACCGCTTGCGAACACTCACCTCGCCCTTGCCCAGCGGCTTCGTCCAGAGAACCTCTTCAGCGAAGGTTTCCAGCGCCAATACACCCGTTGTAATCGCTTCCAAGGCTCGGTCAAAGGCGTGGGGTCCCGAGGCTTGAAACGCCATCACGAAGCCCTGCCCTGTCGTATGCATCGTTGCATAGGCAATCGGGAAGAACTCCGCTGCCGTCTGTTCCAGAGCTTCAATGAGGATGGCTGCACGTTGTCGCACACTCAAGCGCTGCCACTGCTGCTGCGCTGCCTGTGCTCGCTCAACGGCCGTATTCACAGCCGGCTGCGGGTATTCCACGCCCAACGGGAAGCCGTACGGGGAGAATTCTGCTCCAACCCATCGCCCATCGTGAACCTGCAGCAGCCCATCAAACCGGCGGTTGAGGAGCTGTTCAAAGCGCCGCTTCCCCTCCTCGTTTGCCGATTCGCCGTAAATCTTCCCGCTCGGGACCTCTGCCCAGTGGGCGTAGAAGGAGCGGTAGCGGACAGCATCCAGTGCCTGTTGAAGCGTACCTGCGTGCTTCTCGCAGAGAACATCCCACTGCATGCGACTCTACCTTACCTGAACCACTCTCCCGTGCTCAAAGTTAGTGGTTTTGCATGGAGGAACAGAAGCTCTGCCAATCTCCAGACCCTCGCAGCCCTTTTGCCCCAACCATCTCAACGCCTACTGCCCACGGCAAGCCCCTCGCCACACTCACTTGCGGCCACTCCCTCAAGAGTCTGCTGCGTTGTCAGCGTTCAGGTCAGCCCACCACGCGGCGAAAAGGTAGTACCCTATGGCAGCCGGTTCAGCAACGCCCGCAGTAGGAGGTAGCGTGCAACGCTTTCACGGTCATCAATGGGAAGGGAATCAGGAAGTGCCATGCTCTCGCGCCAGTGGCGATACCAGAATTCTTCGCCAACGCTTTGAAGTTGCCGAATAACTTGTTCAGCTGAATTGTGACTCAGGATCCTTTGTCTTACTTTTGGCATCGCGAGCAACCGACCTCCTTTGCTTTACTTGCTCAGAGAGCCACGTGCGCAAGTGCTTCGCATCGTCCCGAACCAGGATCTCAAACTGCGCTTCATCTAACAACGATGCAGTGTCCATGCCTACCTTCGCGCGGATAACAGGCAACAATTCCATGTCAATTTCATAACCGACGCACGAACGTTCCAACAGGCGAGCAACCTTCATCGTGGTACCACTTCCCAAAAACGGATCAAGCACCGTCTCGCCCTTGTAGGAAAACAGGACAACAAGCCTCCGCACAAGTTCCTCCGGAAACGCAGCAATTCCCTCCTCTAAGCGACCCTGCAACGGCAAGACATTTGTGAGTTGCCAGACGTTCAGATACCACTTGCGACTCTGATACTCAGCAATGTCAACACGGGAAGCCTCTCTGATGTTCTCAGGAATACTGCGGTAGTCAAAACGCCCCTTCTGAAAGATGAGCACACTCTCTTGCACATTGTCGGGATAGAAGTAGAGCGGGTAAGGATGCTGGAGCATGACCCCACTGCGACGGCTGATGCGGATGTACCCCTCAGGCTTGAACCAGACAATGCGGTCTCGACAACGAAAACCCGCATCCATGAAAATGCGCGTCAAATCGGCAACAATGGGATAGCGCTCGCCATTTACCAACACGTCATCGCAAACAATGCAAGCAATACGCCCTTCCTGCAACACACGCCAAATTTCCTGCGCAACCTCCCGCATCATTGCCAGGTAGGCTTCGTAGGATGGGAATAAGTCGGGATAGTCAAAAGGCGCGTTGAAGTAAGGCGGACTGGTGACAACCAAATGTACCGTCTCATTTTCCACCTCCCGCATATCTCGAGCATCGCCTACTACGATGCGGTATCTCAAGGACGATTCTTCTGCTTCGTACGGAACTTGCGGAATACCTGCCATCCTTCCTACTCCCTTAGCGTCCCACCTGCTAGCTACCCACGGTGCCAGTAGCCCAGAGATGGGACGAGCAATATGGCGGTTCAGTACACCACGAAGGGAAGAGCGACGCGCTGAGATCCGGCTGTCAGAGACAGCGTGTACCATCCCGCCGGTAGCAACGCACGGGAGAGTGGAAGGAGTGCTGAAACGCGTCCCGAGCTTCCTACCGGCAGCTCCCAGGCGTACCACCGCCGCCCTTCAACAGTGTACACCTCCGCCTGCACAGACCGACCAGCGTAGCCAGGGAGTTCCCACTCCAACCGCGCTGGTCCCTCGGTAACTAGCTGCGGAATAAGCCGAGGCTGTCCCATGGCTGTTGTCTCTTCACCGACATGCGTAAGCAACACAAGGCGGAAGATGGCAACCGTACTGTCAGGTCCATAGCTGGGTGTGAACGGCTGGGCAACCCACAGCTCCAGCGTATCCCCAAGACGGCGGAGCGCCATCCCTTCAGCCAATCCCGTCAACGGGAGAAGCTGCAGGAGCTGCCCAGTAGCCAAGTCAATCCAGCGGATGTCTCGGCTATAGGTGCTGACCAGCAGTGTCCGCTGACCGTTCGGCAAGGTGAGCAGGACTGCTTCGCGCGGTCCACCGTAGCCACTGGTTCCCGTACTAATGGGCATGCGATACTGCAAGTGTGTTGCCGGGTCTATGAGCATCACTTCATGGGAGCCGTTCAGAACTACCACGAGCGTATCACCCGACAGCAGCAGGAAGTTCCCCGTATCCCCAATCGGGGTTACCACCGTCCCCGAGTCCCGGGCTTCGGGCAGGAAGTGCAGCTGTGAGTTTCCAGACCCGAAGACTCCCTCGCACAACACGATGAGCTGTCGTCGCGCAGAGTCCCACACCAATTGCTGGATATTCGGGCAGGAAAACAGACGGAGTGTATCCACAACACCGATCCCCGGCACTATCTTGACAATACGCCCAATATCGGCTCCTCCAGGAATCCGCTGGCTGGCGACAATGGTGTCCCCAATGAGCGTGACAGCTTGCACGGGCTCCGGCAGAAGCGTATCCTCCTGCTCGAGGTTCAGCGGCGGGAACCGGAAACGCAGCAGCCGATTTGCCGTCGGGAGGAGGAGCTCAACCTGCCCGCTCTCCGTGCGAAAGACCGGACGCAGAGGGAAACTGAGCGTGCCCCACAGAAAAGCTCTGTTGATTGCGACTTCACTGCCGTTCTCTTCCCATGCTAGCGTCAGCGATGGTGGCTGGTCTCCTGGGTCGGGCTGCCCATTGAAGTTCGCATCCACCCCTGCGCAGAGAACGTACGCGGTGCTCTGCTGCCGCGGGTCACCCTCGCGAGGACCAAACGCCAACCACAGTGGCGCCTTTCCTACCACTGCGTGTGAACGGACGAACTCCCAACGATACTGCTGAGACAGCGCTGCACTGACAACAGTGCACAGCAGGATAACAGGAACAGCGGCGAAGCGCATGGCACACCTCAGACTGTACGACACCCAACCACAACCAGGTGTGCCCATTACAGGGGGAATACGTCGCAGGTGGGGATTGGCAGCGAAGCATTCTGCTTCCATGGGGAGCCTGTCCTGTGCAGACTCCGCCATCCAACCCCATTGCAGGCAGGTCTTCCGGCTTCGGGTTCATCCGCCTCCCCGCGCCTTCCCATCCGCTCTAGGGCAGACAGTGGCTGCCTTTCGGCACTGCGGGGATTTGTCCCCCGTTACGGCGGCACAGACCGCGCAGGACTTGCACCTGCTTCCCTATTCTCCGAGCCCGCCCCGGACGGCACGGGCCCGGCACCTGCAACGGACACACGCTGCAAAAATACGGCCCCACTCTGCCTGGCGCTATACAACAGCCCTCCTTCGGAGGGGGCACCAAATAGCTCGGAGTCCTAATTTTATGTCCGGCGCCTATATTTGCAGGCGCCGTATGAGTGGAGCAGCCCCGAGGTAATGCGGGAACATGTATACCGGTCCTGAGGAAGCCCTCAACGCCATCGTTGCAACGGCTCAGAAGAAGGCTCAGCTTCCCGCTTCTGTGCTGCTGGTACGCGGCTTCCTGGCTGGAGCGCTGTTAGGATACGCAACCTCTGTAGCCCTAGTTCCGCAAGCACAGGGCATGCCTCCGTTCATCGGAGCGCTGCTCTTCCCGTTGGGCTTCGCCCTCTTGGTCCTCCTGGGGTTAGAGCTGGTCACTGGGAATTTCGCTCTCCTACCCATTGCGGCTCTCCAGGGGAGCATTAGCAGCACTCAACTACTGCGGAATTGGGCATGGGTGTATCTTGCCAACCTGCTCGGCGGGGTAACGTACGCACTGCTTTTCACCACTGTGGTCAGTGATGCTGCCTTGCGTGAGCTCATTGTGACGATCGCACACCGCAAAACGTTGGCGTACCAAGCGCTGGGCACTGCCGGCTGGGCTGCCGCTATCATCAAAGGCATCCTCTGCAACTGGATGGTCACGCTGGGGAGCACCATTGTCTTCTTCTCAACGACGACAACGGGGAAAGTCCTCACGATGTGGCTTCCCATCTTTGCTTTCTTCAGCCTGGGCTACGAGCACAGCGTTGTCAACATGTTCGTAATACCGGCAGCCTTGTTCATCGGAGCGCCTCCTATAACCGTAGCTGACTGGTGGGTGTGGAATCAGATTCCGGTAACGGTAGGGAACCTCGCCGGAGCGTTTTTGCTGACAAGCCTTCCGCTGCTAACGTATAGACGGAGTGTTCCACAGCCGTGAGGATGCCATGCCACAGAGCACTGTCCTGCTCCTCTTTCTGCTGGGTGCTCTTGTCATTACCGGCGTATTTGCGTGGGTGTACTTCAGCTCGCGTGCACCGGAGGCATCGGCCTCATTGGAATCCTTGCGCGGCTGGGTCTTCGGCGGGCTCTTGGTTTTCGTAGTTATCTTCACCGCGCTTAGCCTCGGACGCATGCCCTACTTTCTCCACGCTGAGCAGGTACCGGAGCGAGTCATCCACGTCGTTGCCCGCCAATTCAGCTTTGCTCTCTCAGAGCGCCCCATTGAGACCGATGCCGACTATGCTGCCGCTCTTGGGCAACAGCTCCAGATACCGCTCGGTGCCGTTGTCGAATTTCGGGTCACAAGTTTCGATGTCAACCACGGTTTCGCCCTCTACGGACCGCATGGACGCATTGTGGCACAAGTCCAAGCGATGCCGGGGTACATCAATCGCTTACGATGGCGCTTTGAGGAACCGGGTGAGTACATCGTGCAGTGCTTGGAGTACTGTGGCGCTGCCCACGCCACCATGCAAGCTCGGCTGAGTATTCAGTAAAGTCCCACAGCCAGTGAGGAGCACCCATGAAAGCGCTCGACCGCGTCACAGCGTTGTGGATTGTGACCGTGCTGCTGGTCTTCCCCATTGCCATTCTCTTTGGCATCTTGATGCGCCTCAAACAGGCAAATCTCATAGAGCTCTCCCAGCTCACGTTCTACTCCCTCATGACCGCCCACGGCTTATTGATGGTGGGCATCTGGTTCGTGATGAGTATGGCAGGGGTCACCTACCTGCTCCGACGCTACGTTGAAGTACCCGTCTGGACGGTAGCCTTCAGCTATGGGCTAACCCTGCTCGGTGTTGTCCTGCTGCTCGCGGCGGTATTCTTCGGAGGGTTCCACACAGGCTGGTACTTCCTCTACCCACTGCCCTTCTATGCACGGACTGAAGAATGGGCAACCACAGCATTCTTGCTTTCGCTGGGCAGTCTCGGAGTAGGGTGGTTTGTCTGGTCGCTCGGGCTCCTGGTGGCAATTTTGCGGAAGTACCCATTGCCGCAAGCGCTAGCCTGGCACCATCTCGTCGGGAAAACAGAGCCGGAAACGCCTCCGTTCATTCTCATCACCACAACGACCCTGCTCGGATTAGTACCGGCATTTGTGGCTGCGGTTATTCTCCTGGCGCTCTTCCTCGCCGAGCACCTCGGTGGGGTGCGACAGGACGCACTGTTGATGAAGAACCTGACCTTCTTCTTCGGGCACACACTCGTCAACGAGATGCTCTACTTCGGGATTGCTACGCTCTACGAGCTCTTCCCCAGCTTTGCCAACAAGCCGCCGTACAAGACGAAGCCCTTCGTTGCAGCCGCGTGGAACGCGGTCCTGCTGGTTGTCTGGACAGCGTACTTCCACCATCTGTACATGGACTTCGTACAGCCCACCGCTGTGCAGTACATCGGGCAGATAGCCTCCTGGGTTGCTCCAATTCCAGCGGTTGCGGTGACCACCTTCTCGGTGCTCAACACTGTGTACCGCTCGGGCATGAAGTGGTGGCTGGCTCCGACGTTCTTCTTCGCCGGGGTTATGTTCTGGATTATCGGCGGGCTGGGGGCAATCCTGGACGCCCTGGTGGCGAACAATTTTGTGCTCCATAACACGCTGTGGGTACCGGCTCACTTCCACACGTACAATCTGCTGGGGAACGTGCTCTTCAGCTTGGGCTTCATTACCTGGTTCATCAAGGAGCGCACCGCTGACGACAGCAGCGCCCTCTACCGTCCAGTCAGCCTCTTGTATCTGCTCGGTGGTGCTGGCTTTGTTTCGGCGTTCTACATTGCTGGAAGCCTCTCGGTCATGCGCCGTGTGGACACGTATCCGGAGCTGGTTGCCTCTGCTGGGAGTTTCTGGGCAACTATCGGCGGTATCTCTGCGGTCATAGTGCTGATTGCTGTTGTGCTCTACGTCTGGCATGCTGTTCGGCGATGCTGGCGCGTTGCCTTCTCTGGCTCATAGCTGCTACCTGTCTACGAGCCCAGCTCAACGAAGGGCACTACTACTTGCGGAGCGTGCCCAACATCTCGGTGCGGCTCATCACGGGGGAGCAGCGGTCCCTGCACGACCTGCTGCGCCAGCGGGTTCGCATCCTCACCTTCTTCTCAGCTCGTTGTGCCGGACTCTGCTCCCCCTACCTTCTGTACGCGAAACAGGCTCTGGGAACCCCCACGGATTTCGCTATCCTCGTGCTCAGCTTTGATCCCCGCGATGACTTAGAAGCCATCCGCCAAACTGCCTGGCGGCTCGGGCTGGCTGATGCTCCAAGCTGGCTGTGGGGCACTGCTCCTGCGACAGACATCGCCGCACTGCTCTCCAGCATCGGCTATACACTGCGTTACGATACGCTGCGCAGCGACTACGACCACACCATCCTGCTGACTGTGCTGGACGAGCGCGGTAACATCTTACGGCGCATGGAGGGATTTCAAGACCCGCTGCTCTTCCGAGAGCTTGCCCGCGAAGCCCGTGGGGAATTCGTGCTCTCGTATCCTATACCGACCGCTGAGGTAGCTCTGCGCTGCTTCGAGCTGGATAAGGCTGCCGGTACATGGTGCCTGAGCACAGGGATGGCGCTGCTCCTGCTACCTCCTGTGACATCGCTGCTGTTGGCCTCTGTTCTCCACGCCGTGCTCGGACGTTCCCGTCGCAGACGTGCTGCAGGATCTCCGCCCCACGAAGACCTCTCCAGCTCGGAAGCCCTGAAGACAGCATAGTTTTGCCCGCCTCTCAGAGTCTCTTCTCGGGGCTTCTGGAGGGTACACGTATTGTCGTACTTCCAGAGCGCTGCCATGATGCACCGGGGGATACTGTACACAGCCGCCCTCCTCTCCGTACATACTGCCTATGCTCAGGGCACCCCAGCGCTCAACCTCGGGGGGTATTTTTTCGGAGACTATTTCCACAAGCTCGCTGGCGACAGCGCCGCTCTGCCGGCACAGTATGCACCGTACGTGCCCGGAAGCCATGCCATTCAGTTCCGGCGAATTTACTGCTGGATAACCGCGCACTTGGCGTCTCGCTTTCGCTCCCGCTTCCTCCTGGAGGCAAATGAGCGCTCTCTGGACAGCCAAGGCCGCTATGCCTTCTTCCTCAAAGAGGCATCACTGACCTGGGACAGCCTCGGCAGCCCATGGGTGCAGGCGCAACTGGGGCTTATCCCAACTCCGACGTGGCGCCTGGCAGAACAGCTCTGGGGGTACCGGAGCTTGGAAAAGACGCTGGTCGATTTCTGGGGCTGGGGCACTGCTGTTGACTTCGGCATCTCGTTCCAATTCCTCTGGCATGCAGGACAACACCAGAGAGCACGCCTAACAACCATGCTCGGCAGCGGCAATGGGGTTCGCGCCGAGACCGATAAGCCGAAAAAGCTTTATGCCAGCCTTGCCATTCAACCCCTTGAGGGGCTCTGGATGGAATGCTACGCCGACCGGGACCTCAGCAGTACCGCCTCAGCAGGATTTCTGCTCAAAGGCTTTGTGGGATACTCCACCGTGGGCTTTCGCGGAGGGATAGAATCGCTGGTGCGCCGTCAAAGCTCGTCGTCTGCCCAGAGCACCGGAGCGGGACTCTTTGCCGCGTTCCAGCTCTCCCACGCACCAGAGCTGTGGCTTGTAGCACGCTACGACAACGTTCGCACCAACGCCCAGCAGCGCCACCACTTTGGTCTTGTCGGATTGGACTACGCCCCCATTGCACAGGTTCGCCTGATGCCCAACATTTGGCTGTTGCATTCCCCCCAGGGGACATCCGGCTCTCCTCAGACTCACGTCGTGGCCCGTTTGAGCTGGTTCGTGCAGTATCCATAACGGTTGCAGCAACGGTAGCCAGTGTGTTTCGGGGAAGCAACGGGGTGGAGACTCCCGCACGAGTGAGCCCGTATTTTCGCGGCAGCCCCTACGAACGCGTCTGTGCTTGTGTCTTCGGGACAATGACAGCCTTGCCGCAATGAGCCTACACGAGCGCGCCAATGCTTGCATACGCCAAGCACCCGCAAGCGGAGGGATGCTCGGGGCTTGGCTTCCTCCAGGCGGAACCTTACGCTGCGCAGTTGTTGGAACTGTCCAACTCCCCAAGCCTGCAGGTTGTGAATAGCCGTGCTCTGGTCTCGATGGTAGCGACACGCACGCCTGGACTTTGAGTCACTTTTCTGTCCGCGAGCTCAATGGGCAAGCTCTCCATACGGAAGCTGGTAAGCGGTTGCCTCCTGCTGATGAGCGCAGGCTGCGCTGATGGGCTCGTGGGGACATTGCATCCCAACATCCCACCGGAGACGGTGCTGTGGGTGGACACCATCGGCACAGCCCAGCCGAGCCAGGCGCACCTCTACTGGTATGGAGCTGACCCCGACGGGTACGTAGTGGGCTTCCTCCTGACCACAGACGGGAAGGAATGGCGCTTCACGACGCGTCGGGATACCGTTGTCAGCTTTAGCGTCGGAGCGCGCGATACGGCATACCGCATCGGGGTTGCTGCGGTAGACAACACGCTCGGGCATCCTCTCGGCGAGGGGGAGCAGGTTCCCTTTCAAGACCTCAACGGCAACGGGCAGTATGATGATGGCGAGCCCTTTCCAACCCTTACCTCTGCCGTTGACCCAAGCCCAGCGTGGCTCACGTATCCCGTTCGGAACAGCCCACCTCTTCTGTTCTGGGGGACGGATACATCGGCTGCATCGGCACAGAGTGCATGGTTACCGGAGACGACCTTTACCGTGGCTACATTCCACTTCGGCGCGCTCGACCCTGACGGTCCCAACCACATTGCCTACTTCGAGTGGGCGCTCAACGATACTGCTGCCTGGCATCGCCTGCCACCGACGACGGGGTTTTTCACCGTCCGGGAAGCCGACGGGCTCCGCCCTAATGCTGAGAACCGACTCTTCCTGCGAGCGGTGGATATCGGCGGGCTCCACAGCGCTGTTTTGGAATACCCTCCACCGGGTCGGCGTTGGTACGTCCGAAAGCCCCGAGGGCCCATTCTGGTGCTGCACGACTACGCTATCGCCGACGGCGCTGACACGTTCTACGTTGCTGCGCTCGGACGCATTGCCGGAGGGCGCTTTGCCGGACGCTTCGACGTGCTGGATATCCGGAGTGGGCGTACGGCACAGAGCCGTCCCCGCAACCTCCCGCCGCTGCTGAACCCTATGTTCGTTGAAACGCTGCGCCTGTTCGAAGCAGTCCTCTGGTATGCCGATCCTCAGTTTGCGCTCGACGTCGCCCAAGCCGTACTCCCGCAGTACCTACGCACGGGCGGTAAGGTACTCCTTGTGTGCACGCTCCCCAGCGTTGTTGAACCGACTGCTGGCTACAGCGATATCGCCCCGATAGATAGTCTCAGCAGCCGCGAACTCTTCTCCACACCGGCGGCGCTTCCCAACGGCACTGCACTGCTGCCAGACAGTTCCTTGCCCGATGGACCATACCCGGTATTGGTCAAAGACCGCGGTGTTGCTGTGGGGCTCCACGAGCTCTCTCCAAACGCAACGGCATCGGCATTGTACCGGCTGCCACCGAGTCAGCACTACAGTGGCACCCCGATTGTCGGCGTCCGAAGCGGCTCTCGCCAGATGGTGTTCCTGAACTTCCCATTGCACCTCTTCAACCGCGGTGGTGGTGCGGAGCGTGTACTGGAGCGGGTGTTTGTCGGCGACTTCGGCGTGCAATGAGGCTGGGCCGCATGCTCCTGAGCAGCATCCTGTTGAGCGTCGTTGCCTGGGGGCAGTCCACAGGGACGCTCGTCGGACGGGTTGTTGACGCGAAAACAGGCGCCCCACTTCGTTCCGTCACCGTCCGCCTGGTGGGAACAACGTACGGGGCTATCTCGGCGCCGGATGGGCGCTTCGTGCTACGCCAGCTACCACCCGGCACGTACCTGCTGGAAGCTACGCTCCTGGGCTACAAGACGCTTCGGCAAAGTGGGATTCAGGTGCGTGCAGGCGACACTACTGTGGTGATGCTCCGCTTAGAGGAAACGGCGCTGACGTTGGGGCAAGAAGTGGTCGTCGTCGGCGAACGCCCGCTGGTGGATGTTGAGCAGACGCAGTCGCTGCGAGCACTTGAACGCCGGGATTTAGAGCGCGCCGCCGCCCCCACGGTGACAGAAGCACTCGTGCAGCAGGCAGGTGTTCTGCTGCAGGACAATACGCTCCACATCCGCGGCGGGCGCGGCTACGAGCTGGCGTACTTGGTAGATGGCATCTCGGTGCAGGACCCTCTGGCTGGCTCAGGCTTCGGACTGGAGCTGTCTCCGGAAGCCGTGCAGGAAATCGAGCTGTTGACCAGCGGCTTCGCTGCCGAATACGGGCAGGCAACCTCTGGAATTATCTCCGTGCGCACCGCTGAACCAACCCGCTCGCTCCGCCTGCGCGTACACGCACGTCCGGAGTGGCGTCTCCACCGCCGGGACCCATATACCCGCGATACCGGCAGCACGTACCTTACCGAGCGCTACAGCCTCAGTCTCAGCGGACCGGAGCCTCTCAGCCGTTCTCTGCTCCCGCGCTTGGGCATTCGGCTACCTGGGGAAATCGGTATCGTAGCAACAGCGGAGGGTACCTTCTCCGATGGGCTCGTGCCCGCGTTTGCCCGGACACGGCTCCGTTCGACACTGCTCCCTGCGTGGCTGGCGCGGCGCCAGGATAATGCGGTGTCGGCATTCCTCAAGCTCACATGGCAGTTGACCCCTGCACTCCGCTTCGTCTACACTACCGCTCGCAGCATGGCGCTCAACCAAAACACCCGCACCCTGCAGACCACCTTGGAGTACCTGCCTCCTGAACCCGGCTACCAGTATCAATTTCAGGGGCACTTCGACGGTGCGTTGACCTTCTCTGCACTGCAGCAGCTCCACGTCTTCACATGGCAGCAGAGCTTCAGCCCGCGTCTCTATGCGGAGCTACGCCTTGCCTACGCTGGCTGGCGGCTCCGCGCCGACGCCAACGGGCGCTCGTACACAGAGTACAGCGAGCCGCAAGATATCCCCACACTCCCGCCGCAGTACTACGACACGGGTGATTCCACCCGCACCGGCATCATACCCGGTGATGGCTTCTACGATGTCGGCTCAGCGTGGACATGGCATGACCACTTCGCCCGCGAACTGACCCTCAAAGCCGACCTCACCACCATCCTGGCCGAGAAGAGCACCCTCAAAACCGGCGCTGAGCTTCGGCTGCAAGAGCTCCAGTACGTGGAAATCTTTGCCCCCTGGGTACCCCCGCTGGGGCTCAACAACGACGCCTTCTCCGTTCGGCCACGATTGGCAACGCTGTACGCCCAGCATTCCCTAACCCGCAAAGGGCTGGTGCTCCTCTATGGACTCCGCGCTGAAGCCTGGGCTCCGGGCAAGCTCGTCGACGAAGCCATTGCCGACCCTACCCGGAGCACTATCACCGACGAGCAGCGCCGTTCGTACCAAGCCCAGACTGTGCCCGCCTTTGGACTCCGCTGGAAACTTCGCCTACAGCCGCGGCTGGGTATCGCCCACCCGATTACACCCACGCAGATGCTCTACTTCAACTACGGGCACTTCGCCAAACTCCCTCGCCCGCAGTACGTCTACGCCAAGCTCTCGCCCCAGGCTGCCAGCTCCTCGTACCAGCGGTTTGGCAATCCTGACCTCAACCCTGAAACCAGCATCGCCTACGAACTCGGGCTCCGCAACCAGTTGACCACCGACGACGTACTCAGCATTGCGCTGTTCTACCGTGACATCTTCGGCTACGTCCAGAGCCGTCCTGTTCGCACGAACAATCCCCGCTTTGCCGGCGGCACATTTATCACGTACGTGAACGCTGACTACGCCCGTGCCCGCGGGGTGGAAGTAGAATACCGCAAGCGCATTCGGCAGTGGTTGGAGCTCACCGCATCGCTCAGCTACAGCACTGTCACAGGCAAGAGTAGCTCTGCCGACCAAGGATTGCTCATCGCCCGTGGATTGGTTCCAGACCGGCTTACCGAAGATCCCATGCCGTGGGACCGCCCCTGGGACTTCCAGCTCAGCCTCTGGCTCCAGGTCCCTGAAGGCGCTGCCCCATCGGGGCTCCGCTGGTTGGAATCCTGGCAGCTCCGAAGCCGATTCCAGTGGCGCTCCGGACGTCGCTACACTCCAGCGGTGCCCGTCCTGGACCCTGCCACGGGCAAACCCCGCCTCTTGCCCAACGGACGCCCGCTGTACCAAGTTGACGAGAGCCAACCCTACGGTGCCATCGCACAAAGCTACCGCTGGTGGGAGCTTGCACTGACCCGCGAGTTCACGCTCGCCCATACAACCCTCCGGCTGCGGATAGAACTGCTGAACCCGCTGGACTGGAAAAATCCGGCAATCGTCAATCCTGTCACCGGACGGGCATACGAGTACGGCGATCCAACGCCGGTAAGCTGGAATGACCCGCTCTATCCCGACCTCCAGCCGCCGTTAGACCCGTACCCGTTCAATCCCGCCCGTTACGAGCAGCGGCGAAGCTTTCGGATTGGGGTAGAGCTCGTGTGGCAATAAGTCGGGCTTGACCTGATGACTCGCTCCTGGCATTCGGCTCTGTGGATGAGCGTAGCCGCAAACTGGCTCAGTGCCGCTAGCTTCCTGGTTGCCTACCTCCTGTCGGCAAACGTATGGCTGTTGATACCCAGTGGCATCTTTGCTGTGGCTGGCGTTGCACTGTGGCTGGTCTGGCATCGTCTGGGAAAGCGCCTCTCTCCTGAACAGTGACTGCTATGGACTTCTACCCTCTACGCCCCGGACTGCAGTGGAATGTTGTAGCGAACGAGTCCGAGCCCCTCTTGGTGGCTCACGATCCGCTGGAGTACACACCACAGCCGTTTGCTGTCCCGCTGGAGGCCTACCCCATCGTTGAAGCTCTTGCTGAGAGCCGGTCATGGGAAGAGCTCTGGCGCCATCTAGAACCGAATGGGCTACCGCCTTCACCGGAGAATCGGTCCGTGCTCCAGCACTTCCTCCAACAGCTCGACACCATCTATGCCCTGCTCAGCCCCCGCTTTGCGCTCCGCCGCCAAGAGTGGGAAGCCGAGTATCGCAGCTATCCCATACGGACAGCAGCCCTGGCAGGCGTGTGCTACCCCGACCAGCCTTCAGAGCTAACAGCCATGCTGGAGGACAGCCTCCGCTCAGCCCCAACCGTTGATATCCCAGCGGCTCCTCCGATTGCGGCTGTCATCCCCCACATTGACCTCCGCGTTGGCATTGCCAGCTATGCTGCCGCCTACCAGGTTTTGCAAGAGCTGCGTCCCGAACTCATCGTGCTGCTGGGGACCTCTCACTACGGCTGGCATGCTCCCTGCATCGTCACGGAAAAAGATTTCCAAACCCCGCTGGGCATCATGCCGACAGCCCGCGAACTGGTTCGCCAGCTCCGCCAGAGCTGTCCCGAAGTTGTCACCGATGTTGACATCGCCCACAAACCGGAGCATTCCCTGGAATTCCACGTCGTGTTCCTTCAGCACCTCTTCGGCAACAATGCCGAGTTGCTGCCCATTCTGGTAACCTCTTTCGGTGAGTACGTGCTCCGGCACCGCTCGCCCGCTACAGATACGCACCTCCAGCATTTCATCCGCACGCTGCGTGACCTGGTCGCCCGCTCCGGGCGGCGCACTCTCTGGATTGCCAGCGCCGATATGTCGCATATCGGACTCAAGTTCGGCGATACTGCCGATGCCTCCCAGCTCCTCCCCGCTGCCGAGATGCACGACCGCCAACTCCTGGAGGCAATGAGCCGGGCAAACCCCGAGAAGTACTTTCGCCTGATTGCAGATGTGGAGGACCGTTACCGCATCTGCGGTCTGCCGCCAGTCTACTTGCTCCTGGCAGCCGTGCAGCCGCAGCGCGGTGTGCTTACGGACTACCGACAGTGGTACGAGGAGGAAACCGGTTCTGCTGTCACCTTCGCCAGCATGCTCTACTACGCCTGAGGCATGTCGGAGCAATGCCCACAGGCTACGATGAAGAGCTACCGCAAAGAGCTGTGGTTCCACACGCCGACACGACGCGCCTTCATCAACATCACGCACTTGGTGGAGGAGTGTGTCCGCGAAAGTGGCGTTCGCGAGGGGCTTGTACTCTGCAACGCAATGCACATCACTGCCAGTGTCTTCATCAACGACGATGAGCCAGGTCTGCACGCTGATTTTGAAGCCTGGCTGGAACGGTTAGCACCGGAGCATCCCTACTCCCAGTACCGCCACAATGACACCGGCGAAAACAACGCCGATGCTCACCTCAAACGAACTATCATGGGACGTGAGGTTGTCGTTGCCATCACGAACGGGCGGTTGGACCTGGGACCGTGGGAGCAAATCTTCTACGGCGAGTTTGACGGGCAGCGCCCAAAGCGTGTTCTGGTCAAGATCATCGGCGAATGAGCACAACGCGCGACGGTGTCTGGATTGCCTGGAGCGGAGGTAAAGACAGCGCCTTCACCGTGGTGCAACTCCGTCGCGAAGGATTCCGTCCAGCCGGGCTCATTTCCACGGTGGTTGGTTCGCCACCTGTGGTACCGTTTCATGGGATTCCGCTGTCCACGCTCCAACAGCAGGCGCAGGCACTGGGACTACCGCTTGTCGTTGTGCGCTTCCGCCGTGCACCCTCCGATAGACTCTATACCCGCCGCTTCCGGGCGGTGCTACGCCATCTGCGTTGCCGTGCTCTCGCCTTTGGCGATATCTTCCTCTCCGACGTGCGACGTTTCCGCGAGCAGATGCTCCGCGGTCTCCCTCTGCAGCTCCTCTTCCCGCTCTGGGGCATTCCTACCACGGAGCTTGCTGCACGCATCCTCGCTTCCGGCATCCAGGCTCTGATTACCTGCGTTGACACGCGCTGCCTCTCTCCAGAGCACCTTGGCAAACCCTACGATGAACACTTTCTGCAGGCTCTGCCACCAACTGTAGACCCCTGCGGTGAACGCGGTGAATTCCACACCTGCGTGCTTGCAATGCCCGACTTCCGCACGAAGCTGCACATGACCAGCGCGCTGCCCACAACATGGGCACAGCACTGGCAAGGCTACCTGATTACGACTGCTGTGGCGCACGCGTCGGGCTAATTCCCATGGCACTCCGCATCTCGGTTTACACTGTCGGGATTCGCCGCCTGCCGATTGACCGGCGCCTTCTCCGCCATGCTATCAGCTTCGTCCTTCAGCAGGAAGGCGTCGTCCGAGCAACGATACGGCTCATCCTCACCGACGACGCCACTATTCACGAGCTCAACCGACGCTACCTACAGCACGACTACCCTACGGACGTGCTGACATTCGTCTTGGAGGCAGCGCCGTTAGAGGCAGAAATCTACCTCGGCGCTGAGCAAGCCAGCCGACAAGCTGCCGAATACGGCGTCCCGGTTGCTGAGGAATTCCTCCGTCTGAGCATCCATGGAGTCCTCCATGCCCTCGGGTACGACGACCAAACACCGGCGCAACGCCGTACAATGGAAGCGCGGCAAGAAGACTACCTCCGCTCGGTCCTCCAACACATCGCGAACGCACCACCGTAGGCGCCGCCATGAACGCCTCTTCGGGGCTCTGGTAGCATGGTTTGCAGAAACTCTGGATAATCCGTACGTGCTGCGGAACCACCGTCGCTTTGCTGCCTACGGTATGGAGCGCCTCGCCCGCCTGGGCTTTTCTGGAAATGAAGTCATGCAAGCGCTCCTCTGGCTGCCTCAACTGCGGAACTACGAGCTCCTATTCCGCCGTCCCCCGTCCCGCAGCTCCAGCTTCCGCCCATTCCACGCTGACGAAGCACAGCTCTTCTCCGAGGACGCACTCCGCCGCCTCATGCACATGTACTGGCTCAACCTCCTAACCGTCAACGACCTAGAACAGCTGCTGACGCGCATCCAGTACGAAGAGCTGGCACCGATTGACGTGGAAACCCTGGAAGAGCTGCTCTACGAACTCTTCCCGACGTACTCCCCAGACGGCATGCCCTTCTTCGGTGGGGTCCCCAATCCCGAACACGCCCAGTAACTGACTCTAAAGGCATACGGAGCTATTCCGGGTACGCTCTGGTTCCTCCCACAGCTCCCGCACCGCCTGATACACGTGCTCCCATGGAATTGCCGCCACGGCATCCGGCGGAGCCTCCGGTGGTGGCACCAGAACACGAGCCGCAGGCGTGTACGGTCCCCAACGCCGTGGATGGTGCACCGGAAGGCGGGAATAGAGCCCAACTACTGGAATCCCAAGGGCTGCCGCAATGTGAAGAGCTCCTGTAGAATTCGCCACCACAACCCGCGACTGTGCCAACAGGGCGATGAACTCCTCCGTTGTAAACCGCCCCACAGCGCAGCACACCTTTGGATAGCTCTCTCGGATACGCTCCGCTAACGGCAACTCAGCCGCCGTCCCCGTCAGTACACACGGAATTCCCTCCTCCTCCAGCCTCTGTGCCAGCACGGCAAAAGACTCTGGCGCCCACCGTGGGGCAGAGCCCCGCCCGCCGGGATGGAGCACAACGAAACCTCCTGCCCACAGCCCTGCGTGTTCCAGGAACGCCGCCACTCTCTGGCGTGCCGTCTCTTCAACAACCGGCCGAAGAAGCTTCACAGGTAGCCCTGCTACCCCTGCAGCTTTCTCAACCATGCGCACGTTGTACTCAGCCTCGTGACGCTCAGCGGTCTTGCGATGCTCATAAATCCGGTGCGTAAACAGCAGCGAGTACCAGCGATATCCACTCCCAATGCGATACGGCACTCCAGCCAGCCATGCCGCCCACACCTCCTCCACCACCGGACGAGGGAAGAAGAGAATGTCAGGTTGCCATTGCTGCAGAGCGTATCGGAGGGCGGTGGAGTGCTCTACAAAGACAGCTGTTGTAATTGCGGGCTGTCCCTTCACCAGCGCTTCCGTCCTTGGATGGGCAAAGAGCAACAGCTCCACTTCTGGACGCACATACCGGATTGCACCAACCATGGGCAGGGTCAACACCATATCGCCCAGGTGGTCAGTACGAACAATGCCAATACGGCGGGCTTGGTGAAAAACCTCTCGAAGCCGCTGCCAGCTCATGGCTGAGTGCTCAACCTCTGGAGTGTAAAAACACGCAGCCCCGTGCGGGGTTGGGGTTCCGCACGGGGCTGGCTGCTGTTCTTCTTGCCTTACTTCACCACCCGCACCTGCTCTACCCGCACCTGCTGCCCATCCCGCACC
>VAPR01000459.1_pt1 | contig 26527 bp, 29 predicted proteins | sample 3380701 | NCBI WGS metagenome assembly VAPR01 (sample SAMN11536904, study PRJNA540576) | hot springs metagenome | isolation source: hot spring wet sediment | place: Spain: Lobios | collected 2014-01 | reverse complement strand
TAGCACCTTTTCGTATTTCCAGAAATAACAGTCTCATTTAATTTTACTGGTCTTTTACGGTTAGCACATTTAACTGTGTGCACTAGCTCGAACTTGAACGGCAAGTTTTATTTCGCCTTTCTATACTTCTATGTCACGAAATTCAAATTTTACTATATATTTTTTCAGTTTTAGTTTAGGTATTTCTGCAACAGCATATTTTAGTCTCTCATCAAAATCATCGGCAACAATTATCCCTCGTACGTCTTTCCCTTTGGCTAGGTTTTTCCGAACATACCGCATGTATCCTAAAACTTGACCTATAACACGATCGGTTGCTAAACCAGCCTTCAATTCAATAACAACAAAATTTCCTCCTTTATCCATTGCTAATAAGTCTATTCTGCCGACATCTATAGAATACTGTCGTCCACTAGAGCCTTCTTCAGAATACAGTGTAAGTCCTTCTTCTATTTGTCCAAGGTTTCGCGAAATATACTCTTCCAGATCCCTTTCAAGACTTAGACTGATTTTTTCTTCTTCATGTTCCTTTTCACCTGAAGCTTCGGCGGGTTTTATGCTAATCGGATACCCCTTATCGTATTTGCCATGCTTTTCTGGATTATATAGTTCATACATTCCTCCACCCAAATCAAACAGAAATTTTGGCATATACGGATGTTGCGTGTAAGCTGACGGTCTATTTACGCTGCAACCATACAAATGAGCCTTAATTGTATTTTTCTTCCACCTATTCGGATATCTCTCATTAATTATTCTAATGACCTCTTTAGCAGAGATCCTATTCAATTCAGTAAATACCTCTTTAAGGGCTTCACTTAGAGTCATATACCTGTTTATTCCTCTTTATCATCATATATTTAAGGTTTTGACTTGCAGCTAGTATAGTGTCCTGATAAGTATGAGAGCTGTTTTAAAATATGCTCATATTCATCTCTATAGGTATAACAGAGTTGATCTCTAACTGCTTTAAGCGTAACGAGAAGAGCTGTGTATAAGGTTCTAGCAGTATTAGTGTATATTCTGCTTGGTAGCCGTACGAAGGTTTCTTATGCTCTAACTTGCTATCAATTGAGCCTATAAGCAAGTCTATGTAATGATTGCTATAAGGTATCATCAACCATAAAGTTTGCTAATTGACGAACGTAAGTATAGGAGGAGGTGTATTGCTGTTATAGATGAGTAAATTAAGGTTAAATATAAAGATGTGTATATATGGGCTGCAATAGATGTAGATAGCAAAGAATTACTTGCTCTACATGCTTCATATACTAGAAGTAGCATAGATGCCCTTATCTTCTTAAAGAAGGTACTGAAGAGGTGTAGTAGGAGCAGTAATAAGCCTATAATAGTGGTAGATATAGGCAATGGTATAGTTTTGCTCTATATAGGCTAGGGTTAATGTATATGCATAATAGTTGGTATTAGGAGCTATGTTGAAAGGCTCTGCAGATATTAAGGTAATCTGTGAGTAGGTTCTTATCCTGACACTATCCGAAGAAGGAAGGAAAAAGTTTAAATGACATACTGGATTGGGACCAAGCTAAAGCAATATATGAAGTTTACCAAGAGCTGCAAAACAAGAAAATTTTGGGAAATATAAAGCTGATAATTGATTCGTTTGATAAATTAAAAACTGAGGAACGCTTGGTCCTTAAATTAGCAAATTTTGACGAGTAAAGACCACTCGTCGAGGGGGAAACAGCAGTTACATCTGTAAGTATACTGGCCAGTGCAACAAGAGAATTTCGGATTGACGACGATACTTCCAAGCGTTTATACTTATTTAAGAACGCTTTCGTCGTCTGAAGCTTAACCCATATGGATGCGGAATATTTCGCTAAAATAAACTTTCTGCACCATAGATAGATATCTATTTTCAGAGAATATCATTGATTGTTTATTATGTGAGATTCTGCCATAGGAAGGCCTAGAAAAAGACGGCAGTTGAAACCGTCTAACACAACAAGGCCAAATATACCAGCCAAGAACCAGAAGATTCACTGAATTATCTAATTGTATATCACAGGATCCACTACAAATTAATGCATAGAGTATTTTACAATAACAATTGCTATATACGTATACTCCTCCCCTAATATCTTATCGCCTATTTGCTCTAGCAATTGCTGTACCAGCATAAAGCGTCTCAAATAAACCTATCATCTGTTTGGCAACATTCTCATCGCTTACATACACTCCTGCATAGAACCTCTCTGGGTTATTTGCATTAACCAACTCTATACATGTCTCTCTCCCATCTATAACCATGAAGCTGAATGGTACATCTGCTACCTTCCTATCTACATTCTCTGGATAGAATGGTACAGTTGTTACCATCATCCTCTCCTTGTACTCCTGCTTTACCACCTTCTCCCTCTGTCCCTCTATAAGCATCCTATCTATTATCATCCTCACATTAACACCACGCTTATGCAGCTCGATGATTTCATTTATGATGTGCTCATTGAAGAACCTTGTTGCATACAACACCTCATTGGATGCATTGTTCATCTTCTCTACCAGCACGTTGGTAAGTTCACCATACTCCATGAATACCTTTGCCTTATCCTCCCCAACCTTTATTGAGAGTAGTCTATAGATCTCATCCATATCGAACTTGCCACTACTCTTGAGTACATCAAGCATCTGCAGCTTCTTTGCATTCCTAACATGCTCAAAGAGCACCTGTAATGCCTTCTCATAGATTATCCTCCCTAGAGTAGTCTGCACATACCTACCCTTACTCTTCTCTATCAGCCCAGTATCAATCAACTGCTTGAGCCTTGTGTAGTACTGCTTCTTAGTCAAGCCTATCTTCTCTGGAGCATCAGTCTCTGCCTCTATCCCCTCTACGCTCTGCAGAAATATCTTCAAGGCATCATATTTCGATAGTATTGTCAATACCTTGGAAGCCTCCCTTAGCACTTCATCTTCCATGCTAAAATTAACGATTATATACTTTTTAAAGTTAGTGTGTAATAACCACATTTTACATTAGTAAATTATAAATGTTATATATATCATACAGATCTGCCTATAATATCATATTTTTATGAACATTAACGCAAATTATGCATTTATGTATAAGAAAAACGTTCATTTGATGAATATACTATAATAAACCTCTATTGGTGGATAAGTAGATATTTGATCTGTATATGTAACTATCTAATGTATGTAGTGAGTATAGGAGGTTCTGATAGCAGCTCTGGTGCTGGTGTGCAAGCAGATATAAGGACATGCTCTGCTTTAGGCGTGTACTGCATGAGTGTTATAACAGCAGTTACAGCACAGAACCCATCTAGCATAATCAAGATCAAGCAGATAGATGCTGATGTTGTAAGGGCACAGCTATCAGCACTTCTTTCAGGGGTGCATGGGCTAGCAGTAAAGATAAGCATGCTCTACAGCAAGAGCATAATAGATGTTGTTGCTGATGCATTGAAGCATGCAAATGGTAATGTTGGTGTTGTTGTTGACCCAGTACTTAGGGCAGGCAGTGGTAGATACCTACTCAAGAGAGATGCAAGATCATACTATATGGAGAAGATAGTACCTTTGGCAACTATCATAACACCAAATCTAATGGAGGCTGAATGGTTATCATCTATTAGGATAAGGAGTTACGATGATGTGTGTAGAGCAGCAGAGAAGATATCATCTCTAGGAGCAAAGAGCGTTGTTATAAAAGGTGGACATGTGAAGAAGGGAGAAGGGGGTAGATTGAGGAGGAGGAAGAAGAATAGTGGTGGTGATGATTATTATTATTATGATGGTGAGTATGTTACTGATCTACTCTACCATCATGGCAGGTTCTATAGGTTCACAAATAGAAGGATTGAAGGTTCAAGGTTGCATGGTGCTGGCACTATATTCTCAGCAGCAATAGCAGCGGAGTTGGCAAAGGGTAATGATCTTGTATCAGCAGTTAGGATAGCAAGTATCTTTACGCACATTGCTATAATTAACTCCTCAAGTATAGATGGTTCTACAAGAATACCATTGATAGGTAATGAATCTATTGGTAATTATGATAGCGATGATGTTATAACAACCCTTAGGAGAGCAATAGATATACTTCAGTTCACCAATGGCATTGCTCTTCTCATACCAGAGTCGCAGAGCAATCTAGTATTTGCTAAAGCAGGAGCAGAATCTCGTGATGATGTTGCTGGCATAACTGGTAGAATAGTTAGATATGAGCATGGTTATTATCATAGCAAATGTAATAAGTATCACCACTATGAGTATGCTAGAGCAGCAGGACCTATACGCTATGGTGCATCAAAGCATGTTGCAGATGCAGTAGTAACAGCGATGAGATACAATGCTAGCATAAGATCTGCAATGAACATAAGGTATGATGATGCAATACTTGATATATGCAAGGGTTTAGGCTTTAGCATAGCATCTTATGATAGAAGCAAGGAGCCAGAGCATATCAAGAAGATGGAAGGTATGAGCGTGAAATGGGGTATAGAACAAGCAGTAATATCATCAGCATCAAGGGTGCCAGATGTTGTATACCATACAGGGGATTGGGGTAAGGAGCCTATGATGATAGTGTTTGGCCATGACCCCATGGATGTTGTAAACAAGGTAATTAGCATACTCATTAGGTATAAAGATCGTAAAGGTTCAGTTAAAGAATGAGGAGGATAGGGAAGAGGATGGATGGGTGGGCTAAGATGGGGATAGGGAAAGGAAGAGAGGGAGGTAGAATAGAGAGAGTAAGAGAGAGAAGGGTAAGAACTGGTTATGATGAGCAATAGAGTTGATGTTGCAGTTATACTTGCTGGAGGACTTGGTAGAAGACTTCACCCATTAACACTTGTTATGCCAAAACCAATGCTTCCAGTTGCAGACAAGCCATTGCTTGAACATACGATAGAATGGTTACGCTCTAATGGGATAATGCATATAATAGTATGCATAAGTTATCTAGGCAGGGTTATAGAGAACTACTTTGGTGATGGTAGCATGCTTAATGTTAAGATAGAGTATGCTAGAGCAGATAGACCATTGGGTACTGCTGGTCAGTTGAAGAGTGCTGAACATCTACTCTCAAATCATGACAGGTTCATATGCCTGTATGGAGACTCTCTATACGAGTTCAACCTGAATGATATGGTTGATGCTCACAATGCAAAACTTGATGAGGATCATAGCACTATAGCAACTATGGCTGTTATGCAGTATACAGCAAGGCTTGATTATGGGTTCATGGATGTTGATGATGCTAACAGAGTTATAGCATGGAGGGAGAAACCAGAGTTTAAAGGGTTGATAAATATAGGATGCTATGTAATGGAGAGGGATGTGCTAGGGTTGATACCAAAGGGTGAGGTTAGCAGCATGAACAGGGTATTCATGGATGCTATGGCAAGAGGGAGGAGCATCTATGCATACAGGATAGATGGAAGGTTCTGGGATATAGGTAATGAGAAGGCATACATGGATGCATATAGAGAGTATGTTGAGAGGCTTGGAGATGTTTAATCTTGCTCTTCTCTGCTCATCTGTTTAACTGTTACTGATTGATGCATGTATTCTGCATGATTAACATTGCTAATCCTTCTTCATCTTGCTATAGGTATCCTATACCTTATAACTTGTGATACACCATCCCTTGCATACACACCATATATCATATCTGCACTTGCAACCAGGGCATCCTTTAGAGTTACCATTATTATCTGGCTTATATTAGCCCTCTCCCTTATTATCCTCTTCAACCTCTCTGTATTAACACTATCAAGATGGGCATCTATCTCATCGAATAGGTAGAATGGTGCTGGCTTGAGTGATTGTAATGCTAGAAGGAATGTTATTGCTGCTATGGTCTTCTCTCCCCCACTCAACGAGTTAGATTCTCTAGCAGGCTTGTTTGGGAACTGCACAATGAATGTTAGACCAGAGGAGAAGATATCCCCATTGCCATCAGCATCATCCATCTCAAGCCATGCTGCACCAGCACCATCAGTCATGGTAGCAAATATGCTCCTAACCTCTCTATCAACCCTGCTGAATGCATCGAGGAAGAGTTGCCTCTTCTCCCCCTCTATCTGCTCTATGAACCTTACTATGGCATTCCTCTCCTCCTCAAGTTGGTTCTTCTTCTCAGACATGCCTCTATATCCATCTATTAGTTGTATGTAACTCCTGTTTGCAAGTTGGTTTACATTGCTCTTGAGCATATTGTACTCCTCCTCCAACCCCTTCAGAATGTTGTTGATATAAGAGCCATCATATCCATACTCATCATCATTATTGTTATTATAATGTCCATATCCATTGTTATTAAGTTCTCTAATCAGACTCTCTTCCTTTGATTTAAGATCATTGTACTCTTTGCTGTAGAGTACCAACTCCCTCTCAAGCGTTGATAGTTGCTTGCTTAACCTCTTCTCATCGCTCAGCAACGACCTTAACTCCTCATCATACCTTTGAAGCCTTGTAAGTGATGAGGATGATGCATCTATAACTTCCTGCTCCTTATCCCTCATAACCCTCAACTCCTCTGTTAGAGCATCCAACTCATCCCTGCATCTCCTCACAATCTGAGCACTCTCTCTTGCATCTGCCTTTGCCTGCTCTAAACCCTTCCTTATATCCTCTATGCGCCTTTGCATGCTATCCCTCTCTGAGTTCTTTGCTGATATACTGCTCATAAGACTCCTCCTCTCCCTCTCTAGTTGCTCAAGTTTGGTTACAAGCATGCTCTTAACACTACTCACCTCCTCCATAGCCTTCTCTAACCTATCCTTATCCTCACCTAAAGCATTCATACGTTCTCTCAGAGTAGAGATCTTCGTTTTCAGTGTAGAGCGCTCAGATATGAGTGTGTTGATCTGCTCCTGCATTACAAGCATCTCTTCCCCTAGCCTTTCAATCCTATCGTTATTATCCTTGATCATCTGCTCACCTCTAGCAAGTGTGCCTTTAACCTGCTCAATCTCTGCATCTATCTTTGCTATATCAGTGATTATTGCTCTCCTCTTCCCCTCAATATCCTGCATCATTGCATCGATGCTCTTTACCTCCTCCCTCTTCCTCTCTATAACCTGCTTTAGCAGTGATATAGCATCCCTTAACTCCTTGAGAGATCTACTCCTTGCTATCATTCTTATTACATCGCTTACCCTTGTGTTGATATCTAGCGTTGCTGCCTTGATGCTAGGTTCAAAGAACTCTCCATCTATGGTAACCACTCTATAGCCCCTTCTTGCTAGGATTATAGCATCATCCCTAGAGTATGCTAGGATGGTATCACCAAATATGAAGTTCACAAGACCCCTATACCTTGATGTTATGAAGTGTGATAATGGGTGCAGTATCTGCTCATAGTTACTTATGCTGTTAGCCTTACCTTCAGTATCAGCAGCCTTATTGGCATCAGTACTGTTATAACCCCCTTCTCTATGACTATCATCATTAGCATATGCATTCTTGCTCTTGCCTCCTTCACCACCATCATCATCACCATAACCATAACCACTACCACCATCACTATTACTACTATTACTACTACCTCTCCTCCTAAGCCTTATACTCTTGATCTCTTCACACTCAACAACCATATCAAGAGGTATGATTGTAACCCTTGTCAGTCTTGAACTCTTTACATGCTCAAGCACTTTAATCATGGAACCAACATCCCTAACTATCAATGCCTTCAACCAGTTAGAGCCAACAGCCATAACAGCCCTATCATACCTTGCATCCCATGTTATTAGACCTTGAAGCATACCAACTATCCCAAACCTATCAGCAGTATCCCCTACACTCTCCATCAACCTTGCTATTGTACCATCTTCTCCCTGCATAGCTACATCAATCTCTGCCTGATACCTTGTTGTAACATACTCAGCCCTCTCTACTATGCTTGATGCTACATCAACATGCTTAACCAGCCTCATCCTCCTTGCCTCTGCCTTGGCCATCGCATCGTTAAGCCTATCCAACTCCTCAGCATACTCAGCCCTCCTGCTTGCTAGCCTCGAGAGCAGTTGGTTTAGATTGCTCATCTCCTCAAGCATCTTCTCATTCCTCCCCTGTAGTGCCACTATACTCTCTCTTGATACCTTCATCCTCTCCTCCAGCGATGCTATCTTCAACTCTATGCTTGAGTAGCCATCTACAAGCCTCTTAACCTCATCCTCTACGCTCTTCTCCTCCTCCCTCTTGCTAGAGTAATCCTTGCTTAACATGCTTAACCTGCTATTCACACTACTCATCTCCTCCTCAACCCTTTCCCTCTCTTGAATGAGCCTATCAAGTGCATCCTTCAGCCCGTTAACCTCCTGCTCAATAGCCTTAACTCTTGCTAGAAGAGCATCCTTCTCCCTTATGAGCATGGGAATGCTCTTCCCCACCATTACTATCCTGTTCTGATTTGCATTAAGCATAGCCTTTAACTGCTCAACCCTCATTATCATGCTGGATAATTGCCTACTTATCTCAGCCTTTGCCTTTGATGCTTCTTCAACCTGCCTTATGAACCTGCTCCTCTCCTCCTCAAGAGTAGTTATCCTACTCCTAAGATCCTCTATGCTCTTGCTTATACTCTCAACCTCCCCCTTCCTCTGCCTTATGATGTTCTCAAGTTCATCAAGCCTCTCCCTTGTATGCTTGAGCATATCCCTCATCTGTATATGCTTGAGCCTCTCTATCTCCCTTGCAAGGAACTCAAGCCTCAACTGATCATTACGCTCCTGCTCAAGTTCATCTATCCTGCTCCTTATCTCACCCATCCTTGCAAGTGCAACCTCAAGCCTCCTATCCGCCTCTGCCAACTGCTTCATAGCTTCCTCCTTCTTCTCATCGAAGTACGATAAGCCTATTATCTCCTCTATTATCCTGCGCCTCTCCTCAGGGTTGAGCTCTGCTATACGCATGACCATGCCTTGCTGCACTATATTCAACTTGTTAGGTGTGGCAAGTGCAACATCAAGCAGGTTTGTTATGGTTGATTTGTTTACACGCTTACCGTTAAGGTAGTACTGGTTCTCTCCATTCTCATACATCTCCCTTGCTATGGTTACTGTATTTGAGTCCATTGGTATCCTTCTATCGCTGTTATCGAAAGTTATGCTAACCTTAACAGCCCTCCTCTTACCATCCCTATCCTTCCTTATCTTAACCATCTCATCACCATCAACATCATCCTTCTCTCTCCCTCCTTCTTCCCCTCCCTTCCCCTTATCACCATCATCAACAATCCCATCATCTTCTCTAGCACTTCTACCATTACTATCATGTATGAGGGATTGTAACCTATCTACCCTGAGTGCTCTTACACTATTCTCCCCAAGAACAAATGCTATAGCATCAAGTATGTTACTCTTACCAGAACCATTTGGTCCTGTTATGCATACAAGCCCTCTATCAAGGTTTAGGATTGTGCTCTTCCTAGCAAATGATTTGAAGCCAGATATCTCAATCTTCCTTATATATACCATGGATGTTTACCTCTCATGCTTGAATAAATAGGTGGGGGTGAACTATTTTTATGCTTCTTGAAAAGGAAGGGGATAGATAGTAATAAATTAATTATCATTGGATTATATGTTGGTATGACAAGGGTAGCACTCCTTCAATTGGAGTTGAAGGATAGTCCAGATGATGCAATGGAGCATGCTGTAAAGCTATTACAGCAGGTTGGTGCAGCAAACTCTGAGATAGTATGCTTACCAGAGCAGTGGTACCCAAAGCATCTAGAGAGCATAGATGAACTTAAGCCAATACAGGATGTGGCAAGGGAGCATAACATGGTTGTTATAGCAGGGGCGTTCTTTGAGTATATTGATGAGGATGATGGCGAAGGCATGCATATTCATGGCGATGAGAGTGCTGGTAGTAGCAGTAGCAGTGGTGGTAGTAGTAGCAGCAATAGCAATAGCAATACTGTTGCTAGAAGCATATACATCTCAGCCCCAGTTATAGGTGCAGATGGTAGCATAGTTGGTAGACAATTCAAACTCCACCCATTTGGTAGGGAGTTGAGTATGGTGAAGCCAGGAAGGAGGATAAGGATATTCGAGCATAATGGTGTAAGGTTTGGGATAGGTATATGCCATGATGTTGTATTCCCTGAAGTTGCAAGGCTTGCAGCAAGGAATGGCGCAGATATACTCTTCTTCCCATCAAAGATAGTGAATGAGGGCATTGAGCCATGGCAGATATATGTTAAGGCTAGAGCACTGGAGAACAGGACTCCTGTGGTAGCACCAAACCTATGCAGTAAGGAGTATGGAGGGATGAGCATAATAGTTGATCTAGTACGTAATGAGTCATTGGATATAGTACTACCTTATGTAGTGGTAGCATCTGCTGGAGAGCATGTACTTATAAGTGATATAGATGTGGAGTTGAGTAGAACATTAAGAAAGGCAAGGATGATGGAGTTGAGGGATGATGATTATTACATCATCTAATATCACAATATAATAAGGGGCTATAACCCTCCCCTCCCTACCTCCCTACTATCTAACTCAACTCACTTACCGATCCCTCTTGCCCTGAACGAACTCCATGAATGCTTGCTTTGCCTCGTTGTATGGCATCTGTACTGGAGGGTGTTTGAAGCAGTATGCAGATACACTCACCAGTGGACCAGAGATACCTCTATCCAGTGCTATCCTTGCTGCCCTAACAGCATCTATCATGACTCCAGCACTATTGAATGCATCTATAACGTTGAGTTTAACATTTATCTCCAATGGTACATTGCAGAAGTACCTACCCTTTATGTGTATGTAGCAGACCTTCTCATTTGCAAGGAATGGTACATAATCACTAGGTCCTATGCGCATTGGCACCTCATAAGGGAGCATTGCTCTAACTGCACTTGCCTTGCTCTCCCTCTTCTGCTCAAGCCTCTCCTCATCAAGCATGTTGTAAAAGTCTGCATCCCCTCCTATGTTCAACTGGTATGTATGCTCAACCTTAACCCCTCTATCAACAAGTAGCTTGATGAGTGTCTTATGCAATACAGTTGCGCCCAACTGGCTCATAACATCATCCCCTGCTACTGGTAAACATTGCTCTACAAACCTGCTCTGCCATCTCTCATCAGATGCTATGAATACTGGCATGGCATTTATGAAGCATGTATGAGCCTTGAGTGCCTGCTCAGCATAGTACATAGTACCCTTGACGCTACCAACAGGTAGATAGTTTATTAGCACATCTGCCTTGACCTCCTCAAGCCTCTTCGCTACATCAACTGGAGCCTCGCTCGATACCTTCACTATATTGCTTAGATGCCTCCCTATCCCATCATGCACCTCTCCCTTCTCTATCTTTACACCTAATCTCTCAACATCACAAACCTTCAGTGTGTTGTTAGGCTCCTCAAATATCCCCTCAGCAAGGTCCTTGCCTACCTTGTTCTCAGCAACATCGAATGCAGCAACGAACTCTATATCCCCTGGCTCTATACCTCCAAGGCTATAGGCTATAAGCCCTGTAGCATCATCCTCATGTGCCTGTGCATAATACCTTGTGCCTTGAATTAGGGCTGAGGCACAGTTACCAACACCTGCTATCGCAACCCTTACCTTCTTACGCATGTTAGGGGTAGTACTGGATTAGAAATAAACTTTCCTCTCTAAACCATTTTATTACATCATTCATTCTATCCTTCATTGTATGCTGATACTTGTTGGTATGGGTATTCATGGTTACAAGGGTTTGAGTATAGAGGCTATGGAGGCTATAAAGGATGCAGACAAGGTGTATGTTGAGGCATACACAAGCCCTGTTAAGAGTAGGGATATCGATGCCTTAAGGGCTCTAAGGGATGATGTAGTTGAGGTTCATAGATGGTTTGTTGAGGATGGTAGAAGGATACTAGATGAGGCTAGAGCAGGGGATGTTGTGCTCTTAGCATATGGTGATCCCCTAATTGCAACAACGCATATAGAACTTCTTGTAAGGGCAAGGAGCTCAGGGATAGCATGCAAGGTTATACACTCATCATCCATAGTAACAGCAGCCCTAGGTGAGTGTGGCTTACATGTGTACAAGTTAGGGAGGGTAGCAACTGTAGTATCAAACCCTATAGCAAATACAAGCACATACTATGCTATCTACAGCAACCTTATGCAGATGAACCATACACTACTGCTACTCGAGTATGATCAGGAGCATGGCTACTTCCTTGCTGTAGATTCTGCACTTAGGCTACTGCTTGATTGTGAGGCAAGAGAGCGTATGAATGCCATAGATGAGGATACATTTGCAATAGTTGCATCAAGGGTTGGTATGGAGGATATGGGTATAGTTGGTGGCAGAATAGGCTCACTGCTTAAGTATAGTGATGAGCATGGGTTTGGAGAACCCCCCCACACACTTATAGTTACAGGCTCACTACACTTCACTGAGGTTGAAGCTCTAAGGGCATCTGTAATGCTACTAGATGAGCCTATAGATAATAGTAAGAGGGTTAGGGCAAGGGCTGAGATGATGCTCCCAAACTACATAGCAAGGGCATACAATGCACTATCTAGGGCTAGAGAGTACATCATGCATGCTAAAGGTAGTGCTGGGGATAAGGCTAAGGATAAGGATAAAGATGATACTATTGAAAGGATAAAGGATATGATAGATAATGCAGAGTACTACCTGAGTGATGCTGAGAGGTTTGCTAGAGAGCACAGGTATGAGAATGCAATCTTAGCACTAGGTTATGCTGAAGGGCTTATAGATGCATTAAGGTACCTTAGGGATATAGATCCATGGGAAAGCAAGAAGAGCACAATTACCTGATAGTACAATAAATAATAATCAGTTGCTCTAAACTTATATTATGGTATGATATAGCAAGGCTCAAATGACGATCCTGATGGATAAGGCAGTTAACTCGTACAAGGACCTCCTTACATTCCTTAGAGCAAAATTAGGCTCTCTGTACGATGAGATCTACCCTGTACTCAATGCTTACCTTGAGAGTAAGAAGGTAAGGAGAAAGGTAAACCTAGATGAACTGGATGGGGATATAGATAGGCTCATGGAACTTATAGTGAACCCAGTGGTGCACAAGATAGTTAGGGAGAACGCACCAGACTTCTCATGGATACCTGTTGTTGGGAATGACCTTAGCAGGAAGGTTAGGGAGGAGTTGCATAGGAAGACTGAGGAAGGGATAAGGCAGGCTAGATACTATCTAAAGAAGGATAAGAGGTTAAGGGAGAATCTACAGCTCTTTCTACAGGATGTTGTAGATAGATACCAGTAAAAGGGAAGGCAAATAACTTTTATTATCTTTACAGTGAAGAAGGGTTGGCTTGGGATGGATGCGATAGATAAAGGCATACTTGCATCCCTTTACATAGAGGATGTGGTTAAGAGGGCTGGAATTGGTACTCCCATAAATGAGATACTAGATCATCATAATCTGTATGTGGTTGCAGAGCATAGGAGGAGGTTAGAATCCCTTGGCATGATCAAGGATGGTATGCTTACAGAGCTTGGGAGGAGTGCGATAAGGGTAGTGCTCACTGGAGGGGTGTTCGATATAATACATCCAGGACATATACATACGTTAAGGGCAGCAAAGAGCTTAGGCGATGTGTTGGTAGTTGTTATAGCAAGGGACTCTACAGTTGCGAGGCTCAAGGGCAAGAAGCCATTGCATGATGAGGGTAAGAGGAGGGAACTGGTAGCATCCATTCGCTTTGTGGATCTAGCAATGATAGGGCATGAGAGTGATATATTCAAGACCGTGGAGCTTATCAAGCCTGATATAATTGCTCTAGGCTATGATCAGGTGCATGAAGAGCAGTTCATAAGCAAGGAGTGTCAGAGGAGGGGTTTGAAGGCGCATATAGTAAGGCTAACATCCCCTATACCAGATCTCAAGAGTTCCATGATAAAGGCAGAGTTGGGATCATCCATATACACAATATAATATGCTATATACGTACGTATGTAAGCAAGCAGTAAGCAAGTAAGTAAGCAATAAGGAATGGTTTTTAACACCTTACAGCAGTAAAGTATACAATTGGCAAACATAGTTGATGCATTACTCAAGGGCGAGCGTTGGGCTATAGCAAAGGCTATATCAATACTTGAGGACGATGGTATACAGGCTAGGGAGATAGTTGAGATGATATTCAAGCACTCTGGTAATGCAAGGGTTATAGGCGTTACAGGACCTGCAGGTGCAGGGAAGAGCACTCTAGTTGGCAAGATGATAGGTGTCTATAGGGCTAGAGGGTTCAGGGTTGGTGTTCTAGCAGTAGATCCTAGCAGTAGTATCTCAGGAGGGGCAATCCTAGGGGATAGGGTAAGGATGCAGGAGCATGCACTTGATGATGGTACATACATAAGGAGTATGGCATCTAGGGGTGCTAGTGGAGGGATATCAGCAGCATTAAGGGATGCAATAAGGGTTCTTGATGTTGCAGGGTTCAACAGGATAATAGTTGAGAGTGTTGGTGCTGGACAGTTGGATGTGAAGATATCAAGCATAGTTGATCTTACCATAGTGGTGCTTAACCCACAGACAGGGGATAGCATACAGGCAATAAAGGCTGGACTAACAGAGATTGGTGATATCTACGTTGTTAACAAGGCAGATATCTCAGGTGCAAATGCACTCTACAACGATATCAAATCACTTGTAGTTGATGGTAGGGATGCTATAGCACTCAAGACTGTAGCAGTGACAGGTAAGGGTGTAGATGAGTTGATAGATGCTGTGGAACACTCATTAAGCAAGAAGCTTAGCAATGGTTATAAGGAGATGATGAGGAAGAGGGTTGAGAGTGAGTTGATGGATATAATACTTAGCATGCTATCCAAGGTGGTGCAGGAGAGGATTAAGAAGGAGGAGGGTGGGATCATAGAGAAGGTATTGAAGAAGGAGATGGATCCTTACAATGCTGCTGAGAGTATAGTTGCAAAGGTGATAAGGGATGAGTAGTAGTAATAGTAATAGTAGTAAGGATGGGAGTAGAAGAAGTAGCAGTAGCAGAGCAGCAGAGAACAATAACACTGCTGAGAAGGTACTCTTCACCGACTCTGGCATAAAGGTGAAGAGGATATACACAAGCAGGGATGTTAAGAGGAAGGATGGGGATAGGAAGGTTGAGGATGCTGGCAAGTACCCATTCACTAGAGGAATATACCCAGAGATGTATAGAGAGAGGATATGGACCATGCGTCAGTATACAGGCTTTGGGAGTGCAGAGGAGACTAACAGGAGGTTCAAGTTCCTACTTGAGAATGGTCAGACTGGGCTAAGCCTTGCGTTTGATCTCCCAACACAGACAGGCTATGACTCGGATGATCCTAGGGCTGAAGGGGAGGTTGGAAGGGTTGGGGTAGCGATAAGTTGTATAGATGATATGATGAGATGCTTCGATGGTATCCCTCTAGATAAGGTAAGCACATCCATGACCATAAACTCAACAGCAACAACCCTTCTAGCATTCTACATAGGTGTTGCAGAGTCACAAGGCGTACCAATAAACGTGCTTAGAGGTACACTCCAGAATGATATACTCAAGGAGTATATTGCAAGGAACACATACATATACCCACCAGAGCCATCAATGAGGCTCTTCGTTGACTCTATGGAGTTCTGTAGTAAGAATATGCCATCATGGTACCCTGTAAGCATCTCAGGTTACCATATAAGGGAGGCAGGAGCAAACGCTGTTCAAGAACTTGCATTCACATTCTCAAATGCTATGGCATATGTTGATGCATGCTTGGAGAGAGGCTTGAATGTTGATGACTTTGCTCCTAGACTCTCATTCTTCTTCTGCTGCACCATGGACATACTTGAGGAGATAGCCAAGTTTAGAGCAGCAAGGAGGATATGGGCTACTATAATGAAGGAGAGATACAATGCAAAGAATGAGAAGAGCATGCACCTTCGCTTCCACGTGCAGACTAGTGGAGAGTCTCTAACTGCACAGCAGCCAGATAACAACATAATCAGGGTTACACTACAGGCACTTGCAGCAGTGCTTGGAGGATGCCAATCACTGCATACAAACTCAAGGGATGAGGCATTATCATTGCCAACTGAGGAGTCTGTTAGGATAGCGTTGAGGACGCAGCAGATAATAGCGTATGAGAGCGGAGTTACAAGGGTTGTGGATCCACTTGGAGGCTCATACTACATAGAGTATCTAACAGATGAGATAGAGGAGAGGGTATGGAAGTATCTAAGGAGGATAGAACGCATGGGGGGTTCTCTCAAGGCTATAGAGAAGGGTTACTTCCAGCAGGAGATAAGGGAGAATGCATACAGGATAAAGAAGGAGGTTGATGAGGGTTCAAGGATAATAGTTGGTGTAAACAGGTTCGTGGATAAGGAGGCTGAGGTGCCTGAAGTGCTTAGGATAGACCCAGCGCTGGAGAGGAAGCAGGTTGAGCGCCTTAAAGAGTTCAAGGCTAAGAGGGATAAGACAAAGGTTGAGCATATGATCTCTAGGCTGGAGGAGGCTGCTGAGAAGGGTCACAACCTAATGCCATACATAGTTGAGAGTGTTAAGGCATATGTTACACTTGGCGAGATAAGCAATGCACTAAGGAGGGTATTTGGTGTATACCAGCCTAAGCTTGTGATCTGAAGAACTCTTATATAATTCTCTATGCAACTCCTCAGCATGAGGATAGACCATGTTGCAATAGCAGTCAATAATGTTGAGGAAGCACTGAAGACATTTGAGAAGGTACTCAAGGTTGATAGGAAGCAGATCATGGTAGTTGAGCATGAGAAGGTGAAGTTGGCTATGCTCCAACTTGAGGATACAAGGATAGAACTACTTGAGCCCCTAACAGATGATAGCCCAATAAAGAAGTTCCTGCAGGAGAGAGGTGAGGGTATACATCACATCTCCATATGCACAGATACCCTTGAGCAGGATGTGGAGAATGCAAGCAGGAATGGTGTTAGGATAATAGGAGGTATAAGACCTGGAAGTTATGGAAGGAAGATAACGTTCATACACCCAAAGTCTATGCATGGAGTGCTCATGGAGTTGTGCGAGCCTCATCCAGTAGCATAGGTAGATGGATGGATAAAAGATGGGTAAGTTAAAAGCGTGAGCAAGCAAAGCAAACAAGTAGTAGGCAAGCAGGAAGGTAAGCAGGCAGCAGGTTGGTAGGTCATGTTCATGGTCATGGGAGTTCTACTATCCTTATATTTCTTGCAACGTTTATAATACGACTACCTTCGAGCATACCTTCCTTGCCTCCCTGTTCATGTATATGCCCACAGAACTGTGCTAATGGCTTCTCCTGTATAACATAACTTGCTATAGCATTTGAGCCTACATGCATACCCTGCTTTGGCTCATCAACTACACCATATGGTGGGCAGTGTGTTAAGAGCACTAACCTCCCATTCCTATTTATTCCCTTCAACTTACTCAAGAGTTCATTGAACTGATCCTCTCCAAGTTCATAGGGTGTTGAGAATGGGCTTATGTTGCCTCCTCCACACCCAGCAAACACATAACCTTTAACCTCTATGTACTTGCCATGTAAATCTGTCCAGTTGAGCTCCTTGCATGCAATGCGTAGATCATTGGGCATCTCAAAGTTCCCTGGTACAACTAGAGTCCTTACCCCTAGATCTCCTATCATCCTTGCTGCCTCTATAGTGCTCCCATGTACTGGGGTTATATCACCACAGCATACAGCAACATCTATGCTTGCTCTTGAGATGCTTACAGTATCCTTGAGCCTTGCTACCAATGCTCTATCTCCATGGATATCTGAGAAGGCTAGTATCCTAATACCCATGCTTACCTGCCTTAACTTACAGGTTGTTGATAAACCTTTTCAAAGTATAAATATACTATGGTATAAGGTATAGCATGGCTAAGATAAGGATATACGCTGTAGAGAATGGACCATACGTAGTTGAGGTGGATGGCAAGACACACTCTGCATTATGCAGATGTGGTGCATCAAACAATAAGCCGTACTGTGATGGCTCACATAGAAGGGTTGGGTTCAATGCAAGTGCCTCTAACATAGTCGAGGTATAAGAGGTATATAGTAGTCTGGTGAGGCTGAGGTATATCAGAATATTTTTAAGTTTGTTATATGATTAACCCTCTTATTATATTATTATTCTCAACCTTCTCTTATCTAATCTCCTCTATTTGTAATTAACCTTCTGTCTTGCTTGACTTTGCATCTGTAGCATTACTACTACTACCTTCCTTCTCCTTAGACCTCTCTTCTACACTCTTACCTTCCTCTTCCTGCTTGTATGGTTTGACTGTTACTATTCCTGATGCATCCTTGCTTATAATAACCCTTATCCTCCTTGGTGGACTCCTTATACCCCTAGCCCATACCAACTCGTTCAACTCTTCATCTATTATAACCTCTTCACTCTTCATATGCCTAATAGCAAACTCTCTTATCATGTTTATAGCCCTCTTGCTCCTCCTGTTATCTGGAGCAAGTACAACCTTGCTAAGGTTTATGGTGTAGACCCTCTCCTCAACCCCTTCCTCCCTACTCATCCCATCTCACTCTCACTAACCAACATCAACACTACTCCTCCTCCAGTGCCTCTGCTGAGGATTCCTCCTCACCCTTCTGTTTGTCTTGAGTATAACCCAGAGTGGAACAGGGGAGTTCTGCTTGGTCTTCTTCATCAGCCTGTTCTTCCTAGGCTTTGTCTTCCTTGAACCCATACCTGCCTACCTCTCTAACATCTCGCTGATGGGCTTTTTAAATTATTCTATTCTATTCCATCCTATCATATCGTGCTTGCTTGCTTCTTTATTGATAAGGGTGATGATCCGTTAGTCCTTATACATGAAATAACAGCAGGCAGGTTAACTGCACCTACCCTTGTAAGTATCTTGACCGAACTCATCCTAATAGTTTGCTCTACTCTTGAATCACATGCAATCTGTGCTAGTACTACCCTGAGCATATCCTTGCTATTTGCATCAGCACGTTTATACATCAACTCTACATGGTCAGCATAATCACTACCCCTCATTAGCATATCAAGAACATTATCCCTAAGCCTCTGCTTCTCCTCAGCATAACCCTTGTTGTACTTCTGCAGGAGCATCTGGAATGGATCATCCTCAACACTCCATGCACGATAGTTGCCATTGCAATCTATCAATGATGCAAATGGATCAACCTGTACAATGCAACTCATCTGCTCTGGCACTGGTGTTGGATACCTTATACCGTTGAGTATTACATCTGGCATGAGGTGTGTATGTGCACCATCAACACTCCCTATCCTCTGTTTGACCAGTATAGATGCCTTCTTTGTCATGAATAGCCTGTATGGAGATGCCTTCACTATCTTATCCAGTATAGATTGCTCCTTCAGGATATTCTTACCCTCCATCTCCCTTAGTATGCTGTTTAGATCATCATCCTTCACTATTATGTAAACATCAAGGGTATCATCCCCAATACCCATATCCCAGATGGAGGAGCAGCAATAATCATCATACTTGCCTACATAGGTTAGTACTCCCCTAGAGTTCATCCGTGCCTCATCCCTGTACATGCATAGATAGATGCACTGTGTCCATGGGGTGCATCTATACTCAGCACTCTCAGCAACTATAGCATACATGTTACCATTGCTACCCATATCAAGACTCATCGCACCATGCTCGTTCTCTGCACTTATCCTATCCATGCTGATCCTTACATCATTCAGGGAGCCTACTGAGAACTCTGCAACAGCACCATCCCTAACTATTGCCCATGTTACATCGCTCCTCACTGCAGCACTCCTCAGCACATCCTTGATCTGCTCATCTAGTCTTACAGGCAGAGCATTCATCATACAATACCATCACTCTCCATCCATCCACCCTATCCCTATCATACCCTTACTTATAAGCATCTTATATTGTAAGTAGGATCAATGATGCAATGGAATAACATCTTCAAGTATATCCCTCAACTGCTTGAGTATCCTTGCAGTTGCACCCCATACAACATGCCCGTTGTATATGAACTTGTAAGCCTCTCTATATCCATGCTCCTCATCCCTGCTTATACTACTCAACAACTCAACCAATGGAGCATCTATTATGTAATCAACCTCCTTCCCATCTATCTTGATACTGCCTATGCTATCTAGAACTGCTACGAATGGCTTTACTGTGAAGTTGGATGAGAATGTATCAACATCATCCAAGGAGCCTAGTATAGAGTCCTTGCTTATATCAACACCTATCTCCTCTCTTGCTTCCCTTAATGCTGTATCCAATAGGCTACCATCCTCAGGCTTGAATCTACCACCAGGTAGGGATATCTGTCCAGCATGGTTCCTAAGCCTCTCACTCCTCTTGCATAGGATTATCTTTGCATAACCATCTGTAAAGTGTATTATGAGGAGTACAGCTGCTGGTATCCTCCTCTTCCCCTTGCAATCATCAAGACTGTTAATGCCTATGCTTGCATATCCTGTATGAAGTCTAGATTCAAGTACTCTTGTTAGAGTAATCCTATCAATATCCATCTGCATGGTATATCAACTTGCAAGTAATGCTAGCACCTTCTTTGGTATCTCGTTCAGCCTGCTTACTGCTACACATCTATCATAGCCTAGATCCTTTAGGTTCTGTGCTATGCTCAATGCCCTTGCTGTGTTGTTGCTTATCCCGAATGAGACCATATCTATCCCCATCCCCTTGAACCTCTTTATTGCTTCCCTTGTTGCTGCAGGATCGTTTGGCTCGCCATCTGAGAACGTCATGAATATATCTGGCTTGAATGCTCTAGCCAATGGTTCGATCTTCTCATAAACCTCAGCAAGAGGTGTGCCTCCACTTGCCTTAACTGCCTGCATCCTCCTCTCGCATGACTTGCTCCAGTGCTCCCCCTCACCCTTTATAACCCAACACCTAGCCTTTCCTCTTGTAGTGTTGAATGCAAGTGCTATAAAGTTAACACCTAGATAATCAAGAACCTTGCAGAGTGCAGTGAAGACCCTCTTGTACTCTTGCTCATCACTTGAGATACTACTTGAATGATCTAGCAGGAGCAAGAGTCTACCCTTAATCTTCATATCCTGCTCGCTTATGAATGGCTTATTTGCATGCACTGTTAACATCTCAGTATCAAGCTCATCCCCAGCACTTGCATACAGTTCAACCATACCTCTCTTCCAATCTCTAAGCATCCTCTTCAGCCTATTCACAAGATCTGGATCGTACTGTGCATAATCATCAGCTAACTCTGGCACATCCAGCGCTTTAGCAATGCTAACCTCTTCCCTCTTACCTGCTATAGCACTCATCCTCTTCACCATCTCATACTCCCTCCTAACCTCCCTCCCATCCATTATGCTCCTAACCCTTCTCTCTAACTCATCGTTGCTCTCATCCTTGAGTCTGAGTAGTCTCCTAAGTGCAAGGTACACCTCCTCATCCTTCAACCTTATCCCAATCCTTACCCTTGCAAATGGTACTGGTATGGTTATGAGTGGGTTTGCACCAAGGGCATCAAGGACCTTAGGCACTTGCTTCTCAACCCATTCTGTACCATACCCATTCTTTATAGCCTCATCAACTATCTTATTTGCTATGCTAGTTGCATTCTCAACCTTGACAAGGTCGAAGCCATCAAGATCTCCCTTTATGTAGCCTGTGAGGAAGTATTGAGAGAATGCTATAACCCTTCTATGTATGCCATAGAGTGAGTTAACCAACGGCTTATCCTGCCATGATACTGCCTCATCGTAGAGCAGTTCATCAAGCATCCCAGGCCACTCCTTCAAGCCAAGTATGGTTACCCTCTTCTGCTCAAGTGCATTGAGAACATGCCCAAATGCTATATCATCAGAGAGGTACTTGCTTGAGTACTTGAACCTCATTGCAAGAATCCAGCATGCTACCCTCCACTGTCTATACCTTGAGAACTCATCCCCAGCAAACACATCCATGCTTGGGATGGTTATTGTATTCTTCTCATAGTTTATCCTTTGTGATCTTGCTATGCGTAAGATAGCACTATCCTTACCAGACCATGCATGTATAAGGAACGTTCCTATATCAAGCAGGGTATCATCCTTTACCATATCCTCTTCTTATATATGTAGAAGATAATAATAACCATTACATTGAGAGGTTGAAGCATATCTAACTGAAGAGCGATGTTATCAAGTCCATCACCTTCCTATACTCAGTCTCCCCCCATTGCTCATACACATTTGCAAATACAGCCTCTGCTGCAAGTTTAGGGGCAACCCCTTGCTTTATAAGCTTTGCAAATGCTATACTCTCCCTTATGCTAGGGCTATAGTAGAGTTCTTCTACAGATGCAGCCTCTCTTAGCGTATTTGCAAGCTTTACTGCTCTCCTTACAATCTCCTCATCCTTGCTGCTCAACTGTACATGTGCACCTATTATCTTCATCTCAGTCTCTGCTGGAGGGTACTCCATCCTTATCCTAACAGGGAACCTGCTAAGGAGTTGTGGGGGCAACTCCTTAGTGCCCATGTGGGAGAGTGGGTTTATAGTTGCTATAACGAACCAATCATCTCTAGCCTTGATTATCTGCCCTCCTGCCTCCTTCAGCACTATCTGCCTCCTATCATCTAACGCTTCATCAAGCCTTAGCAGTACATCTGCCTCTGCAGCATTCAACTCATCAAGGTAGAGTATGGAGCCATTCTTCATAGACTTGATCAACAGACCTTCAACGAACTCAACATTGCCATTGTGTATGGTCTGCATACCTATGAGATGGCTCTCCCTTGTACGTAGAGAGAAGTTTATTGTGTACAGTTCTTTATTACGCATATGCGCAAACTTTCTCACCAGTGTTGTCTTGCCAGTACCCTTTGCCCCTATTATAAGCACGAATATGCCTGCATCATATGCCTTATTCAGTATCTCCAGAGAGTTATTCCAGTCTATATAGACTGGCTCAACTTGGCTAAGCATACAGCCTCTTATAGCATATTAATTAATATAAAGTTTGCCTAGTGCTAGCAAGCATCTAGCATGATGCTAGTTAACCTTTATAGCATTAAGGTATAGCTTTGATAGGACTACGTTAGAGCATCAAGCGTTATCTTAACCTTACAGTCGTTGCAGTAGAACTCATCCTTGTATATGCATAGACACTTGTTCCTTGCATATATGCTTGGTCTCTTGCTCTTTAACGCCTTCTCATAGTCTATGAACTCTAATGCAAGCAGGTTGCATCGCATGCATATAACATCATGCCCCTTATGTTCAATAATATGTTTATCCTTTGCCTCTTCACTACCACCCCTTGCATCCTTATTCCTCTCCCCCTCCTCCTTCAATTCTTCTTCCCCATCCAATCTGTGTCGATTATTGGGTATGGTATGTGGTATAAAATCCTTTTAATTTTACGCTTGGTTTGTTGCATAACTAGTCTATCACTGTTATTCAGGCTATACTACTATCATCCTTATCAATTATTTAATGCTCATACTTGCTTTGTTGCATAACTAGTGAATATCGTCATTCCACAACGTTATCAGCACTATAAACCATGTTAAATTTACTAGATATGCTTATTATTGCCTATATCAGAACATATATTGCGAATCTCATAGTTGTGCAACAAAGCACTGTTAGGTAGTTATTCAACAAATTATGAGTAGCAGATAATTAAACCAACCATAACAACTCCTCTCTATCTGCATGCTATTAACATACTACTACTGCTCTACCTACTTACCTACCTACCTATCTCCCTCTTATGCAGTCTTGAGAGATGGTAGAGCGTTCTCTTCAGCACATCTATGCTTGCTATATACTCATCTATGCTCACATGCTCATCTGCAGAATGTGATGAGTGTGCATCACCAGGCCCATATGTGACTATTGGTATGTTGAGAGCATTGCCTAGAATATTCATATCCCCTGTACCGCTCTTCCTTATGAGCATTGGTCTCTTGCCTCTAACATCCATCACTGCAAGTACAAGTGCCCTAACAAGGGGCGAGTCATGCCTTGCCTCAAATGCCTCTGTCCTATCCTCTATGCTATACTCTACCTTGATACCCTTCTTCTCTGCTACCCTGTTAAGTGTAAGGTCGAGTAGGTTAAGCACGTTCAATGTACTTAACCCGTTTGGAACCCTGATATCTATGGTTAGGGAGCATCTTGCAGGGGTTACGTTATGACTACTGCCTCCCTTTATCTCTGTTATACAGTATGTTAAGCCTTTGTTGTTCATGCTAGCAAGTGCATCCTTTATGCTCTGCCAGAGTTCATAAGCCTCCTCTATGGCATTACCAGCAAGCATTGGTGCACTTGCATGTGCACTATCACCAACATCGCATGTTATGTTGAACGCTACCCTCCCCTTGTATGCTATAGTTATCTTCTCCAACCCGCTAGGCTCACCAAATATGGCATAGTCAGCATCTATGCTATTCCTCATCAGATTCTTTATCCCTGTTGCATTACCCTCCTCATCAACAAGTCCAGCAAAGGTTATAGTACCACAGTCCCTAGCAAGTGATGCTGCAAGCAACAATGCTAGAAGGGGAGCCTTTGCATCAGATGCCCCTCTCCCATATATCAGCCCATCCCTTATGCTTACAGGTATATACCCTGGAACAGTGTCCATATGCCCGCAGAGGAGTACCCTAGGACTACCATAGCCCTTCCTTGCTATAACATTACCAACATCATCCATGTGAACATGCTCGAAGCCAAGTTCGCTTGATGCTTTCTCAGCAATAAGCCTTGCCAAGGGATACTCCTGCTTTGATGGAGTGTACAACTCCAATGCTTGCTTGAGGAGTTCTATTGCATACGAGTTTGATACTGTAACCATACTCTTCCTCTCTTCCTCCCTTCCTCCCTTACTACCTCTCTCCTCCCTCTCTCCCTCTACCTCTACCTCTCCCTCCTCCTATTCTCTTTGCACTATATAGTCTATCATCTCATCTGCTATCTTTGAATTAGATACCCTAGCAACGTTCTTGAACTCAGTTGTAGGATTGACCTCATGAACAAGCAATCCTTTAGCCTCATCCTCCATGAGATCAACACCAACAACCTCACCATTTACTGCCTTGCATGCCCTTATGCATGTATCCTCCAACTCCTTGCTTATTGGACATGGCTCTGCTTTACCTCCTAGAGCCATGTTTGTCTTCCACTGCCCATCTCCAGCATACCTGTATATCGCTCCAAGCACTCTATCACCAGCAACTATTGCCCTTATATCCCTTGGTGGTCTTCTAACATACTCTTGAAGGTAGTATATCTGATATAGGGGGAACATATGCTCTCTATCCTCAACAACTGCTTCAGCAGCATCCCTATCCCTTATCAGTGCTATAAGCCTACCCCAACTACCAACTGTGGGTTTAAGCACAACAGGGTAGCCTAGAGCATCTATTGCCTTGAAGACTGTATCCTGTGTGAATGCAAGCATGCTCCTAGGTGCCTTTATACCATGCTTAACAAGGGCTAGATGAGCAAAGAGCTTGTTCCCTGCTATAACACTGCACTGGAATGGGTTTATCACCCTGTAACCTTTGCCCTCTAGTGCAGCAGTGAGATGGAGGTTCCTAAAGTAACTAACACATCTCTGCAAGAGTATGCTATTATGGCCATCAACCTCTATGCTAGAGCCATGGATTATACTACTACTATTGTTGCTACTATTGCCATTAAGATCAATCAAAATATCCTTGCTATCGAGCATCTTAACGTACAAGCCCTTCCTTACTGCAGCCTCGTAGAGTGCCTTCTCCTCCCACCTTACTAGATCGTAGAGTATGTAGAGTTTGCTTACTGACCCCAATCCTCTCCAACGACTTGCGCAGGTTTGATATTAAATCCTTCCCCTTGCCTCTCAAGTTCGTAACTTGCTCCACAGTCTGGGCATGTGAGTATCTCACCCTCTATTGCATCGCTAGGTACCTTAAGATCCGCCTCGCACTCAAGGCATCTAACTTTGATCATAACAGGCTAGTCAATAAGAGGTTAATTATACTTTGCTAAACACCTCTAGCATATGATGGTAGATCAACCCATTTACCATCCTTGTAGACTATGCTATAGGAGGCTAGTGGGACCTGTTCTCCATTTATATCAGTAACCAGTAAGATGGTATAGACATCATCCCTCATCGATGGGTTTATTGACGCTTCTATATGGAAGTTGTTGCCATCTATAATCCATCTCTCTGCCAAATAAACTCTCTCAGTATAGTAGTAGCCTGGTGGAGGAGGTGGGTATATAGCATAAACAGCACGAGCCGCATGTTACACCTCCTCCATATGAATAGCAATTAGGAGTATTATTATTATTCAACTCTATACTGCTCATCTTTCTACAAAGGATCATAATATACTGCTAGAACAACTGGTCTAACATTTGTATTTGGCTCTATGTATATCCTACAGCTCATTACAATGGGATTGTCAAGATAACATTTATGCTTGCTATTCTAATTACTCTCATAAATGGATTAGACTACATTATTAGCCTAGTAAGAGAGTCCAATATATTCAAGAGGAATAAGGTACCTTTAGAGGATATAGTTCTTGCTGCACTTT
>VAPR01000457.1_pt1 | contig 26547 bp, 24 predicted proteins | sample 3380701 | NCBI WGS metagenome assembly VAPR01 (sample SAMN11536904, study PRJNA540576) | hot springs metagenome | isolation source: hot spring wet sediment | place: Spain: Lobios | collected 2014-01 | reverse complement strand
ATGGACAGGTTGAGGTTAAGAGCCTTGTATTCCCAATGGTTAAGGATAGGAGCAGACTTGCTGATGTGTGGAGGAGCAATGCTGATGAGATGGCAAAGGCATGCTTGAGTGGTAAGGTAGTAGCATACCTATGCGTTGGGGATCCTTCACTCTACAGCACGTTTGCATACATGTATAGGGAGTTGAGTTCCAGGTATACAGAGATAGATGTTGAGATAGTGCCAGGTATAGCATCGTTCACATCCTTTGCATCACAAGCAAAGATGAACCTTGTTGAGGGGGAGCAGATAATGGCTATAGTGCCAGCATGCTATGATCTTGAGAGGGTTAAGAAGATAGTCAGCAGTTGTGATACAGTAGTCTTCATGAAGGATGGTAGGTACTTTGATGATGTTATAAGGATAATAAGGGAGCATATGCCAGATGATGCATACGTTGCAATAGCACAAGATATAGGCTCTGAAGGACAGGTTATAAAGATGACAAGGCTGAAGGATATAGATACAAGCAAGGTAAGCAAGTACTTCTCTATGATGGTTGTGAAGCGTGAGCATCATAGTAAACAACAATAACAACATGTTAGTATGAGTGGGTGTGATTGTATGGATATGAGGGAGCAGATAAGCGATAACAACAATAATAATAATGACAGCAGCAGTAGTAGTAGCAATGCACATATCAACCACAGGGGTAAGGTGTACTTCGTTGGTGCTGGGCCAGGGGATAAAGAACTGTTAACACTCAAGGCAAAGAGGCTAATAGAGGATGCTGATGTTATAGTATACTCTGGCTCCCTGCTCAACCCTGAGATACTTGCATTTGCAAAGAGCAGTGCACTGCTATACGACGCATCAACCATGAGTAGGGAGGAGATATACTCAGTGCTGAAGGATAACGCAATGAAGGGAAGGGTTACTCTAAGGCTACATGATGGTGATCCCTCACTCTACTCTGCAACTAGAGAGCAGATAGACTCCCTTACTAAAGATGGGATAGATGTTGAGATTGTGCCAGGGGTAAGTGCTCTATTTGCTGCAGTTGCTAGGCTCAAGACAGAACTCACGCTACCAGGTGTTACACAGACAGTTATAATAACAAGGGCAGAGTTCAGGACCCCTGTACCAGAGAGGGAGAGCATAAAGGAACTAGCAAGGCATAGATGTACAATGGCATTCTACCTTAGCGTTCACCTCATAGAGGATATAGTAGGTGAGTTGATTGATGCTGGTTATGATGATGATACTCCAGTTGCTGTAGTGTACAGGGTAACGTGGGATGATGAGAAGGTTATAGTTGGTACATTGAAGGATATAGCAGGGAAGGTTAAGGATGCTAGGATAAACAGGACTGCAGTGATAATAGTAGGAGAGGTTGTAAAGCCAAGAGGATATGAGTTCTCAAAGGTGTATGATTCTGGGTTTACACACTCGTATAGAAGTGCCAAGGTATAGTTAGTTAGTTAGCATAGATAAATGTAGGATAGTAGGTAGAGAGTAAAAATATGATAGCTATTCTAGATGCTAGAACCTTGGTAACTCCTCTGCTGACTCTGTTGATACCGATGGTAACTTGCTATCTAAACTCTTCTCTGCAACTGCTGCTGCCTCTGCAAGTATCCTCTCAACATCTTCACTGCTAACATCGCTAACGAAGTTGAAGTTGCCTCCCTGCATGGTATCCACCATCAGGTTGCTTAGCGTACTTGTCATCTCATTTATCTCTCCCTCAGCCTCTGGCATGAACCTGCTTATACCCTGCTTAACACCCTTCATGACGCTTATTGCAGGGGCAAGTGATACAGCAAGATCGCCTATATCGTGTACTGTGCTAAGCCTAAGATGCACCTGCTCTAAAGCAATCTTTGCATTGTTCATTGTCTTGCTAACCCTCCTAACCTCAGCTAACTCATTTGAGAGCATCCTACCCGTCTCCATATCATGCTTGTGTACAGCCTCAACTATCCTCCTGAATAGTGTAGCATCCCTCTCACGCATCTTTGCAAGCATGGTATCTATCTTCTGTATCTGTAACTGTATTCTATTCATAGCCTGCTCAACCCTTGGCCTCAGAGGACCCTGTGGTTTGAGAGCATCCCTAACTCTATCACCCATCCCTCTATCATCCTTCTTTACCCATTTGTTACTGAACTCTGTCATGTTAAGAATCATCATCACCATTATTATCATTGTATGTGCATAGTTATTGACATGGTTAAGAAATAAAGAAATGGTTATTAGTTATATCTTGTATTATTGCTCATGCAACCTATATGTGTATTTGACTCTGGTCTAGGCTCAATATCTGTTATAAAGGTGCTAATGCATGAACTGCCAAAGGAGCATATAGTATACTTTGCTGATAGAAGGAACTATCCATATGGCTTGAAGAGTAGAGAGGAGTTGAGGGATATAGTTGGAAGAGGGATAAGGAGGCTTGAAGGGTATGATCCAAAGTGTATAATAGTTGCATCAATAACACCATCAATGCTAGTGCTTAATGATCTTAGGTTGGTTAGCAGTACACTCCTATTTGGTGTATACCTCCACTACTCTCTTGCAAGGGCAGTAGAGTTATCAAGTAGCAAGGGTATAGCAGTACTTGCAAGTAGAGCAGTTGTAAGGAGTGTAGATCTTCATGATACGTTCAAGGCATACATGAGTAGGGCAAGCATAACTCTTGTTGATGCTACAGAACTCATAGATATGGTAGAGTCAAGCAGGTTCCTTCAGGATGGTGCTGAGCATGCTATAGCAGATGTGTGTAGAAGGTTGCTGAAGGATGCAAGCATAGATAGCATAGTACTAGGCAGCACACATCTAGCACTAATGGAGGATGTATTGCAATCACTCTACCCCAACATTAAGATAATGAACCCTGTCATGGATACAGTAGCAAGGGTTAAGACGTATCTAGAGGAGCATGAGATGCTTTCTAGAGAGATGGGTAAGGAGGAGGAAGAAGAGGAGGTAAGGCTAAGCGTTCTGGATGTGGATAAGGATGAGCATCTCTCCTCTACGCTTAAGAGGTTAGGGCTTAGGTTCAGACCCATCTAGCATATCTAGCATAAGCCTAATCCTTCTGAATACTTCTATCCACATACTCCAACTCAGCCTTCCAGTCTGTGTATTCTGCCTGCTTGGATGGTATGATGAGAGCAAGGTTACCATCCTACCATCTCTATCCCTTACAGCATAGGATGATCCATGTCCAAACCTTAAGCCGGATATGCCATTCATCCTGCAGTATGTACTGAAGGCTATTATGCCTAGAGCAAGTACTATCCTTACATTCTTGAGCATTGATGCCTCCTGCATAAGGTATATCATGCAGTTATCCACCTCGCTCTTGCTAGGCTTGTTATCTGGAGGTACACATCTAAGTACTGCTGATATATAAGCATCCTTAAGGATAAGACCATCATCCCTGCTTATGCTTGTAGGCTTGTTTGCAAATCCAGTCTCATACAATGCCTTGATTAGCCATGATCCAGATGAGTCGCCAGTGAACATCCTCCCTGTTCTATTTGCTCCATGTGCAGCAGGTGCAAGTCCTATTATGAGTAGTCTAGCATTGAGATCCCCAAACCCTGGTACTGGCTTGGCCCAGTACTCCCAATCCTTGAACCTCTTAACCTTTACTCTTGCTATATACTCCCTATACCTTACAAGCCTCTCACATGCTCTACATGATACTATAGCCCTGTTAAGTGAATCAAGGCTATCAAACACATGGCTAGAATGCAAGGATTCTATTTGTAGATATCTATTGCTAATATTGAGGCTAGCCCCAGATCCTCTCCTTGAAGGTCCACTTTTTGTTGGATAAGAAGTTCCATATTGATGCTAATCCTATTGCTATAAACAGTGCAAGGTTGTAGTTCATCCCATATATCTGGTTAAGTAGATGTATTAGAATGAACTGCAGTGTACCACCAATAGAACTCAAACCCATGTAGTATGCATACTGCTTAAGCGTATGCAGCACTGCAAGGTCTGTATCCTCGAACGTCCATAACTTGTTAAGGATGAAGTTGGATGTGATAGAGCAGAGTATGCCTGCAAGCGTTGCAATATGCATGTTTGCAAGCAGGGAGTTTGCTAGTGAGGCTATACCATAGTTGACAGCTAGCCCACTTAAACCTACTGTGTAGAACCTTGCTGCCCTTGAGAGGAATAGTATAGAGCCTCTCCTCTCTTCTCTACGCTTCTTCCTACCATACCTGTAGAGTAGCCATATAGCCTTCAAGTACTCTATGACAACCCTCAAGTTTAACTTGCTCTTGCCATGGCTCCTGTTAACGAATGTATAGGGTATCTCCTTCACCCTTATGTTATCAACCTTGACGAGTACCTCAAGCAGTATCTTGTAGCCTGAGGTTATGAACTCTATACCCTCAAGCACCCATCTCTTGCATGCAAAGAAGCCAGATACAGCATCCTTTACATCAAGGTTAAGGATCACCCTTGCAATCATGTTGGCTGATATGCTTAATGCCTTACGCTTCATACTCCAGTTCTCTACTGAGCCACCATCAACATACCTTGATGCTATAACCAGATCACACCTATCCTGTATGAGTTCATCAAGCATTGCTGGTATCAGTGCTGGAGGGTGCGATAGATCAGCATCCATAACAACCACATTGCTACCCTTAGCAGCCTTTAGACCATCAAGCACTGCAGATAACAAGCCTCTCCTACCATACCTGCGTAGTACCTTGATGCTGAGCCTTCCCTCACTTGCTATATGTTTAGAGTGCTGCTCTACAACATCTGCTGTACCATCTGGACTACCATCATCAACTATTATTATCTCAGCCATTGCATCAAGTTGCTTTAGAAACGTATGTAAGCCATCCCCTATAGATCTTAAGAGATTAGGTATATTCTCTGCCTCATTGTATGTAGGTATTATGATGGAGAGTACTACATCCACATCCCTTCCATCACCATCATCATTCCTGTAATAGCCCTTGCTCAATATGCCACCATCACTTACCTGCAATGGTAGATGTGTGATATAACTTCTTTAAGTATCTTTCACTGTATATCTTGATAATAACTATGATATGGTACTTGATTTCATGAAATAATTGTGTAAGTGGTTGGAAGTATTAGCCTATATAAGATGCATTATCATCTGCATGCTAATTATCAATCAACACGTTTGCTATACACTATGATTGGGGGTTCTACCCTTGCATATGTGTATGACCAGTAACTCTCAAGCACAGTCTCAACCATGACAAGTTCAACATCGTCCATGCTGAAGTACCAACCCTTGCTTCTTGCTTCTTCCTGAACCTTTTTAAGCAATGCAAGTATATCTATGCTAGTAGTGCTGGATGGTAGGTTTATGCTGTAGATGAAGTTCTTGTTGCATGGCTCTATCCTAGAGTACTCATCCTTCATACCCATTACTAGTATGTTTAGCCCCCCACTCATCGTTCTATGGAATATATCTATACCGAGAACCTTCTCCCCGTAATGCTTTACACCATTATCATCCTCTATTGTAACATTCTTGACCCTGAACCATAGATCTGTAAGCAATGCGTACCATGAGGGGAGTATGAATGGTGAGAGTGGAGCACCTCTGAACTCATGGATGTTAAGATCAAGGGTTAGTCTATCCAGCATTGCTATCCTGAGTGGTTCTGGTTGGTATGAATTGCTCTTACCACCTTCTCTCCATACATCACCAACACTTATGCCAGCAACATACACATAATCCATCTCTGGTATGGTGAGTAGGCTCATCTCTATGCTAGAGCCATCAAACCTAACATAGTTGTATGCATTACCATCATGCATATCCAATGCTATGCTCTCGCATGCAAGGAATTCACGCCACTTCCATATCTTGAGCCTCCAATGCCAAGGGTCTCTGCTATCATCACCTCCATCAACCCATCTACTTAAGCCAACTGGTATACTGTTGGGGCTATCATCATACTCTGTATTCTGCTTTGGTGTGTTAATAGCCAAGAATACGTTGGTGTAAATTATGACTAGCCATGATATTACTGGCATCATGAATAAAAGTATAGACCTTCTCATACTTGCTTACTCTCCTGCTTACTTGCTTATTTATTTGGCTACTTTAATATAACTCATACCACCTATTACCATATGTAGGTGAGTTTACCATAAAACTTTTGTATATGTATAATAGAATTGTTTTATGGTCAGAGCATGGCTATTAATAGGGACAAGTACCCTTTTACTAGGAATATTCTTGGTCGTATACACAGTCAATGGTATAGGGATTAGCAGTGGTACAAGCAAGGGTAGCGTTGAGAGTGCAGTATTTCATGATGTAGTGCTCATAACGGTTGAGAGGAATGGTCATATCATATACAGGTATGAGACCCATAACCTTATAACAGATGCTGGGAAGGACTTTATAAAGCAGCAGGCATTTGGTACAGCATCCAGCGGTACAGCACAGTACATAGCATTGAGCACAGACTCTACTCCACCTAGTGCAAGTGATACAACCCTAGTAGGGGAGATAACATCGCAAGGGCTTGAGAGGGCCCAAGGTACAGCAACCTCTGGAGGGACTGGGCAGATAACGATAAGCAAGACATTCACAATGACAAGCGGTGCAAACCCAAGCTTCACAATAAACAAGGCTGGATTATTCGACTCTTCAAGTGGAGGTACACTCGTTGCTGTAGCACTGATAAACAACCCTCCAACCCTGCAAGAAGGTGATTCCATAACCATAAACTGGCAGATAAACATAACATAGGGTGGATCTGGAAGGGGGTATAACAGCAAGTATGCAGGTAGTAGCATTCTTACTTATCATAATTTTTTGTTCATATATGTTAGCAATACCAGTGCTGGAGTATGATAGAAGCATGTTCTACAAGGTTGATGAGCATACTGATAAATATTGGAATGGTTATGAATGGGTTTACATCCTATACCCATTGCAGATGGGAGTTGCTGAAGCAACTAGCGCTATACCATCTGATGTTAGTGATGGTCATGTACGCAGCAATGGAAATGCTTATTCCAATGATGCGGTTATGATTGTTGGCGATGATAAGTCAGATAAGGCATATAGATCATTTGTAAAGTTCCCCATCTCATCGTTGCATGGCAAGGTTCTTAAATCAGCAGAACTGAAGCTAACCATAGAGAGATCCATTCAGAATGGTTCTGCATATACTTCAGAACCATTCGACAACCCTCGATTAGGTGATACACGTGTCATACACATCAATGATTATGTCACACTAGATGGTAGTGATTTCAACGCACCATCTATAGGCAATGATCCTGGTGTTCTAATACCAGCAAATACCAATCCCAATAGTAGAATTGTAAGCATATCAGTACATGCTGCAATGCAGGATGATATAAACAATGCAAGGAACTTCACAACATACATGATAAGAACTGCTAATAATACAGATGATGATAATAGGAGAGATCAATGGCACTTCTACACAAGGAACTCTGGGGCTAATGCTCCAAGGATAGAGTACACATTAGCATTTACAAAGGATGTCAGGGAGCAGGTGAAGTTAGGTGAGCATGATCTGCTTACTAGATCAGTAGTATCATCAAGAAACGCAACCATAACACTTCATGCATTAGATTCAAGAAGTATAGGTCATTCAAGACTAATTGTAGATGCGCAATCTATAGAGGATATGCTAGTTAGAAACATCGTGATATCAGAATTCTTCTCCGACTCTATATCTATGCTTGATGATCTCATTAGAAAGATATCAGCATATATAGTGGTTTATGATATGTTAGATGCTAGAGATATCTTTGCCAGGTATAGTAGCATGCCAAGATCCATACTTGAACCTATGCTAGTATCAGATACTCTAGCAAGGCTACTATCTGCAACACGTGATGCTTTAGTTACTCCTACTATTACTGATAACATATCTATGGGATTTCTCTTAAACATTATTGATCATACAAGTATATCAGAGGTTCTAACCTTTAACATATCCTACACAAAATTCATCCTAGATTCAGTAAGTGTAATAGCAGATACCAACTCCTATATATCATTTCTAAGAGTATTACAGGATACTCTTGGCTCTTCTGATCTTGCTAATTACATACTCAACCTTGTAGTAAGAGATGTTATGGATGGCATAGTTGTTATAGATGAGGTAAGTAGGCTGAGCAGGTTCTCAAGGGTGCTTGATGAACCTCTTGCTATAGGGGATGATGTAGAGAGGATGATAAGCAGTATGAGCAGAGTTCTATTAGAACCTGTCTCTACTGTTGATCTACTTAGCAATGTTATAAGCTTCCAGAGGGATATAGGCACGTTACTCTCAATAGAGGCAGTTAGGGTTGTAGATAGTCTAAGTAGGAGCGTAGATGTGGTTAAAGGTATAGTGGATGGTGTTAATGCAACTGATGATTCACCATCACTATACAATGGATTTGTGAGGTTCTTGGATGAGAGCATAGGTGTTGATGGTATACTTGGAAGGGTGGTAGAACTAACAGTACAGATGGTAGAGAGTACTTCGATCAACTATATACTCAGCAGTTATACAACCTACTTTGTAAGGCTAGTTGATGGTGTAGATGCTTTAATAAGCATGGTAGCAAGTACTGTTGTTGGAGGTAGTAGTAATACAGGTACAGATAATGTAAGCGGGGGTATAGGCGCTGGTGGTGCAGGTACAGTACTTGGAAGGAGTACATTCATCACTGTTGATATAAGTAGTTTAAATGATAACATACTGGTTGAAGGTTTCCTTATGGATAGAGAAGGCGTAGTAGTACCATTCAATACAACCTTGAGCATAACACTAGTAGAGGGTGCATCAGATGCTAGGTATAGGAGTGAGGCTGAGGTAGTTGATGGAAGATATAGCATATCTATACCCATAGATGAACTCTTCAATACAATAGCACCAAATAGTGCTGAGATTAGAATAAGGGCCATAGTTACATTCGATGGGGCTGAGTATGCTCTTCAAGGCATAAGGTATCTCTACCTTCCATCATCAGAAGAGAGTAGTGAAGTAAGGGTTGAGAGAGGTTTGGTATTTGAGGCACCAGCCTTCAACATTGTACCCTCATCTGTTAGATACAGTGGGGAGAGGCTTCTTATCATATACGTTGAGAATGATACTGCAGATGATATAAACTCCTTAAGGATTGCAGTAAGCGAGGGTAAGGTACTCAAGGTGAAGGTTAGCAGGAACTGGAAGGTTAGTGTAGGAGATGATATACTGCTTGAAGGTGTAGATGGTCATGTTCTAAAGCAGGGTAAGAGGTTGATAATATTTATGCTTAAGCAAGGACATCTCAACTATACTGTAACTGCACCTTAACACACCCACAGTAGTTAGAAGTAGTATAATAGCAATAATAATAACAATAACAATAACAGTAAAGCAACAACAGTAATTAGCATCATACATAATAATCAGCACCAGCAGTAACAGCAATAGTAGTGCATCAGCAGTAGTAATAATAACAACAGTAACAATAACAACCAATACTATATCTTAAGGCATCTTAAGCCTTCTTAAGAGTTCATCCTTAAGATCATCTATCCTTACCCTAACCTGCTGCATTGTATCCCTATCCCTTATCGTTACTGTACCATCATCTAGCGTCTGTCTATCTATTGTTATTGCATATGGCGTACCTATCTCATCCAACCTTCTATACCTTCTCCCTATAGAGCCAGAGTCATCATAGAATGCATCAATATCCTTCCTCAGCATCTTGAATACCTCCTTGGCCTTTGCTTCTACCTCATCCTTCTTAACTATAGGCAATACCCCAACCTGTATAGGGGCTAGATAGGGTTTGAGTCTTAACACAAGCCTATCATTCTCCATATCCTCATACAATGAATGCTCTAGTATACAGTAGAGGCTCCTCTCTACCCCCATGGATAGTTCGAATACATGGGGGAGCACTTTACTGTTACCACTACCATCATCAGCATCCATAACCTCCATATTCTCCTTGCTAACCTGCATATGCCCTTTCAGATCATGATCAGATCTATAGTTGCATGCTACAAGTTCTAACCAACCAAGGCTTGTCTCAACCTCAAAGTCATAAGCAACTGTAGCATAGAATGCCTTCTCATCATCAGCAAGCCTCCTGAACCTTGTTCTACCCATATCTATACCAGTCTTGCTGTAGAACTCATTCAGTAGGGCAAGGTAATATGCTATAAGCCTATTTGGGATGATGCCTCTGCTTACTGCAGAGGATGCTGTAACCTCATGCATACCATTGCTATCTTGTATCCTAAGCATAACATCCTTCACTTCATCAAACCTATCTATCTCATCCAACCTTTTAGGGTTACAGAATACCTCTATCTCTGCCTGATAGAACTCCCTTAACCTTATGAGGCTCTGCCTAGGAGCAATCTCATTCCTAAAGCTCTTGCCTACTTGAGCAATTGCTATTGGTAACTTGCAGCGCATGACCTTGAAGAGCCTAGCAAAGTCAACGAATATGCTCTGGCATGTCTCTGGTCTAAGGTATGCTTCAGAACCATCAGCCCCTATGCTTACCTTGAACATCATGTTGAACCTACTAACCTTGCTCAACTCACCGTTGCATTTAGGGCATCTTATGTTATGCTTCTGGATTAGAGTATACAACTCCTCATCTCCAATCCTTTCGGGCACTACAGTGTTTATAACCTCGCCAACAAGCCTATCAGCCCTGTACACAGATGAGCATTTCATGCATCTAACTATGGGATCATTGAAGCTATCAAGATGACCTGAGGCTATGAAGACGCTCTTGCTCATTATCTGGCTACCATCTATCTCAAGCATACCATCCCTCCTAACCAACTCCCTCCTCCACAACTCTATGTACCTATTCTTGAGAGCAACGCCTAAAGGCCCATACTCCCAGAATCCTGCTTGCGCATCAGCGTATATCTCGCAACTAGGGAAGTAGAACCCTCTACTCAATGCTAGCTCTGTTACTGCATCGTAGTTCATGCTCTTAGCATTAATGATGAGTCATATAAGCATTGCAAGTTCCTTAACCTTCCTTATATTGCCTATATCATCCCTCCTTGAATCTACTGGGGTCTCTAGTATCCATGGTATGGATCTGAACTCCTTGCTGGTAAGGATGTTCCTGAACCCCTCCTCACCTATATAGCCTAAGCCTATATGCTCATGCCTATCTGCATTTGAGCCTAGAGCATGCTTGGAGTCGTTCAGGTGTAGTAACCTTATATTCTTGAGCCCTATATGCCTCTCTAACTCCTCTATAACCCTTGACAATGCATCCTTGCTCCTCAACTCATACCCAGCAGCGAATAGATGGCATGTATCTATGCATACACCAACCCTCTTGCCATTGAACATGTTGAATAACCTGCCAAGTTCATCTATCCTTGCACCTATGCTGTTCCTCTGCCCTGCCATATTCTCAAGCAGTATCATAACATCCTTGCTCTCCTCCAATGCTTGGTTGCATGCATTGACTATATTACCCATCCCCTGCTCCTTGCTTGAGCCCATGTAACTTCCAAGGTGGATCACAAGCATCTTTATAGCAAGCATTGAGCATCTCCTAACCTCTTCCATGAGAACTGCTAGGGATTTGCTGTATATCTCTTGCTTTGGGGATGCAAGGTTTGGTAGATATGGCATATGTGCAAATACAGCATCATTGCTTATGCCAGAGGAGCCCAACTTTGCCCTGAACCTCTTCGCATCCTCCTCTGCTAGAGGCTTTGCTACCCATCCTCTAGGGTTTCTCGTGAAGATCTGGAATGCGTTGCACCCTATGCTCAATGCATTATCTACTGCTCTATCTATTGAGCCTGAGATGGATACATGCACACCAAGGCGTATATCTGGCTGCATGGTGCTCATCCATTCAAACTTTAATTTTAGGTTTCTTCCTTTTATTCTAGAAGAGGGATGAGCAGCAGTAGTAGTAGGCTACTTGCAAGATATCCATTCGTGGAGGATGCTGGCAACTATCTTAAACTACTAGATTACAGGCTTGAGGAGTTCGATGATCCTGCAATGAGCAGCGTTATAGATAGAGCAACTGCTAGGGTTATTGCTGCAATAAGAGGTATAGTGTATGATCCAGATAAGGTTGCTAGCGTTGATGAGGAAGTGGTATCATTCATCTTAGCATGTATAATGGTAAAGGCTAGTAAGGTCAAGGCATTATACAGGAGGTTTGCTCTTAGCGAGGCAAGGAGGGCAGAGGTCTTCCTTGTTGATGACCTTAGGATGAATGCAAGTAGGGATGAGATGGGTAATATCCTTAACAACATATTCAAGGGTTTATTTGCTATAGATGTTATCTATAACCATGATCACTCTACATTCATGATCAAGGTTGAGGATTACCTCAAGTACTCTACCAACTTCCATGATGAGTACTGGAGGCTTAGCAATAGGATTCTACATAAGGGCTATGTACATCTCAACACTAAGGATATGGTCAGGCTCATAAGGGATGAGATATATGCTCTGATAATCAGAAGGTTAGAGAGGATAAATGTTGAGTATGATCATCTCCCTGAGGCGTTGAAGAGGCGTGTAGATGCATTGAAGGGTATGATGCTTGAGATATATGAGTTGAGTAACAATAATGTATATGCTACAGAGAGGAGAGGTTATCCTCCATGCATACTTAACATACTGAAGGTACTTGAGCAAGGGAACAACCCATCACATACAGCAAGAGTACTCCTTGCAACGTACATGCTTGGAATAGGAAAGAGCGTAGAGGAGGTGTGTGAACTCTTCAAGAATGCACCAGATTACAATGCGAGGATTACAAGGTATCAGGTAGAGCATCTAGCAGGGTTGAGAGGAAATAGGGTAAGGTACTCATGCCCATCATGCTCAAAGGTAAAAAGCCAAGGATTATGCTTCAAGAGCGATGAGTGCAATGGCATAATTAATCCACTGCAGTTTGGGAGGTATAGTAGGAGTGCTGGTAGGAAGAAGACAATGGATGTGGAAGGAGGAGTGAGGGAAGATGAGAGATTGGATGGGAGCAAGAGCAAGAGCGAGAGCAAGAGTAAGAGCGAGTAAGTGAGAGCAATGGGAGTGATTGAATTACTGCTATGGATAAATGAATGGTTGGTTAATAATGAAGTAATGGATAGTAGTATGTATGTATGGATAGATAGAATGTTTGTTATTGATGATGGTGAGAAGAATGATAGATGGTGTTAGGAGAGAAGGTAATGATAAGAGCGATAACACTCTTGCTATGATGAGAGCATACAGCATAAACCTCCTTAATCAAGCATTCAAGGAGTATTACTTCAAACATACAGCGATGGTAGAGGCTCCAGACGCTATACAGGAGAGGGAGTTTGGGTACTCAAGGTTCGATGGGACAATGATAAGGCATCTAAGCATAAGGGATAGAAATGAGTTGATAGCATTGCTAATCATGAACGTACCTGCAGATGTTTACTGCTCAGCAGCATACTATACAAGCCCAACTAGACCCATGGAGGAGAAGGGACTGAAGGCTGCAGATCTTATCTTCGATATAGATGTGAAGGAACTCAAACCTAGATGCTCAAGCATGCATGATATACATTTGTGTGAAGAGTGTCTAGAGCCTGTAGATGATACATCATCCATGTGTGGATGCGGCTCAAGGAGGGTAAACCATGTTACCATACCATGCGATGAATGCATATCTTTAGGCAAGAGGGAGGTTAAGAAACTGGCTGGGATGCTTGAGGATGATTTTGGCGTTGATGAGGATAACATCAAGGTATACTTCTCTGGCAACTATGGATTCCATGTATATGTTAAAGGTAGGTATACCCTGCTTGATTCAGCAGCAAGATCAGAGGTTGTTAACTATCTGCTAGGAAGGGGTGTAGCAGATGCTATAAGGAAGAGGTATGGGAGGAAGGTAAGAGAGGAGATAAGGGGTAAGGGTAAGAGTAAGAGGGGTAAGAGGAGTATAGAGAGGGATAAAGATAAGGGTAAGAAGGATGATGATAGTAATAATGCTACTACTGCTGCTATTTATGGTTATGATGATCTAAAGCATAGCGATGGTAATAGCAACAGCAATAGCAATGATGGTAGCATTGTATATATCCCAAGGTCAATACTTGCTGCTGATGGAGGATATGGATGGATAGGGAGGATAGGCAGGTATCTTGCTGCTAGTGCTCATGTAAGCATGAAGAGCATCGAGGATGCCATACTAGCATTATCTGTAAGGATAGATCCAAACGTTACCATAGATATGCATAGGATATTCAGGCTCCCTGGTACACTCAACAGCAAGAGTAGTCTAGCAAAGGTCCCCTTGCCAAGGCTATCTGATATAGATTCATTCAACCCTTTAATAGATGCATGCCTTATAAGTGATAGAGAGGTTGATGTTTATGTTATAAATGCACCAAGGTTCACCTTGAAGGGTAATTCATTTGGACCTTACACCCATGAGGAGGTTAAATTACCACTCTACGCTGCATCATACCTCATATGTAAAGGTATTGCATATGCAAAACGCAAGTATTGATCAATTGACTAGCTAGTGGTAGTTAGCCAGTAGCATAAACATGATGTAGTATAGTAAATTAAAATATGAGTCCTCCCTAGTATAGGTAGGGTTGTGGAGTAGAGCACAAGATAGACCTAGGCGTGAGCGTGATATCTCATCTTACATCAAGTTAGGGTTAATAGTGCTTATAAGCATAATAATCTTCATCCTTGTAGGGAGCCAGAGTGTTGCTATCCTACTCAACATACAAGAGTTTGGCAACCTCTTCACTAAACCACTCTACTACTCAATACTTAGTGGGCTTATACTTGCATCTATTGCACTGATAAGGGTTGATGTAAAGAATAGGAGGTCTATGGTATGGTGGATAGTCTCCCTTACACTATCATATATAAGCAGTGGTGAGCTCCTCAAATATCAGGACTTCAAACTCAGCAGGATAAACTTCATAGTATGGCAGGCTACAAAGGTTGTGCTCCTTGCACCTCTCTTCAGCAACATAATGTTTGGTTTAACACTAGCATACATGCTTGATGGCAATGATATAGGCTTAGCATCTGTACAGAACATATTCTCTCTACCATTCATAGTCTCTCCAGACCCAAGCATAGCAGAGCAGTTAGTGATACCAATGATACCAGCACTAACACTCTTCATACCCCCGATCCTTGCTGTTATAGGGATAAGGTTGGTGCTGTATGTTGGATTGCATAACATAATAAATGTGATAACACAGTACATTGCAGATGTAGTAGAGCGTAGGCCCAGATACCTCTTCTACATAGCAGTGATTGAGATGATAATAGGTATAGGGCTCTTCTGGTCAGCCTTCAACATGTTCTTCACATACAACATAGACTACAACACAAAGTACGCTATAATAGGTACCATACTTGTGGGGTTAGCATTCATAGCCTTCTCAATAATGGATAAGAGGATGTCAAGGGTTATAATACTGCCATCAAGGAGCCATATATACATAAGAGTGCTAACCATAGTATCTATAGCAGTAGTTATAGCATCCATAATGGCTGTTAACAACAGCATAGCAGATTCAAGGAAGATAGAATGGTTAGGGCCTTACACTGCACAGCAGATAGCAGTGAACAGGTACCTTGCTGAACTTGACAAGGTTACAGAGTACTCATACGATGTGAAGTTGTTTGCTGTAGCACCCTCAAGGATACAGCAATACACCCTTCAGCACTCAGATATACTTAGCAAGATACGCATATGGGACTGGGATGCAGGGTTTGCAAAGCTTAGGCCTGCAATAGGCCTTATACCCTATGTTGATTTTGCTGACTCTGATATTATAAGGTTCAATGGCAACCTATACTGGAGTGCAGCAATGACGCCCAAGTTACCTGAGAGCATACCAATAGAGAATAGATGGTTTGCTGAGCACTTTGTATACACACATGTACCCAATGGCTTCCTTATGCTTGATGCTCACAATGGCAATGAGGTTGATAGCAACAACTTCTTTGCTCAGAGGAGGGTATATTATGGTGAGGGTAGATTATTCAAATCTACATGGGCAGCATTCCCAGTAGATAGGCAGGTTAGCGATGAGGTAGATAATCACTTCTACTCTGGAAGTGGAGGGGTTACTGTTAACCCTCCTCTAACATGGTTATTCGAGCCTAACTTCATGTTCTCATACCCAGATAAGGCGATACACCTCTTAAGGTACAGGGATATACATGATAGGGTAAGCCTTGTCTATCCATACTTCCAGTACAGATTTGGGAATGAGATGGTTGATGTTGTACCAGTTACAGATGGGAAGAATACATACTGGCTTATGCCCTTGATTGTGAGATTAGATACTGCTAATGTGCCATGGAGTGCAAATAACCCATTGTATAGGCTTGTAGGCTATGCACTAATAGATACTTACAATGGTACTATAGATGTTATTGTTAGGGGAGATGACTTCTTCACTACCATGTTTGTACAGCAGTATGCAGATACAGATAACATACGTATGGATGTACCTCAATGGCTACATAACCAGTTAAGGTACCCTGTTGAGCTCTTCTGGTGGAAGACTCAGATGTACAACTTCTACCATGTTACAGATATACCAACGTTCATAACTGCTAGAGAGTTCTATGAGGTGCCTAGAGGGCTTGAGCCATACTACATATATGCAAAGCCTCCAAACATAAACGAGATAGAGTATATAGGATTGCTCTCTCTAGAGTTGAGGGGTGCTGCTGGTAGAAACCTTGCTGGTTATCTGATTGTGAGGAATGATTATCCAAACGATGGCCAACTCATATTCTACAAGGTACCAATAGGCTCAAGCACACAACTCTTAGGTCCAAGTGCTGTTCAAGAAGCACTTGATAGAGATCCAGACTTTGCTACACTCAAAACACTGCTTAGGAACCCAAGGATAGGGGATAACATACTCTACAGGATAGGTGAGCAGGATGTATACTTCATACCAGTGTACACTGCAGGCACTGGAGGAGTAGTAGCACAGATAGGCAAGATAGCAGCAGTTGGTGCAGCTTTCACTGGAGCCTATTACGTTGGGCTAGGGAATACACCCGTTGAAGCATTCAACGCATATCTAGCAAAACTTGCTGGACTTGCTCAAGACCAGGTTGGTGTTGATAGGAGTACAAAGATAAACAACCTGCTCAAGGTATTCGAGGAGAATGGTGTAGTAGTTGTCAAGCCTAGCAGTATAAACATACCATTAACATTCAAGGAGGGAGAGTTCTCATACTCAACACAGGAAGAGTTTGAGGGTGTGAAGAGCAGTGTTGAGGGGTTCATAGCATCACAGGTTAAGGCATATAACCTATCAAGGGTTATTTCATGGGAGGAGCAGGATAACATGAACTTTGGTGCAGTAAGAGTTGTTGATGGTGTTGCTGAACTTCACTACATAACTGTGAAGATAGGTAACTGATTGCTGATGGTAAATATAGAAGAGTAATTATAATGGGTAAGGGGAGAAGTAATAGTTAGATAGGAAGATGCTGCTCGTTGTAGACAACCTCTCATCTTTCATGCCACATCTTATACGCTCTTTGAGTATTCTTGATGCCAGATATGTGGTAAGAAGGTATAGTGAACTCTCACATGATGTTGTTGGAGAGTATGATGGTATAATCCTCTCTGGTAGGAGGAGTAATGAAAGGAGTATGAATGTAGTGAACATGCACATAGTGGATACAGCATATAGGGAGGATAGACCCTTGCTAGGGATATGCTATGGTGCTGAGATAATAGCATTAGCAATGGGTGGAACGATAAGGAGGATAGGCAAGGTAGTAGGAGAGGAGGAGGTGTATGTGAATGAGGATAGTCCTATTGCAAACAATGGTAGGATGATGGTTTATGAGAGCCATGATTATAGTATAGCAACACTGCCATCAGTACTCAAATCTGTAGCATATTCTAGGAGTTGCAGTAACGAGATCATAGTGCATATAAGTAAGCCTATATTTGGTACACAGTTTCATCCAGAGGCTAGCAATTCGTATGGGCTTGATCTGTTGAGGAGGTTTGTAATGCTTGCTAGGAGATGATATCTTGCTGCATAACTAGTCTATCTCATGCTATATTGCTTTGCTATCATCCAGTTACTAGCATCATTGCCTATTGCTTAGGATATAGATGCTTATAATTATACATAAGGAATGGTAAGGCATCACAGTAAACCTATGTTATGATACATATGGGAAGTTATCTTAATAGATGATAATACTAATCAGATTGATGAAGTAGTATTGAATATAGCAAGGTATGATTGGAATAACAGCCATCAAGATTTACTTATAGGTGGCAGTACTGTAGGAACTAGGTGTATGCAGATGCGCTGATAAATAGTGTTAAGTAATAACTAACCTATTCTTTTATATCCACAAGATCAATCAGATGAGCATATAGATGAGGAGCATATAATCTCATCAGATCAAATATCAAAGGTAAAAAGGAACTTCAGGTAAATAAGGAGAAAGAGTTTTGTATTCTTGCATGAGAGATGATATAAGATGTAATTCTGGTGATAGATACATAGTATTCTTGAATTATAGCAGAGTGCAATGAGCCTATGGTAAACAAGGATAATATCGTACCATACTATATCATATATGTACACTCAACTACAAATGGCTCAAGATAATGGATGATGATAACAAGGCCTATGGAGATGAGTTTCCAGAAGGTATAGATGTAGATATGCTGGTAGCAGAGATAAAGGAGTATAAATTGAACAAATAACAAGATTAACCACGAGAGATTCTGTGTATACAAGAGAGTTATTATGTTGTATGCTGTTAACCATCTTCTATATAGGATGATGTATATGCAAAGATTTCATAATCTGAAGTTATAATTTAATTTGTTGATATAATCTTGCTAATGCTATCTATAGTATGTAATGGATGAGTAATGCATCTATAGTGGTATCAACCATCTATTGTAATATATGATTATAGAGATACCATGTATCAAGAGCCACCTGCACCACATGCACAGAAACCAAACTCATCTATCCTACTGTTGCAGAATATGCATGGCTCACCATACTCAACATCTAATGCTCTCTTGCCGTAGATCTTGTAATGGTCATCGTATTGGTATTCGTAATCTACCTGATAGTAGTTATTATCCTTACTCATAAACTGCTAAAATAAAAGATAGTATTTAAATTATTCTATATTGAGGAGGCTCTTGACGTATCTTACGCATCTATCTACATCGTACTCTGTGTAAGTACTAATTATCTGTGCTTCTAGGGAGCCTTCTCCATGAACAGAGAGTACGTAGTTATACCCTCCTGTGTACGTGCTTGCTGTAAGATCCCTTATGTAGTTGAGTACCTTGAGTCTGTTCTTTGCTGGTACATCATGCCTAGTCTTTAGATACTTCTCTATGTATTTTGCAGTCTCTGGATTCTCCAGATCCCTAGTAGTAGGCTGTGTTATCACTAGCCCTCCTGCCAGATCCTGAACAGTCTTTGCTGCATCATGGAAGTTATCTGCAAGGTGGTATTTGCCTATATAGACATACACTGGGTTAGGCACCGCTATACCTGCTGGGTAGACTTTATGCTCTACCGCTGCTGCCCTTATGCATGCCCTTATAGTCTCAACATACCTTATCAACTTCACAATTTTGCTCCTAACATGTGGATACTTGCTTATGCCATTGTACTCTGCTATTAGAGCAGCAGCACCTAACAGTTGATCCCCTATTGGAGGTTTGTATGATATAGCTGTGAACCTATGCCATAGTGCGAATAGCCTTGCTAGTGCACCAGCATACTCATACTCCCCAGCAAGGAATATCCTCTCATTAGGCACAAATACATCATCAAATACGGTTAGAGTTTCTTGAGCAGTTGCTTTAACGCTCATAGGATAATCGAACTCCCCCAACTCTTTGGATGCCTGTGCCCTGCTTATTATCTTCACATTCTTATCATTTGCAGGTATTGCAAATGCTACAGCATAATCTCTATCTTCAGCAAGCATGTTCCTAGTTGGTAGTACTATTATCTCATTTACTGCTTGGGTACCTGTGGTATGTACTTTCGCACCTCTAACAACTATCCCATCACTCCTCCTCTCAACTATATGCACATAAGCATCTGGATCATCCTGCTCATGTGGTCTCTTACTCCTATCACCCTTCACATCAGTCTGTGCTACAGCCATGGCAAGATCCTCCCTTACACATCTATCATAGAATCTGAGCACGTTCTGATAGTACCTTGTACCATACCTCTTATCAACCTCTGAGCATATACTCATGAGTGCAAAGAGTGCATCAGTACCTATAGCCTGTGCTATATTGAATTGACCATTGCAGTATGCTGTAGTAGCCTCTATCAGTTTAGCCCTTGCAAGAAGGTCATCAGCATTCCTTGGTATGTTGAAGTATGCACTAGCCTCTCCATACTCATCCAACCTCTTAACGAATATATCCTTGACCTTAGGATCATGCTTAGCCTTGTATATCAGTGACCAGTGGTTAACGAATATGCTAAGTACGGGATGGGTTGTAACATCTGTAACCCTTTCACCATTGTAGTATACATTCCTGCCATCTCTAAGGCTGGCAATGAACTCTTCTTGGGTCTTTAATGGCATAATATACCATTATATACCTTAGATTTAATCTTTACTTGCAAAGGGATCAAATAATGATTTATGTTTATTGCTATATCAATTGATTAATCAATCAGAATGTGTTGATGGTGCTGGTGCAGATGATGTTAGAGTAGCACTCTCCTCCTCTTCTTCCTCTTCCTTACCGTTTAGAGCATCACTTATCCCCGCCAGTCTCTTAGCAAACTTCATCTTCTCCTCTAGATTCATGTACCTTGCTATGAGTATCCTCTGTGCTTGGGGTGAACCTGCACCGTGAAGCGATTCACTAAGATAGCCAACGGCATTCCTGCCCATCGTCATATTCTCTATAAGCCTAGCCATCCTTACCCTATGCTCTGGATCAACACCATTCTTAGTTGCAAGGTACTTCATCAGTTTGGGGCCTATCTCTGGATGCTTAAGGTCCTTCTCTGAAGGAAGGGTGGCAACTATACCACCTGTAAGATCTTGAGCAAGCCTTGCCATCTCAAACGTGAACTTTGTAAGATGGTGCTTGCATACATTTGCAAGTATCTCATCGTTGATGTAGTTGCCAGCCTTTGTTGCCCTAGCCTTGTATGATGATGCTATCCCTGTACCATAGACTATCTCGTTGAGAAATACCATCTCAACAAGCTTCTCTCGAACATGGGATGCATCTAACACACCGTTGTAATCTGCAATAGAAGCAGCAGCACCTATAAGCACATCACCAACCCCTGACTTGCATACATAACTCCTCCTATGGTATGTTGTGAACCTCTCAACCAGTACTGGTACAAACTCAGTCTCTCCACACATGAAGACATACTTCCATGGTACAAATACATCATCTATTATTATCATAGCCTCTTGCCCAGCATACATTGCATTACCAACATCTATATTGCCATCCATGCTCCTTGTATCACATGACTGCCTACCATACACGAATGTAAGCCCAGGATCATCAACTGGTATTGCACAGGATACAGCATACTCCTTCTCCTCCGGCTTGAGCCTCATCGTTGGCATAACAACTATCCAGTGAGAGTTTATACATCCAGTCTGGTGCATCTTTGCACCCCTTATCACTATACCCTCATCGTTCTGCTTTACTATATGCACAAATACATCTGGATCATCCTGTTCAGATGGGCTCTTACTCCTATCTCCTTTAGGATCAGTCATTGCTCCACCTATGACATAGTTCTCCTCCTGCACATACTTTATAAAGTCTACAAGGCGTTTATGGTACTGGGTACCATACTTCTCATCTATCTCATAAGTAACTGAGTATAGAGCGTTAAGGGCATCCATACCAACGCAGCGCTGGAAGCATGTACCAGTCAACTGACCCAACTTCCTCTGCATCTCATTCTGCTTAACTAGATCATCAGCACTGGTAGTTATGTGAAGGAACCTGTTAACCCTCTTCCCTATGAGAGGGGAGTATGCAGTTGCAAGATCTGGCTCCCTAGAGGCAAGGTCATACGTCTCTGCAACAGCATTGACCGATGGCCTTATTATTGGATGGTCTACAGGGTTCTCTACAAGCTCTCCAAACAGATATACTTTTATCTTACGCCTCCTTAGACTCTCAATGTACTCCTGCCCATTCCTTATAGTCATGCTCTTCATTACCCTCTACACTATTTAAAAATTATGCATTTACATTCCTCTATATAGAAAGATATAACATGTTAAATGCTATCCCTTCCCATCCGTACTGCTCTTGCTCATATCCAATACCCTCTTCCCTCTAGCAGTTGGTACTATCCTCATCCTCCCCTTAAACTCAACCCTTAACTCCCTTCCTTCGAACATCCTGTCAAGGAATATGGCTAGAGCAGCAACCTCAGAGTGTGGTTGATTGCCTATTGCTATGTTGTAATCACTAACCTCATAAACTACCTTGGGTACCTTCTCTGCACCAACAACAACCATCACATCCCTACCCTCATCCCTGCATCTACTCCTTACCTCCTGTACTACATCATCCACATATAGCCCATACATGGTTAGATGAACAACTATATTGCCATCCTTCCTCCATGCATTAATGGCATCAAGCCATCTACTCTGCTCACTTCCTATACACTCAACCTCAAAGGAGCCTCCCCAGCGCTCATTAACCTCCTTTATGCCCTCAACTATGCTAGAGTCATCACTTGCTAGGAGCATCTTGCTTGCACCAAATGCCCTTGCTACCAATGCTACATGCATTGTAACCCTGTAATCCCTAACGTATCTATGCCCTATCCTAAGCACTACTATCCTCATCCTGATCCAACCTCAGGATGTTCATAACCTCATCCTCATCATACTCTGTTACTGTATCTGTACCCTCATTGATACGCTCTGCCCCATCCTCCCTCACACCAACCGCCTTGCTGTAACCTTCACCAGCAAACCTCCTTATCATACCAAGGAGCATCTCTATGTTCCTTCCAGTCTTTGCTGATATAGCAACGTATCTAGCCATCCTATCCATGCTTGTATCATCCCTCAGACTAGAATCCAAGCCAAGGTATCTAGCCTTTGCATACACCTCATCCTCATTGCTAAGCAGATCTATCTTGTTGAAGGCATAGATTATCTTACTCTCTGGCACCTGAAGTTCGTTGAGTATGCTCATACTGCTCTCATACTTCTTCTTCATATTCTCTATAGATTCGCTAGCATCTATAACTAGTATGACTAGATCTGAGAAGGTCAACTCCTCAAGGGTTGATCTGAACGCTTCTATCATGTATGCTGGTAGTTTGCTTATGAACCCTACAGTATCTGAGAGCAGATACTTGCTACCATCTATGCTTATAGCCCTAGTATAGGTTGAGAGTGTTGTGAACATGCCTCTCCCAGCCTCATGCTGCTCCCTTGTTAGTGCATTGAAGAGCGTTGTCTTGCCTGCAGATGTGTATCCAGCAAGGGAGATGGTTACTAGCCCTTCCCTGCTCCTCTGCCTCCTATACAGTGCTCTTCTCTTTGCAACAGACTCTAACTTGCTCTTAAGTGTAGAGATCCTCCTCTTCACATCCCTGTAGTAATCATCAACCTCATATCTCCCAAGCCCGTAGAACCCTGGTTGCTCGCCCTTCTTTGCTAGCCTAACCTTCTCCCTTGCCCTAGCCATCTCATACCTGAGCTGTGCAAGTTTGACCTGTATCCTTGACTCAGCAGTGCTTGCCCTTCTCTCGAATATGTTGAGTATCAACCTCTCTCTATCTATTATCTCAACCTTAAGAGTACTTGCAAGGTTGTACTCCTGTGTAGGCTTGAGAACCTCATCAAAGATAACAGCATCTGGCTTTAACGAGTCTACAATACTCTTAACCTCCATCAACTTACCAGAACCTATACCATACTTTGATTTTGTTAGGTACCTCTGGGTCACTATGCTTACAACCTTGTAACCTGCTGCCTCTGCTAGTGCTACTGCCTCATCTATTGAATCCTTGTATGGATATGTTATGAGTAAGGTCTTGTTCATGTTATTCATCCGTTCATTCTTCATTCATTCATACATGTACTTTCTGCATAGAATAATATAATTATGTTGTTGCTGCTACTACTATGCTCTACCTCTTAGTTAGTATCTGCTCTATAGTCATGTTAAGCACCAACTCCCCTATATCGCTAACATACTCTGCTATCCTCCTTATATTATCTGCTATGAACCTAACTTTGTACAATGCTCTATCACTGCCATACCTAAATCCATCCATAAGATCTTTCTCCCTCTCTATTATGCTCTTTGCCTTTGCTATAGCATCCTTTGCCCCATATGCATCCATCTTGAAGAGTGCTAAACATGACTCATCAAGCACATTGAGTATCTCATTGCTTATACTCATCATTCTATTCATAGTCTCCTCATCAATCCTCTCACCATTATCAAGGGCCTGCTGTGCTATGCTAGTAGCATGATCAGCTATCCTCTCAATGCTCTTAACTACAAGCCTGTAATCTAGGCAATGATTCAACTTGGATAGACCCATATCTGCCAACAGATACTCATTCTCAACAGCTATATTCAACTGCCTAACTATGTAAAAGCTGAACCTATCAACCTCATCATCCCCTGCTATAACCTCCCTAGCAAGTTCAGCATTAGCCTCATTCAAAGCAACAAGAGCCTCCTTGAGCATGGACTTTGTGAGCAATAGCATCCTCTTTAATGCATGATCTATGCTAAGTTCCATCACGTTAAGTAGCACTTGTATTGTTATGTTATCCATCGAGTCTGCTGTAACCTCAGTACCCATGAGCAGCCTCCTTGCTGATTCCTTCACAACCTTCTTGAGTTCTGGTGCAAGCCTGCCTTGCTCAGCCCTTATGTTTATTATGTTATAGCCTAGCAGGTAGAGCGAGATTATATCCCTTAACACGCTATCTACACTGCTCTTACTACCTACATGTATTGTAGCATCCCTCTGCTGCTGCTTTATGATCCGCTTAGGCATTATCTGTATGGATGAGATACCTTGCCTTACTATCATGACCTCATCCTTGGGCTTAAGTCCAAGCTCCTCAACCCAACGCTTGGGTATAGATACTATATAGGATGACTTGCCAGTTACCTGTACCTTCCTTGTCTCTCCTTCCCTCATCTTAACATTGTTAAGGGATACTTAACTATATAGTTTTGGTTAATAATTGGGTTATAATATATAGAGTATAGAGTAAGCTTTTATTATCCTTGGTAATAGCCATAATATGTTAGATCCTAAGAGGAAGCTTACATACACCATAGACATGCTGTTTGGCAAGGATGCATCCCTAGCCTTACCATTGCATAGGCTTGAGTTCACATTCTCTAAGCGTACTGGTAAGGTAAAGCATGTAATGCTTGATGGAATGTTGCTATGCACATTCAGGAGTGATGGAGGAGTAGCGTTGACCGTTGATGGTGCAAGGATCCTTGCAAAGAGCAGTGCATTCAGGGAGCATTGTGTTACTATAAACAATGATGCTGCAAGGTATGTTGCTGAAGGTAGATCTGTATTCTGTAAGCATGTTGTATGGTATGGGAGTAGGATAGATGTTGGTAGCGAGGTTGCTGTACTCAACGAGGCTGGGGAGGTAATAGCAGTAGGTAGAGCAGTGATACCATCAAGCCTACTCAAGCACCTCAAGCAGGGAGTTGCAGTGAAGGTTAGAGAAGGTAGTAAGGCAAGTAGACCATAGTAGATATACTCTCCTCTTCTTCCTCCTCTTCCTTATCATCTTCAAACCATCGATCTATTAAATTTAATAACAAGATTATAGCATAACCATACCATGTTCAAGAGCAATAGGCAGATGAGGCGTATGCTTGACAGGATGGGCTTGAATATGAACGAGTTGAGTAATGTGCAGGAGGTTATAATAAGGACAGCAGAGAAGGAGATAATAATAAGGGAGCCAGTAGTAGCAGAGTTGAAGGCACAGGACTCAACAATATATCAGGTTATAGCAAGTGATGTTGAGGAGAGGGCTGTTGAGAAGAAGAGTTTTGCTGATGAGGATATAACACTTGTTATGCAGCAGGCAGGAGTATCAAGGGAGGTAGCAATAAAGGCACTCGAGGATGCAGATGGTGATCTAGCAAAGGCAATACTGAGCCTAACATCAAAGTAAGTGAGCAGGTGTACAACACAGTTATGTATTGTAATAATGTACTTGCAATAATATACGCAATGCATACAAGGGAAAGCAATGATTTAATAGAGTAGTATAGCAACCAAGCTGGGTTGCAGGAGCAAGGTCAAGAGGTAAAGCATGAATCAAGTGTTGTGGAGAGCATACTCAGCAGATTGGCTTCCCTTGAGAACGATATGGATAGATTGGCAGCATCCATAGAGGATGACAAGAGGAGGCTTGCAGCGCTGGTTGATAAGGAGATAGAGATGTTAAGAGAGAAGGCTATATCGTTAGCAAATACAGAGGCTGAGAGGATAATAAGG
>VAPR01000455.1_pt1 | contig 26636 bp, 42 predicted proteins | sample 3380701 | NCBI WGS metagenome assembly VAPR01 (sample SAMN11536904, study PRJNA540576) | hot springs metagenome | isolation source: hot spring wet sediment | place: Spain: Lobios | collected 2014-01 | reverse complement strand
CTTAAGATGAACAACATCACCATAAATAAATTTTACTGGCATCTTTCTTAAATTATTTTTATCGCCTGAGCTTAAATTATCAATAACAGTCACTCGATGACCATCTTTAATCAATCTTTCCACCAAATGGGAACCAATAAAACCAGCTCCTCCTGTAACTAAAATTTTCTTTTTTATTGAAATCATCTATCAAGGCTTATTGTTTAACCAAGATTTTTTCAATTTAGAAATTAATTTTTGATCTTTTAAATATTTATAATTAGCTTGCCAAACACTTTCGAATAATTTTGGTTTTAAGCCTAATTTTTTATAGATTTTAATAAAAGAAAGTAAATCTTTTGGCAAACAAGCACCCCCAAAACCTCGATAACCTCCATGGAAAATTTCGAAATGACTTTTGCCAAGTCGATCTTCATTTTGCAAAGCCTTAAGAACAAAATCATAATCAACATTCAATTTTTTACACAAATCATAAACTTGATTAGCGAAAATAACTTTCATTGCTAAAAAACTATTAATGGCAAATTTAACAATTTCTGCGGCTGTTGCTGGCATAATACCATTGAAATTTTTTGCTTTTGGAAGAAGAGAAAGAAATTTTGATGCTATATTTTTAGTTTTTTTTGTATAACCCATAATTTGAAGATCACATTTAATAAAACTTTCCCATGGTTTAGCAGCAATTAAAAACTCTGGATTAAACAAAAATTGGTGTTGAGGATACAGCTTTTGAAAATTTTCGGTAGTCTTTGGCGGCACTGTTGACTTGATAATAAAAATTTTATTTTTGTAGGTTCTAAAATAATTTAGAGTTTCATCAAAGGCAGATAAATCTGAACCAATATTTTGACGATAAGGTGTTGGTAGACAAAGAAAAATTATATTAGCTTTAGAAACTTCATCCAAAGAACCTATATTTTTATATTTATCGTAAAGAAACAAGGGGTATTTTTGTTTTTGGAACCATTTTTGAAGAGTGCCCCCAACATAGCCTACTCCAATGATGCCAATTTGATTTTTCATTTTTCTGTTGAATAAAAATAAACCTCCTAAAATTTAAATAACGACACAGTAAAAAATATTTTGCTCTAAAAGTTATAATTATAATACCATAAAATGAGTTTTTATTTAAACTTTGAACTTTTAAAATTGATACCAAAACTAAAAGTTTTAATTCAAAAATAAAGAGAAAATATAAATTTATTTTCTCCTAAAATTTTTTGAGTTTCTTTAAAAGTTTTTTGATAAGAATCTTTTCTTATTAGATAAAGTTTCTGGTTTTCTTTGGCAAATGATTGATAAAGAGATATTTTCCATTCTGGATAAATACCAAATGGTCCTTCGTGAAGATCAATACTAATTATTACAGCATCTTCTCTTGCTAATTTACAAAAACAAAATAATGTTCCGCCGTTTGTTGTTCCTATTTCTAAAATATATTTCGGGTTTTTCTCTTGAAAAATTTTCAACAAATCAACAAATTCTTCTTTAATTTGAATAGGTGTTAATAATCTAAAAAAGAACCAGAAATAAAATTGTATGGTTCTTCTATGTTATTCGAATGAGATTTTTTAATTTTAAAAATCAAATAGGGATAAAGAAAAATCTCTAAGGTTTTTTATCACCTCTCACCCTTGAACCAAAAAAGAAAACTCTGTATTTATTTAAATCCAAGTATTTACTAATAATTTCTCGAACCTCCTTCTTCAATTTTTCTTCAGGATAAAATTCAATTTTCATTATTTAATTTTTTCTTTTTCTAATATTTTCAAAAGTTCTTTTTTCAATTTTGGTAGATCTTTTTTAATAACTTGAAAAACAAGATTCAAATCAACGCCAAAATATTCGTGAATAAGAATATCTCTCATTCCAGCAATTTTACGCCAAGGAATGTTTGGATATTTTTCTCTAAATCCTTGAGGTATATTTTTAGTGGCTTCTCCTATTATTTCCAATCTTCTAATTACAGCATCTTGGGTCTCTACCGATTTCATAAATTTCCCTTTAGATATATTTTTTGTAAATTTTTCTATTTTTTCAATGCTTTCTAAAATATGTCTAAGAAAGATTGTTACATCTTTTTTCATAAAATCACTTTTTGTTCTTTTAATATTTTGTTTTTTAAAAGCGGATGAATAGAATCATAAGTTAAAACATCTACATTCCTTCCTAAAGCATTCTCTAACTTAAATTTTAAATCAATCAAATCTAATAAACTTTTATTTCCTTTAAACTTTATCAAAATATCAATATCACTATCTTCTTTTAGTCCTCCTCGTACTAGAGAACCAAAGAATGCTGCTCTTTTTACACCATAACTTTTTAATATGGGAATAACTATTTTTTTAATGTCTGAAATAGAATGTTTCATAATCACAATTTAAAAAATTTTCTTTTTAATTCGTTTATTTTGTACTTATTATTGTAATTTTAAATTATTTTTTATTTTTTACAAAAACAGAAAGTTAAATAATTAATATATCGGAGGTTGAACCTCCGACATATTTAAAAATGTTTTCTTGCTGCATAATTGAAGGCATAAAAATAGTTTCGCCATTTTTGATCTGAAGAGCCATATTGATTATTAAAAAGAAAATAATCTATTAAACACTCGCGAACTCTTAAAATTTCCTTTAGTCTTTGGGAGTTTTTAGGATCTTCAATTGTTAAATCAATTAACTCTAAAGCACGATATAATGCTAATTTACTATATTCTTTATTCTTTTCTCTCCATAAAATGGCTCTTTCAACTTCACTACCAATGTGCGCCATTTGTTCATAAAAACTTAACGAAAACCATTTGTCTGGCGTTAAATTAAAATGAAATTTCAAAATCATTGTCTAATAATTAAATTATTAACTATTTGAATAATTTTTTCTCTTGTTTTAGGATCATCAACTCCACGACTATTATTTCCCCAAGATGGCCTTAAATTAATCATTGAATCAAATTCAATCCAATCTTCTTGAGAATAATTTTCAGGATAAAGATTAATTCCCCAAAGATTTTCTTGTTTAGAGCCATTATTTAATAAAAAGGCTTCTTCATCTGTATGTAAGTCACCGCCAATAACCATAATTTCTCTTTCAACATCAACAACTGCTTTAATGAGATTACCAAATTTTTCTTTAGCAATTTCCTTTAATTTTTCAATATTAATTTTATTTTCTTTGCTTATTAATTGCATTTTTAATTTTTAATTAATTTTTATTTAATTTTATCATAAAGACAATAGATAAAAACCAGATCTTTAATTAACCTTTTGATATCTCGGAAGTTAAATTTCGAAAATTCATTTTCTAAATTTCTATAGAAATACAGAAAAAACTTTTAAAAATATCAAAAAATACGATCAAAATCTAAAATTGCTTTTCTAATTTTCTATAGAAATATAGAAAAGTCAAAAGGCAAAACGCAAAACTCAAAAATTACAGAGGTCAGACCTCTGATCAGAAATCTGACCTCTGATAACTAACTAATTTTCTGATAATTAATGCTGCTTTTTCTTTTTTAGTTCTTCGATGAATATTCCTAAAGCAACTAAAAGTAAGCCTAAATCGCGAATAGCAATTTCATTAAAAATACCAATGTTTAAAATAATTCCTAAAAGATGAAGAACTGCTAACAAAGAAAAAATCAAAGGATAAAAATTTAAAATTAATGCTAAACCAACAATAATATCAAAAGTACCATTAAGTTTAATTAATAAATTTTGATCAAAATTTTTTACAAATTGAGGAAGATAATCAAGCCAATAATTTGGTTGAACCCACTGCCAGATTCCAAAAACAAAAAACACTAAACCAATAGCAAAAGAATAAAAGTTAAATTTTCTCATAAAGTTATCTAACTATAACTTTACCTGTTTTAGAAGGATTTAAATGATCGTGATATCTCCATTCACCAACTTCATTAAAAACAAAACTCCAACTTTCACCTTTTCTTAAACCTCGACAAGCATCAAAAATCTCTGCTCCAGTACCACATTTTTCAATATCTGAACCAGGATAAACTCGGTGAGTAGGATGAACAGCAGAAGCTGGCCAAGAAAGACTTGAAGATTCATTAACCCAAGTAACTTTTGTTCCTTTTTTAACTTCAACTTCTCTTGGCTCAAAACCTTGATCAGTTATTCTAACAATGACTTCTGTTGCCTCGGCCGATGGTGTGGGTAAAGTTTGTGTTGCTTGACCTTGAGTTTCAGCAGGTGTTGGCGTTGGTAAAGTTACTGGAACAGGTGGTGGTGTTGGGGGTTGAGGAAGTTCTGGTCTTAATTGATTAGCCGACCTATTTTTAGCAAAGTAAATTAATCCTCCCACAACAATTAAACCAGCTAATATTAGACCTAAAATAGTATTTTTATTCATTGTTTATTTCATACAAAATTAACTTCGACTTAAAGTTTTTTTATAATTTTCATTTATTTTTTGCCAATTAACAATATTCCACCAATTTTCAATATACTCCTGCCTTCGATTTTGATATTTTAAATAATAAGCATGCTCCCAAACATCCAAACCCATTATTGGTATATCGCCATTCATTAAAGGATTGTCTTGGTTAGGTAATGAATAAACTTTTAAATTTTTACTTTGGTCAACAACTAACCAAGCCCAACCAGAACCAAAATGTTTTAAAGCCGTTTCGGAAAAAAGTTTTTTAAATTCCTCAAAGGAATTAAAAGTTTTTTCAATAGCTTCTTTAATTTCTCCAAATGGATCACTACCACCAGGCTTCATAATTTCCCAAAATAAAGAATGATTAAAGTGCCCACCACCATTATTTCTAACTGCTGTTTTTATTTCATCTGGCAATTGATTTAAGTTTTTCAAAATTTCTTCTAATTCCAACTCGTGATATTGAGGATATTTCTCTAAAGCATTATTTAAATTATTGACATAGCCTTGATGATGTTTTGTATGATGAATTTCCATTGTCATTGCATCAATATAAGGTTCAAGAGCATCATAAGAATAAGGAAGTTGTGGTAAAGAATATGGATATTTCATTTTTTAAATAGATATATTAATTTTGACTCAATTTCTCTATGTAATATTTTAACTCTTCAAAGAAAATTTTCAAAAAGTCTTTATAATCATTTTTGTTTCCTTCAAAATTATTAACATCTGAAAAATAAACAGCATTTCTTAAAATAATCATTGAAAATTCGTTTAAAACTAATTTTAAACTTTCCACCATTCTTCCCCCACCAAGTTTTCCCCTACTAACCCCACAAATACCAACAGGTTTATGTTTATATTCATCATAAAATTCATCTAATAAAAGTTTTAACTCTCCTGGAAAAGAATGATTATATTCTGGCGAAACAATAATAAAACCATTTGCTTTTTTGAATATTTCTGAAAGTTTATTTCTTTTCTCTTCATTCATTCCTCCAGTCCAAGGTTTATCTAACCAATCTCTTGGTTTTATCAATTCAACATCAAAACCATAATTTTTTGCTTCTTCAAAAATAAATTGAGCAACTTTTTCTGATTTATTCCCCTCTCTTCCTGTTCCTAAAATAATTACTATAAAATATTTCATTGTTTAATTATTATATAAAACTTTGAATGCCTCAATTCCTTTCCAAAACATTTTTTCATCGAAATTTTCATTTGGAGCATGCAAATTGGAGTTATGTAAAATAAATCCTGTTAAAATGATTGGCTTTTTGAAGTTTCTTTGTAAAATTTCAGCTGATGGAATTGAACCACCAACTCGATCAAAAACAACTTTATTTTTGAAAACTTTTTCTAAAGATTCTTTTGCTTTTTCAATTTCTTTGTTATTTAAATCAATATAAAATGGGTCAGCAGAACCTAAAATTCTTAAATTATATTTAACTCCTTTTGGAATTTGTTTTTTAATAAAATCCTTCACTAATTTAATTATTTTACTTGCTTTTTGATATTCAACTAACCGAAAAGAAAATTTAACAATAGCTTTTTTAGGAATAATTGTTTTTGATCCTTGACCAGTATAACCAGACATTAAGCCATTAATATCCATTGAAGGATAAATTTTTGTTGAGAGAGAAGGATTGTTTTTATCTATTGGATGAATATCAAAAACTTGAGATGATTTTATAATTTCTTTTTTGCTTTCGGAAGCTTTTTGAAGTAATTTTTTCTCTGAAGGATAAATTTTTCTTACATCTTTATAAAAGCTTGGAATTAAAATTTTACCGTTTCGATAATCTTTCATTTTAGCAAATAAATCAGCAATAATTTGAGCTGGATTAAAAACTAAATTTCCATAACTTCCAGAATGTAAATCAATTTTTCCAGTTTGAACTTCTAACTCAAAATAAACTATTCCTCTTAACGCATAATAAATTGTTGGTACATTCTTTTTAAACATTCCAACATCAGTCAAATAAAAAACATCAACTTTTGAAAGAATATTTTTTGCTCTTTTAATATATTTTTCAAAATTTACACTTGCTGATTCTTCTTCGCCTTCAAAAATAAAAACAACATTATTCTTTAACTCATTTTCTTTAATTAATTCTTCAATAGCAAAAATATTTTGGATAATATGACCTTTATTATCAGCAACACCACGACCATAAATTTTTCCATTTTTTAAAGTTAAATTAAAAGGAGAAAATCTCCATTCATCAATTGGATCTTCTGGCTGAACATCATAATGACCATAAATTCCGATTGTCCTTTTTGAACCAGTAAATTTATGAGCTAAAACTAATGGTGGAGATTCTTTTTCTTGAATAAATTGAATTTGAAAATCCAAGGGTTCTAACTTGTTTTTTAAAAATTGAGCAGCTTTTAAAATTTCATTAAATCTTTCTTTTTGACTAGAAACAGACTGAATTGAAACAAATTCTTCTAAAGTTTTTAAAATTAAATTTTTATTCATTTACATTTCTAAAATTTTAACAAAAGTTTTAACAGCTTGATTTAAATAAGCTTCTTTTAAATTTTTCCAAGTGTCAAGCTTACTGTGATAAATGTTCATTAATTTATCAATGTCTCCGGCAATAAATTCAATTTTATCTTTAAAAATTTCTAATTCTTTGAGAGGAAAACCTAATTTAATAATCGATATATCTTTGATCAATTGAGATTTACTATGACCAACGCAATCAACTACAATAATTTTTTTAGATTTCCTAAAAAGGTTGAAAAATTTACTTTCAAAAATTCTAAAACCGTATCCCCAATAAACCGGATAATCGTAAGATAATTCTTCATTAGCTGCTAAAACAAAAAGGTGATCATTTAAAAGTTTTGGATAAGAAACAATAACATCGATCATTGTTGCAATACCGCTCGCATTATCAATTGCTCCGGGACCAATACTGTCATAATGAGCAAAAGAAATTGTTTTAGGATTTTTTAAATTGCCAACTAAAATATGAAAAGATTGATGAGAATATTTTTCTACTTTTATATAACCTTTTATTTTTTCTGATTTTAGAATTTTAATAATTTCCTTCGGATGAATAGCAAAAGCTGGAGCAAAATAAAAGTTTGATAAAGAAATATCCTTACATTTTGGATTAAAGTTAATATTAGGGGTGTCAATAAATTTTTGCGAACTGATAAGTGAACTTAGTAAATTATATTTATTTTGTATTTCTCCACCAATAAAACAACATGGTTGAGCATTAATTTTCTTATCATTGGCAAAAAGAAAAAATTTTTTAAATCGAGGAAGGTAGGTTGTAAATTTAAATAATTGAAAATCTATTTTGTTCTTTTTTAAAAGATCAATTAAAAATAAACCAGCTTGATTTTCGATTTTCCCCTGACGAAAAGGAAATCTATTGGTAAATTTTTTGATAAATTCAATTTTATTTATTTTCATTTTGTATTTTTAAATTATAAGGTATAAAAAAATTAAAATTTGCTAAAAAAGAAAAAGGGGCAATTTCCTTGAGGAAACTGCCCCTAAGTGTTTGCTTCAAACCCAGCCTTCTTCTAGTGCGAAAGTAAGAACTTGTGGGGGGTAATATTTCAGAATCACCTCTTCCGTTTCCCCCCAAATTGGATCTGGTTGAGAAGGGTGGTAGACGACTATAGGTTCTACCCCTACCACGCTTCTAGCGTAATCCCAGGCAGGGATTACGACCTCGCGATTGAAGCTATCTAAGTGAGGAAACCCGGGACTCTCAAACGACTCGAAAATGATGAGCCTCCCCGCGGCCGATAGAAGAAAGATAAGTGGATAATACTTTTGGGCTTTGCGGGAACTATTTCCTCCCACTTTTATTAACCAATCAGAAAGATCGATAGTTGGTAGTGATACTAACAAATCAAATGTTCTCCTATGAAAATCTACAAGCTTCTTTCCCCCGATTGTCATGACACAGTTGAGTGGCCGTCCTGAATTTCTAGAAATGTCAACGAGCCTCAATACTTTTTCTCGAATACCTCTATTCCTACCCCTTCCATTGTATGTTCTTATTTCAACTAAACGACGCTTTGAAGGATTTTCAACAACGAACAAGTCCCTTTCATAACTAATAATGTAACCTTTAACATCTATCTCCTCGCATCGTAGCTTGAACTGAATTTCTTCAAGGCGAGCTGCGGCGAGGTGACGCATCAAAATGGGTGTCGGTCCATTGCTCTCTACAATATTTCGAAGTGGGATCTCTAAACTAGCTGCGGTAAAGATTTCTTCAACCCGCTTTTGAACATCACGATTTTCAAATCTCCGCCATGCCTCTTCTAGAGCCTTGCGCAAGTCAAAGAAGTAGCTAATAATCGACATAGTCAACCTCCTTTTTTTGAAGAGTTCACGGGGCTTTTGCCCCTTAGAAGTTCCCTCTAAAGAACTTCTAAGCGGCAATTTTGTCCTTTAAATAAAAAAGCCGGTGTGGGGCACCGGCTTTTAAAAATATAAAAAAATAAACCGATGCCCCTCACCGGCTAAACAAAATGACAAACAAAATGATTGTGTTTTGATGGTTCATTATAAAACAATTATAACATAACCAATCTTTCTTTGTCAAGATTTGCCGCGGGAGGGAATCGAACCCCCGACGCGTAGCTCTTCAGGCTACCGCTCTACCACTGAGCTACCGCGGCATTTGGGCAGGGTAGGACTCGAACCTACGACCTCCGTCTTATCAGGACGGCGTTCTAACCACTGAACTACCTGCCCTTTTGTGCCCCTGGGAGGATTCGAACCTCCAGCCTTTTCCTTAGAAGGGAACTGCTCTTCCAATTGAGCTACAGGGGCGAGCGCGATAAATTTAAATTAATTATATCAAAAATAATTGATTTTACTGAAAAAATTTCTTGCCCCTTTCGATCACATTAACTTCTAACTCTTTAAGTAAAAATATTCTTTTAAAATAATTCTTTATCTTTTCAACATCAAGATAATCGCGGCAAGTATAAATATCAATAGTAACAAATCTCTTCTTTGGGAAAGTATGAATACTAATATGACTTTCAGCAATTATGACAAATCCAGATATACCACCTTGATCTTTTTCAGTAACCGGTGGAGCAAAAACAACATAAGGCGTTGTTAATTTATGCATATTAATATCTTCGGGTAATTTATCTAAAATGTCATAAATCAATTTAAAATCCTCAAGTCTATTTTTATTCCCCCTATAACCATCAATAGTGAGATGAACGCCAAAGTTTTTTTTAGACTTATTCATATTTTTTATTTTTGATTTCCAATTTTTGACCCTTTTAACTTTCTTATGTTTTCTTGATGCTCTTTTGTATTTAATAAACCACATTTTTTATATTTTTTACCTGAACCACAAAAACAAGGATCATTTCTACCAATTTTAGGAATTTCAATTTTCAATTCTAAATTCATAAACATTTGCAAGATATTTATTATTAAAATTTTGTGGAAGTCAACAAAAGCTTTATAACTTTCTTCTTTAAAGGCAACCAAAGGATCTCTTTGGCCATAACCTCGAAAACCAACAGATTGCTTTAAATCTTCCAAATAATGTAAATGTTCAATCCATAAATAATCATAGGTTCGTAAAATAATTGTTTTCAAAATATTTTTAAATTCATTCTCAGAAAGATTATCTTTGAAAAGATTAAATTTTTCATAAAAACCTTCTTTTGGTTCTTTATCTTTAAAAATAAATTTAATTACTTCTTCATTTTCTTCTTTGATTAAATTTTCAAATTCTTGTTTAAAAAATTCTTCAACATCAACATCATCAAGCAAAAATTGTCTTCTTTCTGAATAAATTTTTTCTCGTTGAGAATTAATAACATCATCATATTCTAATAAATGTTTTCTAATATCAAAATTGTAACCTTCAACTTTTGCTTGAGCTTCTTCTATTGCTCTAGTAATTAAAGAATTTTCAATTGGTTGATCTTCAGGAAAATTTAATTTTTCAGCAAGATTTTTTATTCTTTCACCACCAAAAATTCTTATCAGTTCATCTTCAAGGGAAATAAAAAATTGTGTTTCACCGGGATCGCCTTGTCTTCCGGCTCTTCCTCTTAATTGATTATCTATTCTTCTTGCTTCATGCCTTTCAGTACCAATAACAAAAAGACCTCCCAATTCTCTTACTTTTTTAGCTTCTTCAGGATCTGGTGGATTTCCTCCTAAAATAATATCCACTCCCCTTCCAGCCATATTTGTTGCTACTGTTACCATTCCTAATTTACCTGCTTGAGCAATAATTCTTCCTTCTTCTTCATGATTTTTGGCATTTAAAAGATTGTGAGGGATTCCTTCTTTTCTTAACATTTCTGATAATTTTTCATTTTTTTCTATCGAGGTTGTTCCAACTAAAACAGGTCTTCCTTGTTTGTGAAGTTCTTTAATTTTTTGAGCAACTGCTTGCCATTTTGTCTCTTCTTTAAGAAAAATCTTATCTGGATTATCCTTTCGAATGCAGGGTTTATTTGGGGGAATAACAACAACTTCCAAGCCATAAACTTTATAAAATTCTTCAGCTGAAGTTGCCGCCGTACCAGTCATTCCAGCAAGTTTTTTATATTTACGAAAGAAATTTTGAATAGTAATTGTTGCCACTGTTCTCATTTCTGGTTTTATTGGTACTCTCTCTTTAGCTTCAATTGCTTGATGAAGTCCACCAGACCAACGTCTACCAAACATAAGTCTTCCAGTAAATTCATCAACAATGATTACTTCATTATTTCTAACAATATAATCTCGATCTCGATGATAAAGATAATTTGCTGTTAATGCTTGTTCAAGATGATGAGTTGCTTTAATATCTAAAACTTCATAAGGGTTATAACCTAAAATTTTTTCAATTTTATTCAAACCTTCTTCAGCCAAATAAACCTTTCTTTTTTTCTCATCAATCGTAAAATCAATATCTTTTTTCAAATTCTTTGCTAATTCATCATAAAAATAATAAACCTGAAATTCTTCCATTTCATAACCACCAATAATCAAAGGAGTTCTTGCTTCATCAATCAAAATACTATCAACTTCATCAACAATAGCATAATTTAAACCTTTAACTTGAACTAAATCATCTTTACTATGAACTAAATTATCTCTCAAATAATCAAAACCAAATTCATGGTTAGTACCATAAACAATATCAGCTAAATAAGCTTCTTTTCGAGAAACTGGCCGAAGATATTCATGAAAAACCTGAAAAGAACCTAAAACATCTCTTTTGGTATCTTCTTTTTCAGAAACAAAATTGGGATCATAAATAAAAGCATTATCGTGAACTAAACAAGAAGTCGTTAAACCCAAAAGATAATAAATCTGCCCCATCCAAACAGTATCTCTTTGAGCTAAATAATCATTAACAGTCACAATATGAACTCCTTCTTCAGTAAGAGCATTTAAATAAGCGGCCAAAGTTGCGGTGATGGTTTTTCCTTCTCCAGTCATCATTTCAATCACCATTCCTTTGTAAAGTCCAATACCTCCTAAAATTTGAACATCATAATGTCTTTGATTTAAAGTTCTTTTTGCTGATTCTCTAACCAAAGCAAAAGCTTCTGGCAAAATATCGTCTAAAGTTTCTCCTTTTTTTAATCTTTCTTTAAATTCAAAAGATTTCTCTTTCAATTGATCATCTGACAGTTTTTCAAAATCTTTTTCAAGAGAATTTATTTTTTCAACTAAAGGTTGCCACTCCTGAAGATAATTTTTTTTAAAAAGAGATAAAATTTTAGTGAACATTATGAAGATTTATTTTTCAAGGCTTATTTTTTTTATCTTAATAATCCAAGTAATTTTTTTATAACCTTTCTTTTTTCTGTATCTTGTTTTAGGTTTATATTTTAAAATTGTTGTTTTTGTTTTCTTTTCTTTTAAAAATTCAGCAGAAATTTTAACATTTTCAAGTTTTGGTTTGCCAATTAAAAATTTCTCATCATCAGCATAAAGTAAAACATTGTCAAAAATAATTTCACCTTCTGGCTTTTCTTTTAATTTTTCGATTTCAATTTTTGAACCTTCTTCAACTAAATATTGTTTTCCCCCAGTTTCTAAAACAGCAATTTTCATTTTTAATAAAAATTAAACAAAAATAAATAAACGACGACTAATAGGTGGAGAAAAATAAAAATTATATTAATTTTACCAAAAATTTTATGTTTTTTAAAGAAAAAAGATAAAATTTCGTTACCTAATTGAAAAACAAAAAAAATCAAGATTATTTGCCAAAGATTACTAAGATCAACAACTAAAGAAGCTTCATTTAAAGGTCTTTTAAAAATAACAACAAAATCTGGCTTTTTAAGATAGAACAAAAACCAAATAAAAAATGGAAGAATAAAATAAAAATAATATATAATTTTTTTCATTTTGGATTCATTAAGTTTAATATTTCTTCGGCTAATTTTACACTTGCATCAAGTTTAGCAAAAGATAGAGCTGATTTGCTCATTGATTCATATAAATTAGAGTTTGCCAAGATTTCTTTAATCTCATAAACTAAAATATGAGGTTTGGCATTTTTTTCTTCTAAAACTTTACAAGCTCCGTAATGACTATAAACTTCAGCATTTCTTAATTGATGCTTGCCCACTGTTTTTTCATCAATAGGAATTAAAAGAGAAGGTTTGCCAATAGCGGCAATTTCAAAAATTGTTCCTGAACCTGCTCGAGCAACAATTAAATCAGAAAGTTTCATTAAAATAATTAATTCTTCGTTAGGAATAAAAGGAAAAGGATGATAATCTTTAATTTTAGAAGGATTTTTTTCTAAAAGAATTCCTTTAGCATAAAAATAAACATCTTGATATTTTTTTTCTCCAGTTAGATGAACAACTTGAGTAAAATTTAAAAGCTCCGGCAATGCTGAAACAACTAAATCATTTAAAAAGCTTGAACCCTGGGAACCTCCTAAAAATAAAACAACATTTCTTTCACTATCTAACCCAAATCTTTCATAATCTGAAATTAAAGCTGGCTCTCTAATTAAATAAACATCAATTGGTTGACCAACAACAATAACTTTTTTTTCGTTAAAATATTTCTTTGCTGATTCAAAAGCTAAACCAATTCTTTTTGCAAAAATTGAAGAAATTTTGTTTGTCAAACCAGGAATTGAATCTGACTCATGGATGATTATTGGGATCCTCAAAATCCAAGCAGCTAAAATAACACCTAAGCTTCCAGGCCCGCCTTTAGAAAAAATAACATTTGGTAATAATCTGAAAAGATGATAAAAAGCAAACAAAAAATTAAAAGGAAATTTTAAAAGATCAATAAAATTTTGAAAACTAAAGTATTTCCTTAGTTTTGTCTGAGGAATAATAATAACTTCAATTCCTTCTTTTTCGAGAAGTTCTTTTTTAAATGGTTGACCACCTAAATAAAAAATTCTTAAATTTGAAATATTTTTTTCTTCAGCAATTCTTTTTATCTCTCTGGCAACAAAAAGTAAAGGAAAAAAATGGCCACCAGTTGCTCCTCCGGTTAAACAAATTCTTATTTCTTCCTTATTCATCGCGACTAATAATACCTAAACTAAAATAAATTGGTAATTGAGCAGATGGACCATAACTAAAAAATGGTAAAACAACACCAGTGGGAACAATTAAACCAATATTTGAACCAAGATGCAAAAAGGTCTGTAAAAATAACCAAACACCAACTCCAAAAGCAAAAGGTTTTTTGATTTCACTTTTTGTTTTTATTCCTTTTAAAATTATCATCAAAATTAATGTTAAAAACAATAAAATCAAAATTACTGAACCAACAAAACCTAATTCTTCAGCAAAAACAACAAAAATTGAATCAGTTAAAAGTTGGGGAACTCCAGCAATCTTCATTTCTGACTTGCCCAAGCCTTTGCCAAATAATCCTCCTAAAGCAATTCCAATCTGAGAAATCTCTAATTGAAAATGTCTTTCTTCATATAATTTGCCTTTGGTGAAAAAAGAAACAAGTCGTTCAAATCTGTAGCTCCAAAACATTGAAAAAACAACTAGAATTAAAAATATCAAAAAAGAAACAAGCAAAGTAGTAAAAATTTCTTTTTTTGTTTTTAAAAATGTTAAAAATGATGTTGTTAAACTTGTAAAAATAATAATCACATTACTTAAAGATGGTTGTAAATAAATTGGGGTTAAAAGCATAAAAAGAAAAATTATAAATAAAAACAATTTTTTTAAAATGTCAGTTTTTTTAAAGTGCAAGAAAAGAAAAGCTAAAAATAAGATTGATAATGGTTTAATAATTTCTGATGGTTGAAAGGAAATAAAGTCAAAATTTACCCAGCGAGAGGCTGAAGATCCGGGTAGTTTAAAATTAGGTAAGAAAACTAAAAAAAGAGAACAATAAAACAAGGCAAACAAAAGAATAAATAATTTTCTATAATTTTCTATTTTCTTAGCTAAAAAATTGCCCAAGAAAAATAATAAAAAACCTAAAATTGTTGTCCTTGTTAAAAACTTTAAAAAATAAAAATAAGAATTATCAAAATTTTTTAAAGAATAATAATAAGAAGCACTAAAGAAATTAAGAATTCCTAAGACTGATAGAACAATTACTAAAAATAGAATTACTCCATCAAATTTAAACATTAATTATTATTTTAAAGCAGAAACAATTTTTTGATGAATTTCCTTTATTTTGCCTTCACCGTTTATTTCAATAACTTTTGTTCTTTTTCTTAGAAAATTGATGGTTGGTAAGACGTATTTTTTATAATTTTCAATTCTTTCTTTAACTATTTTTTGATAATCTTCTTTGCCTCTTTTTCTTTTAAGAGCTCTTTTGAAAATTTCTTCTTCAGAAACTTTCAAGAAAATTACCTGAAAATCAATGTTAGATTCTTTTAAAGTTTTAAAAATTATTTTAGTTTCTTCAATTGTTCTTGGCGAGCCTGAAAAAACCAAACTATATTTAGAAATAAGCTCTTTTATTTTCTCAGAAACTATATAACCAACAATTGCTGACGAATATAATCCTCCACCCAATCTTTTTGCTTGTTCTTTTTTAATATTAAAAACTTTCTTACCGATCTTTAAGTAATTCTTTTTTTGTTTTTTAAAAAAATCTTCAACAAGATGACTAGTTACCAAAAATTTTGCTTTTAATTTTTTAGCCAATAATTTTCCTTGGGTATCTTTGCCGGAAAGTGGTGGACCAGTAAGAAAATAAACTTTATTCATATTTTCTCAAACTAAGTTCAGACCTTATTTGTTTTAAAGTTTCAATGGCTACTGAAACTAAAATCAAAATTGAGGTTCCACCAATTGCTAAAAATTGTGTTTTCGTCAAAAGCTGAGTAATATAAGGCAGAACAGCAATAAAACCAAGAAAAAGACCTCCAAAAAAAGTTAACCTCGAAACAATATGTTTAAAATATTTCTCTGTTTCTTTACCAGGACGAATACCGGGGATAAAAGCACCGCTTGATTGGAGATTTTTAGCAATTTCTTCCGGATTAAAGGTGATTGAAGTATAAAGATAAGTAAAACCAAAGACAAGAATGAAATAAAAAATAGAAAAAAGAAAAAGATTATTAACAAATTTATTTATAACCTGGAATAGGTTATTAAAAAATTCTATTTTTGTTAAAGATAAAAATTGCACTAAAGTTTGAGGAAAAAGTAAAACAGCAATTGCAAAAATAATTGGAATTACTCCTGCCTGAGAAAGTCTAATTGGTAAATAAGTATTAGCACCACCATAAATCTTTGTTCCTCTTACTCTTTTAGCAAAAACAAGGTTGATTCTTCTTTCTGATTCATTAATAAAAACAATTGCCGCGATTATTAGTAAAGCAACAATAAAAAATGGTACATAAATTTGAAGTTTTTCTAAAGAAAAAGTAGCATAAATTTGAAATAAAGTTTGTGGCATTTGTCCAATAATTCCAGAAAAAATAATTAAAGAAATACCATTACCCAATTTTTGCTCAGATATTAACTCTCCCAGCCACATCAAAATAATAACTCCCGTAGTAATAATGATTGCATCGCGAACTAATGTTAAAGGTGTAAGAAAAATTATTCCTTGAGCAGATAAAAAGTTTAAAAAACCAAATGATTGAATTAAAGCCAAAGGAACAGTTAAATATCTTCCATATTGATTAAACTTTGCCCTACCGGCTTCACCTTCTTCATAATACATTTCTTTCAAACGAGGATAGACAAAAGTCAAAAGCTGTAAAATAATTACTGCGGTAATATAAGGGCCTAAGCCCAATAAAGCAATTGAAAAATTTGCTAAAGCGCCACCAGAAAAAATATTAATAAAACCTAAAAATTGATTAGCTGAAAATAGATTTTTAAACCTTTCAATATCAACATCAGGTAAAGGAATATTAGCTAAAATTCTTGTTAAAAACAAAAGCAAAAGAACAGTTAAAACTCTTTTTCTTAAATCTTTATAAAAAAACAATTGGTAAAGGTCTTGAAAAATTTTCATTCTATTTTGCTTCCTGACTGATTAATTTTCTCTAAAGCTTTAAAAGAAAAAATTAAAGATTTGTCAAAAATTAAAGACTTTGTCAGCTCACCTTTACCTAAAATTTTAATTTTAAAATTTTTCACACTCTTAGGGATTTTAATTATTTCTTTTGAATTTAAAGTTTCAAAATCAACCTTTTCTCCAGAGTTGAAATTTTTTTCAATCTTTTCTAAATTAACATTAAAAATATTTTTCTCAATCTTAACATTACTGACACCTTTTAATTTGGGCCATTTCAAAATAATATCCCTTAAAGCAGGTCTAATTTTATGTCCAGCTCGAGCTTTTTGGCCTTTTATACCTCTGCCTGAATAATTTCCTTTTTTGCCACCACGGCCAATTCTTTTTCTATTTTTCAGTTTGAATCTTATTTGATGAACTTGCATTTTTTAGCTTTAATTTTTTTTGATATGATTTTTGAAGCTTCTCCAAGGCTTTAAATGTTGCTAAAGTATTAACTAATGGATTTTTAGTTACTCCTAAAATCTTTGCTGAAATATCAGTATAACCAGCTAAAGAAAGAATTGTTCTAACAACACTTCCAGCAACAATCCCTTTCCCCTTTTTGGCTGGCTTAATCAAAACTCTTGAAGAAGCAAATTTTTCTTTAATTTCATAAGGAACTGAACCATCAACAATTGGAACTTCAATAATATTTTTTTCTGCTTTATTTCTTGCTTTCAAAATAGCATCAGGAATGTCTAAACCCTTAGCAATACCAAAGCCAATCTTGCCATTTAAATTACCAATAACAACAATGGCTCTCACTTTCATTGTTTTCCCACCAGTAGTAACTTTAGCTACTCTTCTTACATCAATTACTCGAAATTCAAATTTTTCTTCCATTTAAAATTGTAAACCTAATTCTCTTAATTTTTCAGCTAAAATTTTAATTCGACCTTTATAGCTAAAACCACCACGATCGAAAACAACTTTATCAATACCTTTTTCTTTTGCTCTTTTAAATAAATTTTCGGCAACTTTAATAACTTTTTCTTTATTTGTTAATTTTTCATTTTTAAATTCTAAACTATTAGCTGAAACGAGTGTGTGTCCAATTGTATCATCAATAATTTGAACATAGATATTTTGATTAGTTCGAAAAACACTTAATCTTGGTCTTTCTGGATTGCCAAAAATTCTTGCTCTAATTCTTTTATGCCTTTTAATTCTTTTTTCTTTATTCATTTTATTTGCCAACTCTTTTGACTGGTTTCAATTTGATAACTTCATTTATATATCTAAAACCTTTAGCATGATATCTATCAGCAGGCTTGATTTTTCTAATTTGGCTAGCAAAATTTCCTAATTTTTCTTTATCTAAACCTCTTAAATAAATCAAACTTCTACCTTTCTCCTGTTTAATCTCAACATTTATACCTTCAGGAATATCAATTTCAACAGGGTGTGAATAGCCTAATTTAAAAAACAATTTTTTGTCTTTTATTTCGGCTGAATAGCCTAAACCTTCTAAAATTAAAATTTTTTCAAAACCTTTAGTTACTCCAATAATTTTATTTTTTAAAAGAGCTGCTACCGTTCCCCATAAAGGTTTTGTTTTTTTATTTAATTCTCCAACTGGAAAAACTTTTAAAATACTATCTTCAATCTCTAATTTAAAATTTTTTGGTAATTCAAATTCTAATGAACCTTTTGGCCCTTGAATTTGAAATTTATTTTCGGCAATTTTTTTAATTTGAACACTATCTAATAAAAATATTGGTTTTTTTGCTATTTTGCTCATTAATGAACTTCACAAATTATTTCGCCACCCAATTTTCTTCTTTTTGCTTCCTCATCGGTCATAATTCCTCTGTTGGTAGAAATTATTCGAAAGGCAAATCCTTTTTTTAATGGTTTTAAATCGCGATAACCGGCATAAATTTTTCTTCCTGGACTTGAAACTCTTATTAAGTCTTCAATCAATGGTTCACCATATTCATCATATTTTAAATAAATTACTATTTCTTTTTTTACTCCTTCGCCTTTTAGTCTAATATTCTCTATTAAACCTTTTTCTTTCAAAATTTTCAAAATTGCAATTTTCATTTTCGAATAAGGGACAGTCGTAAACTTTTTTCTTACCATCAAAGCATTTTTTATTCTCGCCAGTAAATCAGCTATCGGATCGGTCATAACCATTTTTTACCAGCTGGCTTTTTTAAGGCCGGGAATTTCTCCCCGATGAGCCATTTCTCTTAAACAAATTCGACACAAATTAAAATCTCGAAAATATCCTCTTGTTCTTCCACAACGAAAACAAACATTTCTTTTTCTAGTTTTATATTTTGGTTCTTTTTTCCACCTTTCAATTTGAGCTTTACTTGGCATTATTTAAAGTTTTTTTGTAATTGGAAAACCTAATTCAGACCACATTTTAATATTTTCTTCCTTATTTTTTCCTGAACCAATAAGATTAATAGAAAAACCAAAGTTATATTTAATTTTATCATCAATTGCCTCGGGAAAAATATTTATTTCTCGAAAACCTAAATTAATATTTCCTTTATTATCAAAATTATCTTTTTTTAATCCATAAAAATCTTTAGCTCTTGGTAAAGCATAAGTAACTAATCTTTGAATAAAATCTATCAATCTTTTTTTTCTCAATGTTACCAATAAAGCTACTGGCGTCCCCTTTCTTAACTTAAAACCAGAAATAGACTTTCTTGCCGTAACTATTTTTGGTTTTTGACCAGTAATCATTGAAAGAACATAAATACCATCTTCAATAATTTTTTGCTGATTTTCCGGATGGGATGTTATTAATTTTCCAATTCCTATCTGAACTATTCCTTTTATTGGTCTTGGTTTTTTTAAATCTTGCTTTGACATTTTTTACAAAATCTAAATTTTTCTTCACCTTCAATTCTATAACCTACTTTTGTCGGCTTAGAACAATTCGGACAAATTAATTTAACATTCGAAATATAAATTGGTCTTTCTAATTCAATAATTTTCCCTTTTTCTCCTTGTCTTTTTGGCTTAACATGTTTTTTTACCAAATTCAAACCTTCAACAACAATTTTATTTTCTTTGGGCAAAGCTTTAATTACTTTACCTGATTTTCCTCTATCTTTCCCTCTGACAATTAATACTATATCACCTTTTTTTATTTTCATACTAAAGCTTCGGCTAAATTTGCTATTTTTGAATAGCCAAGTTCTTTAATTTCTCTTGGAATTGGACCGAAAATTCTATTACCAATTATGTCTTTTTCTCCTTTTAAAATAACACAAGCATTTTCATCAAATCTTAAATAACTTCCATCTTTTCTTCTAAAAAATTTTTTTTGCCTAACTACTAAAGCTCTAACAACACTTCCTTTTTTAATTTCTCTATTAGGCTCAGCTTCTTTAACTGAACAAGTAATTATATCACCAATTTCAGCATAACGAGCATTGCCTTTTTTAACAATTCCAATACACTGGAGTTTAATTGCTCCAGAGTTGTCAGCACAATTTAAAATTGTTCTTCTTTGAATCATTTTATTTTTCTGATAATTGCAAAATTTTAACTAAACGCCATCTTTTTAATTTTGATAATGGTCTTGTTTCTTCAATTAAGACAACATCGCCTATTTTTGCTTCTTCTCTTTCATCATGAACATAATATTTTGTTCGATGTTTAATATACTTTTTGTACTTAGGATGCTGTTTTAATACTTCAGCAACAACAACTCTTGTCTTTTGCATCTTATCTGAAACTACTTTACCGATTACTTGTTTTCTCATTGATAATTGTTAAAACTCGTGCTAAATCTTTTTTTGTCAATTTTAAAAGATGTGGTTTGTTTAATTTACCTAACGACTTTTCGATTAAAAGTTGGCTAATTTTTTTTCTCAATTCTTCAGCAAGCGATCTTAATTCTTCTAATGATTTATTTCTTAATTCTTTGGCTTTCATTCTTTACTTATTATTTTTGTTTTAATCGGCAATCTATAAGCTGCTTGTTTTAAGGCAGACTTTAAGCTTTCTTTATCCAAACCGGCAACTTCAAAAATAACTGTTCCTGGTTTTACAATAGCAACATAATCTTCAACATCTCCTTTGCCTCCGCCCATTCTTGTTTCTGGTGGTTTTTTTGTTTTAGGTTTATGTGGAAAAATTTTCAACCAATATCTTCCTTTTTTTCCTAAATATTTTTTTAAAATATTAAGACAAGATTCAATTTGTTTACTTGAAATCATTCTTGTTTCCAAAGATTGAAGTCCCATTTCGCCATAACTTATTTCTGTTCCTTTGGTAGCAATCTTTCTATTCAAAGATCTTCCTTTCTGAGCTTTTCGATATTTTAATTTTTTAGGCTGCAACATTTTCATCTAGAATTTTTTCTTTATCGCCCTTATAAAGCCAAACTTTTAAACCTACATAACCATATTTTGTTAGAATTGGATATTCAGCATAATCAATATCAGCTTTTAATTTTGAAAGCGGCAATCTTCCCCATGAAACAGTTTCTGATCTTTTAATTGTTGAACCGTCAACTCTTCCTTTGGCTTTAATCTTAATTCCTAAAATTTCTTTTTGTTGTTTTGCTTTATCAACAATTCTTTTTAAAACACTCCTTGTTGATAAGCCTTTTCTAATTTCATTAGCAGCTAATTCAGCTAAGTAAGCGGCTGAAAGTAGTGGTTTTTTAACTTCAACAACATCAATATCTAAACTTGGTGATGCGATTTTATGTTTTTCAAATAAAGGTTTTAATTTTTTTTCTAATTTCTTTAATAGATTTTTCAGTAAAGAACCATCTCTACCTATAATAAGTCCAGGCTTTGCTGTTTTAATAGTTATTTTACAATGATCAAGACTTTTTCTTTCAATAATGATATCAATAATTCCGGAATTTGGAAAGGTTTGATAAATAATTTTTCTAATCAAATGATCAGCTTCTAATAATAAGGTAAAATGTTTTTTAAAAAACCATTTTGATCGCCAATAAGTATTAATTCCCAATCTTAAAGCATATGGTGGTATTTTTTGCCCCATTATTTTTTATCTAAAATAATTTCAAGGTGAGATTGTCTTTTAATTATTTGACCAACACGACCTCTTGCTTTAGGATAATATCTTTTCAAATTCTTGGGTCCTTCATTGACAATAATATTTTTAACATATAAATCTTTGGGATCATAATTTTTATTTTTAGCATTGTTAATTGCTGAACGCAAAAGCTTCAAAAGTATCTTAGCAGATTTTTTAGGTAAAAATAAAAGTGTTTTTTCAGCAGCGTCAACCTTTAAATTTTTAATAGTTTTAGCAACAGTTCTTACTTTCCTTGGCGACATTCTAAAATAATTTAACCTTGCTGAAACACTCATTTTTATTTTGTTGGTCCTGCTTTTTTAGCCATTAATTCGGCGGCTCGACCACCATGACGAATAAATTTCCTTGTTGGAGCAAATTCTCCCAATCTATGACCAACCATATCTTCGATAACTTTAACTTTAACAAATTGCTTACCATTATGAACCTCAAAAATCATCCCTATCATTTCTGGAATAATCGTTGAAGCTCTTGACCAAGTTTTAATTGGATATTTTACTTTTTCTTCTAACGGCAAATCTTTTATTTTCATTACTTTCTTTAATAATTTTGGATCAACAAAATATCCCTTTTTGGCACTTCTTGACATTTTATTTTCTTCTTTGAACAATGAATGACCAACTTGGTTTTCGTGGATTTCTTGTTTTTCTTCCGCCAGTAACATTTCCCCATTTATCTTTTGGTTTTCTTGTTCCTCTTGGTGCTTTGCCTTCACCGCCACCATAAGGATGATCTCTTGGTGTCATTGCTGAACCACGCACTTTTGGTCTTCTTCCTTTCCACATTGATCTACCTGCTTTACCAGATCTTTCCAGACGATGCTCGGAATTGGAAACTCTACCAATTGTTGAATAACATTCCTTATGAATTTTTCTAATTTCACCAGATGGCATTTTAATCAAAGCATAATCTTTTTCTAAACCAAACATTACGCCAAAAGAACCAGCTGATCTAATTAATTTTCCACCACTTTGAGGAACAAGTTCGATCTCGCAAACTTCAGTTCCAAAGGGAATATTTTTTAAGGGCAATCTGTTGCCAATTTTTATTTCAGCATTCTCATCACAAATTATTTCATCGCCAACCTTTATTCCTTCAACTGCTAAATGATATCTTCTTTCACCATCTTTATACAAAACTAACATAATAAAACCAGTCCTATTAGGATCATACTCAATAGTTTCAACTTTAGCTGGAATACCTTTTTTATCTAAGCGAGAAAAATCAATTAAGCGATAAAGTCGTCGGTGATAAGGATTAGATCTAAATCTTGTCGTGATTCTGCCATAGTTATTTCTTGCCGTCCTCTTTTTTAATGGCACTAATAAAGGTTTATACGGTTCATCAGCTGTAATTACTTTTTTCTTATCAACAATAACCTTTACTATCTTTGCTGGTCCTCTTGATTTAACTGTTTTAAGAGGCATTATTCAAAAATTGGTATAGTTTGTCCTTGTTTTAATTCGACAATTGCTTTTTTAAATTTTGGTCTAACTGATTTTAAACGGGTTCTTCCTCTAATTCTTTTTTTATAATTAGCTGTTTTGACATCAATAACATTAACATTAAAAATTTTCTCTATTGCTTTTTTAATTTGTGGTTTATTCAAATTATTATCTACTAAAAATGTAAATTTTCCTTGTTTGGAAAGAAGCAAACTTTTTTCAGTTATTAAAGGCAAAATTTTAAAATCAGCTCCAGTTTTGATAACTGATTCACTGGTTTTTTCTTTCTTTTCTACAATTTCTTCTTTTCCTCTATCTTCTTCCTTCTTTCCCCAAATTTTTTTAAAAAAATTGAACTTCATTTTTTCAGACTTGCTTGCCTATTGGCAAGAATGTTTCTTTAATTTTTTCAATTGAATCTTTTGTTAAAAAAAGATGTTTATGATTTAAAAGTTCCAAAATATTTAAATTTCTTGCTTCAATAACATCAGCATAAGGTAAATTTCTGACACTTCGGAAAACTTCTGGTTTATTTTCTTCAATTACTAATAAAGCTGTTTCTTTTTTCTTTTTTGTTTTTCTTGGTTCTAAAAATTTAGAAAAAAATTTGTCAAATTCTTTGGTTTTAAATTCTTTCGGATCAATTTTGTCAATTACTTTAAGTAAACTTTGTCTTAATTTTTCAGCTAAGACCATCAAAATTGCTTTTCTTTTCATTTTTTTATTTATTTTTATTTGTCTCTTTTTTTCTTTTCTTGGTCCAAAAGTAACTCCACCACCAACCCAAATTGGTGATCTAATTGAACCATGTCTTGCTCTTCCAGTACCTTTTTGAGGCCAAGGTTTTCTTCCCCCACCTCTTACTTCACCTCTTGTTTTTGTATGAGCATAAGGAAAATAAGTATTCAACATTTGCCATCTCATTACTTGATGAATCAAAGGATGATTAACTTTCAATCCAAAAATTTCTTCTGGAAGCTCAATCTCACCAATTTTTTCTCCTTTGAAATTGTAAACTTCTGTTTTCATTTTTTAAGTAACAAAATTTTTCCTTTATTTGTCAAAAATTTGCTTCTTATTTCTACTAAAGATTTATTAGGTCCAGGTACACTTCCCTTAACTAAAATCAAATTTTTTTCTGGAAGAATATCAACAATTTCTAAATTTTTAACAGTAACATTAATTGGAGCAATTCTTCCTGCCATTTTTAACCCTTTTCTTACTCTTTGTGGCCATCTCTGACCAATTGAACCTGGAGCCCTTTCTCTGTCTTCTTGGCCATGAGAGCGAGGACCTCCAGCAAAACCATGTCTTTTAACAACTCCAGCAAAACCTTTAGCCTTTCTTTGAGCTCTAATACTTACTAATTCGCCAACTTCAAAAATACTGCTATTAATCTTCTCGCCTATTTGAAAATTTTCAATATTAGGTACTCTAAATTCTTTAATTTTATCATCAAACTTTAAACCAACAGCAAAATAACCATCCTTTTCCTGAGATTTACAAAAAACAATTTCAGATGGAATAGCTTCTAAAACAGTAACAGGAATAACTTTATTTTCCTTAAAAATCTGTGTCATCCCGATTTTTCTTGCTAATAAAAACTTAGGCCTTAAATTTTCACTCATTGTTTAAATAAGAAATCAAATTTAAAAAAAATTTTTGCGCTTTCTTAATTTGTCAGCAGACAACTCTCCTTGTCAACAGACAAAACTTTTTAACTTATTTTAAAACTTAATTTCTACTTCTACGCCCGCTGGTAAATCTAAAGAGTTAAAAACTTCTAATATTCGCTGTGATGGATTTAAAATATCTAAAATTCTTTTGTGTATTTTCATCTCAAATTGCTCCATACTCTTTTTATAGATAAATGGTGAACGATTGACAGTATATCTTCTTGTTTCTGTAGGCAAAGGAATTGGACCCCTTAAATTGAAACCTTCTTTTTGCAATAATTCAACAATTTGTTTTAAGGATTTATCTAAAAGATGATGATCATAAGATCTAAATCTTAAACGAACAACTTGGGTTTCTTCTTTTGTTTTTGGCATTTTTATTTCAAAATTTTAGTTACAACTCCAGCGCCAACAGTTTTACCACCTTCACGAATAGCAAATCTTGATCCTTCTTCTAAAGCAACTGGATAGATAAGTTTAATAATCATTTTAGCATTATCACCTGGCATTACTGCTTCAATTCCCTCTGGCAAGTTAACTTCTCCAGTAACATCTGTAGTCTGGATATAAAATTGAGGCTTGTAGCCACTATGGAAAGGAGTGTGCCTTCCTCCTTCTTCGGCTCTTAAAACATAAACCTCAGCTTCAAATTCAGTATGAGGAGTGATTGTTCCAGGTTTAGCAACAACCATACCTCTTTCAACATCTTCTTTTTTAATACCTCTTAAAAGAAGACCGACATTATCACCAGCAATAGCCTCATCCATATCTTTATGAAACATTTGAATGCCAGTAACAACCGTCTTCATAGGTGAATGAGATAAACCAACAACTTCAACTTCATCATTAATTTTAATTTTTCCTCTTTCAACTCTTCCAGTAACAACTGTACCTCTTCCTTCAATTGAAAATACATCTTCAATTGGCATTAAAAATGGTCTATCTACATCTCTTACTGGTTCTGGAATGTAATTATCTAAAGCATCTAAAAGTTCTAAAATTGGCTTTGCCCATTCATCGTCTATGGATTTGGCTTCTAACGCTTTTAAAGCTGAACCTCTAATTACAGGCACTTCATCGCCGGGATAACCATGTTTTTTAAGCTCAGCTCTTACATCTTCTTCAACTAAATCAATTAATTCTTTGTCGGGAACCATATCAACTTTGTTAATAAAAACAACCATCGCTGGAACATTAACTTGACGAGCCAAAAGAATATGTTCTCTTGTTTGAGCCATAACACCGTCATTAGCAGCAACTACTAAAATAGCGCCATCCATTTGAGCTGCACCAATAATCATATTTTTAATATAGTCAACATGGCCTGGAGCATCAATATGAGCATAATGTCTTTTGTCTGTTTCATACTCACAGTGATGAATGTTGATTGTAATTCCTCTTTGTCTTTCCTCGGGAGCTTTATCAATTTCTTCATAACTAAGCTCCTTACCTATTAAACCTTTTAATTTTAAAACATGGGTAATGGCTGCAGTTAAAGTTGTTTTTCCGTGATCAATATGACCAATTGTTCCGACATTAATGTGTGGTTTTGTTCTTTCAAATTTTTGTGCCATTGTAAAT
>VAPR01000454.1_pt1 | contig 26672 bp, 20 predicted proteins | sample 3380701 | NCBI WGS metagenome assembly VAPR01 (sample SAMN11536904, study PRJNA540576) | hot springs metagenome | isolation source: hot spring wet sediment | place: Spain: Lobios | collected 2014-01 | reverse complement strand
GCAAGGGAGTCCTCGTCATCGGCAACTTCCCCAACGCCATAGGTGCGGATGAGCTCGTCGGGGTCGTTCCGCAGGCTCAGAGTAGGAACTCCGTGGAGACAGGCATGGATGAAGGTGTTGGGTATCCCCTCGAACTCAGACTCAGAGGTGAGCACGAAGAGCCCAGCTTGCCGGAAGAAGTCCGAAACACGGCGGAAGGGGACAGGTCCTGCGTACGTAAAGTGTGGGAGCTCTGCGCTCTCCCGCAGGACGGCGTTCAGCAGCTCTGGGTTGGGAGCAGACCCTGCCATGAGGAACGGAACTCCCAAGTAGCGTAGGCGCTGAGCCAAGCGTACGAATACCAGCGGCTGTTTCATAGGGGTCAGATTTGCCAGCCACAATACCGTCGGCTGACTAGGGGGCTCAGGGGGAGGCGGGAGAGGGTGTCCTGACCCCAGTCGCTCGATGGCTCGGCCGAGCACCCGAGAGAGCCGCTCTTGCTGGTACCGTGTTTGGGCAAGGACCAGATCGGCTGTCCGGAGGGCTCGCTCGATGGCGATGTCTGCCAGAGCTGCTTCGGCCAGGCGTGCTGGGAGAAGCCAGAGCGGTTTGCGGCGGTAGCGGAGACGCTTGCGCAGAAATTTCCAGCGGAGGTAGCTGTTGTCAGCGTTGCTGCACCAGATGAAGAGAACGTCGTGCGCGCGGGCATACCGCGCAGCGAGGACGGTTTCTGGCAGTTTACCCCGTTGGTACACGACCTCTGGGGCAAAATCCCGCACAATTTCCGCCGCCCTGCGCATCCACCGAGGATGGAACCAACCACGGAGTCCTGGTCCGATAGCGGGCAATGACACAACGCGCAGGTTGCCTTCCGTGCGCTCCCACGCTTCCGAGTGTCCGGAGAGCAGGACGAGAACGGGCTCGCCACGGTGCGCAAGCTCGCGAGCAATGTAGTATACCTGCACGTTGGAGCCCGAGACGACAACATCGGGCTCCTCAGGCCAGACCTGCGAGAGGAAAGCCCAACGCATGGGAGCTGCGGTGATGCGAGCTACGTAGACTCATTCCCGACCGTAGAAGCGGCGGATTGTCGCTGCAACAAGCTCTATTTCCTCCTGCGTCATTTCTGGAAACATCGGGAGAGCCAGCACAGAGCGGGCAGCACGCTCGGCCTCGGGGAAGTCGCCTTCTCGGTATCCCAGATGTGCGTATGCTTCCTGCAAGTGTGCCGGGATTGGGTAGTAGACATTTGCCTGGATGCCGTGCTGTTCCAAGTACTGCCACAGTTCGTCCCGGCGTTCGGCGCGGACGACGTAGACGTGCCAGTTGACCGTGTTCCCTGGGCGGACCGTTGGGTGCTGGATTTCTGGAATATCCAAGAGTTTGCGGTAGAGCTCAGCATGCTGGGCTCGCTGCTGGTTCCAGCGTTCCAAGTGCGGGAGCTTGACACGGAGAAAGGCTGCCTGCAATTCATCCAGCCGGCTGTTGTAGCCTGGAAGGACGCTGCGATACGGCGAGATTTGCCCGTAGTTGCGCAGGAGCCGCAGCTGCTGTGCCAACTCGCCATCGTCTGTGACAATGGCGCCAGCGTCTCCGTATGCGCCCAGGTTCTTGGTGGGATAGAAGCTGAAACAGCCCACAGTGCCTATCGTTCCAGCGTGACGACCGTGATAGTAGCTCCCATGGGCTTGAGCGGCATCTTCAATGACAGGGATACCTGCCGCCCGAGCGCGCGCCAGAATTGGCTCCATGTCAGCACAGTGTCCGAATAGATGGACGGGCACAATAGCCCGGGTTCGGGGTGAGAGGGCAGAATCCAGTTGCTCAGGGTTGAGGGTGTACGTGTCAGGTTCAATGTCCACGAACACAGGGCGTGCCCCAACCATCACAATCGCTGCAACGGTGGGAATCGCTGTGAAAGGGGTTGTGATGACCTCATCTCCAGCGCGAATGCCCAGCGCTACGAGGGCTAACGCAATGGCTTCAGTTCCGGAGGCTACTCCGACGGCGTATCGGGCTCCCACCATGGCAGCGAATTCCCGCTCAAAAGCTTCCAATTGGGGTCCTAAGATGTACACCCCACTGCGCAGAACGTCTTGGGCGGCCCGGAGGAGTTCGGGCAGCAGCGAGTGTGTCTGCCGCCGGAGATTACACCGTTCAACGCGCCAGGAGGAAGGCATGCTTGTATTCCCGGGAACAGCCATGGCGGACGAGCAACCGGTACACCTTTGGTTCTAACCAGAGCACAGCAGCCGCGCAGGCAGCTCCCGCCAGCAGGTCCACGACGTAGTGGTAGCGCAGGTAGACCGTTGCAACGATGAGGCTGCAGCCCAGGAGCGCTATCAACCAGCGGCTGCGCGAGCGGAACCGGAATGCCAGGGCCATGTTGAGCAATGTCATCATTGTGTGTCCACTGGGCATGCAGTCGCGATGCACGTGGTCTTCGGGATTGGGACTACCTTCGGGAATACCCCCGCCGGCGTTGATATACCGGCGCCACACAGGCGTCAGCCATAACCCGGGTAGTTCCCTGTCGAGAGCGTGGAAGTCGTGGAGTGTGAACCGCGGACCAATTGCCGGCAGAGCAAAGTAGCACAGGTAGGAGACGTAGAATCCGAATGCCATCACTCGCGCCAGCTCTGCGGCAGGGCGGAAATGGCGCCGCCACAATAGCTCTGCGCCGTGGAGAAGCGGGAGGAAGTAGAACAGCATGTACGCCGTCTGCAGGTATTCCGTTAGCACAGGGTGGGCAAATCGGGCAAGCCATTCGGTGGGGTGCACACCGAAGAGAGCGTAGTCCCATGCGATGAGCAGCTCATCGTAGAGTCGCGGGTTGACAACGGGGACGTAGGCGTGCGTCTGCTGGTACATCACGTAGATGACCGGTGCCAGGTAGAGCCAGTGGAGCAGCCGAACCCATTGCGGCGCTGTTGGACGGTCGCTCCATGCCAGCAGCGTGACGAGCATAGCGATTGTGGCATTCACCAGCAGCCAGAGGGAAGCCCGTTCTACCCACGGGTACAGCAGGAGTGCAAGGAGGCTGTAGAGTCCCACAAGGCTCAGTGTGTACACATCGTGAGCGTACCAGCGCCAGCGGGTAGAGGGACGTGAGCGTGCTGTCGTGTGCGGTATCGGGCCCGTAGAGTCAAGCACAGACATGGGCATGGTGCGAGCTGAGAGTGGAGTAGAGGTGCAACAATTCTGCAGGTGCCAGCTCTTCGGCACGGCACTGTGGAGCGATGCCAGCCCGCTGGAGGAGCTCCTCTGGTGTGGTGTCGGGATAACGGGCAGCGACGTACCGACGGAGGGCGTTGTGCAGTTGTTTCCGTCGTTGCCCGAACGCTGCGTGTAGGAACTCGCAAAAGCCGGCGTAGTCTGGACCTGTCAATGGGTTGGGGCGGAACGTCAGCACGACGACGGAGGAGTCAACGGCGGGAGGTGGAACAAACGCTGTTGGTGGTACGTGGAAAGCGAGCCGAGCTTCGGCAACCGCCCAGCAGGCAAGTCGCAGGATGCCGTAGTCCTTTGTGCCCGGCGATGCTGTGAGGCGTAGGGCAACCTCCCGCTGGAGCATAAGGACTGCGCGAGCCAGCAATGGTGCTGTCTCAAACAGGCGAAAGAGGAGCGGGGAGCTAATGTTGTACGGCACGTTGCCGATAACCAGCGGTTTCCGTCCTGTTTCTACGACTGTGCGCCGTGCAAGTGCTGCGATGTCGTAGCTCAAAATGTCGCCCTGGAACAGCTCCAAGTGGGGGAACTCAGAGGGTGGGAAGCGCTCGTGGAGGACGTCAATGCAGCGGGGGTCAAGCTCTATGGCAACAAGCTGGATGGGTAGGCGGAGTAGGTGCTCAGTCAAGGCACCGGTGCCGGGACCAATCTCGACCACCGTGTCGCCAGGCTGTGCTACCAAAAGCTGCACGATACGGTGGGCAATGCGGGGGCTGCGGAGGAAGTGTTGTCCCCAGCGCTTCCGCGGGACGACCCGGTGCGCCTTAGGGGGCGAGCTCGGCAGAGAGCTGCTCATAGACGTCTTCCAGAGCATGCGAGACTACTTTGACATCGGCGGTGACGGGTAAGAAGTTTGTATCCCCATGCCACCGGGGCACAATGTGGATGTGGAGGTGGTCGGGGAGTCCCGCACCTGCGGCTCGCCCAATGTTGAGCCCAATGTTGAACCCATGCGGTGCAAAGGAACGACGCAGAGCTTCAACGACGTCGCGAGTCCGGAGCATCAAGGCGCACAGCTCCGCGTCGGTCAACTCATGGAGCTGCCCAACGTGGCGATGCGGTGCCACCATGACGTGCCCACTGTTGTATGGATACCGGTTCAGAATGGCGAAACACGACTCCCACCGGGCAACGACGAGGAGTTCACGGTCTCGGCTGGGTTCGCTCTGCAAGGCTTGGCAGAGAAAACACGGGCTCTCCTGGTTTGAGGCTTCAGAGAAAGACGCCACGTACTGCGAGCGCCACGGTGCCCACAACCGTTCCATGCTCTGCCTGCCGCTTGTTATGCCGATAAAAGACGGCGTTCGGCGAACCCAATCGGCTCGTATCCGAACGCCGGTGTCACGCTCAGAGTGTCTCAGAACGCTGTCCGGAAGTCCACCCCGATTTGTAGCGCGTTGACACGCCAATTTTCGCGCGAGGTGACCTTCGTAATGCCAAAGTTGTAGTAGATGCCCGGAATCACCCGCCACCGGGCAACGGTGAGCTCGTACTGGAGGCCAGCTTTGATGCCGAGCCGAAAGCCGGAGCGCTGCTCAATGTCGCCGTCTTTGACAATGATGGTGCGGTCGTTGTCTGTGTAGCGCAGTGTGGGATCCGTTGTGTCGCGAGCAAAGACCGGAATGTACCGCCGCCCCGCAATGTCAACGTAGGCGGGGTCAGTGAGCTCATAGCGCTGCTGGAATGTTCCCCGAATGGGAAAGCCGAAAGTGGGCCCAACCACTACCCCAACAGGCAATTCCCCGATATCCAGCCGGTACAGCAACTCTGCGTTGAGCGTGTAGTAGCTCACCTGCGCCACATGGCGTGTGGAGGTGTTGATAACCACCTGCGTGTCCCGGCCGTCAATGGTGACCGAAAGTCGACTGGGGTAGTTATCACCGGCGACTTCAAAGGTGGTAGGCAAATTGTCAAACATCAGCCGCATAATGACCGAGGAGCGCGACGTGCGTGGGTCGCCGAGAATGTACTCTGCTGTGACGCCGACGAAGAAGCCATTGGCAGAACCGCGCTCGAAGACAGGGCATTCTGTCTGCGTCGCGAACGAGGCGATGTTTGCCGTGTGGAAGCTGCGGTTGTAGCCTGCTGCTGGTCCAATGAAGATACGCGGAGGCACAACCTCCGGCGCCAATGGGCTGGGCTCTAGCTGCGCCATGGCAGTACCGCTCCCCACGCTGAGGGCAACCGCGAGCATGATGACCCATCGTTGCATAGCGCTTCCTCCCTACCGCTGTATGACAACTATGCGTTGCATTGAACCGCTGCCATGCAAGAGCTGAAGCAGGTAAACGCCGCTCGGCAAAGCGGCAATTCCAAATTTACGCAAAACCTCCCCCTTTGGTAGCTCTACCTGCCATTCAGCAGCAGACCGTCCTTCCAGGGTGAGAAGCCGGAGATGCGCTTGAGTTGGCGCCGAGCTACGGAACGCGAGAATGAGCTCATCAGAAGCAGGCTGAGGAAAGAGCCTAACGAGGGCAGTCTCGGGTGCTTCCTGGAGCCGGATGGAGCGGAACTGCTGGGCACAGACGCCAACCAGGAAGAATACCCCGGTTGCTGTATCCCCGACAAAGCACATAGCGGAATCGGGCAGTGTTGCGACGTGTACGAGATACCGCTGCCCGTTATCTGCGAAAGCAGTCACAGGGAGACTCAGTTCCCACTGAGCAGGCTGTGCCAAGGACGGTAGCGGCGCGACTTGGATACAGAAGCCTTCAGGCTCCTCTTGGGCTGCTGTGATGGTACCGTGGAGGAGTTGGTTGCTCGTGCGGACGGTGAATTCAGCCGCGGTGAGCTCAAAAGACCACACGTTCGTTGGTGCGCGGAGGCAGAGTCTGCCCGCTGCTGTAGCAGCATCAGCGCTGGGCATTGTGCCAGAGAGGCGCAGGATGAGCCGATCTCCTGGTTCGGCAGTGAGGGTGTCTATCTGCTCAATGCTCCAGCGCTGTGGCAAGGCAAGTACGGTGTAGAGCACCTCTTCGGTGAAGGAGCGAGTGCGTACCGTGTCCTGAAAGATATACTCCGAGCGCAGACTTAGGCGTAGCCGGAGCCTGGTTTGTCCAGTGGGTAGACCGGCGACAGCAAGCCTCAAGCAGAGCGAATCTGCTGGGGAGAGGTTCTGCGGCAGTGTGGGGAAGATGTTCTGCAAGGCAGCGCCGATGAGCTCAACGGAGTCGCAGACCAGTTGGGTGTTTCCTTGGTTCTGTAAGCACAACTGGAGCTGGAATGTTCGGCAGGCGATGACCGTCTCTGGTGCAGCCACCTGGAGTGTCCATCGGGCAGCAAATGTGTCTATCGGTGGCAGGGCTTTCCCGTAGCCTACCAGGGGAATGTGGAGAGTGTCGGTCTGGTACGGAGGGCTACCGTTGTGGCGCAGGACTATCTGCGCTGTGTGCTTCCCACTGCGCTGAGGTGTAAAGCGGATCCACAATCGCAGGGAGTCCCCCGGTGTCAGAAGCTGCGGCAGATTGTACGGGGGCAGCACAGCGAAGGCTGCCGCATCGGCTCCTTCCAGCCAGAGGGAGTCAATGGCAGTTGGCTCATTGCCGCCAGTTTCCAGCACGAGGGCTACCGTATCGCGGGAGGAGCCGAGGAGTACCGTGTCGAAAGCAACCTCCTTGCCTCGCAGCTCTGGAGCAATCCCTTCGCCGCGGAGGGTGAGCGTAATTGGCGGATGGAGGTCCCAGGAGCTCTCGAGAACAAGCCGCCGTTCATAGAGACGGCGCTGTTGGGGGGCAAACCACACGGGAATACGCACAGAATCGCCAGCCCCGAGCATCACAGTGCGGGGGATGCTGTGTCCCAGGGCTGTGATTGAATCCTCATCGGCGATCAGAGAAAGCGTAGTTGGTGCATCACCCCGATTTGCAAGCACGACGACGGAGTCATAGCGGCGTCCCAGGCGGCGCTGCCCCCAGTCTACGGTGACATCGCCAACCTCGGGTGCAGCACCGCGCCCATCCACACGCGCTGTTACTGCGATAGCGGGAGAGGTAATCAGGAGCAGCTCTTCCCGAAAGATGCCGCGGTAAGGTGGGCGGAAGCGCACAGGGACGCGCACAGTATCCCCAGTGGCGAGGTTGTAAGGAAAGAGCCCTGCTGTGTCCAGCGAGAAAGCACTCTCTCCACGGATGGCGTTGACCCCGGTCACGAGGAGCGGGCGATTACCAGTGTTGACCCAGTAGACGTCGCAGCGTCCTTCGTCCCCGACCAGCAGAGTCCCGAAGGAGCACGAAGAGGCTACCAATCCCAGAGAATCGACCGTGCCCTCTGCCGGGACGGAGAAGACAACGCTGCAGGAGGTCTCCATCGTCACCGTATCTCGAAGTGGGCGGGAGTCACCGTTGGGACGCAAGCAAACCGATACCGTCGTGGAGCCCTGCGGTGGGAGCACAATCGGGAGGGTTGCAGTGATGGTGAGTCGCCGGTCGTTTGCAGTAATGCGGCGGATGGTCACCGTGTCGTAACCTGAGTTGATGAGCTGCAGGTCTTGGCATGAGACCCCGCTGACCGGCACCCCCAGCAGTTGGATGGTGAGCGGATTCCACTGGAGCCGCGGTGCCCAGTAACGCTGGCGGTACCACTGCCGGTTACCGGCATTGTCCCGGACTTCAACCAGTAACTGCCCGTCGCGGCTGGGGTCGTCTGGCTGTGCCTGGAGCAGCGCTTCGTGTGGGGTGGACTGGGTATATGTCCATCGGTAGTTCCAGGTGCTATCCGGGATAGGCTGAGCCCATGCAATGCCAGCCTCGGTATCGGAGCAGAGGAGAGTGAGCCCGCCGCAGGGACTCGTGCGAGGAGAAACCGTTGGAGGCGTTGCGTCGGACTGTCCCGGTGGGAGAAGCCCGCTTCCCAGCACGAGTGCGTAGGAGTCTACGTAGCCTGTGCCGTAGAGGATGCCAGCGAAGGCGCCGCGCTGCGTCCGCAGTTCGTAGACAGTACCAGGAGCGACGGGCAGCTGTAGCCAGTGGTAGCGCGTTCCGCTAAGCGTCCACGGCAGCTGCTGGTTCGGCAGTGTTGGCGCAATTGATGTGAGCAGCGTCCCGTTGAGCCGTGCCGTTGCTATAGCGTCTTCGCTCACGACGAGGTTGACCCAGTGGCGTTTGAACTGGTTGAAGCCCAGCAGAGTGGTGTCGGGCACGAAGAAGTGGGCCTGTTGCACGAACTGCTCCAGAGGCGGCACAACCACCATACAAGGGTCAAAGCTGCGGTACGGGTCCACAAGTGCTTGCGGACCACCGATGACAGCAGAATACATGAGCTGCACCAGGAGGAAGGGCTTATTGGCTTCCCAGAGAATCGGAGCCGCTTCGGCGGGAAAGTCCGCAACATCACCGGCGTTTTGGAGTACCGTCTGAACCGACGAGCCGGTAGCGCGGGTCAGCGTCAGTTGGGTCTGTGGGAATGCAGCGATAGCGCGAAACCAATCTCCCGTGCCTACGGCGAAAGGTGTGGATATGTAGCGCTGTCCCAACGCAGGGATAGGGGGGAGCATCTCAACGAGGTGGTCTTTCGTGTCCGTTTCTGCAGGCAGATTGAAGGGGAGAGAAACCCGCACATGCCCACTCAAGACGCCGATGGGTTTAGAGCTCTGGATGCGCGTACCGGTCATGTCTCCGAGACCCTTCGGCGTTGAGTCTGCTTGTACCAGGTAGCACTCTCCGCGGTTGAGGACAACTGTGTGGGCTACGCCGGCTGCTTTCCCCATTGCCGTACGGGTGCGAGGGATGAAAGTGACCGTTGTGGAATCGTACGCTGCAATGACCATCCACTCACTTCGGCGCAGGGTGAGGTCGCGCAGCCGGTTGATGGTCGTGTCACCCGGGCGTGGTGTATAGGCGTCATTGGGCAGCGAGGCGATGATATAGTCTGTGCCCCAGTTGGTGACGGGGATAGCCGTGTAAGCGTCGGTGGTGGTATTCTGGCTGTTGAAAGCGTAGACAACGATAGGAGCATCGGAGCGAACTTCAACTGCCGCGGCGACTGGGCGTTCAAGTGTACGGACTTCTAACTCCGGTGGTAGCGCTATCCAGCGGTATTCTCCAGCACCGAGGCGGTACTGCCGGGGCTGTGACTCATTCGGCAAGCGGATCCACACCGTCGTTGGGGCACGGGAAGCAATGCTGAGCTGCAGGCGCAGAGAAGAACCGCGCTCGACTTCGTTCTGGAGGAAGCTCACGAAGAAGTGGGTGCCAGCGAACATAGAAGGGCGTTCGGCGGGGGGCTGTGCCCATAGCAGGCAGCCGCCCATGAGAAGGAGTCCCCACCGCAACGCCATTGGTGCAGCCCTCTGCAGCATTGTGCAGCAATTTACGTACTTCGCTGCACTCTGCGAGTGCTGTGCCTTTAGGACTCGGCGCTGAGGGTAGCAAGGTATTCGGCGTTGAGAAGTGCGAAGCGGACCAATGCGGCGATGTTGCGGGCGCGGAGCTTTTCCATCAAGTGCGCTCGGTGCGTCTCCACCGTTCGTGGGCTAATACCCAAGCGCGTAGCGATTTCCTTTGTTGTGAGCCCCTCAGCGATAAGCCGGAGGACGCGGCTCTCTTGAGGGGTCAGCCGTACCAGGGGCTGGTCCCCGGTCCGTGGCAGATTAGGGGCAGCCTCTTGCATGAAGGCAATGAGAGCAGGACTGAAAACCTGTTCTCCGGCGACAACGGCGGTAATAGCTTGCACCAAGTCTTCGGGCCTCATGTTCTTCGTCAAGTACCCGTGGGCACCGGCACGCAGTGCTTGCTCAACGTGGAAGCTGTCCTCGTACGAAGTCAAGATGATGACACGCAGCTCGGGCATCGTTGACCGGAGGATGCGCGTAGCTTCAATGCCATTGAGCCGTGGCATGACGATGTCTAACAGCACAACGTCCGGCCGGTAGTGGCGTGCCAGAGCAACAGCTTCTTCCCCGTTCGTTGCTTCGCCGACCAGCTCAAACATCGGGTACCGGCTGAGCACATGCCGCAGCCCAACGCGCACGATTTCGTGGTCGTCGGCAATCACGATGCGGAGCGTCTCCTCTGAGATCCGAGTTCCCGTTGCGGACTTGTCAATGTATCCCGGCATGACTGTGCAAAGCTGTTGTGGTGCCGGCAGTGTATACCGCTTGAGTGGCTGACTGGATTCCGGCACACCGACGAACAGGTATGGCTTCGTCTTCCTGCAGGCAAAAATACCGCACCGCTCATTCCAATTCAGCGCTCGCGATGCGGCAGCGTGGGATAGAAGCAGAAACGATAGCGGCTGAATACTTAGAGCGCCTCGGGTTCCGCGTTGTCGCGCGGAATGTCCACGCTGGTCGCTTGGGGGAGATTGACCTGATTGCCTACGAGGGTGAGGTGCTGGTTTTCGTCGAGGTCAAGGCACGCTCTTCCCACCGCTTTGGGACACCGGAGGAGGCAGTAACTCCGCGGAAGCGGCGTTTCCTCGTGCGGGCAGCGCAGGTTTACAGAGCTGCGCACGGGCTGGATGAGGTCCCCTGCCGCTTTGACGTCGTTGCTATTGACCTGAGCGTCTCACCGCCGGTCATTCGGCACTACCGCGATGCCTTCGGCTCAGAGGAGGCGTTCTAACAATTGCAGGAAAGTGCTTGGGAAAATCCCCAGGGCGAGTACAGCTACTGTGCTGAGCCATAGGGTTACCGCTGCTGTTCCGCTGTGGGCAGGTTCGGGTGCTTCGTGGGGTTCTCGGAAGTACATCGCCACCAGGACCCCGAGGTAGAAGTATGCGGAAATCATCGTTCCCACAACGGCCACAATGGTCAGCCAGGTATAGCCGGCTTCAATGGCAGCGGTGAAGAGGTAGTACTTGCCGAAGAAGCCCGCAAATGGCGGCAATCCTGTCAGCGAAAAGAGGAAGATTGCCATCAGTGCCGCCAGGACAGGATGGCGGCGGCTGAGCCCGGCGTAGTCGTTCAGTTCCAGCCGCTGCTCGTTTTCCCGTTCCACGATGGCAACGACAACGAAGGCTCCCAACTGCATGAAGAGATACGCTGCGGCGTAGAAGAGCATGCCTGCCCAGCCGCGCTCGGACTGGGCCACAAGCCCCATAAGAAGGTAGCCGGCATGGGCAATCGAGGAGTACGCCAGCATGCGCTTGATGTTGCTCTGCACGACGGCAACGATGTTCCCCAGCAGAATCGTGACTGCCGAGAGCACAGCAATGGCTATCTGGAGCTTCGTGCCAACAGCAGGCTGAAGCGTTTGGAACAGAGGCACCAGGGCGATGACAACTGCAGCTTTCCCGACGGTGCTCATGAAGGCGGTCACGACCGTCGGTGCACCTTGGTAGACGTCGGGTGCCCACTGGTGGAAGGGGACGATAGCCAGTTTGAAGCCAATGCCAATGAGCAAGAGCCCGACCCCGATGAGCAACAGCGTCGGCAGCGCTGTGCCCTGCTGCAGATGCGCCCGGATGCTCTCGTAGCCCAGGGCTCCGCTGCTCCCGTACACCATGGCAATGCCGTAGAGGAGGAAGCCCGTAGCGAAAGCCCCCAGGAGGAAGTACTTCAGCGCGGCTTCTACCGAGCGGAGCTGCGTTCGGAAGTACCCTGCCAGGACATAGAAGGAGACCGACATGAGCTCAATGCCCAAGAAGAACACCAGCAGGTGTGCGGCGTGTGCCAGGATGATAGCACCAGCTACGGCGAAGAGCAGCAGTGCGTAGAACTCGTCGTACTCCCGCCCTTCCCGTTGGAGGTAAGGACGGGCAGCCAGGAGTGTCAGCACGCCAGCCAGGGACATCAGGATGTCAAAGACAGCAGCAACTCCTCCAGCTACCAGCATTCCGGAGAAGACTGTTCCCGAAAACGAGAGCGTCGCTGCTCCAGCAGCAGCCGTTGCCAACAGCCCGAGGATGCTGACCCAGAAGCTCAGCGTCGTGCTCTGCCGAATCAGCGCATCCAGCAACATCACGAGCACAGCCGTTAGCCCGATGAGAACGAGCGGCAAGACGGCTACAAGTTGTGCTGCCCAGTCCATCCCACAAGCTCCGCTGTTGATACAATGCCCTCAGAAGAAGACAATGCTGCCAGGGTTGACCCCTACGGCAAAGCGTCGGGGCTGACCCTCAGCGTTTTGGCGGTAGAGCACCTCACCAGCAACGGTAAAGGTGCGGGCGTTACCAACCCAGAGGTTGCCTGCCCCATCGACAGCGACCGTGTACCAGTTGTCATAGCGCGGCTGCGGGTTTTCCCATACGAGGAAGGGCGATACCGTGGCCGTATCGCATACCCGAATTCCCCACACCCCACTGGGGGCGAGGAAAAACAGGGTGTCGCCGCTGAGAGACCATGCAACATCATAGCTTGCGACAGGCGCACGCCATGTGCGCAGCCGACGCAACGAGGGCAACTCGTATTCGACAATACCGCCGATGGAATCCTGCCGCCAAGCGCTGGGCAGGTGGAGGTAGACAGCATAGAGCCGTGGACGCTCCGGATGTACCGTCACCGTTACAACGTTCGGTCCGGCAGGGAGCACAGCGATTTGTTCGTGACGCTGGAGAGAGAACACCGTCACAGTCCCCGCCAGCGGTTCGCTGGCTCGGTAATCTCCGTAGCCGGAGTTGGCCACGAAGACCATATCACCCCACGCGGAAATGCCCTCTGGGGCTGGTCCGGTGGGGTAGCGGAGTGGGAGCTCGCGCAGTGCCCGGAGATGGATAGCAGTCACGGCATCCCCATAGAGGTCTGTTACCAAGCCCACCGTATCGTTCACGATGCAGAGCTGTCGGGGATAGAGGTTCTGTTCCAGGCGAATACGCCCTATCCATCGGGCGGTCCGGACGTGGAAGCATTCAATGGTGCGGGAACCTGAAATGACAACATAGAGCGTATCGCCGTGCCGCTTCATATCGTTGCCGACGTCACCCAATTGGTAGCCTGTCCCAGACAGCACGTCCGGGATAACGGAGCCGCTGGGCAGCTCAATGCGTGCCAGGGTAGCGTTGTTGTGCCCCCAGAGCCCCTCACAGAGCACGTAGGCACCGTGTTCGCCGCGAATACTGGGGGCTGCCGGCGGCGTTTCCGAACAGCCTCCTAAGCTGGCAACGAGGAGAAGCCATACCACCAGCACTGTAGCGCTCATCATGGACGGGGTGGAGGAAGACGGCGGAGCTGCTCTTCCAAGAGCTTCTGTGGCTCCGGCAGTGTCGGAGCCGGCCGCTGTTCGGGCGTTTCCGGTGCAGAGGGGATAGAGATCGTTGTTGTTCCGAACCGGAGGAGCTCCAGCTTCGCTACCAGGCTGCGGAATGCCAGCTCGCTGGTGTTCAAAAAGGGTCGGGGATAGAGCCCGATCCAGAAAAAGAGCAGCACCAGCGGTATGAGCTGCAGACGCTCCGTGAGCGATAGGTCGCGGAGGTGGTAGTTTTCCGGACTGCCCGGTTCGCCGAACACGATACCATGGTAGAACTTCAGCAGGTACGCCGCTGCAAAGATGACCCCACACGCTCCAAGAGCAGCAATCCAGAAATTGTCCAAGAAGCGGGACTGTGCCGCCCCCAGGAGGCTGAGGAACTCGCCGATAAAGCCGTTGAGACCCGGCAATCCGACGGAGGAGAGAACAGCCAGGGCTAACAACACGGCAAACAGCGGCATAATTCGTGCTAATCCACCGAAAGCAGCCAGCTCTCGGGTGTGCCGCCGTTCGTAGAGCAAGCCTACGCAGAGGAAGAGCATGCCCGTGGAGAGCCCGTGGTTGACCATCTGGATGAGGGCACCCTGCAGCCCTTCAACCGTCATGGAGAAAATGCCCACGATGATGAACCCTAGGTGGCTCACCGATGAGTAGGCGATAAGCTTCTTCATGTCGCTCTGAGCAAAAGCAACCAGGGCACCGTAGAGGATGCCTACGACGCCAAGCCACGCTAACAGGGAAGCATAGGCGAAGCTGGCTTGCGGGAACAGCTCCAAGTTGAACCGTATCAAGCCGTAGGTTCCCATCTTCAGGAGCACACCCGCCAGGATGACCGAACCAGCGGTTGGAGCCTCTACGTGGGCATCTGGCAGCCAAGTGTGGAGAGGGAACAGCGGCACCTTGATGCAGAACGAGAGGGCAAATGCCCAGAAGAGCCACCGCTGTATCTCGAACGGGATGCTCGGGGCTATTTGCCGCAGCCGTTCAAAATCGGCGGTGAACCCGCCAGCATGCTGCTCGGCGTAGACTCCTAACCACACAATGGCAACGAGCATCAACAGTGAGCCAACCAGCGTGTACAGGAAGAACTTCAGTGCTGCGTAGACCCGGTTGCCTCCGCCCCAGATGCCGATGATGAAATACATTGGGATGAGCACCAGCTCCCAGAACACGTAGAACAGGAACGTGTCCAGCGCTACGAAGACCCCCAGCATGGCGGTTTCCAGGAGCATCATCATGGCGTAGTACTCCTTCTGTCGGTGGCGAATAGGCTCCAGCGATGCCAGGAGAGCGAGGGGCATCAACAGTGCTGTAAGCAAGACCAGCAGCAGCGAAATGCCGTCAACTCCTACCCGAAAGCCGGCATCCAGGGCGTCAATCCAGCGGATGTTCGTCACGAACTGGAACCCTGGCTGCTTTGGGTTGAAGCCTATCCAAAGCACAACAGCAAGCACAAGAGTGAGCGTGCTACTACCGAGGCTCAGCGCATGGATCCAGCGCACGCGTTCGCGCGGAGTCAGCAGAATTGCCACAAAGCCCACCAGCGGTAACGCCAGCACACCCAGCAGGACCAATTCCATGCTCGTATCCAGAGCCTGTGCGACCTCAGAAGAGCACTAACCACGACAGAAGCACCAGCACACCCACCAGCATCAGCATAGCGTAGGCTTGCGCGGTGCCCGTTTGGAGCTGCCGCAAGACTGCACCGAACCGCCCGATAGCAGCCGCCACACCGTTGACCAGCCTATCGATGATACCGACATCCACCATGCGCCAGAAGAAGCGCTCGGAGAACTGGCGTATCGGCTCAACGAACAGAGCCTGGTATGCCTCGTCCACGTAGTACTTGTGCCACAAGATGCGGTAGAGCACGCCGAGCCGCTGCTCCAGACGGCGCTCAGCGGCAATACCTTCTACGGCAAACAGGCGCCACGCCAGCCAGATACCGGCAAGACTGATCCCCGTCGCCAGCAGCATCAGCAGGTACTCCTCCCAGTGCACGCTGAGGATTGGCACCTTTCCTAACAGAGCCGCCGCTGGTGCAAAGAGAGGCTCCAGCCAGGTCTCAATGAGGTTCGGGTTGCTTCCCACAGGCAACAGTGCGTACGGGATACCCAACGCCCCACCGATCGCAGAGAGCACTGCCAACACGATGAGTGGTATGCGCATGACGGCCGGTGCTTCGTGCGGATGGATGTGGTGCCGGTCAAAACGCTCCTCTCCATGGAAGACCAGCCCGATAAGCCGGAAGGTGTAGAAAGCTGTGCAGAATGCGGCTGCAATGAGAACCACCCACCCAAGCACACCTGCTCCTTCGAAAACGTGCCAGAGGATGGCATCTTTAGAGAAGAAGCCGCTCAGAGGCGGAATACCAGCAATGGAGAGACCGGCGATGAGGAAGACGCGGTAGGTCGTAGGCATCGAGCGCTTGAGCCCTCCCATGAGCCGGATGTCTTGCTGGTCGTGGAGGGCGTGGATGACAGCACCAGCTCCCAGGAAGAGCAACGCTTTGAAGAACGCATGGGTGACCACGTGGAAGACCGCTGCTGTGAAGGCGCCAACCCCAGCCGCCGCGAACATGAAGCCCAATTGGCTCACAGTAGAGTAGGCGAGCACCTTTTTGATGTCGGTCTGCACCAGACCGATGGTAGCGGCTATCAGGGCTGTGAGCATGCCGATACTGCTCACCACGGCCATCGTTACCGGTGCCAAGGCAAAGAGCACAGCCAGTCGGGATACCAGGAAAACGCCCGCCGTTACCATCGTCGCAGCATGGATGAGCGCCGATACCGGGGTGGGACCAGCCATCGCATCGGGCAGCCATGTGGCCAGAGGGATCTGTGCGGATTTACCCGTGCATGCCAGGAAGAGCAGCAGCGTAATGGCGGTGATGACATCGGTGCCGATCGGCATAGCAGCAGCTTGGACAGAGATAGCGGAATACTCCAGCGTCCCAAACTGCTTGACCAGCAGGAACATTGCCAGCAGCATCCCAACATCCCCGATGCGGTTCATGATGAAGGCTTTCCGCCCCGCGTCAGTTGTCCAGATGATGTTGACCCCCTCGAAGCGTCGGTCGTACCAGAAGCCGATGAGCAAGTACGAGCACAATCCAACGCCCTCCCATCCAACAAAAGTCAGGAGCACGTTGTTGGCAAGCACCAGCACCAGCATCATGAAGATGAACAGGTTCAAGTAGGCGAAGAAGCGCCAGAATCCGCGGTCGCCGTGCATGTAGCCGATGGAGTACACGTGGATGAGAAATCCCACACCGGTGACAACCAGTGCGAACACAATGGAGAGCTGGTCCACTTGGAAGGCGATGTCTACGGTGAACGTGCCGGCGACAATCCAGCGGTAGAGGGTTGTCGCATGGAGGCGCTCCTCCGCTGGCAGCGTGAGGAGCCAGGCGAAGACAATCAAGCTCAGCACGAAGGAGATGCCGACACTGCCGCTACCAATAGCCCCGATGAGTGATTCCGAACGCCACCGCCGCCCCCAGAAGCTCAGCAAGAGAAATCCCGCCAGAGGTGTTAGCGGAATGGCTGCAATGAGGAAGTCCATGGCGTGATGCCCTCACAGCACTTCAACTTCTTCCGTCACGAAGCGCTCAAATGGGAGCTCAATGGGATAGAACTGGATGCGCAGGGTCTCGTCAACGACCATCATCGTGTTGCGCTCCACCTTGATCCAGTCCGAGTGTGTTCCTGTGAAGGGCTCTGAGGCGATCACCACAGCGGAGGGGTGTCCGTAGGTGGGCTCCATACCGCAGCGGTCACCGTTGCAGTAGTAGCGCTTGCCGTACATGTAGTACAGCGTTGCTGGTTGTGTGTTGGGGTTTGTTGTGTAGCGAGTCGCCACGATGCTGGTACCGTTGGTAATGCAGAGGTTGAGGTATGAGTGCTCTCGGACGTTGGCCTCTATCAGTAGGGTGTTGAGCTCGTGCAGCATTGCCCACGTTGCCTCTACGAGCTCTTCGCAGCTAACTTCTCCGAAGGGGTCGCGGACGTAGTTTAGCAAGAGCCCGAAGAGGTGCTCGGAGTCTGTAGAGCCCATGATGGCGTCGTATGCCGTGTCATTGAGTTGGCGTAGGAGCTTGCGGCGGATGGCGCGGAAGCCGCCGACAACGCCGTTGTGCATGAACATGAGGCGACCGCACCAGAAGGGATGCGAATTGACCTCCTCCACCATAAAGCCTGGCGAGGCTGCCCGCACGTGGGCAAAGATGAGAGGGGAGTAAATCTTGCGCGCCAAGTTCCGCAAGTTCAAATCGCTCCAGGCCGGTTTGATGCTGCGGAACACGCAGGGTTCGTTGTCCAGCTCCGGCACGTACCACCCCACGCCAAAGCCATCCCCATTGACCGTGACCGACATTTCTTCAGCCTGGATAGTCTGGGCGCGGATGAGAGAGTGTGGGGGCTTGTAGAGGAGATCCTCTGCCAGAACTGGCGGTCCGATGTAAGCGACAAAGCGACACATACAGGACGCCTGCTGTGGAGAGCGTGTGACCAGCCGAGCGGCAAAATTACGCGAAAGCCCAGCCAACGCTTTTGGCTGCGCACCCTGTGGTGAGGAACACGCTATTTTTGTGGCGGCTTGTGTCTCTATTAGGAGACGGAAGATGCTGTCATGGCGGTCGTGGCTGTTGTTGGCGGTACTGGCTCTGCTGTTTGGATGTTCTCAGGAGTCGAGCTCGCCGGAGGCGGCGGTGGAAGTCTCTGCCCAGTTGGTTTCCCCGGTCGTCAGTGCGCGGAGTGTGCAGCCTGGCATCAGCCCGCTGGGGCGCTCCACGGTGGATTCGCTCTCCATAGAGCGGGTGCGTATCCTGCTGACGCGCCTCAAGCTCCATGCTGCCGGGGAGGACACAGCAGCAGGCGGACGTGACCTCAAAGTCGGACCGTTCGTGGCGAGCTTTACCCCACAGCAGCAGATACTGGCCGGGGCAACGATTCCGCCAGGGACGTACCGTTGGCTCAAGATGGAGTTCCACCGATTCAGTGATTCGGAGGCTGCGCGGTATGCCACCGACAGTCTCTTTCGGGATTTCGTCGTGCCGGAACGTGCCAGCGTACTCATTGAAGGCAAGGTGTTCGTCGGCGATAGCGTTGTGCCGTTTGTCTACCGTAGTGATATCACGGCGAACGTATCTCTCCTGCTGGACCCACCAGCATCGGTCGGGGAGTCGGACCTACTGCGGTTGCTCGTGCAGTTTGACCCGCAGCAGGTCTTCGTTGAGGGCGCGGTCGTGTTAGACCCACGCGATCAGCGGCTGGAAAGCCTCATTGACAACAAGCTGCGCAGTGCGCTGAAAGCCCTCAAGCGAGCTCCATAGCTGGTCATGGAGTCCCACCGTCACAACGGCTGCAAGCTTTCCATTATCGTGCCGCTCTATAACGAGGTGGAGTCTCTCCCGGAGCTCATTCCGCGGCTGGAGGCTGTTGCCGAGCAGGTTGCGGGCTCGGACTACGAAATTTGGCTCATTGACGATGGCTCCAAGGATGGCTCCTTTGAGGTTATCCGGAGCTTCCACGAGCGGAACCCGCGGGTCCGCGGCATCCGTTTTCGCCGCAACTACGGTAAGTCTGCTGCCTTAGCGGTTGGGTTTGCCGAAGCCCAGGGCGAGTACATCGTCACGATTGATGCCGACCTGCAGGATGAGCCCGAAGAAATCCCGCGCCTGCTGGCGAAATTGGAGGAGGGCTACGACTTGGTCTCCGGATGGAAGCAGCACCGGCAGGATCCTCTGAGCAAGACGCTGCCTTCGCGCGTGTTCAACGCTGTGGTGTCTTTAGCCAGTGGGATTCGGCTGCACGATTTCAACTGCGGGCTCAAGGCGTACCGGCGGGAGGTGGTCAAATCGCTGCAGATTTACGGCGAAATGCACCGCTACATTCCTGCGCTGGCACATTGGGAAGGCTTTCGGGTAACAGAGCTGCCTGTCCGGCACCATCCCCGCAAGTACGGGCACTCAAAGTTCGGGGCAAGCCGTTTTGTGAAAGGGTTCCTGGACCTCTTGACCGTGCTTTTCACGACCCGCTTCCTGAAACGTCCGCTCCATCTGTTCGGGACCCTTGGGGTGCTCTTTGCCGTTGCGGGCTTCCTGATTGATGCGTACTTGGCAGTCGAATGGGCTCTGGGGCGAACGGCGCTGAGCAACCGTCCGTTGCTCTTCTTCGGGTTAGGGCTCATCATCGTCGGAGTGCAGCTCATCTCGCTGGGGCTCTTAGGGGAGCTCATTGTCAAAGGGATGCTCTGGCACAGCAGCTATAACATTGCTGAGCGGTTGTGAGGGCGAACAATGCGATGCTTGTGTTCGTGGGCAATGCTGGTGGCGCCAGTTGTAGTCAGCGCTCAAGTCTCTGTAGAGCTGACCGGTGGTTTAGCGACAACGTGGCTTGTGGGCAACAATCCTGCACGAACGCCTATCATAAGCCGTGACACGGCGCAGCAAGCATTAGGAGCTGGCTTCGCGGGGGTGCAACCCGGTGTGGCTTTCCATGTCTTGCACCCGTTGGCACCGAACTGGCGCGTCGGGCTTGGCGTAGAGCAGACATACTTTGAGGGACTGCAGCGCTTCCGACTGCGGGTGGTAGACATCTACCTGCGCTATACCCAGACGGCAACTTCTGTGGCGGCAACGGTGGAGTATATCCCGGTGCGCTTCCCGCTGGCGCGGGGATATGCATTCGTGAGCCTTGAGCCGCGGTGGACGAGCATATCCCGTGGACACTACGTCTACGAACAGGTTGACACCCGGCAAGGCAGAGTCATTGACCGTTTGGACACGCTTATCAGTAAACCGCCGGAGCCGGTTTACCGATTCGGACTTGTGGGACGCGTCGGGATTGGTGGAGAGCTGGCAGGACCGTGGCACTTCCGAGCAAATGTCGGCTTCGGTGTGCTCAACCTCTTGGGTCGGCGTCCTGAACGTGGGGAGTTGCTGACCCCAGTTCGGCTCGGCGAGACCGATGAGCAGTACGCTCCGATCCTCGTTGTTGCCCTCCTGCTCCAGTATCACCTTCGGCTTCCGTAGTTTAGGCTGTGGAGTTGCCATGGTCGGAGTGCCCGATGGCAGCGGATCCGCGCCTTATTGGCTTGCTGGAGGAGCTGGCGCTCTTGCTGGAGCTGAGTGGCGAGAATCCGTACAAAGCGCAAGCTTACGCCCGAGCTGCTCGGACATTGCGTGAGTACGAGGTTGACGTTCACCGCGCAGTTGCTGAAGGTACCCTACGTCAGCTTCCCGGGATTGGGCCGACGTTGGAGGAGGTCATTACCGAGTACGTCCGTACAGGCAGCATTGCTCTCTACGAGCGCCTGCGTCGGGAGATTCCGGCTGGACTACTTGAGCTGACGCAACTGCCGAATCTGGGTCCCAAACGAGCTCGCCAGCTCTACGAGCAGCTCGGCATCACCGACGTTGGAGCGCTGGAGCAGGCGTGCCGGGAACACCGCATCGCTCTCCTGAAGGGCTTTGGGGCAAAGATGGAGCAAGCATTGTTGGCGGCAATAGAGCACTGGAAGCGCGCGCGGTCCCAACTCCATCTCCACACCGCTCTCCGCCTTGCTCGCGAGTGGCAGCAGCGCTTGCTTGCGCTTCCAGATGTCACGCAGGTGCTGCCTACGGGAGTTCTGCGCCGTTATGCCGAGACGGTAGGGGAGCTCGCGTTCGTGGTTGTTTCACCGCATCCGGAGCGTCTCCCCAAGCTGTTCCAGAAGCACATCCCAGAGCTCTATCCGGAGGCAGGGACTGTGTTTGCCGGGACTCTCTCAGGAGGTGTTCGCCTGCGGGTAGAGCTTGCCCCCGTGGAGACAGCAGGCTGGATAGTATTCCGCTCGACGGGCTCGGAAGCGTTCGTACAGGCTGTTGAGGCGGAATTACGCTCGCGCGGATTTGAGCCAACGCCATCCACGGTGATGCGTGGCGGTAGAGCTCTGCCTTTGCGGACAGAAGAGGAGCTCTTCGCCCTACTGGGGTTGCCTCCAATCCCACCTGAGCTCCGCGAAGAGGCGTCAATGCTCGACCTTATCCGGCAGCACGGGATACCACCGGTAGTCTCCCGGACTGACTTCCGTGGGATGCTCCATGTCCATTCTACCTGGAGCGATGGCAAGGCCTCCATTCGGCAGATGGCGCGTGCTGCCAAGGAGATGGGCTATAGCTACATTGCCATCTGCGACCATAGCCCTGCGGCTTACTACGCTGGAGGCTTGAGCCGCGAACGGCTGGCAAAACAGCATGCCGAAATTGACCAGCTCAACGCTGAAGCGCTGGGGATTACTATCCTGAAGGGCGCCGAAGTGGACATCCTCCCCGATGGCTCGCTGGACTATCCCGACGAAGTCCTGGAGAGCTTGGATGTCGTGGTTGCCTCGGTGCATTCGCACTTCAAGCAGTCCCGCCACGAGATGACTGCCCGACTGGTGCGGGCGCTGGAGCACCCATTAGTCCACATTCTGGGGCATGCTACAGGTCGGCTCCTCCTTTCCCGCCCGCCGTACGACGTAGACATTGAGGCAGTTCTGGAGACCGCTCTGCGCTTAGGGAAAATTGTCGAGCTCAACGCACAGCCGTATCGGCTGGATGTCTCGTGGGAGTACCTCAAGCGGTGGCGCGCTCGTGGGTTGCGGATTGCCGTCAACCCGGATGCTCACTCGGTGGAAGAGCTACAGTACACGGAGCTGGGCATTATGCTAGCGCGCAAGGCGCTCTTTCCTGCAGAGCAAGTCGTCAACACGTTGGCACTGGACGACTTTCGCCGGTTGTGCCAGGAACTACGACAGCGTGCCTAAGGGCACAGCAGCGTTTCCGTCCGTTCCGGACCCAGCGAGAGCATGCGGACGGGGACACCGACGAAGTCTTCAATGAAGGCGATGTACCGGCGGGCGGCTGTGGGGAGCTGCTCAAGGCGCTCTATGCCGTTGAGCGGTTGTTGCCAGCCTGGCAGTATGGTGTACTCTGGCTCAACTTGCTCCAGCGTGGCGCAGTCTGGTGGGAAGAAGCGCAGGCGTTTCTGCCCAATCCGGTAGCCAGTGCAGACGGGGATTTCTGCAAAGTGGCTCAGGACGTCCAGTTTTGTGAGCGCCAGCTCGGTGATCCCGTTGACCATGACGGAGTAGCGCAGAGCGACCAAGTCCAGCCAGCCGCAGCGGCGTGGACGCCCCGTCGTGGCACCGAATTCTCCGCCCAGCCGGCGCAATTCTTCTCCAATGGCGCCGGTTTCCTCTGTGGGGAAAGGACCGTAGCCAACCCGTGTCGTGTATGCCTTGACAACACCGATGATCCGGGTAATCGCCGTTGGCGGAATGCCCAATCCTGTGCACGCTCCTCCGCTTGTCGGATTCGAGCTGGTAACGTAGGGGTAGGTGCCATGGTCTACATCCAGCAGTGCGCCTTGGGCACCCTCTGCAATGATGGATTTGCCTGCGCGGAGAGCCTCCGCCAGGAGAGCCGCCGTATCGGTGACGTAGGGGTCAATGAAGGCGTCAAAGGCTAAGTACTCGTGGACGATAGCCTCGATGTCCAGCTCCTCAGTCTGGTAGAGCATGCGGAGGAGGGCGTTGTTTTCCTCCACGTTCCTCCGCAGCTTTGCCTCAAAGATAGTGCGGTGGAGGAGGTCAACGATGCGGATGCCTGTGCGGCGGAACTTGTCAATGTAAGCCGGGCCGATGCCTCGCCCAGTTGTGCCAATGGGATGGGTGCTCTGGTGCTCCTGGGCTTGGTCCAGGAGCTTATGGTAAGGCATGATGAGATGTGCCCGGTTGCTGATGAAGAGCCGTCCGGTAGTCTCAATGCCCAGCGCTGCGAGCATAGTCAGCTCTTCGCGGAGGGCAACCGGATCTACCACCACACCGTTGCCGATGACACACTGCACGTGCGGGTGGAGAATGCCTGAGGGGATGAGGTGTAGAACGAGGCGGTGCCCGTTGTATGTGACCGTGTGCCCGGCGTTTGCTCCACCTTGGTAGCGGGCGACGATGTGGGCATCCTGTGCCAACACATCAACGATCTTACCCTTGCCTTCGTCGCCCCACTGCGCACCGACGACAACCGTTACGGGCACGGCTCCTCGAGAAGTTGCTGGGGAGACTTACGCCTGCTGCGGTGCTGCCTGTCGTTCGGCCTCTTTCAGCCGCCGATACTCGGTCTCCAGGTCTACCTTCTTGACAGTCTCCAGATACCACACAACAAAGGCGCTCGCAATGAAGATGGAGGAGTACGTTCCCGTCAAGATACCTACCAACATCGTGAACGCAAAGCCCTGGAGTACCTCGCCTCCCAAGAAGAGAATGGCAAGCAGCACCAGGACAACTGTGAGCACCGTGTTGATAGTTCGGCTCAACGTCTCGTTGATGCTGAGGTTCATCAGCTTGATGAGGTTCATGCCTTTGTAGCGTTCCCGGTTTTCCCGGATGCGGTCGAAAATGATGACCGTATCGTTGACGGAAAAACCAACAACAGTGAGGAGCGCTGCCAACACCGATTGGTCAACTTCTATGCGGAGTAATCCTAAGTGGTGGACGATAGCGATGGCTGAGATAGCCACAATGACATCGTGGACCAGGGCAATGGTTGCCCCTAGTCCGTACACGAACTCAAAGCGGAGGGCGATGTAGAGCAGAATAGCAATCGTAGCGAGGATGACCGCAATGAGCGCATTCAAGCGCATTTCGGCGCCGATTTTCGGTCCGACCTTGTCGGACTTGAGGAGCGCTATCTGATGCCCTTCAAATCGCTGCTTGAGGGCTGTTATGATAGCGGTGGTGGGGTCTTGTCCATGCGCTGTGGCGACGGATTCCTTGACGCGAATGAGGAACTGGTTGGGCTTCCCGTACGACTTGATTTCGCTACCTCGGAAACCAGCAGCCCCAATGGCACTCCGGATATCACCGACATCGGGAGCTGGGGTGATTGCAACGCCAACCTCTGTGCCACCCTCGAAGTCAATCCCGTACTCTAACCCCCCGATGGCTGTGACGAGCAAGCCGATAACACTGATGGTAAGCGATAGCAGGAAGAAGAAGCGCCGCTTTCCCAGGAAGTCGATGTTCGTCTTGCTGAAGAATTCCATTGTGTGCTCACGTTGCTGCCGGAACCAGCCACTTGCGCGGAAGACCGTATGTCAGGTGGGTATCATACGCTATGAGGATTTCAATGAATGCCCGTGCGACGATGAGAGCAGAGAAGAGCGTCGTCACGATACCGATCATCAGCGTAATAGCGAAGCCTTGAATGGGGCCAGTGCCGAAGAAGTAGAGGATAAGCCCTGAGATGAAGGTCGTGATGTTGGAGTCCAGGATAGCAGCCAACGCTTTCTTGTGTCCCTCATCGACGGCAGAGCGGGGCGAGCGCCCGCGGCGAAGCTCTTCGCGGATACGCTCAAAGATGAGGATGTTGGCGTCCACCGCCATACCCATGGTCAGGATGATACCTGCGATGCCAGGAAGCGTAAGCGTCCCTTTGAAGGCAGAGAGGAGCGCCAGGATGAGCGTTACGTTGACCAGGAGCCCGAACACAGCAACAGCTCCAGCAGCCGTGTAGTAACCGACCATGAACAGGACAACCAGCAAGAAGGCGACTAGGCTAGCCAGGAGTCCACGGCGGATGGAGTCTTCTCCCAGCGATGGACCTACGATGCGCTCTTCAATGATTTTGACTGGTGCTTTCAGGGCGCCGGCTTTGAGCACAATCTCCAGCAGGTGTGCTTCTTGGACGCTGCTCATCCCGGTGATTTGGGAGCGCCCGCCCGTAATTTTGGTCTGCACAACGGGGGCTGAGTAGACGCGTCCGTCCAGCACGATTGCAATTTTCTTCCCGACATTGGCGCCGGTAATCCGGGCCCAGCGTTCAGCACCCTCGGTGTTCATGTCCATGAGTACAATCGGCGCATGGGTTGTGGGGTCGAACGTCGCCCGAGCGTCGGTGATGACGTCGCCCGTCAGCTCAGGTTCGCGCTTGAGCACGTAGAAGCTATAGACCTCATAGCCCTGCCGCTGGAGGCGTTCGTCGGGTTTGGCGCTGATGGCGACCTCGTATTCTGCAGGAATAAGGCGCTGGATATCGGGGCGCTGCAGTAGGGCTTCAAACTCGGCAAGATTCTCCTTGGGGATTTGGAAGAAGTATTCGCCCTCGGGGAAGTTGTTCGTGCGGTAGTCTATCGGGACGAAACGCTCGTTTTGGATGAAGTAGGTGATGAACAGCGACGTAAAGGGGAAGTCCTGCTTGATGCGTTGGCGGCGTTCCTCTTCAGAGAGTCCAGCGTAGGGGTTAGCAGTATCGGGGGAAGTAGGCTGCTGGGTGGTATCGCGGAGCAGTGTATCGGCGGCGGGGGTCCGGGCGGCTATCTGCGTTGTATCCGCCCCCACTGTGTCTGCGCGACCAGAGCGTTGCTGCTTGAGGTACTGGTCAATGGCGTAGAAGGCGCGGACGGCTTCCTGGTTATTCCGGACCAGCTTGAATTCCAGACGGGCGGTGGTTTGCAACAACTGGCGCATTTCGGCTTCGTTGGTAACACCGGGCAGCTCCAGCACTATGCGCCGTGTCCCTCGCTTCTGGATGTTAGCTTCGGCGACGCCGTACTTGTCCACGCGTTGGCGGATCACTTCCAGGGCTTGGTCCACGGCACCCTCAATGTTCCGCTGTAGCCGCTCCACAACCTTCTCGTCGCTGACCTCGCGCAGGTCTCCGACGTCGTAGTACGAGATGAGCGAACGTCCCTGGGGACGGGCAATGCGGTCAAAGTGGCGGAGGAAGATGTTCAAGACGGGTTCATCGCTGAGTTCAGCCTCCCGGCGGGTAGCTTCCAGGACTTGGCGGAAGAGGTCGTCAATGGCTGCGCGCTCGGCTGCTTCTTCCAAGAGCTTGACGACATCGACTTCCAGCGTGACGTACATACCGCCGCGCAGGTCCAGACCCAGCTTGAGGGCATTCTGCTTTGCGCTCTGCAATGCTGCGCCGTAGCGTTGCTCAAACTCTGCCAGGCGGACAGAATCACCGCTCTGACTGAGCTGCTCTTTCCGGCGCTCCAGGTCCCAGGCTCGGTAAGTTGGCACCAGGATGTAGATGCCCAGAGCTAATGGGAGCACAACCAGCGCCCATTTTCCCCATAACTGTCGGAAGCGCTTCGGCACGGGATAGCCCTTCAGGAGTGGGACAAACGTCCAGAGCAGGCGCGAAAATACAGCTTTTGTAGCTGGCTCACCGGTGGAGCAGCAGGGCTGCTATTTTCGCACTGTCGGAGCCAGGGCAATGGCGGTACGAGTGGTCACGGTGGATTTGTGGAACACGCTCGTTGGGGCTGCGGGCAATGCCCAGAGGCAGGCAGCGCGGCTGCGTATCGTTCAGCG
>VAPR01000453.1_pt1 | contig 26765 bp, 24 predicted proteins | sample 3380701 | NCBI WGS metagenome assembly VAPR01 (sample SAMN11536904, study PRJNA540576) | hot springs metagenome | isolation source: hot spring wet sediment | place: Spain: Lobios | collected 2014-01 | reverse complement strand
AGTTCGAGACCCTGGCCATCAAGCGGGTCTTCGGGGACCACGCGTACCGCCTGGCGGTGAGCTCCACCAAGTCCATGACCGGACACCTGCTAGGGGCCGCGGGCGGGGTGGAGCTCATCGCGTGCGCCCTCAGTGTGCACGAGGGGGTGCTCCCGCCCACCATCAACTACGAGAACCCGGATCCTGACTGCGACCTCGACTACGTCCCCAACCGGGCCCGACCCGCACCCGTGCGGGTGGCGCTCTCCAACGCCTTCGGGTTCGGTGGCCACAACTGCACCCTGGCGGTGCGGAGGTTCGAGGACGCGTAACACTGCTTCCATGGCCGCGCCGGACGTGGGCACCGCTCGCCCGCCCGAGAACCTGGAGCCCGAACGCCTGGAACGGCTCCGTTCTTTGGAGGCGCGGCTCGAGGTGCGGTTCCGGGACCTGGGCCTGCTGAACCTCGCCCTCACCCACGGATCGTACGCGCACGAGGGCAGGCCGGACCGCACGGGCACCTACGAGCGTCTGGAGTTCCTGGGGGACGCGGTGTTGAACCTGGTAGTGAGCGACCACCTGTACCGGCGCTTCCCCGACCGCAGCGAGGGCGATCTGGCCCGGCTCCGCGCCCGTCTGGTGAACGAGCCCACCCTGGCGGAGATCGCCCGGTCCCTGGACCTGGGGTCCTACATCCTCCTCGGACGCGGGGAGGAGCAGGGCGGGGGGCGGGAGCGCGCCAGCATGCTGGCGGACGTTCTGGAGGCGGTGGTGGGGGCCGTGTACCTGGATTCCGGGTTCGGCGTGGCCCATGCGGTGGTGAGCCGGTGGTACGCGGACCGGCTGGAAGGGTTGGAGGACGCGCCAGGTGACTTCAAAAGCCAGCTGCAGGAGTTCGTGCAGCAACGGGACCGCCGGCTCCCGCGGTACCGCATCACCGCGACCGAGGGGCCGGACCACGCGAAGGCGTTCGTGGCGGTGGTGGAAGTGGGTGGGCGGGTGCTTGGGGAGGGTCGCGGACGGACAAAGAAGGACGCGGAGCAGGCCGCCGCCGCGGAGGCCCTGGTGCGCCTCGGCCTGCTGCCCCCGCGGACCCGGTAGGGGGCCGGCGTGGAACAGCTGTGGGCGCCGTGGCGTCTCGCGTACATCAAGGGGCCTGAACCCGAGGGGTGCATCTTCTGCACCAAGCCCGCGGAGGGCCGCGACGAAGACAACCTCATCGTGTGGCGGGGCGGCAGCGCCTTCGTCATGTTGAACCGCTACCCGTACAACAGCGGGCACGTCATGGCGGTCCCGGTACGGCACACGGGCGACCTGGATGCGTTGTCCCGGGAGGAGCTGGTGGACCTGTGGGAGGCCGTCCGGCGGTCGGTGCGGGCCCTGCGCCGCGCGTTCCAGGCGGAGGCGTTCAACATCGGGGTCAATTTGGGTCGCGCGGCGGGCGCGGGCATCACCGACCACCTCCACGTGCACGTGGTGCCCCGCTGGGTGGGCGACACGAACTTCATGCCGGTCCTGGCGGACGTGAAGGTGATCCCCCAGCATCTTCTGGATACGTACCGGCAGCTCCGGGAGGCCTTTCTCGCCGAGGAGTGACCTCCAAATTGCCCTGACCATCCAGCGTCAGGAGGGACCGTGCGGATACTCTGGCTCCTTGTGGCGGCTGTGCTGGCCGCGACCGCGCCGGTCACGCAGCAGGCGGGGGAGGCGGCCCACGGGCACGTGGCCGCCCTGGCTGGCTTCGGCCCGCGGGTGGCGGGCACGGAAGCGGAGCGCCGCGCGGTAGACTACGTGGCCAGCCGCCTGCGGGAGATGGGCTACCGGGTGGAGGTGGTGGCGTTTCCTTTTCCGTACTTTGAGACGCGGCGGGTGTTGTTGGAGGTGACCGCACCGGTGAGGGCGAGCCTGAACCCGCGCGCCCTTCTGTACTCGCCCTCCACGGATGGCGTCCTGTGGGCACCCCTCGTGTCCGCGGGCCTGGGGAGACCGGAGGACTTTCGGGAAGTGCAGGCGCAAGGCCGTGCGGTTCTGGTGGAGCGCGGCGAGATCACGTTTTTAGAGAAGGCGGAGAACGCCGCCCGGGCAGGCGCGCGGGCGGTGGTGGTGTACAACAACGAGCCTGGCCTGGTGGTGGGTACGCTCACGCGCCCCACGTCCATCCCCGCGGTCACGCTCTCCAGGGAGGAAGGGCTGCTCCTGCGGGACTGGATCGTCCGGGGGGAGGTGGTGGTGTCGCTGGTGGTGGACACGCGCCTGCAGACGCGGACCTCCCACAACGTGGTGGCCACCCTGCCCGGTCGGCAGGGCGCCCGCGTGCTGCTGGGTGCGCACGTGGACTCCGTGGAGCAAAGCCCGGGCGCCAATGACAACGCCAGCGGGGTCGGTGCGGCCCTGGAGGCCGCGCGGCTGTTGAGGCTCAAGCCGCCGCCGTGGACCGTGGAGGTGGCGGCCTTCGGCGCGGAGGAACTCGGTCTGTTCGGCTCAGAAGCCTACGCCCGCAGCGAAAGGGTTCGGGGGCTTCGCGCCATGCTGAACCTGGACATGGTGGGTGTGGGCGAGCGTCTTCTGGTCGGCAACACCGGCTCGGACCGCCGAGTGGTCGAGTCCGCCCTGGACGCTGCCCGGCGCCTGGGAGTGCGGCTCGAGGCGCGTCGCATGGGCAGCAGCGATCACGTGAGCTTCGAACGGGCAGGGGTTCCCGCGGCCATGCTGCACCGCCCCGAGGATCCGAACTACCACAGCCCTCTGGACACGCCCGACAGGGTGCGGGCTGACCTCCTCGATCCCGTGGCACGCCTGGCCGCTGAGGTTCTGCGCACCCCGTCCCTCCTGGCCAGCCCCCGCACCGGCTCAGCGGCCGCCGCCCTGCGGTAGACCGCCGGTCGTGGCCCGGACGTACAATGGGGGGAGCGGACGACTCGAGGGGGAGGGGATTCGGTTGTTGGTCCAAGACGATCTGCTGGCCCCGGAGGTGGTGCGGGACCCGTACGGGTACTTCGCCCGCTTGCGGGAAACAGACCCGGTGCACTGGAACGACCGCTGGGGCGGGTGGCTGGTGACGCGGTACGAGGACGTGGTCCGCGCCTTCCGGGACCCCGAGCGCCTGTCCAGCGACCGCATGGCGCACTTCCAGCAGGAGCTTGCGGAGCACGACCGCGAGAAGCTCCACATCCTGATCAAGTACTTCTCCCGGTGGCTGGTGTTCACCGACCCTCCCTACCACACCCGTGTGCGCATGCTGGTGAACAAGGCCTTCACCCCCACCAGCGTGGAGCGCCTGCGACCCCGCGTGCGCCAGATCGTGAACGAACTCCTGGATGGTGTGGAGCGCCGGGGCCACATGGAGTTCGTGCGCCAGTTCGCCTTCCACCTACCGGTCATCGTCATCTCCGAGTACCTGGGCGTGCCGCCCGAGGACCGCGAGGCGGTGAAGGAGTGGTCGGACGAGACCTCCCGCATCTTCTTCATCCGGGCAGACGACCCCGACCGACGGGAGCGATCCCAGGCGGGGTTGGTGAAGCTGCTGGAGTACTTCGAGCCCCTGATCCACGACCGACGCCGCAACCCGCGCGACGACCTGATCTCGGCCCTGGTGCAGGCGGAGGAGCGGGGCGACCTGCTGAGCCACGACGAGCTGCTGGCCACCTGCACGGTGTTGTTGTTCGCCGGACATGAGACCACCACGAACCTGCTGGCGAACGGGTTGTTGGCGCTGCTCCAGCACCGAGATCAGTGGGAGCTGCTGCGCCAGGACGCGTCCTTGAGCCGCACCGCCACCGAGGAGCTGTTGCGCTACGACGGCCCGGTGAAGGCCACGTTCCGGTGGGCCAAGGTGGACGTGGAGCTGGGAGGCAAGACCGTGCGGGCGGGTGATCGCATGCTCCTGGTGCTGGCCTCCGCCAACCGCGACCCGGAGAAGTTCGCGGAGCCCGACCGGGTGGACATCACCCGCAACCCCAACCCCCACGTGGCCTTCGGGCACGGGATCCACGTGTGCCTGGGGGCGCCCATGGCGCGACTGGAGGGGCAGGAGGCGTTCGCAGCCCTGGTGCAGCGCTTCCCCCGCATGCGGCTGGCGACCGAGGAGTTGGAGTACCACCCCACCATCGTGTCGCGCGCGTTGGCGGAGCTGCACGTGGAGTGGTAAGGGTGCGCCGGCTCCGGATCGAGGTGGACTACCACAGGTGTGTGGGGAGCAGCATCTGCGTGCTGACCGCCCCGGCCACCTTCGCGTTGAACCAGAACGGGCAGTCCGCGGTCATCGACCCCGGGGGGGACGCCGTGGACACGGTGCTGGAAGCTGCGGAAGGCTGCCCCACCATGGCCATCACCGTGTTCGACGCAGAGACCGGCGAGCAGCTGTTCCCGTAGCCGTTCCACGCGGAAGCAGGCCGCCAGCGGGTCTTGTGGAACCCGCAGTCGCGCCGGGCCGCAGGCGTCCCACTGGCCGGCTCCAGCGTCACTCCGGGCGCAGCCGCCTCGGTGGGGGAGCGTTCACTGCAGATCCCGAAAAGTGCGGGCGGCCCGCTAGGGACTCATCGCCGTGGTGGTGGCTACCGTGGCGGCGCCTCCACCCGTGTGCGCGACACAGGCCGGTAGTGGAAGCAAACCCGCAGGGCGCTAGCGCCGCGCTCAGACGTACCGTTCGCGGACCGGTTCGTCCGTTCACCCCTGAGGCCTGCGCCGCTGAACCGCCGAGTCTCCCTCGACGTGAGCTCCCCGTCAGTCAAGCCGCCCATCCCCCAGGGACACAAATCGCAAGGCTGCGGATCGCCGGTCGAAAACCGGGACCTCGTGCGTTAGATCAGGTGAGCGCAACGTTGGGAGGTGGTCACGCGGGAGAAAACCCAGTACCCTGCGACAACCGAAGGGAAGCCGAGGGCGGGCTGTGCGGGACCGAGCGGGAGAGAGCCTGGCCGGCGGAGCTGGCCTCCGGGCCGGAGCACTCCGCCTGCCCGCGGATGAAGGCGCCTATCCCGCCCCTAGTCCATCAGGTACGCCGCCGGCCTTGGGATGGCTACGCATCAGGGTCGCTACCTCCGCCGCGAAACCGGCCGAGGCGGTGGGGGGGGGCGAAGCCGGCGGGCGCGGGTCGCTGTCCTTGGCTGCGGGGGCGGCGGAGTTGCGGGGCTTCCACAGGACGGCGGCCCTGAGACCCACCGCGGCGTGACGCAGACCGCAGGGGGAGCCGCCGATTCCCGATATTCGGCATCGCGGTACGTTGTTGCGACGTCGTTGGTCTGCAGGAGTCCCGCCGGTCCACGAGGAACCTTTCACTGTCTGCATGCGGGTCCTCGGCGTGGTCACCATCGGACAGTCTCCGCGGGACGATATCGTCTCGGAGATGCAGCCCCTGCTGGGTGAGGGGGTGGAGCTCGTCCAGGCAGGCGCACTGGACGGCCTCAGCCGCGAGGAGGTCGCCGCGCTCGCTCCCGCGCCCGGCGAGGCGGTGCTCGTCACGCGGCTGCAGGACGGGACGAGCGTCCGCGTGGCGCACCGCCACATCCTTCCCCGCCTCGCCCGGCAGGCGGAGGCGATCGCCGGGCGGGTGGACGCCCTTCTGCTGCTGTGCACGGGCTCCTTCCCTGCCTTCCGCGTCGCCTGTCCTGTGCTCTACCCCGAGCGGCTGCTCCAGAACTTCGTCCGGGCACTTTCACCCGGGCTGCACCTCGGCGTGGTCACCCCCGACGACGGTCAGGTGGACGAGCAGCGAACTCGGTGGTCCGAGGTGGCGGCGCGCGTGACCGTGTGTCCGGCGTCGCCCTACGGGGACCCGGGCCGTCTGGCGGAGGCGGCGCGAAGTCTGGCTTCCCAGCACGTGGACCTGATTGTTCTGGACTCCCTCGGCTACAACGTGGCCGCCAAGCGGGCGGTGCGCGAACTGGCGGGGGTTCCCGTGGTGCTCCCCCGGACGGTGCTGGCCCGCGCCGCAGCAGAGCTGCTCTGAGGGGGCGCTGTGGACCACCTGGGCGGGGCAGGTTAACCGGGTCGAAAATGGAGGTCGTGGCAGATCGAGCCGCGTCGGAGAACACGTTCCGCGCGCGTCCCGTGCAACTCGGTGTGTCCCTGAGGGGCCTCCTGCCGTCCGCAGGGGCGCAAGCGGCACTGCCTGCCCGGACGGTGGTGGAGTTGGCCGGGCTCGCGGAGCGGCTGGGTTACCACAGCGTGTGGGTCCCCGAGGGCCAGGGCCGGGAAGCCTTCACCCTGTTGGGTGCCATCGCCACCGCGACACAACGGGTCAGGCTCGGGACCGGGGTGCTGCCCGTGTTCTCGCGCCCGCCCGCGCTGGCCGCCATGGGGCTGGCTACGTTGGACGACCTGTCGGGCGGCCGCGTGTTTTTCGGAGTCGGTGCCGGCCACCCCGAGGTCTCCGAGCGCAGCTACGGAGAGCCCTTCCGCCACCCGGTGACGGCTGTCCGGGAGTTCGTGGAGATCGTCCGCCGGGCGATGCGTGGCGAGACAGTGACCTTCCACGGACGTGTTTTCCGGGTCGAGGGGTTCGCGCTGGAGTCTGTGCCCCGGCGGGTCGTGCCCGTCTACGTGGCCGCCTTGCGTGACCGCATGCTTTCGCTGGCCGGTGAGGTGGGCGACGGCGTGCTGCTCAACTGGGCTACGCCTGCCCGGGTACGCGCGGGGGTGGAGGTGATCCGCCGGGCGGCGGAACGGGTGGGCCGCAGGGAGGCACCGCACGTGGCCTGTTTCGTCCGCGCGTGCGTCACGGACCGCCCTGAGGCCGCCCGCGAAGTCCTCCGACGCCTCATCGCCTCGTACGCGCGGTTGCGCGCCTACCGGGCTCTGTGGCGCGAGTTAGGGTTCGCGGAGGAGATGGCCCGGGCGGAGGCAGCCGCCCGCACAGGGCCGGAGGCTGTGGTGCGTGCGGTGTCTGATCGCATGGTGGAATCGCTCGGGCTCGTTGGTGATCCCGCGCACGTTTACAGGGGACTTCTGGCGTTCCGCGAGGCCGGGGTGGACCTGCCGATCGTCTACCCGTTTGCAGTGGGACCGAGCGACCAAGCCTACCGGGACACCCTCGAGGGACTAGCCGGCCTGTAGCGTGCCAGGAGTCAGCACGTCTGCGCGCGGGAGGTGCCCGTACGCTCCTCAGTCCAACACGTATCCCTCCCGGCGGTCCCGCTCCGCCAGCTCCGGCGGGCGGTCGGCAGGGTCACCGTACCCGCTCCCGCCCGCAGAGCGGACGATGATCAGGTCGTCCGCAGCCCGCAGCTCTACGAGTTGTCCAATGCCCGCTACCGGCTGGACCCGGGCGCCCCGGACCTCCGCGCCCGCGGGACCCCCGGGTTGGCCGCCCAACAGCCCGGGCTGGGGAGAATCGCTCCCGTGGGGCAGTACGTTGACCAACACGGGCAGGCCGTCGTCGTACAGCTTGCGCAGAACCACCTCCTGGCCCAAGCCGCCGCGGTAGCAGCCTCGGCCGCCGGAGCCGGGGATCAACTCCTTTCGCTCCACCAGCAGGGGTGTGCGCTGCTCGAACATCTCTACAGGCACGTTGCCGGCGGACGTCGGGTACATCAGGGCGGGGTAGCCGTCGCCGTGTGCGCTCCCGCCCTGGCCTCCGCCGAACATGAGGTGGTCGTTGAACGTCTGGCCGCGCCCGTCCCGCCCGTAGGCGGTGCACACGGCGGGTAGCCCGGTGTAGGCTTGCACCCGGTCTGGCAGGACCTCCGCCAGCGCCCGGAAGATGGCCGGCCCACAGAACCAACCCACCATGGTCCGCTGGCTCACCGCCGCGGGGTAGCGGCAGTTCAGAACGCTGCCTTCCGGTGCCCGCACGTGGAGGGGACGGAAGCAGCCAGCGTTGCTGGGGATCTCGGGGGTCAGGATGCACTTGAGCGCGTAGGCGGTGTGAGCGGCGGTGTAGGAGAGGGTGCAGTTCACCCCGCCCTCCGGGAGCTCCGGGGGTACGTCGTCCCAGTCCACAGTGATCTCGTCGCCTTCCACAACGACCGCGCAGCCCAGCCGGATCTGCTTGCCGCCGAGGGCAAAGGTGGCGTCCCCCCGGTAGACGCCGTCCGGCACCGCGCGGATGGCCGTCCGCATAGCCTCCTCCGCGCGCCGTTGCACCTCCAGGGCCAGGGGCGCCAGGGAGTCCAGACCGTACTCCTCCATGAAGGCGAGCAGGCGCTGCGCGCCCACCCGGTTGGCGGTTACCTGGGCCTGGATGTCGCCGAAGACCATCTCCGGGCGGCGGACGTTCCGGCGGATGAGCGCGGCCAGATCCTCGTTCAGTCGACCGGCACGGTAGAGGCGGAGGGGCGGGATCTGCAGCCCCTCCTCGTACAGCTCCCGGGCGCGGGCGGAGTCCTTCGTGCCGCCGATGTCGGAGCAGTGAGCGATGGAACCCACGAACCCCACCACGGCTCCGTCGCGGAACACGGGGGTCACCACCGCCAGGTCGAAGAGGTGCCCCGCGCAGATCCAGGGGTCGTTGGTGATCAACACGTCCCCCTCTTCCAACGTCTCCGGGGGAAAGTGGTCGAGCAGGCGGCGGACGGCCAGGGGGAGGGTCAGGTTGAAGACGGGCATGGAGCGGGGCGAGTGGGCAATGGAGTTGGCCCGCGCGTCCAGCAGCTCGCAGCCGAAGTCCTGCGCGGCCCCGATGATGGTGGAGAAGGCGGTGCGCCAGATGGTGACCCAGCACTCTTCCGCGACGTTGATCAGACGGCTCCACAGGATCTCGAGCGTGACGGGGTCGAAAGTGGTCGCCTGAGTCACGTGCGCCCTCCTCTGCGTTCGGCATCTGCGGTGCCCCGACGGGCGGGCCCCGCCGCGGGGGCGAGTTCGAGCACCAGGTTGTACTGCGGGTCCACGGTGAGGCGGTCGCCGGGCCACACCAGGGTGGTCGCTTCAGCTTCCTCCACCACAGCGGGCCCCACGAGGTAGGTACCCGGCGCGAGCGCGTAGCGGTCGTAGACCGGGACCTCCACGAAGTGTCCGGCGGCCAGGTGTCCCGCCGTCCCCTCTCCCCCTTCAGGGATGTAGACGGGGCGCTCCCCTTTGAGGGCTCGCCCGGGACGCGCACGGGCACCAACAGCGGAGGCTAAATCCACCTCGGCCACCGGGGCCACTACGAGCACACGCCAGTTCAGGGCCTGAACCGGGTATCCCTGCAGCGCCATCCCGTACTGGCGGGCGTAGGCTCCGTCGAAGGCTGCGCGCAGACGTTGAGGGGCGTCCGCGGGCAAGGGGGAAGGGAGGGGGACTTCCAGGTCGTGGAACTGGCCCAGGTAACGCATCTCCGCCCGGCGCTCCACGGCCACGGTGGCCTGTGAGGCGCCAGCGGCCAGAGTCAGCGCACGTCCTTCTGCCTCCATTTCGCGCAGCGCACGCTCGACGGCGGCCCAGTTGAGGTGCTCGAGCTCTCCAGCGAACGACCGCCCCAGCTCGAACCCCGCGGGTGCGGCCAACATGCCCAGGGCGGAGGCCACGCCGGAGGCCGGGGGCACCAACACTTCGCGGATCCCGAGGAGTCTAGCCACGCGGGCGGCCACGGCGGGCCCTGCGCCGCCGAACGCCATCAGTGCGTAGCGGCGCGGGTCCTGTCCGCGCTCAACCAGGTAGAGCCGAGCTGCTTGCGCCATGGATTCGCAGACGACCGCGAAGATCCCCCACGCGGCGCGCACAGGGTCCAGGCCCAGTGGGCGGCCCACCAGCTCCACCGCGGCCAAAGCCGCCTCCCGGTCCAGCCGCATGCTGCCGCCCAAGAAAGCCTCCGGGGCGAAGTAGCCCAGGACCACGCACGCGTCGGTGACGGTGGCCTCCGTACCACCCCGGCCGTAGCAGGCGGGGCCGGGGTCGGCACCCGCACTCCTGGGACCTACCCGGAGCAGCCCCATGGGGTCGGCCCGGGCGATGGAGCCTCCGCCGGCGCCGATCTCGATCATGTCCACCACGGGGGTTTTCACCGTGAGACCGGACCCCGGAGTAAAGCGGTGCACCCGGGCCACCTCCATCTGCGTGGTGACCCGCGGCCTGCCGTCCCGGACCAAGCAAACTTTCGCCGTGGTGCCGCCCATGTCCAGACCCACGAGATCCGGCCGTCCGGCCCGGCTGCCCACGTGCCCCACGGCGAGCGCTCCGGCCGCGGGGCCCGACTCGAGGAGGCGGATGGGGAACCGGCGGGCTGCGTCCACGGTAGCCAGCGTGCCGTTCGAGAGCATCATGAGAAACTGGCCCCGGAACCCTTCCTCGGCCAGCGCCTCCTGGAGGTGACGGAGGTAGCGGTCCACCAAGGGCTGCACGTAGGCGTTGCAGACGGTGGTGGAGACCCGCTCGAACTCTCCGATCTCCGGACAGACCTCACTGCTGAGGGACACCGCAACCCCCGGGAGTTCTTCCCGCAGCACCGCCGCGGCCTGCTGCTCGTGTGTGGGGTTGCGGTAGGCGTGCAGGAAGGCTACGGCCACCGCCTCCACCCCCTCCCCGGCCAGGGCTCGCGCGGCGCGGCGCACCGCGTCGGTGTCCAGGGGCCGCCAGACCGTGCCGTCCCGGGTAATCCGCTCCGGGATGCCTACGCGCCAGCGCCGCGGTACCAGCGGCTCGGGGTAGCGGAGGAAGAGGTCGTAGATGGAGTAGCGCTGCTCCCGGCCCACCTCGAGGACGTCCCGGAACCCCTCCGTGGTGAGCAGGGCCGTGCGCGCGCCCTTGCGCTCGATGAGGGCGTTGGTGACGAGCGTGGTGGCGTGGATCAGGGTGGTGATGTCTGCGATCCTCGCGCCCGCCCGGGCGCACAGCTCCCGCAGCCCGCACAGCGCCCCCTCCGCGGGCGCCCGCGCCGTCGTCAGGACCTTGTGCCAGTGCAGCGCCCCGGTGCGCTCGTCCAGCAGCGCCAGGTCGGTAAAGGTTCCGCCGATGTCCACGCCTACGCGATAGCCCATGTACGTTCTCCCCCTCTGCGCATGGCGGGGTGCCGGGCTGCCTCGCTACCTCGGACCCCAACTGACCGCCTGCAGGCCCACCAGGCGGTCAATGAGCAGGACGATCGCTACGCTCATCAGGACGCTCACCGTCGACACAGCGGCGGCAGCCGGGTCGAAGGAAAACCGCAGGTAGTCAAACAGCTGGATGGGGAGTGGGGTGTTCCCGACGCTGACCAGGAGCAGGGAGATCGGGAACTGGTCGAAAGACGTGATGAACGCGAACAGCGCCCCGGCGATGACCGCGCCCTTGATGAGGGGCAGGGTGATGCGCCGGAAGGTGGTGAACGGCCCCGCGCCCAAGGAACGCGCGGCTTCTTCCAGGGAGCGGTCGAACCCCGCGAGCACCGCGGACACGGTGAGGAAAACGTAGGGCAGGGAAACGAGGGTGTGCCCGATGAACAGCGCCCGCATGCCCCGCGTGCCCATCCCGGTGGACAGGAAGAAGATGAGGAGCGCGATGCCGGTGAGGATGGCGGGGAGCTGCAGGGGCGCGAGGATGGCCAGCCGCAGCATGTCCCGGAAGCGCCTGGAGTGGCGAACCACGTACAGGGCCGCGGCGGTGCCCAGGACGGTGCTGGCCAGGGTGACCCACGCGGCGAGCTTGAGGCTGAACACGAAACTCCGCAGGAAGGGCTCGGTCTGCGCCGCCCGGACGAACCAGCGGAGGGACAGCCCCTGGGGCGGGAAAGCGAGGTAGTCCCCGGCGTTCAACGCCGCCAGCACGACGATCACGATGGGCGCGACGAGGAACACGTACGCCGCGGTGACGAGTAAAGCCAGCCAAGGCCCTGGACGCGTCATGCGCGGGTCCACCTCATGGCGCGCGCGAGAAGGCGCAGGTAGAGGGCGATGACCGCAGCAGTCAGGCCGAAGAAGACCATGGAGAGCGCGGACCCCAGCGGCCAGTTGAAGGCGTCCAACAGAGTCTGGACGATGAGCATGGGCATCACCAGAACGTTGCTGGCGCCCAGCAGGATGGGGATCACGTAGGAGCTCACGGCCAGGACGAACACCAGCAGCGTCCCCGCCTGCACTCCGGGCAGGGAGAGCGGCCACACCACCCGCCAGAAGGCCACCCAGGGTGTCGCGCCCAGTGAGCGGGCGGCCTGGACCAGGTCCGGCGGGACGTTCTGCAGCGCGCCGGCGATGGCCAGCGCCATGAAGGGCACGTAGACGTGAACGAGTCCGATCACGATGGCCGTGGGGGTGCCGATCAGCACGAGTTCGTGCCCAGTCAGACGCTGGACGGCCAGGTTGATGAGCCCCACGCGGCCCAGCAGGATCATCCACGCGAAGCCCCGGACGACCACGCTGACGAGCAGGGGGGAGATGAGCAGCATGAGGAGCCACCGCCGGCGGCGTGGGGGTGCGCAGGTCAGGTGGTAGGCCAGCGGGTAGGCGATGAGCAGGGTCAGTGCGGTGGTGAGGCCGGCGAGCAAGAAGGTGCGGTACATGACGCGCCAGTGGAACGGATCGAGGAGCGCCCGCGCGTAGTTCGTCAGGGTGAGCTCGGGGAGGTAGGGGCCTACGGGCGGCTTCACGAGGAAGCTCATCCGGACCACGTTCAGGTACGGGACGAAAAAGAAGGCGGCCAGGAACACCAGGGTGGGCGCGATGAGGAGCCAGGTCGGCAGGCGGACCGGTGCGGAAACCCCGGCACGCGCGGCCCAGGTTTCCTGCAGGCCCGCCACGCTCACACCTCCCTGGCGTCCACGGCCCACGCCGCGGACGGGTCGAAACTGACGGTTACGTTGCCGCCAGGAGGCACCGCCTGCGACGGGTCCGCCTGCACGCGCAGCTGCAAGCCGCCAGGCCCCTCCACCCGGTAGTCGAACAGGTTGCCCAAAAACACCCGCTCCCGCACCATACCGCGGAGGCGGTTGGGGTGGGACTCTCCGAAGTGGAGCGCCTCGGGCCGGACGCAGATGAGGACCTCCCGGCCGACCTCCACCCGGCCCGTGCACGTGAAAGTACCCGCCGCGGTGCGGACCACGAGCTGCCCGTCCCGGCTTTCCGCGACGGTGCCCGGGATGAAGTTGGACAGCCCGATGAACTCCGCCACCCAGACGTTGCGGGGCCGCCGGTAGATCTCCTCCGGGGAGCCGATCTGTTGCAGGCGGCCGTCCCGCATGAGGGCGATGCGGTCCGCGAGCACCATGGCCTCCGCCTGGTCGTGGGTCACATACACCGTGGTGATCCCCACGTCCCGCTGCAGCTGCCGGATGTAAAAGCGCATGTCCTCCCGGAGCTTGGCGTCCAGGTTGGCCAGTGGTTCGTCCAGGAGGAGGACAGCGGGGTTCATGACCAGGGCGCGGGCAAGGGCCACGCGCTGCTGCTGGCCACCCGAGAGCTGGTGAGGGTAGCGGTGCTCCAGCCCGCGGAGCTGCACGCGTTCCAGGATCGCTCCCACACGCTCCCGGATGGCCTTGGGCGACTCGCGCCGCATCTCGAGGCCGAAGGCCACGTTCTGCCACACGGTCATGTGGGGGAACAGGGCGTAGCTCTGGAACACGATGCCCACGTTCCGGCGCTCGGGGGGCAGCCGCGTGACCGGACGGTCCCCGAACAGGACCTCCCCCGCGTCCGGGAGCTCCAGGCCGGCGATGAGCCGCAGGGTGGTGGTCTTCCCGCACCCGGAGGGACCCAGGAGGGTGACCAGCTCACCCTCCCGGATCTCCAGGTCAAGCGACGAAACCGCGACGACGCTGCCGAAGCGCTTGGTCAGCCCGCGCAGGGCGATGGACGACATCCGCCCGCTACCGGCCCAGGATCACCCGGTTCCACTTGTTGATCATCTCCTCGCGCGCGCCGCTATTCACCCAGTCCCAGTCCCACTTCATGATCTGCCGGATCTGCGCCTGGGTGTGCACCGGGATCTGCAGGGCCAGGCGGCCGGTGATCCGCACCCGGCGGTTGGCCGGCGTCCACCAGAACTGGGCGGCCCACTTCTCCTGCACGGGCTGGGAGAGGAAGTAGTTGACGAACCGGTAGGCGAGCTCCTTGTTGCGCGAACCTGCCAGGACGTTGGTGTCCTGTTCAAACATGAACACGCCTTCGCGGGGGAATACCCACTCGATGGGCACCCCTTGCGCCTTCAGGCGGGAGGCCGCGGGAGAGTCGAGGATGCCCACGTGGACCTCCCCCCGCGTGAGCAGGATCTCCATGTCCCCCGAAAAGTCGGTCTGGCGGAAGGGCCAGAGCTCCTTAATCTTGTTGATGGCGAAGTCGATGTCCCGGTCGTGCCCGCGGTAGATGCGGGAGACCAGCATGGTGAACATGGGGTTGGCGGAGTTCGCCGCGCTGTACAGGCCGAGCTTGCCCCTGTAGGCGGGATCCCACAGGTCCTTCCAGGACTTCGGGATCTTCGTCACCAGGTCTTTGCGGTACGCGATGCCCAGGGGTCCCACCAGCGTGATCACCCCGACATCGCCCTTAATGCGCAGCTCCGGCCAGACGTCCTTGAGGTTGGGGACCTTGTCCACGGTGAGCTTGTCGAGGAAGCCCTCGGCGCGGAGGGCGGACACCCACGTGGTGTTGGCGATGAGGACGTCGAAGGGCGGGGTGCCACGGCCTGCGGCCCGAACCTTGGCCACCCAGTCACGGGAGAGGCCCACGGAGAGCTCGACCCGGGCGCCGGTCTCCCGCTCGAACCCCGGGACGATCTCCCGCCGCATGAACTGCTCCCACGGTCCCCCGTAGCTGGTGACGACCAGCGGCTCCGTACCCTGCGCCCGGCCGGGGCCGCTGGCCAGGGCAGCCAGCGCGAGCACCAACACGAGCCCGGCAAACGTCTTCCTCATCATCGGTCACCCCCTCTGTGGCTTTTCACGTACACCCGTGAGCTCCTGAATCACCCCGTCGGCCGCCGCCTTGAGTTGCCGCACCACCGCGGGCACCCGGGCGGGCGGCAGGCGCGAACTCGGGCCCGCGACGGCCAGAGCACCCAGCAGCTGGCCACTGCACAGGATGGGTACGGCCACGCCGACCACGCCCGGAGTCAGCTCACCCCTGGAGTACGCATAACCCCGCTGCCGGATGCGCGAGAGCTGCTGCCGCAGGCGGTCGGGGGCTGTGGTCGTCCGTGGGGTCACGCGCGGCAACGGCCCGGAAAGGATCTCGTCCACCTCCTCGGGAGGCAGGTGGGCGAGGAGGACCTTGTTTGACGCGCCGGCGTGTAGGGGCCAGGGGGTACCCACGGGGTAGGTGAGCTTGAGCGGCGCGTCGCTGGAGACGGTGTCGATGACCACGGCGGCCCGCCCTTGAACCACCAGGAGGAACGCGGACTCCCCTGTATCCCGGGCGAGGCGCTCGAGGTAGGGCCTGGCGGCGGACCGCAGGTCGATGCGAGACAGGGCGGCCTGGCCGAGACGAGCCAGGGCGAGGCTGAGACGGTACACCCGGCGTTCGCGGTCGTAGACCAGCAGTCCCCCGGTTTCCAGGGAACGCAGGACCCGGTAGGCGGTGCTCCGCGGCACGTTGAGGTGGCGGGCAGCACCGTCCAGGTCCAGTACGGGGTCCGCGGTGAACCGGTTGAGCAGCGCCACGGCCCGCTCCACGCCGCGGAGCACGTCGGTGGGTTCAGGGCGTCTGGGCCGCGCCATGGCGCTATCCTGTTTCCCATTATCCGGGAAATAAATCCGAATTCTTGCAAAGACTGTGCCTGACACGCACAAACCCGTCAAGGGGTGAACAAGTGTTGGTTACTGAGCTGGGAGGAAGGGGCACCCGCTGCGGGCGGTCCGGCCCGGTTCCATGTGCGTCGCAACGGTCCACACCGGCGCCCCTTTCCACGGATCACTGGGCTACCTCCGCAGACGCCGGGTTGCCCCCGTGCTGGAAGGAAACCGAGGAGGCCTTTCCCGTCGCCAGGGATTCCGAGGGGAGAGCCCGAAGACGCCCCCCTGGACGGGTAGGTGGTGGGTGGGCGGCGTCGGGCGACCTGACTTCAGGACCGGACAGGGTCTCGGCCCGCTCCACGACCGTCCGAGCCACCTCACGCAGACCTCGAAGGTGCTCGCAGCCATCTTGGAGCTGTCGGCCCTCGGCCTTGGCGTGGGGCCTGAAGCCGTGGGAGCGCAGAATGTTTCGAGGAGGGAGTCTCTGAGGAAGAGGCAGGAGTCAGAAGTGGAGCAGGCCAAGCAGGCGGTCCGGCAGCGGGTGTGGAGGCTGCTGGAGGAGAAGGGAGTCGCCCGCTTCCCCGGTGCGCGGGGTCGAATCCCCAACTTCCGCGGTGCCGAGGCTGCCGCGGCCCGGCTGGCGACCACCGGGGAGTGGCGGCGGGCCCAGGTGCTGAAGGCGAACCCGGACCTTCCTCAGCTCCCGGTGCGGATGCGGGCCTTGATGGAAGGGAAGACTGTGTACATGGCGGTGCCGAAGCTGGCGAGCGTGAAACCCTTCCTGCGGTTGAATCCGGCGCGTCTCCGGGCGAGCCCCCGTCAGGTCGCCTCTATCCGCGGCGCCTTCCAGTACGGCGAACCCGTGGCTGTGGATGAGCTGCGGCACGTGGACCTGGTGGTGTGCGGGAGCGTGGCGGTGGATCGCTGGGGTGCGCGCGTGGGAAAGGGAGGCGGCTACTCCGACCTGGAGTTTGCGCTTCTCCGGGAGTTCGGTGCGGTCGACGACCACACCGTGATCGCCACCACCGTTCACCCGCTGCAGGTTCTCACCGGACCTTTGCCGGAAACCGAGCACGACTTCCGGGTAGACCTGATCGTCACGCCCGACGACGTGCTGCGCCCGCCCCGCAGCCCGAGGCCTCCGGGCATCCTGTGGGACCACCTGACCCCGGAGAAGATCAACTCGGTGCCCGCGCTCCGTCTGCTCCAGGCTACCGCCACCTCCCCCAGGCGAGCGCGCTAACCCCGACCCCAGCTAGCAGATCGGGTCCCTAGACCAGCGCCCGCGGTGACCTGGCACCGAGGTGATGGGTCATGAACCTTCTTCGAAGTTGGTTGTTCGTGGCCGCACTGCTGGTCCTCCTCACGGCGCCGCCATCGCCCGCTCGGGTGGCGCCACCGTTCCAGACACGGTAAAAACCCCGACCCCCACCACGGGCAGGTCGTTATTGTCACGGGCACCATCACCGGCTCCCGGGAGGGCATTGCCCGCGCTGGGAATCCCTACACCACTTTCCGGTTGAAGGGTGGCGGGGCATCCGTGGCCGTTTTCGTCTGGAAACATCAGCGCCTGCGGATGGGCTGCGCGTACGGGTAACCGGCAAATTCGCCAGGGTCAGGCGCGTGGGGCGCTGCGCGTCTTACAACGAGGCTGAGGCGGAGCGGATCGCGATGCTCCAGTAGGCCGGGTCTTCTCAGTATGAGGTAGTGACCCCGACGGGTTAGCGAGAGCTGGCCACTCGCGCCGTGGCGTGCGCCGCGGCAACTCAGCACACCTTCTCGGGATCTCCGTGCCAGGAGTCGATCCGGGGCGCGTTCGACGCTACCGATAGCTGCCAATGGCGGAAGGGGCCGCACGACAGTTCGGCATGCTACGGGGGCGGTTGGCGGGAGCTGACTCACAGCGCCTCCCGGGCCCTCCGCGACAGGGCCCCTAGCGTCCTGAGGCTGCCCGCACGGCTGCGCGGATGGCGCGGCGGGTGAGGGCGTGAGCGAAGGGGCCGTCCGGGTTGTCGAACGTCCACACGTGCAACATCTCCACGCGCGCGGGGCGGAACTCCGTGCCGGGAGGGCACATCCCGCCCTCTGACCGAAGGTGCCTGCCGTCTGGGGTGTGGCAGTCGTGGGTGTGCCACTCCGTTAGGGGGCCACCGGGACGAGGGCCCTGCCCGCGCGGGGCCACGAAGAAGGCCCCAAGGAGCATTTCCCTTCCGTCCTGCAGTCGCAGGTAGACCAGCCCCTCCGGGTACTCCGGATCCAGAATCCGATTGTCCCGAAGGTAGCGCGGGTTCGCGAAGTGAGCCGGGCCCCAGGTCCCGTACCGCCACGGGCCGCTCTGCCGGTACCCGTCTGCCTCCGCCAGCCGGCGCTCGGCGTATCGGGTCAGAGCGGCCCGCACCTGGGACAGGAGGCGGTCTGCGGCCGCGCGCTCCTCAGGTGTGGGTTGGACTGGGCCTGTCCCGTGTCCGGCATGTTGGGCAGGTGCGCTTGCGGTCCCCCCCGCCAGCGCAGCCGCCACCAGGACCCCCAACAGCGCGCCACGTACCCTGAACCGGCCCACGGCTGCTCCCTCCCGGGCGTGTTCATTCAAACAACCGGGCGTGTTCATTCAAACAAAATCTTATGCTAATGACTGAGGTAATGACGAGGGACATCCTGCGAGCGTTTAGGTCACACCTCCGGAACACGGGGAGGGGAAAGGAGAGCGGCGGGGGATGCCGAATGCAGGCGGGGGCGCGGCGTTGGTCTCATCCAAACCCGTGGTCGGTACCGCCAGACCCGCCGCCGGGAGTTTGTGACCGGGCAGGACTGGTGGACAACCCGCCCGGGTGGCGGAGGAGGCAAAGACCCTCCTCTTCGTAGTTGGCGTTCGTAGTTCGCGCTCACGGGGCGATGGAATTCCAGTCCATGCCTGTCGGCAAGCCGCTTCTGACCCTCAACGCCGGGAAGTGGACCCCCTGAATCCCCACCGGCTCTCTCAGCAGGATCCCAAAGAGTCAGGGAACGCCCAGCTCGGGACGGTCGGTGTCGGGCTCACCGCGGCGCAGTCGGTCGCGGGCGAGGCGCGCAAGCTCCTCGGAACGGACCCGCAGACGGTCCAGATCGGCCTCCGTGAGCTCCTCCAGGTCTAGCAGCGCGTTGTGGGCGCCCTCGACCGCGCAAATCAGCTCGTCGAGCTTGATCTGCCCGCCTGGGCGTCCCGGTTCTGCGTGCTCTGAATGAGAAAGACCATGAGGAACGTCACGATGGTCGTTCCCGTGTTGATGACCAGTTGCCAGGTGTCGCTGAAGTGGAAAAGGGGCCCGGTGGCCAGCCACAGGACGACCACCGCCACCGCCGCCGCGAGGCTGGCCGGCCGACCGGCGGCCCGGGCGGTCCACCGAGTGAAACGGGCGAACGGGCTCTTGTCCGGCACGGGGCGCCTCCTTTCCAACGCGTGGGCCTATCAGTGCCCGACAATGGTAGCATAGACGCCGGGAGGGAGGTGTGTGCAGGAGCGCGTGCGCATCCTGATCGCCAAACCGGGGCTCGACGGCCACGACCGCGGCGCCAAGGTCGTGGCCCGCGCGCTCAGGGACGCCGGGTTCGAGGTGATCTATACGGGACTGCACCAGACCCCGGAGATGATCGTCGCGGCCGCCATTCAGGAGGACGTGGACGCCATCGGGCTTTCAATCCTCTCCGGGGCCCACATGGCGCTGTTCCCGAGGATCCTCCAGCTGCTGCGGGAGCGGGGAGTGGACGACGTGGTGGTGTTCGCTGGAGGCATCATCCCCGACGAAGACATCCCTGCGCTGAAGGCCGCCGGGATCTCGGAGGTGTTCACCCCGGGCACCCCCCTGGCGCGCATTGTGGAGTGGGTGCGGGAGAACGTGAAACCCCGGGGCGTGAAGGCCTGACATGGCACAGGGTGCGCTTCCCCCCGGCCGCGGCCCCGGGTTCGTTGCCAGGGGACGCGGCTGGCTCGGGAGCGCCCCTCCTTATAGAATGGGCAGGCGAGGACGCTGCCGCGATCGGCGTGCGAGCAAACTCCAGAGCGAGGCGACGCCATGATGGACCGCAGCCAGATCGTCACCGCGGATCGTGAACACCTGATCCACCCCCAGCACTTCGCCCCGGACCACGCGGACCCGTTGGTGTTCGTGGAGGGGCGCGGCGCCGTGCTGCGGGACGCCGATGGGCGCGAGTTCCTCGACGGGCTCGCCTGCCTGTGGAACGTGAACGTGGGGCATGGCCGCGCTGAGCTGGCGGAGGCGGCGGCGGAGCAGATGCGGGCGCTGGCGTTCGCCACCGCCTACGTGGGCTACACCAACCCGCCCGCGTCGCTGCTCGCAGACCGCTTGGTCCGCATGAGCTATCCCAACCTCTCCGGGGTCTACTTCACCACCTCGGGAGGCGAGTCGAACGAGAGCGCGTTCAAGATCGCGCGCTATTACTGGAAACGCCGGGGAAAGCCCGGCAAGGTCAAGGTCATCAGCCGCATCCACGCGTACCACGGCGTGACCTTCGCGGCCATGAGCGCCACCGGGATCCCCTCCTTCCATCGCATGTTCGCACCCCTCGTCCCCGAGTTCCTCCACGTGCCGCCCCCGTACCCGTACCGCCAGGAGGAGGATCCGGTGGAGGCGCTGGAACGTGCCATCCTGCGTGAGGCGCCGGAGACGGTGGCTGCTTTCATCGCGGAGCCCGTGATCGGCGCAGGCGGCGTGATCCCGCCCACGCGGGACTACTTCCCCCGGGTGCGGGACGTCTGCAACCGTTACGAGGTGCTCCTCATCGCCGACGAGGTGATCACGGGGTTCGGGCGCACGGGCCGGTGGTTCGCGCTGCACCACTGGGGGGTGCAGCCGGACCTGGTGAGCTTTGCGAAGGGTGTGACGAGCGCTTACCTGCCACTGGGCGGCGTGATGATGTCCAGGGAGATCCACGAGACGATCCTGGAAGCGCCGGCGGCGGAGCGGTTCATGCACGCGGGCACGTACTCCGCACACCCCACCTGCTGCGCGGTGGCGCTGCGCAACCTGGATATCCTGGAGCGGGAGAACCTGGTGGAGAGAGCCCGGGTCATGGGCGAGCGCCTGTTGCAGGGCCTCCAGTCGCTCCGGGACCTGCCGGTGGTGGGCGACGTGCGGGGCCTGGGGCTCATGTGCGGGGTGGAACTGGTGGAGGACCGGGCCACCAAGGCACCCGCGCTGGGCCTGGGTGCGCGCGTCCTGTGGGAGGCCAGGAAGCGAGGGCTGGTGACCCGCATGCGGGTGGGCCAGGGAGGCGACCACCCCATCGGCGACACCATCCTGCTGGCTCCCCCGCTCGTGGTCACCGAGGAGCAGATAGATCGGATCGTTGCGATCCTGCGGGATAGCATCGCCGCCTGCCTGTAGCCCGGGTCGCCTGCCCGGCACACCGGGGGCAGGCCGCAGTCGGCCGAAGATCTCGCGAGGACAGAACCCTGCGGGTGCCGCTGACCCGGCAGCGGTGGGGGGGTCGTTCTGCGGCACGGTTCGTGCTCCGGGCCCCACATCCCCTTTTTGCCTTGACTCCGGCCGATTAAACCCCTAACATGGGCCAACACGTTCCCGCCGGGAGGCAGTTGTGGAGATCCCGCTGGCCGAAGTGCCTCTGGAGGTTCGCCGGGTTGCGGCACAGCACCTGGAGTCGCTGCGCCAGACCGACATCATGCTGGGTCTGGGGAGCGCCCGCCTGGGGCCCACCGCGACACCCATCTACCGCCCTGATGTGCGGGGTGTGGCCTACTACGAGTTCTCCATCGTCGCACCGGAAGGCCGGGTGTTCGTCAGCCGAGGGTTCCCACTTGAGGGGGAGGGCCGGCGAGCGAGGAGGAAGTCAGCCGAGATGGCGCGCGCGACGCCCGTGGGATTCATCGTGGCGAGCACGGGGCCGCACGATTTCCCCATCGCGCATTGGAGTCTGGACCGGCTGCCGCCCAGCTGGCAGGTGCTCGGTGACCCCAGGCTGGACTGCGAACCCCGGGGAGGGCGGGAGGTTCCCGTGGCCAGGCTGTACAAGCTGGACGCCCTCAGCTATGCGGCGGAGAACGAAGCCGGCGAGTTGGTGGGGCAGGCCGGTCAAATCCCGTCCCTGGTGTCCGGTCTTCCGCACTCCCTGGAGCGGTACGCGGGGGCGGTCAGCACAGCCCGCGCTGCACCGCTCAAGAGGGAAGCGGACGACCGGGGAGCAGAACAAGCACGGCAAGAACTGGAAGTGTCTGGCCCAGAGGCCGCCGCCCTGGAGCGGGTGGAGACCGGCGAGTGGAAGGCGTTCAAAGAGCGATACGCCGACGTGTTCGGCCCGTTCCTGGACCAGCTGCGCAGGCGGGCTTCCCGTACGTGGGAACTGGAGGAAGCGATCCGGAAGTGGGGCGAGGGGATCCTGGCCGGCACCGAACACCCGGTGGCGTTGCTGGATGAGGCCGTGGTGGAACTGGTGGGGGAGGGCGCGAAGCACGTGGAGGCTCGGCTAGAGGATGACCCACCGCGTCTGCTGCTGCGCGCGGCCCCGGGGCCTTTCCCGAAGGAGTTGGAGTTCCATGTGCTGTTGCGGTATCGCAACGGCGAACGAGAGCGCCTGCCGTTCTTCCTGGTGAGCTGGCAGACGCCCAGCGAGATCGCGGAGGAGCGCCGGAACCGCAAGGATCCTGACTGCGAGGAGTGAGCCATGGCGTGGACTTTTTACTGGGCCGCAGGCGGTCATGCCGCCCAGCCCCGGTACAACCAGTTCCAGCACGGTGGGTGCGCTGTGGGCTGTGGTCCGGTGGCTTGGGCCATGCTGTTCGGGTGGGCCGACCGCCAGGCGGAGAGCGGGACGAACGCCTACTGGGCGCCCCGTTGGGGACTGTACCGGCGGGACGGCGGGCGCGGGGCAAACGACACCGCGCCGTTGGGGATGACGGAGGGCATTCGCAACGTCATCCGAGAGATCCACGGCCACGTGGGGACCTTCTGCGTTTTTGGCAGCGGGGCCACCTGGCCGTGGGAAATGCCCGATGCCGTCCGATACCTGTGGGGCCGAACCTTCACGCGCTTGGAGGCGCACTGGAATAGCGTCGGGTGGCACGAAGGCCGGCTGCGCAACTACGCCCGGAACTCCATCCGCGACCGCGGGACGCCTGCCATCATCGGGACGGGGTGGTTGAACCACTACCCCCTGGCCTACGGCTACGCATGGCAGCGGCGCATCGTCCGCCGGTGCTTCATCTTCTGCTGGGATGAGGAGGTCTACGACCGCTGGTTCTACGTCAACCAAGGTTGGGGCGGCGCGGGCAACGACTGGGTAGAAGCCGGCACCTGGTTCGCAGGGGAAATCTACCCCTGAGAAAAACGAGAAACCCATCCCCTCGGACGCCCGGGTGCGGAACCCCAAGCGCGCCGGAGAGGTTAAGCAGAGGTGAGGCTTGCCGGGCGGTTGCCTCCTCCCGCGCCCGTGGGCGGCATACCCATTGACCGTCTCCACCAGGTTGGGGATGAGGCCGTAGCGACGCCGCAGCTGGACGTCCACCTACGACTAGGCGTTGTCCGAGCGGTTGCGGAACGTCACCAGGCGGTTGAACAGCACAACCGCGTGGAGCCCGAGCAGGAGCAGCAGGCCCCCCGCCGCCGTGGCGACCACGGGAGTTCGACGACGCGGCGCGAGACCCTGATGCAGTGCTTTCTTTCCGCCAGGAGGATCCCGGATGCGTGGCGCACACGGTCTGAGCAGGTGAGGGCTACTGCGAGCACCGGGCGAACGCCTGCACAGGGTGACGGGAAATTGGGTGGCCTGGGCGCGCCGCTCGCCGCGGCCGGCGCCTTGCACCCGGGAGTCGTGTGGGGCATGTCCTATGACCACCCCTGGTGGAGGTGGCCTTTCACCTGCTTACGGACTGGCATGCGGCGGCAGCCCTCGGGGCCCTGGGCTCGGTGACCGCCTACGTGTGGATGTACCTGCGCTACGGCCGCGAGCCTGCGGTCCCGTACGAGGCCGCCTACGAACGGGAGCCTCCCAGGCCGCTCCCTCCCGCGGTCCTCTCCCCATCCTCAGCCGGTCCCGGGCGCGACCCAAACATCTGACGCGCGGCTTCGCGGCCACGCTGGTGGTCGAAGCTGTGCGGGTTGGGGTACTTGGAGGTGACCCAGCAGCAGAACCCCGGGTTGCTGGGAACCAGCTTGTTCGGGGACATCGACTTCGTGTACCGGCTGAGCGACAAGGGGCGTGCACTGCTTGAGGGTCACTCGGTCGCCCTTGCGCGGAGCGACCGAGCCCTGGAACCCTTCGAAGTGGCAACGCTCGACGTGGTGTTCCGCCAGGCGGGCACGGCAAGGGGGATGTGGCGTTCGGCGCGGTCCTTCTATCTTTCTGGCCCGATTCCGGGATCCCCGCGGTCGTGGTGGGGCGATGGGCTTGGTGCTCATGGGTTTCGCGGTCAAGGGGTTGCCAACGCGCACCCCCGAAGGTGCGCTTGAGGTCAGGCGGTGGAGGCGTTTCGCCGGTTCATGGTCGGCTTCTCTGCGATGTAAGGGGGCCGGGCCGACCCTGCTGGACCTTTGGGAGAGCGACCTGGTGGACGCCACAGCTCTCGGGGTCTCAGAGAAGCTCCTCGAGAATCTGAAGCTCGTGGCGACAGAGCTGGCACAGCCCGCGCCGCAAGCCCGTTGGTTCCCGGCACGTTCAGCGCACGGAGGCGTTCCGGGGGCTCGGGTCGCTGGACTCGCTGGCTAGGTCCTTCCGGGACCTCCGGGGTCTGTGGAGAGCTCTGAGCACCGCGTCCCATACTGGCGTCGGCTTCGGCACCCGCGGCGGAGGGGGCGGCGGTCGCAGCCGGGCAGGCTGAGCGCGGCAGGATCGTACGCCTTGCCCGCGGAAATCCTCACCCGGGGAGGTACGCGCTTGCGGGCATCCCGGCCACGGCGTATGCCTTACGGCTGCGTATGCATCTAGCGCGGGGGGGTCTCGGTTGAATCGGACGGGTCATCTAGAAAGGAGGGGCCCAGATGCAGGTACAAGACATCGGCTACCGCAACGTCCGGTTTGAGACCGACGGGGCGGTCGCCTACGTCACCATGAACAGGCCTGAGAAACGCAACGCCCTGTCGCTGGAGCACATGGAGGAGCTCACGGACTGCTTCCGCCGCATCGGGGATCGCCGTGACCTGGCGGTGGCGGTGCTCCGAGGTGAGGGGCCTGCGTTCTGCGCCGGCCACGACCTGAACGAGCTGGTGGGGCGGGACGTGGCGTTCTACCGCCACGTGTTCGCGGTGTGCACCGCCATGATGAACACCCTGCAGCAGATCCCGCAGCCGGTGATCGCGCAGGTGCACGGCATGGCCACCGCCGCGGGTTGCCAGCTGGTGGCCAGCTGCGACCTTGCGGTGGCGAGTACGGAGGCCCAGTTTGCGACTCCGGGGGTGCGTATTGGGCTATTCTGCTCCACGCCTATGGTGGCCGTCAGCCGCAACCTGCCGAGGAAGAAGGTCATGGAGATGCTGCTCACCGGAGAACCTCTTTCCGCGGAGGAAGCCCTGCGGTACGGGCTGGTGAACCGGGTGGTCCCCCCAGACCGGTTGGAGGAGGAGACCCGTGGGCTGGCGGAACGCATCGCGTCCGCGAGCCCGCCCGTGGTGGGGTTGGGCAAGCAGGCGTTCTACCGGCAGCTGGAGATGCCCCAGGACCAGGCGTACGCGTACGCGCAGGAAGTCATGTCCCTGAACGCCCTGCACCCAGATGCCCATGAGGGGATCTGCGCCTTCCTGGACAAGAGGCCACCCGCCTGGCGCGGCCGGTCAGGAGCCTGACAGGAGGGAGGCGGCGGGGGCCGTCGAATGGAGGCTGCGAGGAAGGTTTCGGGAGGCGAGCCCATGAACTGGGGACCCGTCATCACGGCGATGGCCACGCCGTTCCGGCCGGACGGTGCGGTGGACTACGACCGCGCCGGAGAGCTGGCCCGCAGGCTGGTGGACGGAGGGTCTACGGGGATCGTGGTGGCCGGCACCACGGGCGAATCACCCACCCTGACCGACGAGGAGAAGCTGGATCTCTTGCGGGTGGTAAAGGAGGCGGTCCAGGGCCGGGCTGCGGTGCTGGCCGGAACGGGGACGTACGACACCGCCCACTCCATCCACCTGAGCCGCCAGGCGCAGCGGATCGGCGCGGACGGGTTGTTGGTGGTGGTCCCTTACTACAACCGGCCTAGCCAGGAAGGCCTGTACCAGCACTTCAAGGCCGTGGCGGAGAGCACCGACCTGCCCGTGCTGATGTACAACATCCCGACCCGCACGGGCACCAACATGCTGCCGGAGACCGTGGCTCGCCTCAGCGAGGTGCGCAACGTGGCGGGCATCAAGGAGGCCTCGGGTAGCCTTGACCAGGTTTCCGAAATCCGGCGCCGCACGCCGGAGCAGTTCCTCATCTACAGCGGGGACGACAGCCTGACCCTCCCGTACCTGAGCGTGGGCGCCGTGGGCATCGTGAGTGTGGCCTCGCACCTGGTGGGCCGAGAGATCGCGGAGATGATCGCGCACTTCCACGCGGGCCGGGTGCAGGAGGCCCGCCGGATCCACCTGCGGCTGTTCCCGCTGTTCCGGGCCCTATTCATCGCGCCGAACCCCGTGCCGCTGAAGGCGGCGCTGGAGCTCGCGGGCTTCCCGGTGGGCAAGCCGAGGCTGCCGCTCGTGGAGGCCACGCCCAAGGAGCGGGAGCAGATCGCGGCGGCCCTGCGGGAGGCCATGGGGGTCGCTGCGGCCTGACCCTCTCCGTCCACCTCCGCACGCCCGTGCCGCGGCGCCCGTGAACCCGCGCGGACTGATGGCGCGACCACGCCGGAGGGATTCCACGCAGCCCCTGCGGATCGTACCCCTTGGTGGCTTGGGCGAGATCGGGAAGAACTGCACCGCCTTTCAGTACGGCGACGACGTGATCCTGGTGGACGCGGGCGTCATGTTCCCCGAAGAGGAGCTGTACGGCGTGGACTTGGTGATCCCGGACTTCGGGTTCCTCAGGCGGTCGGGTCGGCGGCTCCTCGGGGTGTTCCTAACCCACGGACACGAGGACCACGTGGGCAGCCTCTCGTTCCTCCTGCGGGAGTTCCGGGTGCCGGTCTACGGCACTCCGCTCACCGTGGGCCTGGTCCGCAACAAGGTCCAGGACGGTCTCTTGCACGCGGTGAAGCCACGGCAGCGGCTCCGGCTGGGTCCGTTCGAGGCGGAGTGGGTGCGGGTCGCCCACAGCGTCCCGGACAGCT